>Ga0207678_10003652_pt1 | contig 13832 bp, 10 predicted proteins | sample KBSC63metaG_FD_184319 | JGI IMG/M metagenome (GOLD analysis project Ga0207678, IMG submission 184319) | Corn rhizosphere microbial communities from Kellogg Biological Station, Michigan, USA - KBS C6-3 metaG (SPAdes) (version 2) | ecosystem: Host-associated > Plants > Roots > Rhizosphere > Soil ... | reverse complement strand
TGCAATCGCACTGCAGAGGTCAGGGGTTCGATTCCCCTCAGCTCCACCAGCCTTCGCGGATGACGCCGCTTCGGCTGGCGGGCCAGCCGGACGAGCTTCACTCCGCCGCTTTTGCGGGCGTGAACAACAGGTCCTGGTAATCCCAGCTGAAGTCGGCGCCCGGCGACACGGGCTTCATCGTCACGCGGTCGACCTTGCCGTTGGCGTCGATCGAGAAGCTGACGTAGGCCGGTTCGACCCAGTCCAGGGCGGGATTGGTCTTGAACGTGTCGTATTGATAGTGGGTCAGAGGTCCTTCCATGCCGCTTGAGTGCGGGAACTGGATGCTCAGGCCATTGGCCGTCTTGCGCACCTGAATCGTCCCGTACCAGGGATCGGTATAGTCGCCGGCGTAGCGGTCGAGCGGGAGGGAAGGCCCGACCGCCGCCGGCTTAGCCTCGGCCGTCTGGACCGCTTTCGCCGCGGCGTTCAGGCGCGCCATTTTGAAATCGTGCCATTTCTCCGGCCAGTGGCTCTGCGGCTGGCCGAGATAATGGTCGAGCAGTTCATATTCGAGGCCGCGGATGATCTCGCCATCCTCGCTGTTGGCGGCGATGAAGATGCCGACATTCTTGTCCGGAATGAGCGCGACGGTGGCCTGCGATCCGAGCACCGCGCCGTCGTGGGTGACCAGGTGCGCGCCGCGATAATCGGTGCGGTCCCAACCGAGAGCATAGAGGTTGTAGTGCGGCTGGGCGACCGCGAACTCGGCCGGATAATGCGGGATCGGCTGGATCACCAGCGGGGTCCACATGACCTCGGACTGTTCGGGCGAAAAAAGCGGCTTGTCGCTTCCCGGAATCTTGCCGCGGCCAAGCTGGGTCAGCAGCCAGCGGCTCATGTCGTTGGCGCTGATTGCCAGGCCGCCGGCCGGCGCCGCGTTCTGAGCAATGGTCGCATTCTCGTCGAGCGGGGTTTGCGTGCCGAGCCCATGAATCGCCCCGCTGCTGCGGCTGTGCGGGCGCGCGTGGTTCGGGTTCGCCTGGAACTCGGAATCACTGTCGGTCGAACGATTCATGCCGATCGGGCCGAAGACGTGATCGTGGATGTAGCGTTCCCAGGTCTGGCCGCTGACTTCCTCGATCAGCTGGCCGGCGGCCATGTAGAGGATGTTGTCATAGGCATAATCGCTCCGGAAGCTCGTCGCCGGCTTAAGATAGCGAATGCGCCGCACCGTCTCCTTGCGCGACAACGTGCTGTTGGGGAGGAACAGCAAGTCTCCCTGCCCGAGCCCGAGGCCGCTGCGATGGACCAGCAGGTCGCGGATGGTCATCTCGCGCGTCACCCACGGATCCCACATGCGAAAGTCCGACATGTGGTCGATGACCTTGTCGTCCCAGTTGATCTTGCCGGCATCGACCAGAGTCGCGAGGGCGGCGTTGGTGAACGCCTTGCCGGTCGAGCCGGTGAAGAAGATGGTGTCGGCGTCGACCGGCGCGTTGGTCGTGATGTCGCGGACGCCCCAGCCGTGCGCCAGCGTGACCTGGCCGTTCTCGACGATCGCGATGGTGACCCCCGGCACGCCGAATTGCTTGCGCAGCTGCTCGACGCGCTGCTCGAAACCGGCGGGCGGAGCGGCCGGCGCGGCGGAGGCGAGAAGGGCAGCGGCGAGCGCAATTCCGGCGTGCTTGAGCATCGAGGTCATTCCTTGATTGCGGAGGCTGGAGAAACATCGGGATCGGGCGCGGGGCCGTCGACCCGAGACGTTCGCGAGAGCTGCCAGATGCCGACAGTGACGAGCGGCAGGATGAAGGTCGCGAGCAGAGCGTAGGCGAGCGCCCGGTAGCCCGTGGCGATCAATGCCACGAGCCCGAAGCGACTGGCGAGGAACATGCAGCCGACGAGCAGCACCAGCGCGATGGTGAGCCGCGCGCGGTGAGTGAGCGCCGTCCCGCGCCGAGCGACCCAGGCGTGATTGATGCGCTCGTTGATCGCGTGGACCGAGCTCGTTCCGCTCTCCAGCAGCGCGGAGAAGATCATCGCCTGGAAGAGGATGTGGAAGACCGGGCTGCCGATCCGCTGGAGCATGTAATCGGAGGGCAGGGTCGCGCCCTGGATGTCGGGGTAGAACGCGACCATCGGGATGAAGAACAGGAGCGCGGGAATCATCGTCAGCGGGCCGGCGATGACCCCGGAGACGATGGCGTCGCGGTCACTCGTCAAGTGGCGCAGCACCGGCAGGATCACGACCGCGCCGACGATATTGTAGCCGAAATAGGTGAGGCCGCTCAGCGCCCAGCTGCCGGTCTCGGGATGGGCGGCGAAGGCGCCTGGAACCTGGTTCCCGAAGCGCCACAGCGCCAGGACGATGAACACCGCGTAGATGGCGTAGAGGTAGTAGGAGACGTCGCGGAACAGGCGCTCGACCGCCTTGTTGCCGAAGGCCACGACGCCGGCGATGCCCCCCATCAGCGCGACCGTGCCCACCCATTCCGGGGCGCCGAAGACCGCGCTGCCGATGGCTCCCGCCGCGGCGCCGTAGACGGCGAGGATGAGGACGACGAACAGCAGATAGCTGAGCTCGAACAGGGGCCAGGCGGGACCGAGCAATCGCTTGAAGAAGCTGCGGTAGTCGTAGCTTCCAAAGCGCCTCGCGGCGACGAAGGTCAGCGCGCAGAATGTGCTGAACAGGACGGTCGCGAACACAATTGCGTAAAGCCCGCCCCAAGGGCCGTTGGAGAGGAAGAATTCGGCAAGTTCGCGCCCGGTCGCATAGCCGCCGCCGATGATGACGGCCTTGACGCCCAGCCCGGGCAGCAGGAAGCGCTTGAACCAGCTCGGCGAGCGCTCGCTCACTGCGCTCCGTCCCCGAACAGGTAATAATCGTAGAGGGCGCGGGCGATGTCGGCGATCACCCGCTCGCGATCCTCGAACGGCTTGCGGCTCTCCTTGACGAAGATCGCCATGATGACCTTGCCGCCATTGCCGGGCAGCGTGACGAGGCCGACATTATTGAGCGAGCCGCCGATCGTCCCGGTCTTCTCGGCCACCTCGGTCCCCTCCGGAAGGCGCCCGCGGATGCGGGCCTTGCCGGTGGTGTTGCGTTTCATGATTTCGGTCAGGAGCGTGGTGCTCGCGGCGCTCAGCGCCTTGCCCGTGAAGATGCGCTGGAGCAGCGTCCCCATCGCCAGTGGCGTGGCGGTGTCGCGCGGGTCATTGTCGAATTTGGGATCGGGCTTGTCGCCGATCTCTTCGAGCTTGGGATTGGCCTTGAGCCCGGCCGCAAGCGAATCCGGAAAGGATGGGCCGGGCGGCAGGCCATAGAAATCGCGGATGAGGCCGGCGGTGTCGCGGTCGACCCGCAGACCGTCGACACCCTGGCCACGCACCCACGCGGTGACGGCGGCGGGTCCTCCCGCGAGCTTGGTGAGGACGTCGGTCGCGGTGTTATCGCTGACGGTCAGCATCAGCTCGAGAAGGTTGCGGACCGAGACACTGACGCCGTCATAGTGGAAGGTCGAGGCGAGCCCTTCGGATTCGACCATCATGGCGTGCGGCACCGGCACCTGCTGGCCGAGCGAGAGCTTGCCTCCATCGACGTCGGACAGGATCTTGCCCGCGACCGCGACCTTGAAGGTGCTGGCCATCGGAAAGGCTTGGTCGGCGTTCAGCAAGATGCGAGGGCCGGATGCATTGAGCCGCCACGCGGCGACGCCGACAACGCCGGCGGCCGGCTCGGCCAGATGCCCAAGCTCGGCCTGCAGCGCTTGCGGCGGCTCGGCCCCGAAAGCTGGCGTGGCAAGGCCGAGCGCCAGCGCAGTAATCAGCCGACGCATGCGTCCACCAGCCTTTCGAGCTCGGCGCCCCCGCGCATCGGGTCGGCGACGGGCAGTCCCAGCCGCGCCGCCTCGCGTTCCATCAGTCCACGCGCCTCCTCGTCGCCAAGCGACGCGGTGTTCAGGCTGATCCCACCCGCGCGGATCGCGGGATTGGTGCGCGAGCCGAGGCGCACGGTGATATCGATGATTTCGTCGACGCTCGGCACCGCGAAGGCCTCGTCGCCGAGCATCCGCTCGCGCGTCGGGTCGTGGCAGACCACGAAGACGTCGGGCTGGCTGCCGTGAAGCAGCGCCAGCGAGACGCCCGCGTAGCCCGGGTGGAGCAGCGAGCCCTGGCCCTCGATCACGTCCCAGTGGTCGTCGGGCGCGGCCGGGCTCAGCATCTCGGCGGCGCCGGCGGCAAAGTCGGAAATGACCGCATCCATCGGAATTCCGCGGCCGGCGATCATGATTCCGGTCTGTCCGGTGGCCCGGAAGTCAACCTCCATGCCGCGCTCGCGCATCGCTCGGGCGATCGCCAGCGCGGTATATTTCTTGCCGAGCGCGCAATCGGTGCCGACGGTCAGCAGGCGCTTGCCGCTGCGCCTGATGCCAGTGCCGACGGGGATTCCGGCGGGCGGCTTGCGGATGTCGATCAATCGCCGCCCGAGGCGACGCGCGGCATCGCTCAAACCGGGCACGTCGCCGAGCCGCGAATGCATTCCGCTGACGATGTCGAGCCCCGCCTCGAGCGCGCCGAGCAACGCCGGGACCCAACTCTCGGCGATGAAGCCGCCAGAATTGGCGACCCCGACGACCAGCGACCGCGCGCCCTCGGCGCGCGCCTGCTCGGGCGTCAGCCTGCGCAGGCCCGCCGTCACCGTCGCGCTGGGCAGCGCATATTCGCCGACGCAAAGCTCGGGCGCCCAGTCACGCAGGCCGAACGCGGTCTTGGCATAGCCAGGCTCGACGGTGTCCCCGAGGAACAGGAGGTAGGGCTGCGGCAAGTCGAGCGCAGACGCCGTCATTGCAAATGCAGTTTCAAGTCTCGTCGCCAACCCCACCTCACATCTTCCCTTCAGATCAGCGGAAACGCGCCCCCAGGGTCACGCCGATTGTGCGGGGACGGGTTATCCCGATCGCCCCCGCATCGTTGGGATAGTTGCCTGGATCGAGAGTAATCACGCTCGCGATTCCTCGCTTGTTGGTCAGATTCCTGACGTACACTTGGGCTAACCAACGGTCCGACTCGATGCCGGCGCGCAAATCGATGGACGTGTATGAAGGCAGGTTCTTGAGATCGCCCTGGGCATCACGGACATTGAAGTCGGGTGTGCGGTCGCCAGTGTATGTGATGCTGCCTCCGACAAAGCCATTCCATTCACGCATGATCGGCCACTCGTAATCGGCGTTCAGGTTCACGCTCCAATCCGGCACGTAAGGCAGGGGGTCGCCGTCGACCCCCTCGATTTGGGGGTCCGTGTCCTTGGTCAGATGGGCATCGGTATAGGCGCCGTTGAGCGACAGGTTCAGGCCTTTCAGCGGCCGGGTGGAAACGGTAAATTCAACGCCCTTGCTGACTGCTGTTCCGCCATTCGCGTTGACGCCGAAGTTGTCGATCGTTTGGAACAGCTGAATGTCTTTCCAGTCGAGATAGAAAGCCGCGACGTCGAGCGACAGCTTGCGGTTGAACCAGTCAGCTTTCAGCCCTGCCTCGTAGCTCGTCAGGCGGTCCGATTTGTAACTCTTGAGGTTTTCGGGCGCGTTGGGGGGCAGCGCATTCGGTCCGCCCGGACGATAACCCGATGCCACGCGCGCGTAGACGGAGGTGTTCGGATTGATCTCGTAACGCGGCGCCACGGAGTAGGTGAACACGGATTCCTTCGAAGCGAGGCCCGAGAAGTCGACGACCGCACCGCCGATGAGCGCGCCGGTGATGTTCTCGTGAGCCGCCTGCTTATTCTGGCTGATCCGTCCCCCGAGCGTAAGGTCGAACTGCGGCGTGAAGTGGATCGTGCCGTTGGCGAACGCGGCATACTCGCGATATTTCGAGCGCAGGAAAATTTGATAGAGGATCGGCAGGTCCGTCGCGATCTCCCCCGTCGGGATGTCTACCGGATAGGCATTCTGCGGATCGATGTGCGACTTTTCGTGGGTATAATAAGCACCCACCAGCCATTCGAACTTATCATTGTCGGGAGATGAAAGACGGAATTCTTGAGTGAACTTGTCCGTCCCAGTCTCTTGCTGCAGCACCGCGCTCACCGGTCGGGGGCCGAAGAAGCCGCCGAACGCCGGTGGAAGTGAGAGGATCTGCGCGAGCGGAGGGAGTCCGGCCCCCAGCAACGCAAGCGTCCAATCGCGCTGATATCTTCCCGTGAAGGTTCCGTAGCTGGTCGATGACGTGAGGTTGGCAAAGCCAATATTCCAGTCGGCCACAGCGCTGTAGACCCGATACTTTGTGCGAGTGAATTCGGGCAGGTAGCGCGATACTGTCAGACCTCCGTAGAGCGGCTTGAGTGTCACCGGATCAACTTCAACGTAATTGGACCCGGCATTGTTGATGTTCTGAATCATCGCTCCGAGGCGAATGGAAAAATCGTCACTCGCATTGAAGAGGGCGGAAATCCGTCCGCCATAGGTTTTCACGTCGTTCTGGTTCTTGTCGACCAGCGTACCGGCATACAGTGGATTCGCTGGATCGATCAGGTTGGCGAGTGGATTATTGCCAATCGAATCGATGAAGCCGCCTTCCTTGCGATAGAAGCCGGTGGCCCGGATTGCGGCGCGATCCGACAACGGCACGTTGACCATCGCAGCGCCGTGATAGCCCATGCTGCCACCCTTGAGGTCTTCGAGACCAACCTCGCCACGCGCCTGAAGGCCGCGCGGATCGGGAGCGTTCGTCACGAACTTCAGGACGCCTCCCAGTGAGCTTGCGCCGTACAAGGTGCCTTGCGGCCCCCGCAGCACCTCAAGGCGGGCCACATCAAACGTGTCGAAGTCGCCAGCGAGGATGGCGCCGTTGGCAAGGCCGCTGCTCGATCCGAAGGGAACGTCATCGACGTAGACGCCCACAGTCGATGCGACGCCTCCGGTGTTAACGCCGCGCAAGGTGATCCGTGACTCGCCGCGATTCTCGCCCGTCAGGCTGAGGCCCGGGATCAGGGCGAGATAGTCCTCCAGATTGGTGGCTTGTTGCCGGTCGAGTGTTTGCTCGCCGACCACTGTTACCGATTGTGGAACCTTGGCGAGGACCTCGACGCGCTTTTGCGCCGTCACGATGATCGCATCGCTCGGCGCATTGTTAGTGCCTTGATTGCCTGACGTCGTGCCTTGGCTCACCGTCGTCTGCGCCGAGGCGGGCACATCCTGCCCATAGGCGGGTGAGCACACGGCGAAGCCTGCCGCTGCGGAAGCCAAAAGCTGCGTTCTCGTTTTCAGTAACATTCCATCTCTCCCCTCATTCGCGCTCACGTTGTGCGAAGCGTCAGCTCCACGTTGCGCCGAGCAGGCGCCGAAAATTTCCTCCAAGGACCAGGCGAATGTTCGCGTCCGAGTAGCCGCGCTTGATCAGCTGCTCGGTCAGGTCGAACACCTTTTGCGGGTGATCGAAGCCGTCGATGTCGATCTTGTCGCGGAACGCGTAGCTCGCCTTGTAGCCGGCCTTAAGCTGCTTGTACTGGTCCGGCGGCATGTCGTCGTAGCCGTTCAAGTCGGCGTCCGAGCCGATGCCGACATGCTCGACCCCGACGAGCTTCGCGACGTGATCGATATGGTCGGCCATGTCGGAAACGGTCGTCGGATCGGTCGCCTTGATGAACATGCGAACGCCGGTGATGCCCATCACTCCGCCCTTTGCGGCGAGGTTCTTGATCACCTCGTCGCTCTTGTTGCGCGGGTGCGGGTTCAGGGCCTTGCAGTTGGAATGGGTGACGGCGATCGGCTTGGGCGAGAGCGCAATCGCATCGAGCGTCGTGCGCTCGCCGCAATGCGAAGTGTCGACCAGCATGCCGACTTTGTTCATCGCCTTGATGATCTCTTCGCCGAAGTCGCTGACCCCCCCGTCGATGCGGTCGGTCGACCCCGAGCCGATCAAATTTTGGCTGTTGTAGGTCAGCTGCGCGCAGCGCAGGCCGAGCCGATAGAAATATTGAACGTCCTCGGGCTTCTCGAACTGCTCCGCGTTCTGCAGGCCCATGATGATCGCCGCCTTGCCCTCGGCCTTGGCGTGGTCGAGGTCGGCGGCGGTGCCGACGAGCGTGAAATTGTCCGACTGGCGCCCGACCCAGCCCTGGTAGGAAGCGAGGAAGTCGAGCGCCTGCTCCTTCGAGCCGGGTCCGCCGACGCCGACGCTGTGGTGAAAGCCGGTGATGCCCGACGCCTTGAACTCGGCGAGGTCCTTGGGCCCGAACGGGTGGTCGAAGAACTTGGGGTCGAAGTCCAGCTTCAGCGGCGCCAGCATGTCGATCACGAGCGATTCCCGGACCACCTTGATCGCGCGCGCTGAATAAGTCCGGCCGGGCGCCGCGGCGAACGCGAAGCTGCCGCGGTTGATCATCGGGAAGGCCAGCGCTCCCGCAAGACCGCCGCCAAGAACTGCGCGCCGAGTCAATCGCGGTTCAGGCATTGGCCAATCCTTCCGGCCGCCGGGCCAAGTCGTCGAAGCGATCGCCCTCCGCCGCCCGCGCCAGGATGCGCCGGGTAGGAGAGTCGAGCAAGTAGAGCAGCGCCGCGGACAGGGTCGCGATGCCGGCCAGGATTATGAAGAAAGGCACGTGCGCGACCCTGCTCCACAGCCTCCCGACCTGCCCGGCGAGGAGGCTGCCGCTGAAGATCGCGAGATACCAGGCGGCGACCGTGCTCGCGCCGAGTTTGGGCGGTGCCAACCGCGCGAAAATGCCGAGCCCGTTGGGGAGGATGAACAGCTCGCCCAGGGTGAAAACGAAGAAATAGCTGAGCAGCCAGATCCAGTGCGCGCGACCGCCGCCGGTCAGCGCCTCGGCCGCGGCCACAATCAGGTAAGACACCGCGACCAGCATCGCGCCGACCGACATCTTCTGGATCACCGAAAGCTCACGGCCGCGCTCGGCCTGCCGCTTCCAGCGCGCGAGTAGAAGCGGAGTCAGGACCATCACCAGCAGCGGGTTCAGCGAGAAGAACATCGCCGCGCCGACCTCCACGCCGCCGATCGTCCGGTTGACGTCGTCCCGCATCCACAGCGCCATCGTGTTACCGATCTGCTCGTAGGCGCCGCGGAACACGGTCACGGCGAGGCCGATGGCGAGCAGGAGCAAGGCGGTGTCGCGGCCGCGGTGCGAAGCTGCGGGCAGCGGGCTCGCGGGCGCTTCGACCTTCCGCTCCGGCGGCAGATAGGCGTGGCCGTAAACGTAGATCAGCAAGCCGGCCAGCATGCCGACCCCCGCGGCGGCGAAGCCGTAATGCCAGCCGTAGGTCTCGCCGAGGAATCCGCACAGCAAAGGCGCGAGGAACGCGCCCACGTTCACGCCGACATAATAGACGTTGTAGGCCCACGGCCGGCGCGGGTCGTCGGCCTTGTAGAGATCGTTGATCTGGCTCGGCAGCGTCGGCAGGAACAGGCCGTTGCCGATCGCGATCGTCGCCAGCGCGAAATAGAAAGCCGGCTGGAAGGCCATCATGAAATGGCCGGCGGCCATGGTCGCGGCGCCGATGATCACGGCTCGGCGCTTGCCCAGCCAGCGGTCGGCGATGGTGCCGCCGATGATCGGCGTGAAATAAGCGAAGGCGGTGTAGAAGCCGTAGATGCTCGACGATTTCTCCTGACCGAAGAGCAGCGTCGAGGTCATGTAATAGACCAGCAGCGCGCGCATCCCGTAGTAGGAGAATTGCTCCCACATATTGGTCAGGAACAGGATCGTGAGCCCGCGCGGCTGGCCGAACCAGTTGGAAGGCGCGGGCGGCTCGCTCACACCGTCGCTCCGACGGCCGCTCGCGAACCCCACACTTCGTCCGGGCACCAGATCATGCCGTCGCGATATTCGACGCTCGGCTGGCGGTCCTCGCGCAGGAAGGTCGGGCCGTCGAGGTCGACGACGTCGCACTGCTGGCCGACGATGAAGGCCGGGGCCATCGCCAGGCTGGTGCCGACCATGTTGCCGACCATGACGCCGAGCCCGCGGGCACGCGCCGCCTCGGCGATCAGCAAGGCCTCGGTCAGGCCGCCGCACTTGTCGAGCTTGATGTTGATCATGTCGAACCGCCCGACGAGGCCGGGAACGTCGTCGAGGCCGAGAGCGCTCTCGTCCGCGGCAATTGGAATGGGCGAGCGAAAGCCTTCGAGGTCGGCCTCGCGCCCGCGCGGCAAGGGCTGTTCGAGCAGCGACACCCGATAGGCTGAAAGGAACTCGATCAGCGGATCGAGGTCATCCTTCGCGAAGCCCTGGTTCGCATCGACCCCGAGCCAGACGTCGGGCCGGGCGGCGCGGATCGCGCGGACCCGCTCCCGATCGAGGTCGATCTCGCCGGTCAGCTTGACCTTGATCGCCCGCGCGTCCGCGTAGCCGCGCGCGCCTTCCGCCATCGCCGCCGGATCGTCGGCGCCGAGGGTGAAGGTGGTCATCAAAGCCTTTGGCTGGTCGACGCCGGCGAGTTGCCGCGCCGTGGTCCGTTCACGCTTCGCCTCGAGCTCCCACAGCGCGCAGTCGACGGCGTTGCGCGCGCCTCCCTTCGGCATGAGATTGAGCAGCTCGCCCCGGCTCGGACCGTGCTCGATCGCGTCGCGATGCGCGGCGAGCTCGGCGACCATGTGGTCGGAATCGTCGTTCAGGTAATAGACCCCGCCGCCTTCGCCGCGGCCGACGTGCTCGCCGTCGTCGAGCTCGACCACGACGACGTCCGAATCCTCGAACACGCGGCCCGAGATCCGGAACGGCGCCGACAGCCGGTGCGTCTCGACGCGATAGGAGAGGCGCAGGCCGGTCATCAGTAGTTGGTCGTCAGGCCGATGAGCTTGAAGACCAGCCCGACGTAGACGATCGTCGCCGCCGCGATGACGAGGAGGACGCTCCACGTCCGCGCCTTCCACGTCGCCTTCCAGCCGCCGCTGCGCTGCCAGACGTTCCACGCGTACCATAGCATGACGGCCAGCCCGCCGATGAAGACGACGATGCTCAGGACCTCGAGCAGCAGCAGGATCGAGTTGAAGCTCGCCTCATTGCCGAGATCGCCGAACAAGGCCTGGATCGCGAGCAACCAGCCAAGCAGCACGGCGAGGATGGCCCAGGCCGCGATCCGGCTCGAGCGGTAGGCCAATAGCGGCCGTCCTTCGAGCGGAAGGGTCGTCTTGTAGCGCCGGCGTACCAGCGCCCGAGTCGGCCACAGCAACCCCGTCAGAAGCAGGACGGCGAGCGAGAAATAGAGCAGCGGCAGGATCCAGGCCGACGAGCGGTATCCCGGAGTGCGGTCGAAATCGATGATCGGGGCAAGCTCGCCGAAGCTGAAGCGGGTCGCTTTGCCGTCGGCGACATTGGCCGCGAGGATGTCGTGACCATCGGCGTCGCGCCATTGCATTGGCCCGATGTGGACCCACTTGCGCGGCTGCCCACCGAGGCCGTTGACGCCGCCGATGACGGGGTTGCCGTCCTTGTCGACGGCGACCTTCGTCTGCCCGATGAGATCGGCGATGGCGAGGAAATTGGAACGCGAGCCGCGGGTGGTCGAATAGACGCCGGCAAGCTTTTCGGCATCGGCCTTGGCGTTGGCCGGATCGACTTTGACGACCGCGTTCTCGGGAAAGTAGCGGTCTGCGAAATCGTTGAACAAGGCATCGCGCAGCGGCCCCGCGGCGCCTTCCTTCCCGGCGCTGTTGAACGACACGAAGATACCGACATTCTTGTCGAGGAACAGGTGCAGGTCGCTGTGGAAGGCGACGGTGTCGCCCCCGTGGGCGATGACGTGCAGCCCGTTGATGTTGGTCTCGTAGAAACCGTGAGCCATGCCCTGGCCCGCGGCGAACGGCGAATTGGCGCGCGAATGCATGAGCTGCGCGGTCTGCGGCTGAAGGATGCCCTGGCCATTCTGGAGATGGGCGATCATGAACTTCGCCATGTCGTCGCCGGTCGCTGCAAGCGCTCCGGCAGGACCCGCGTTCACGAACTCATAGCCGTAGGGCTTGTCCTTCCCGGACACGTAACCCTCGGACATCATGGGCTTGAGATTGGCGGGCAGCGGCTGGCGGAAGGTCGAATGCGCCATTCCGAGCGGCCCGAAGATGTGATTCTCGAGGTAGGCGTCGAACGGTTCGCCGGAGGTGCGCTGAACGATATAGCCGGCAAGGCTGGCGCCGTAGTTCGAATAAGCGGGAGTGGTGCCCGGCGCATAAATGCGGTTCGGGGTCCAGCGTTTGAGCAGCGTGTCGTATGGCACCTGCGTCTTTTCGCCGAGGGTGATGAGGTCCTTGACCTGCTCCTCGAAGCCCGGGGTGTGGGTCATCAGGTTGAGGACCGTGATGGGCTTGCCCTCATAGGGCGGGATTTTGAAATCGATGTACTTGTTGACGTCGGCGTTGAGGTCGACCTTGCCCTGCTCGACCTGCTGCATCAGCGCGGTCCAGGTGAACAGTTTGGAGATCGAGCCGGGCCGGAACAGCGTCGACTTGGGGTCGACCTTCGTCTTTTTGTCGAGGTTGGAATAACCGTAGCCGCGCTCGCTCAGGACCTGCCCGTCCTTGACGACGACCACGACCGCTCCGGGGATGTCGCCGCGCGCGATCGCGATCGGCATGAAGCCGTCGAGCCAGGCATTCAGGTCCGTGTCGGTCAGCGTCGGAGTGCCCGGAGTCGCCGCCGTCACCGGCGGAGTCGCGATCGTCTTCGTCTCGACCTTGGCGGTCGGCGCAAGGTCCGATCGGACCGATTGAGCGGCAGCTCCGGTTAGACAAATCGCCCCTACGATGGCCGCGAACAACCCCGCTCTTTTTTTCATTTTACGGCTCCCCTCAGCGCTTTAGTTTGTGCGGAACGGTCATTGGCCTTATTGTGCTTTTATAGGCCTGATGGAGACATAATGAGCCTGATTAGAGAATTGTCAAATGAGTCGGCGGGGTCGCGCGAATGAGCGCGCACCCGACGCTCGGGCGCATCCTGAAAGACCTGCGCGGCCACCGCGGCTGGACCTTGAAAGAGATGAGTGAACGCAGCGGGATACCGGTCTCGACGCTATCGAAAGTCGAGCATGACCGGCTGACGTTGACCTACGACAAGCTCCTCCAGCTGAGCCAGAAGCTGCAGATTCGAATCTCCGAATTGTTCGCGGAAAGCGAGCCCGCCGTCGAAAGCATCACGGCCCGCCGGAGCATCGGCAAGATGGACGATTCGGTCCGGGTGACGACGCAGAACTACGACTATTATTATCTGTGCACGGAGCTTCGGCGGAAGCGGATGATTCCGATCCTCACCCGCATTCGCGCAAAGTCGCTCGACGAGTTCGGGGATCTCGTCCGCCACTCGGGCGAGGAATATATCCACGTCCTCGAAGGCAGCATCCTCGTCTACACTGAATTCTACGATCCGGTGACGCTCGACGCGGGCGAGGGGATCTACATCGATTCGAACATGGGTCACGCTTATGTCGCGGCCGAGGGGTGCGACGAAGCGCTGGTTCTCGGCATCTGCTCGAGCGCCGACGAAGCGCTGATGGATTCGCTGATGAGCATCCACGAGCCGCAGGGCACCGAGCAGGATGCCGACCTGGGCCGACCGATCCAGCCGCGCGTTCGCAACCTCTCGGCGCGGAGCGGCCTGTAGCTTGTGCAACGTTGGGCTTCGCGGGCGATCGAAATCTTCCTCTATCCGGACGCCTGGCCGCATTCCCTGACGCTTCCTGCGCCGGCGCCTCGTTGATAGATGCGACGGTCGACAAGCAGCGGCGGGAGTGAATGTGACCGGTCTCAATCATTTCGAAGCCTTGAGCTTCGATTGCTACGGCACCCTGATCGACTGGGAGACTGGGCTGCTCGCGGCACTCGAGCCGCTGCTCGCGCGAGCCGCCGCCCGG
>Ga0207678_10003651_pt1 | contig 13832 bp, 11 predicted proteins | sample KBSC63metaG_FD_184319 | JGI IMG/M metagenome (GOLD analysis project Ga0207678, IMG submission 184319) | Corn rhizosphere microbial communities from Kellogg Biological Station, Michigan, USA - KBS C6-3 metaG (SPAdes) (version 2) | ecosystem: Host-associated > Plants > Roots > Rhizosphere > Soil ... | reverse complement strand
GTACCGGTAACCGTCAAAGGATCGCCGGGAAATGCGGAGTCAGGAGAAACGGCGCAGGAATAGGTGACAGGCGGCGGCGGGATGACATGGCCAAAGTGCGTCACGATACCAGTGCTGAGATCGACTCCATTGAGGTTTGCGCGTCCACCCATAACACCACCAACAGGAGGAGGAGTATACGGACCGTAGTTCGCATGAATGTAGCGGAAGTCCGCTTCAAAAAGACGGAAGGAGAAGCGATTGCTGAAGAAGGGCAGGTCATAATCCATACCGCCACCGACTGTCAGCGTGGGACCCCACTGATAAGGCTCGTGATAGGTTACAGCCCCTTCGCTATTTGGGCCACCAAGCTTGGCTCCGCCAGCAAGTCCATGCGCGAAAAGGGTAAAATTCTGCATCGGAGCGCGGAAGATCGGACCGGCAGAGGCCGAATACAGGCCATCATTGTTGCCGTCCGGATGCGCAACGAAATTAATCTCAGCGCCGAAATACTTATTGAAGTAGTAAGCACCACTGCCAATCGCTCCGAGATCGATGGAGGAGTAGTTGATTCCCGCAGGCTTTACCTGCCCGTGCGCGCCGAAGTAGGAGTAGCCGGTAAAGATATCGACTCGCGAAGGGTTAGGCCCCATCGGGGCGGTTGTGCTGGGTGCCGTCTGTGCACCCAGGCTTGCGACTCCAAGACTGACTGCACATGCAGCCAGTACGAACCGGCCAACATTACGAAACGGGCGATGAACCATTGACTTCCTCCGCAAAAAATCTCTCATTGTTTTACAAGCTTGTAGCTCGTTCGGTTTAATTCGATTCGACAAAGCTAACGTTGGTTGTGAGCTTTGCCTAATAAAAGATATCTTCCCACTACTATCTTTTCAATACTTTACCAGCCGGATACACAAAAAATCCTGCGATTTGCCAAGTGAACCTTGCAAGTAACCAATCCCTGAGCAGTGTTTCAAATCAAGCCAGATTCAATGTTTTTTTCAATGTGCCGCGTTCCCGCTGGATTTTCTCCTGCAGAAGTGTGATCGCGTATAACAACTGCTCCGGCCGGGGCGGGCATCCGGGAACGTAAATATCGACCGGGATTACCTGGTTTACTCCCTGCAGCAATGCGTAATTATTGAAAACTCCGCCCGAGGTAGCGCAGGCTCCCATGGAAATGACCCATTTGGGCTCGGGCATCTGCTCATAGAGTCGCCGAATTACCGGCGCCATCTTCTGCGAGACACGTCCCGCGATGATCATCAAATCGCTTTGGCGTGGCGACGGACGAAAGACTTCTGCGCCGAATCGGGCAATATCATAACGGGAGCCGCCCATCGACATCATCTCGATCGCGCAGCAGGCGAGTCCGAAAGTCATGGGCCAAACAGAGTTCTTTCGAACCCAGTTGATCGCGGCGTCAAGGGAGGCCAGAACGATCCCTTCCGGCTGGTCATATCCCCAACTCACCTCTTCGACCTTTTCCTGATTTTTGGCAAAGCTGTCCAGACTGCCGAAGAGATACCGGTCATCCTTTTGAGGAACTCCCGTGGGACGGCCACTGCTCGTTGTCTCGTTTGGTTCTGTACTCATATCCTTAATAATAAAACCGATATCGCGATCAGGCGGCTTTTTTCGTATTTGAGCGAGTATTTGCGTCCATTCTCATGAAAGTGCCCTCTGAAATATCGCCTGAACACCAAAATGTATGGCAGCTACGGAATGGCAAGCATAGAAGCCTGGCTATCGCGCGTTCTCTTCAATTGCCTGCAGCAGCGCCGCTCTGAGCGTCCGCTCCTCCTGCTGATCGAGCTTTGCTCCGTTGCGCGTGAGATAAAAGACGTCGATGGCCATCTCTCCTTCGGTATCGACGAGCGCGACCTCAATATTGCATCCCTGACGGGCCAGGGTCAGGCTCAGGGCGTGGAGCAGTCCGGTCGTGTCCTGTGCGACCACTTCGAGCAGGGTGCTATGGGTAGAGGCTGCATCGTCGAATTCGACTCTCGATTCCACCACGACCTTCGGAATTTTGCGTCTTCCGCGCCTGCGCCCGCTGAGAAGTTTTTCGACCGGCAAGCTGCCGGTCATCACGTCATGAACGCTCTTCACAAATGCTTCGTGCTCGGAAGCGTTCATCTCGAGAGTGCGGAAGCTGTCGGTAAACCGAAAGCTGTCCACCACAATGCCATGCCGATTGGAGAACGCATCCGCGGTCACAATATTCATTCCCCAGGCGGCGAGCGCACCAGTCATGTTCGCAAACAGCAGAGGCCGGTCAGGGGTGACCAGAGTCAGTTCGCTCACGGCTGGTGCATAGCGGAAGTCCAGTTGCACTACGCTCTCGGCAAAACGGTTCGCCATCTGGAAGTTGGCCCTGATCTGCTCCGGCGTCCTCGTCAGCACATAACGTTCCGGGAAACCGTCGAGATACTCCGCCACCTGCGACCGCTGGCCCGGAAGTTGGGCGGCCACCCGATGCACGAGTTCGCTCTCTTCCTGCGCACCGACGCGATCCTCATCGACATTTCGGTCTAGATAATTCGATGTCGCGATGTAGAGCCGCCAGAGATTTTCCGCTTTCCACGGCGTCAGGGCATCAGGATGCACAGCGTTGATATCCGCGTAGGTAAACAGCGTCAGCATGCGCAGCGCCTCCGGCGTCTGCACCTTTTCGGCGAAGGCGCGCACTGTCTGCCGGTCGAAAATATCTCGCCGCAGAGCTGCCGACATCTCAAGATGGTTCTCGACCAGGCTTGTCACCAAATCGCTCTCATAAGAGTCGAGTTCAAGCCGCTGCAACACGCCTTGTGCCATTCTCATGCTCTCCTGTGCATGATCGCCGGTGCTGCGGCCTTTGCCGGTATCGTGCATCAGCGCGGAGAGATACAACAGCCCTGGGTGCGGAAGTTCACGCAATAATCTTGCGAACTGCGCTGCCCACTCTGAGAGAGGGCCAGTTTGGACGTGTTCTAACTGATGCAACGTATCGATCAAGACAAACGTATGCTCATCGACGGTGTAGCGATGATAGGCATCGCGAATCACAAGCGCGTCGATGCCATGAAATTCGGGGATAAGAAGCTCCAGCACGCCGAGCACATGCATCGTCCGCAGCGTGTCCCCCGCATGGGGCCCGGTGAGGATTCGCTGAAGATGCTGCCACAGGGCAGGTCCTTCCTCAAGATGAGCGGAGAGTATAGGAAGCGCGTGCAGCAACCGCCTTTCCGCCTCCTCCCCGAGAGTGCAGCCCATACGGGCCATGGTTTCGAAGATGTCAAGCACCGTGTCCGGATCCTGTGCGGGATCGTACGACGGGACACCTTCGTTCACTGCTGGTGAATCCAGCATGACCCGTCCGCGCTCCAAACGAAATCCGCGCCAAGGCGGCTCGATTCGACGCTCCCGTCGTATACCCAGCAGCTTCAAACGGGGCTTGTCGAGAGGAGCCTCTCCCAGGATCTGGGTCACTCGCCGCTCGATTCGGCGCGCATGGCGGAAATAGAACCGCATCCAGTAAGCCGCATCGGCATGCGGCGGCGCGTCGCCTGCCATTCCTATGCCCGCTGCGGCAGCCACATCCTGCGCTTGCCAATCCAGCGAGTTGTCGTCGCGCTCGTGCCTGAAGTGCAGGAAACAGCGCACCAGCCATAGAAATTCCACGGCCTGGCGAAAATCACTGTCTTCTGCCGCATTGCGATTCGTGCCTGGCCGGGTGTCCGGCTGGCTCCCTCGCAACATGGTCATCCAGTCGCATACATGAATATCGCGCAGGCCGCCGGGGCAGTCCTTTATATTCGGCTCCAGGTGGAAGAGAGTGTCTCCATACTTCGCGTGGCGCACCCGAGTAAGTTCTGTTAATCGGGCCATCAACGGCTTCTGCTCTCGCTGCAGCAACTTCGGGACAACCTGTCCCGCCAGCCTTCTATATATAGTGGCGTCCCCTGTAATCAGTCGGTGATCCATGAGCGCAACAGCGAACTCCGCATTTTCTTCGTCGAAGCGCTCACACTCCGCCAATCGTCGAGTGGACGGAGAGATGCGTATCCCGCTGTCCCACATCTCCTGATTGACGCGCCGGATCGCATCCTTCGCGTCTTTTTCAGCCAGGCGTCCGTCTAGTAAAAACAGCAGATCGACATCGGAATAAGGAAATAATTGCGCCCGTCCGTAGCCGCCGACGGCCACCAACGTGATGCCAGTTGCCAGGCGCCGGTCACGCCGGACCTCCTCAGTCCAGAGCGCAGTCACAAACTCATCCAAGGCCCTGGATCGCGCCGCGATGGTGGCCACTCCAGACGCCCCTGCATCGAAAGCGCGGCGAATCTCCAGCATTCTCTGCTGATATTTTTCGCGTAACCCGCTACCAGTCATCTCGATTGTGCTCATGCTGTCTTCCTCTCGAGAAAGTCCTCGCCTAGAGAGGCTGCTGGAGAGCGTTTAAAGATGGCGGGACTTTCGTCCCGCCTAAGGCATCCATCCAGAACGGCTAGAGAGCGAATTCGCCCCGCTCGTCGTTGCGGATGCGGATAGCGTCATCGATCTTTGAGATAAAGATCTTGCCATCACCGATTGTTCCCGTTCGCGCCGCTGTCGTTATGGCGGTGATGGCTTTGTCCAACAGCTCATCCTTGACCACAAGTTCCAGCTTCACCTTGGGCAGAAGGTCTACCGAGTACTCCCGCCCTCGGTAGAACTCTGTATGTCCCTTCTGACGACCGTGACCGCGGGCTTCGGTGATCGTCATTCCCTCAGCGCCAATCTCCACCAGCGCATCCTTTACCGCATCCAGCTTCGATGGTTGAATCACCGCTTCAATCTTCTGCATAGCCGTATGTCCTCTCGCGCTTCAATTTTTTACCGCGGTTTTAGTGAGCCCAATCGTAACCTTCTTCGCCATGTTGCGACAGGTCCAGTCCGATGCGCTCGTCTTCTTCGCTCACTCGAAGCCCGATCGTCTTATCGACAATGAACAGAATGATCAGCGTGCCCACGATCGAAATTGTCCATGCCAATCCAACGCCAAACGCCTGATGGAGCAACTGACGCCAGTTGCCTTCCAGCAGTCCGGTCGCCTTTCCCGCGCCAAAGATCGGATTGATGGCGCTGTTGGCGAAGATACCGGTCAACAAAGCTCCCAGGGTTCCGCCCGCGCCATGGACACCGAAGGCATCGAGCGAATCGTCGTATCCGAACCAGCTCTTGACTTTGACGACCATCAAATAGCAGAAGACTCCGGCGATCAAGCCAATCCAGATGGCCGACATCGGCGATACAAAACCGGCTGCCGGTGTGATTGCAACCAGTCCAGCCACCGCTCCCGAGATTGCACCGAGAGCGGAGGGTTTGCCCTGCCGAATCCACTCAGCCACCGTCCAGCCAATAACTGCCGCTGCCGCACCGAACTGGGTCGCCACAAAGGCCGAGGTTGCAAGCGTCCCTGCAGACAAAGCAGATCCGGCATTAAATCCGAACCAGCCTACCCACAACATGCAAGCTCCCACGAAGCTCAGCACGACCGAGTGAGGGGGCATTGGCACCTTGGGGTAGCCGATGCGCTTGCCCAGATAGAGTGCCGTCACCAGCGCCGATACACCGGAGGTCACGTGCACCACGGTTCCGCCCGCGAAGTCGAGACAGGCAAACCGACCGCCCGCCGTAGCATTGAGAAGCCCACCCTTGCCCCAGACCATATGCGCCATGGGGCTATAGATGATGATCGACCACAGAGTCAGGTAAACCAGCATTGCTGAAAATTTCATCCGCTCGGCAAAGGCGCCGGTAATCAACGCGGGCGTGATGATGGCGAACATCATCTGATAGACCATGAAGGTCTGCAACGGAATCGTCGCAGCATAGGCTGGATCGGGCGCCAGGCCAACGCCATGCAGAAACATATTGTGCAGACCGCCAATAAATGCGTTGCCGCTGCTGAAGGCGAGCGAGTACGTCAATATCGCCCAGAGAATCGTGATCACCGCCATCATGGCAAACGTCTGCATCATGGTTCCGAGGATGTTTTTCTTGCGCACCAGGCCGCCGTAGAACAACGCCAGCCCCGGACCGCTCATCATCAGCACCAGAGCGGCGGAGACCAGCATCCAGCCGTTGTCTCCCGCTGTCTGGGCCGCCGCAATAGCAGTCGCGTTTTCATCTGCCCGTTTTTCGAGCGCAGCAATCCGATCAGTCTGTGGAGAAGATGGCAGCTGCGCCATCGCTGTCGATCCACATAGGACCGAACCGCCGAAGATCAGCGTAAATAGGAATGCGAGAAATACCTTGACCACTCGTATGCGCATGTGTCTACCACTCTTTTCAGGATTTAGGAATGATGAAAGAGATTACCTGGCAAACCCGCGGACGTGGCGGTTAGAGAAGAGCAACAACAAGCTTCGCTGCAACTTGGGAGCAGAAGCCACATTTTGTGCTGTTGTAAGTAATTTACACAAGATGGGCGGCGATGCAAAGCACAAAATTCATCGGCTCTCGATAAATCGCCTTAAGAGGATTTCGAAAACGGAAGTTTCCCGGCCGGGAAACTTACAGAAGGCGGAGAAACTGCTTGAGCCATTCCACGTGGGCAGTCCAGGCTGGGCCAGTTACGTAGTTGCGGTCCGTGAAGGCAGATTCGAGCGGAAGTTCGACGTATTCGCCACCCGCAGCCGTGACTTCCGGGCCACACGCGGGATAAGCGCTGATCCTGCGTCCCTTGAGAACACCAGCAGCGGCAAGAATCTGCGCGCCATGACAGATGGAAGCAATCGGCTTGTTCGCTTCATCGAAGTGCTTCACGACGGCCAGTAGATCCTGATTGAGGCGCAGATATTCAGGCGAACGGCCTCCAGGGATGACGAGCGCATCGTAATCGTCTGCTTTGATTTCAGCAAAAGTGGCATTGAGTGTGAAATTATGCCCGCGCTTTTCGGTGTAGGTCTGGTCTCCTTCGAAATCGTGGATTGCAGTCCGGATGGCCTGCCCAGCCTTCTTGCCCGGACAGACTGCGCTTACCTGATGGCCTGCAATCTGCAGTGCCTGAAAGGGCACCATGAGCTCGTAATCTTCAACAAAATCGCCAGCCAGGATGAGAATCTTTTTCGCCATATCACTCCTTCTTCGATCGTCTGTTGATCTGGCAGCTCGACATATTTGCAGGTCGATATCTCTGCATGTCACTCTGATGACGGTTTATCAACAATGTTGTGGCAACGCAACCGTCTATTCCATGCGGCAGCGTTCGAAATTCCAATGAGGACAAAAACAGACCATGCGAATTGTAGAAATTCGAGAGATTACTGTACCGATTGCTTCCCCAATCGCCAATGCTTATATCGATTTCTCGAAGATGACCTGCTCGCTGGTCGCCGTAATTACGGACATTGTGCGCGATGGCCGGAAGGTGATTGGATATGGCTTCAACTCCAATGGACGTTATGGTCAAGGCGGCTTGATTCGCGAACGCTTCGTTCCGCGATTGCTGGAGGCTGAACCAAAGAGCCTGCTCAATGACGCCGGAGACAATCTGGACCCGGACCGGATCTGGCGTGCGTTGATGCGCAATGAGAAGCCCGGCGGCCATGGCGAACGCTCCGTTGCAGTCGGCACCATCGATATGGCGGCCTGGGATGCGGTGGCAAAGATCGCAGGAAAACCGCTGTTTCGTCTGCTTGCGGAGCGCTATGGCGTCCAGGCCGATCCGCGCGTCTTTGTCTATGCAGCCGGGGGATACTACTACCCGGGCAAAAATCTCGATGCGTTGCGCGCGGAGATGAGGAGCTATCTCGATCGCGGCTATACCGTCGTAAAGATGAAGATCGGCAGAGCTGATATGAACGAAGATCGTCAGCGTATCGAGGCGGTCCTCACCGAGATTGGAAGCCACGCCCAACTGGCAGTCGATGCGAACGGACGCTTCGATCTGGAGACGGCAATCGCCTATGCGAAGATGCTGCGGCAATATCCGCTCTTCTGGTACGAAGAGGCCGGAGATCCGTTGGATTACTCGCTGCAGGCGTCACTGGCGGAGTTCTATCCCGGTCCGATGGCAACGGGCGAGAACCTGTTTAGCTATCAGGATGCCCGCAATCTACTGCGCTATGGCGGCATGCGTCCTGACCGTGACTGGCTGCAGTTCGATTGCGCGTTGTCGTATGGACTCTGCGAATACCTGCGTACCCTGGAGGCTCTGAAGGTAGCTGGCTGGTCGCCGCGGCGCTGCATTCCGCACGGAGGGCACCAGATGTCCTTGAATATCGCAGCGGGTCTGGGTCTCGGCGGAAACGAGAGCTATCCCGATCTCTTCCAACCCTTTGGAGGATTTCCTGACGGGGTGCGCGTAGAAGACGGCTATATTCTGATGCCCGAGCTGCCCGGCATTGGATTTGAAGGCAAATCCGATCTGATCCGGGTGATGCGGCAATTGGCGGAGTAGCCGTGATGACGATGAAACGCTCGGTGCTTCAAGATGCGGCTCTCGTTCCATCCTTGTCTCATGAGTTGAATCCTTCAGCATCCCTGGCTCACCGCAGCTCGACTGGAACCTGAATGGGAACACATCCGTATTCTCTTCAGCCATAAATATTGTGACTGCTCTACAATCGTAGCGGCGGTCAAAGGTTTATTCCGTCCGAGGTTTTACGCATCTATGTCCGTTCCTGCGCTCTTCGCTATCGCCATCGTCATCCTCTATGTTCTTAACTCCATCAAAATTCTCAAAGAGTATGAGCGAGGAGTCATCTTCCGCCTTGGCCGTGTCCGCGAATCGGCGAAAGGCCCCGGAGTCATCCTGGTCTTCCGTCCACTCGACCAGATCGTCCGTGTCAGCCTACGGCAGGAAGCCATGGAGGTCCCTCCTCAGGACGTCATCACCCGGGACAACGTAACGTTAAAAGTGAACGCCGTTATCACCCTTCGCGTGATCGATCCAACCAAGACTGTCATTGAGGTTTCAAACTACGTTTACCAGACCTCACAGTTTGCCCAGACTACTCTGCGCTCCGTGCTCGGCGAGGTTGAACTCGATGAGCTTCTCGCTCATCGCGAAGCCTTGAACCAGCGCATTCAGACCATTATTGACGGCCATACCGCGCCGTTTGGCGTAAAGGTAGTTTCGGTCGAGGTTAAACAGGTAGATCTGCCCGAATCCATGCTTCGCGCGATGGCCAAGCAGGCGGAGGCCGAACGCGAACGCCGTGCCAAAGTCATCCACGCCGAGGGCGAATTCAACGCCGCCGCCAAGCTCGTCGAGGCTGCTGAACTGATGGCGACTCAGCCCATGACCTTGCAACTACGTTATCTACAGACATTGACTGAAATCGGCGTCGAGAAGAATACAACCATCGTCTTTCCGCTTCCTCTGGAGATGATGAATCTGTTGAACAAGACGCTTATGTCGACCGGCGTGGCGGAAAAGAAGGACTGATTGTGAACACGTTATACAGCCGCGGCAATGACATGGAAGACGATCCGGAGTTTGATGATCGCAATAACCGTGAGATTTCGATTGGAACCTCCTTCATCATCGGCATCTTCTTTGCGCTGGTCCTGATCTGCGCAATCTTTTTCGCGTTCGGCTATTCTCTCGGCAGGAGATCGGTTCTCCCTGCCTCCGGTGTTGCCGCTCCCGTATCCAGCAGCAGCACAGTCAAGCCCGCTTCGGGGGTCCCCGAGACACAAGGGCCTCAATCCAGCGCCGATACCACGGATAACGAGACTTCGGCCGCAGCAGATGATTCCTCGGCGTCGGCTCCAGCAGCGGTGACGGTCAAACCAGCTTCCGTCAGTAAACCCGCTGCGCAGTCTACGGCAACGATGCCCGGCGCCGTCGGCTCGGTCGTTCAAGTTGCCGCGGTCTCCCGCCAGGGAGATGCAAATATGCTGATGGCCGCTCTAAAGCGAAAGGGCTATAGCGCCGCAATCCATCAGGTTCCGCAGGATAAGCTGCTGCACGTTCAGATCGGCCCTTTTGCCACGAAGAAAGAGGCGGAAGCAATGCGTCAGAAACTTATCTCCGATGGCTATAACGCCATCGTCAAGTAGTCGTCAGGCTTCATTTCATCCGGTAATGCGTCGGCGATGGCCTGACGCACAGCTTTCATCAACTCTTCGCGTGTCTCATACTGAGCAGGCTCAATTACCGGCAGCAACTGCACTCGCGCAACGCCCGGCGTAATAGCCATACTTCCCTTTCGCATCATGCGCTCTGTTCCAGAGAGGGCAACCGGAATAATGGGCGCCTGGGTCTGCTTTGCAAGAAAGAACGGACCTTTTTTGAAGCCGGCGAGCCGCCCATTCCTGGACCGCGTTCCTTCTGGAAAGATCAGCATGTTCAATCCCGAATGAAGCGCGTCCGCGGCAGCAGCCACGCTGGCCTGCGCGGTCTCGCGACGGTGCCCGCGTTCCACCGGCACAAATTTGCCCATGCGCATCGCCGTCCCGAGGATAGGGATACGCATCAATTGTTTCTTCAGCATCACCGAGCAGCGGCCAGGAAGCAGCGGGAGCAATACCGGCGGATCGAGATTGGAAACATGGTTACACATGAAGATGCATGGACGCCCAACCGGGACATTTTCCAGTCCAGTAAGCTCGATGCGAATCCCCGCCGCCCGGACGCCTGCGCTCGCGATCCACATGCCTACGCGGTAAAGCCGGCTGATGTCCTGCACAAGAATTGAATACGGCATGCCGACCACACCGGCGATCGGTCCCAACGCGGTGTAAACAAAAAGAAGTTTCAGAGTTGCGAGCATGCTGTTCTATGCCTGTTCTACGGCAGCAACCGAGTGGGCGATCGCACGCGGAAGCTTCTGATAAATGCTGCCAAACCCGCCGTTGGAAAGAATCGCGACCACATCACCCCTCTGCAGTTGAGGGGCAAGCGCATCGACGATCGCATCCGCATCGGGGTAAACGGCAGCGGGGGTTCCGATCTCTTTCAGGTGGTCAACGACGTTCTCAGGGACAAGACGCTCGTTTGCAGGAATATTCTCGGATTGGAAGACATTCGCCAGCACGACGCGATCGGCCAGAGCCAGACTTTCGACGAGAGCGGCTTCGAATACATTCCGCCGCAACGTATTGGAACGTGGCTCCAGCACGGCCACAAGTCGCCTACCGGGATAGGACTCGCGAAGAGCCCGGAGTGTCTCGCGAATCGCCGTGGGATGATGTGCAAAGTCGTCGATGATCGTGATGCCTTCCACGACGGAACTGACCTCAAGCCTGCGCTTTACGCTCCTGAAACTCGCCAGCGCCTCAACAATGGCTTCGACTGGAACTCCCTGGCCTGCTGCCAAAGCAGCGGCAGCAGTGGCGTTCAGAGCATTGTGCTCGCCAGCCATGGGCAAGCGCAGTTCTGCAAACTTCACGCCATCGCGCAGAAGAGTCCATCGGCTCAATGCCTGATCATGGCGCAGATCGGTGATGCGCCATTGCGAGTTCCCGGCAAAGCCGTAGCGCTCGACGGTACAAAAGGCGTTTGCTACGCACTCGCTGACGTTCTCGCTTGCATCGAAGGCCACGACGCGGCCACGACGCGGAATTAGATTAATCAGGCGCTTGAATGCAGTCTTTACTGCAGCGAGATCGGCGTAGATGTCGGCGTGATCGAACTCGACATGGGTCAAAATGGCTGCATCTGGAAAGTAGTGAAGAAATTTGGGGCCTTTGTCGAAGAAGGCGGTGTCGTACTCGTCCCCTTCGAGAAGAAATGGACGAGTGGGACGCACCATAAAGCTGGTGCCGAAGTTTTCGGCCACGCCGCCGATCAGGAACGAGGGTGCGAGGGCTGGGTTCCGCCGCGAGGCAGTCTCATAGATCCATGCCAGCATGCTGGTGGTTGTCGTTTTGCCATGCGTTCCCGCAACCACCAGCGATTCGCGGCCGGCCAGAAACTCGTCATGCAGGATAGCTGCCATCGAGCAAAACGGGATGCGGTTGTCGAGTACGTACTCCAATTCAGGATTGCCGCGTGAAATGGCGTTACCGACGACGACCAGATCGGGCCGAGGCTCGAGATTGCTCTCAGCGTATGGCTCATACACTTTTATGTTCAGGCTCGCCAGGAGATCGCTCATCGGCGGATAGGCAGCGGCATCGGAGCCGGTAACGAAATGCCCCTGTTGCTGCAACATGCCCGCGAGAGATGCCATGGCCGTGCCGCAGATGCCGATGAGGTGAATGTGTTTGAGCTTTTGCATTGTTTTCCCGACGAGACGCTAGACCGTAACCGCTGCTTCCAGAAAGTGCATCTGCGGATTCCCCGGTTCGGCTAAGTCCAGCTTAACAGGAATGCCGAGAGGGAGTGTGATATTGGGTCCACTGACATGACCGCTGCGCAGCCCTATAGCGATCGGGCCATCAAAGTTATGGAGCGAGTGCAAAATGGCGCATTCCAAATATTCGTGTTCTGCGGCCGTGACACACTGGCCCATGTCGCCGAAGACGATGCCGCGTACTCCGTCCAGTACTCCGGCGTAGCGCAGGTGAAGCAACATGCGGTCCCATTGGTATGGCTTGGTGCCGATGTCTTCGAGGAAGAGAATGCTGTCCTTAATCTCAGGCGCATAGGGCGTTCCCAGAGACTCGGCGAGAATTGCGAGGCATCCTCCCTGCAAATTGCCCTCAGCGACGCCGGTGCGTAGCACGCGAAGGCCCGTCTCAAGCCCCAGCGACCAGGAGGCCATGCTTTCGACAGAGTGTTGCCAGCTTGGAAGATCGACGCCATCTTGCCGGGCAAAGTCGGCGGCCACCATGGGACCGTGGAAAGCGACGAGGTTCGCCTCGGTATGGAGCCAGCTATGCAGCGCCGTGTGGTCGCTGTAACCGATGAAGACCTTCGGGTGAGCGCGAATCAACGCGGTATCGAGATAAGGTAGCAGCTCTGCGGAGCCCCATCCTCCGCGGGTGCAGAGGATGCCGTCTATCGTCTGGTCGGCAAAGGCTGCGTGGAGATCCGCCAGACGATGCTCAAGCGTACCGGCATAATAGAGCGGTCCTCGGTCCAGCGCATGCTCGCCCAGTACGGTGCGATAGCCCAGGGCATGCAATTGGCTGATGCCTTGATGAACAAGCTCAGGCTTTGGCGTACTTGCAGGGGAGACTACCGCCAGCGTTGCGCCGGAACGCAAAGCGGGCGGCTTAACGATTGTGCGCCGGGAAGTCACAGGGCAGCGACCTCGCCGCGGCAGATGATTTCAGCCGGACCGGTCAACCGTATTGGCGATTCGTTCGACGGCCAGACCGTCTGCTGTGCGCCACCCTCGGCAACAGCCGTGAGCGAGCGGTCTACGCCCCGTAACGCCATGGCGGCAGATGAAGAGGCACACGTGCCCGTACCCGACGATGTCGTCGGGCCGCAGCCACGCTCGTAAATGCGAAAGGCTATTTCGGATGGGGAGTTCACGCGGACGAACTCCACGTTGGTCCCGTGAGGAAATAGTGGACTGGTGCTGATGCGAGCGCCAAGGTCCTGCCAGCCTTTGCCGTGCGCGCTGAAATCTTCCGTATCCACGAAAAGAACAAAATGTGGATTCCCGACGTTAACCATGGCCCCGGGTACCCCACCAACGCCGGGGATCTCGATGGTGCGAGGCATGATGCGGGGGATGCCCATCTCGCTCTCAATCAGGTAATAAGGATCAGCCGATTCGACAACCTTACAGGTACGCAATCCGCCATGGGTGCCGAAGGCAACCTGCTGCATGTCCTCGCTGCTGGCCAGCCATGCCGCAACGCAACGCGTTCCGTTGCCGGAAAGTTCGGCCTCGCTGCCGTCTGCATTGAAGAGCCGAAGAAAGAACTCGCCATTAGGCTTGCGCTCGAGGAATTCGATGCCGTCGGCACCCACGCTG
>Ga0207678_10003650_pt1 | contig 13834 bp, 15 predicted proteins | sample KBSC63metaG_FD_184319 | JGI IMG/M metagenome (GOLD analysis project Ga0207678, IMG submission 184319) | Corn rhizosphere microbial communities from Kellogg Biological Station, Michigan, USA - KBS C6-3 metaG (SPAdes) (version 2) | ecosystem: Host-associated > Plants > Roots > Rhizosphere > Soil ... | reverse complement strand
TCCGCGACAACGGCATGCACGCCGTGATTGCCTATGACGATCTTTCGAAACAGGCCGTCGCGTATCGCCAGATGTCGCTGCTTCTGCGCCGCCCGCCGGGGCGCGAAGCTTATCCCGGCGACGTGTTCTATCTTCACTCTCGTTTGCTCGAGCGCGCCGCCAAGCTCGGCGATGCAGCGGGTAACGGGTCGCTGACGGCGCTTCCCGTCATCGAGACGCAGGCCAACGACGTTTCGGCCTACATTCCGACGAACGTCATTTCGATCACCGACGGCCAGATCTTCCTCGAATCCGACCTCTTCTATCAGGGTATCCGTCCGGCGGTGAACGTCGGCCTTTCGGTGTCGCGCGTCGGCTCTTCGGCCCAGACGAAGGCGATGAAGCAGGTTGCCGGCAAGATCAAAGGCGAGCTGGCACAGTATCGCGAAATGGCGGCTTTCGCGCAGTTCGGTTCCGATCTCGACGCCGCGACACAGAAGATGCTGGCCCGCGGCGCGCGCCTGACCGAGCTTCTGAAGCAGCCGCAGTTCTCGCCGCTGAAGATGGAAGAGCAGGTGGCCGTGATCTTCGCGGGTACGCGCGGCTATCTCGACGCGATCCCGGTTTCGGCCGTCAGCAAGTTCGAGCAGGGCGTTCTGTCGGGACTGCGTGCGGAGAAGACAGTTCTGAGCGACATCGCCGCCAAGAAGGCCTTGTCGGCCGACACGGAAAAGAAGTTGGTCGAGTTCCTCGACAAGTTCGCCAAGAGTTTCACGGCTTAATCGGGTCCCTTGAGGAGTACGCCCGATGGCGAGCTTAAAAGAAATGCGCAACCGCATCGCCTCCGTAAAGGCGACGCGGAAAATCACGAAAGCCATGCAGATGGTGGCCGCGGCGAAGCTGCGCCGCGCTCAGGAGGCCGCGCAAGCTGCACGGCCTTATGCCCAACGCATGGCGACGGTGCTCGGCAGCATCGCTTCGAAAGTGGCAGACAAGGGCGGTGCGTCGCCGCTGCTCGTCGGCACTGGCAAGGACCAAGTGCACCTGCTGATCGTCATGACGGCAGAGCGTGGTCTGTGCGGCAGCTTCAATTCGAATATCGCTAAGCTCGCGCGCGTCGATGCGCAGCGGCTGATCGCGTCGGGCAAAACCGTCAAGATCATGACGGTCGGCCGCAAAGGCGCCGACAACTTGCGCCGTGACCTCGGCAGGAACTTCGTCGAGCGCAAAGATTTTCAGGGCGTCAAGCAGTTGAACTTCGGCCATGCCGAAGGCGTCGCGCAGAAAGTGCTCGAGATGTTCGAAGCCGGAGCGTTCGACGTTGCAACGCTCTATTTCTCCGAATTCAAGTCGGTGATTTCGCAAAAGCCGACGGCGCTGCAGCTCATTCCGGCGAAAGTCGGGAAGGTAAGCGACGACACGGCGAAGGGCGCGAGCGCCATCCATGAATATGAGCCGAGCGAGGAAGAGGTGCTTGGCTTCCTGCTGACGCGCAACATCTCGACGCAGATTTTCCGCGGACTTTTGGAAAACGCCGCGTCCGAGCAGGGTTCGCGCATGTCGGCGATGGACAGCGCCACGCGCAATGCCGGCGATATGATCAACAAGCTGACGATCAAATACAATCGCCAGCGCCAGGCGAACATCACCAAGGAACTGATCGAAATCATCTCGGGCGCGGAAGCGCTCTGACCGGAGGCGAGCAATGGCTTATGTCGCGCGTGCAACGACGAAGGGCGGCCGGGATGGCCGCGCCGTTCTCGAAGACGGCAAACTGGCGCTCGCAATGGCGCTGCCGAAAGACATGGGCGGTTCGGGCGAGGGCCACAACCCCGAGCAGCTCTTTGCGCTCGGCTGGTCATCATGCTTCGGGCAAGCAATTCTGCTGCTGGCCAAGAAGCATGGGCTCGACGGTTCTGCTGCCAAGGTGACGTGCGCCATCGAAATCGACAAGGACGCGACGAGCTTCGCGCTCAAAGCCGATATCGCCGTTTCAATTCCGGGTGCCGACAAAGCGAAGGTCAAAGCGCTTGCCGATGATGCCCACCAGATCTGCCCCTATTCAAAGGCGACGCGCAACAACATCCCCGTAACGCTGAGCGTCGTCTGATCATTCCGCTGGAGATAAAAATGGCTAAAAACGTTGGGAAGATTCGCCAGGTGACGGGCGCCGTCGTCGACGTTCAGTTCGAGGGTCAGCTGCCCGAGATTCTGAACGCGCTCGAAACCAAGAACCATGGCGCTCGCCTGGTTCTTGAAGTCGCGCAGCATCTTGGCGAGAGCACGGTCAGAACGATCGCGATGGACTCGACCGAAGGTCTGGTGCGTGGCCAGGAAGTGATCGACACCGGCGCGCCGATCGAAGTGCCCGTTGGCGATGAAACGCTCGGCCGCATCATGAACGTGATCGGTGAGCCGGTCGATGAAGCGGGTCCAATCAAAACGAGCGCCAAGCGCGCCATTCACCAGCCATCGCCAACCTTCGAGGATCAGGCGACGGAAGCCCAGATTCTCGTCACCGGCATCAAGGTCGTCGACCTTTTGGCGCCGTACGCCAAGGGCGGCAAGATCGGCCTGTTCGGCGGCGCCGGCGTCGGCAAGACCGTTCTGATCATGGAACTCATCAACAACGTCGCCAAGGCTCATGGCGGCTACTCGGTATTCGCCGGCGTCGGCGAGCGCACGCGCGAAGGCAACGACCTCTATTATGAAATGATCGAGTCGAAAGTGAACCTCGATCCGAAGAAGAACAATGGTTCGGCCAAGGGTTCGAAGTGCGCACTCGTCTATGGTCAGATGAACGAGCCGCCGGGCGCCCGCGCTCGCGTCGCGCTGTCGGGACTGACGGTCGCCGAACATTTCCGCGATCAGGGCCAGGACGTGCTGTTCTTCGTCGACAACATCTTCCGCTTTACGCAGGCGGGCTCGGAAGTTTCGGCGCTGCTGGGCCGCATTCCGTCAGCCGTCGGATATCAGCCGACGCTCGCGACCGACATGGGCGCGCTGCAGGAGCGCATTACGACGACGCAGAAGGGGTCCATCACGTCGGTGCAGGCGATCTACGTTCCGGCCGACGACTTGACCGACCCGGCGCCGGCAGCATCGTTCGCGCATCTTGATGCGACGACCGTGCTTTCGCGTTCGATCGCAGAAAAGGGCATCTATCCGGCCGTCGATCCGCTCGATTCGACATCGCGCATGCTCGACCCTCGCGTTGTCGGCGAAGAGCACTATCAGGTGGCTCGCCGGGTCCAGGCCATTCTGCAGAAGTACAAGTCGCTGCAGGATATCATCGCCATTCTCGGCATGGACGAGCTGTCGGAAGAAGATAAGCTGACCGTGGCGCGGGCACGTAAGATCGAACGTTTCATGTCTCAGCCCTTCCACGTGGCCGAAGTTTTCACCGGCTCGCCCGGCAAGCTCGTGTCGCTGGCCGACACGATCAAGGCCTTCAAGGGCCTTTGCGAGGGCGATTACGATCATCTGCCGGAACCGGCGTTCTACATGGTCGGTACTATAGACGAGGCGATCGCGAAGGCAGAAAAGCTCGCCGAAGCGGCATAATCGCTTGGCGATCGCGAGTGGCTAAGCCGCTCGTCGCGCGCCATCAGGAGAACGACCTATGGCGGAAGCCGCAACGAAGTTCGGAAGCTGCTGCGAAGAGCTGAAAGAAGCTCTCGAAGGCGGAGACTTCGAACCCTTGATCACCGTCGGTCCCGACGGTGTGATCTACATGACGGTCGGGCTCGTCGACCTCGAAGAGGAAGAGCCGGGGCTTGTCGATCATCCGCTCTTCTTCTGTCCGTTCTGCGGTACGAAGTTGCAGACGCCGGAAGAGGTGCGGGCGAAGGCGGGCGCAGAGGACGACAGCGAAGCGGAACAGACGCGCGAAGGCTGAGCGGATCAGAAGGGTTCCAGGAACGCAGCATGGCAGGCACATTCAAATTCGAACTCGTCTCTCCCGAGCGAGTGTTGATTTCGATCGACGCGGATCAGGTTGTCGTACCGGGCGCGGACGGTGAATTCGCCGTTCTGGCTGGACACGCTCCGATCATTTCCACGCTAAGGCCGGGCGTTCTGGACGTAACGGCCGGTGGTACGAAGCGGCGCCTTTTCGTCAAGTCGGGCTTTGCCGAGGTCGACCCGTCACGGCTGACGGTTCTGGCCGAGAAGGCTTACGATGTCGAAGAGATGTCTTCGGCGGCGATTGCCGTTGAACTGAAGGCAGCGGAAGCGGAACTGGCGGCAGCCAAGGACGATGCGTCGAAGATGATGGCCGATACGCTCATCAGTGAATTGAAGCGGTTGTCGTCAAGGGCTGCCTGAGCCGCCGGCCAGTCATCGCATCAGACTGATTGATCGGCAAAGTGCGAGAAATCGCGCGTGACGCGCTCGTAGACGTCACGCTTGAACGGCACGATCAGTTTCGGCACGGCCTCGATGGGTGCCCACCGCCAGGTCTCGAACTCCGCCTTGAGCCCTTCCTTCGATGCGATATTGATTTCGCTGTCGTCGCCGAGGAAGCGCATCGCGAACCATTTTTGCCTTTGGCCGCGATAGCGGCCCTTCAGCGCGATGCCGAGCAGGTTTTCGGGCAGTTCATAGGTCAGCCACTCGGGGTGTTCGGCAATGATCTCGACGCTGGTAACGCCCGTTTCCTCGCGCAGTTCGCGCAACGCCGCGATGCGTGGCGGCTCGAACTTTTCGACGCCGCCCTGCGGCATTTGCCAGATGTGGGCTGTATGATCGCCGGCCCATTTCGGGCGCCGCCGCCCAACCCAAACCAGGCCCTGGCGATTAAACAGCATCATGCCGACGCACGTGCGGAACGGCAGGGCGCCTTGCGTGAGGTCGGACGGATTAGGCAGAAGAGTCATGCAAAAAATGCCTGTGGACAACCGCGCATTCAATTTGCGCCATGATTCGCCTATCGTACAGAAAAACATAGCAGGCTTATGACATTAGGCTGTCATAGTGGCAGCAGCGGCAAAGCGCTTCGTTTTATGCGTGCGTAACTTGCCGGGCCGAGCGCGCTTACCGGCTTTCGGGCCGGGCATAGGACGCGAATTCCGCCAGAACCTGGCGATAGACATCGCGTTTGAAAGGCACGATCAGGTCCAGCAATTCGCTGGCCGGGGTCCATCGCCACTCGGCGAATTCGGCTTCGAGCCCGGGTGCCGGGGTAATGCTGATCTCGCTATCGTCGCCGGTGAAGCGATAGGCGAACCACTTCTGCTTTTGACCACGATACCGGCCGCCCCACGCCCGGCCGACCAGTTCGGCCGGAAGTTCGTATGTCAGCCAGCTAGGCATCTCGGCGATCTCTATGACGGTTCGAATGCCTGTCTCTTCGAAGAGTTCGCGTCGCGCCGCAATTGCCGGATCTTCGCCGGGCTCTACGCCGCCCTGAGGCATCTGCCACCAGGTGCCCGAGCCTTCGGCATCTTTCGTCGAGTCGGCGCGACGGCCAGCCCAGACGAGGCCGGCACGGTTGATCACCATTTGGCCGACGCACGGCCTGTAAGGCAGCGTCTCGGGATCGACCGGCGATTTCGGGCTGTCCGTCATAGGTAAATCCTCATCGGTGCGGCCGGAGAGATGCCCGGGCTGGTCGAACAAAAACGAAGGGCGCCACGGGGGCGCCCTTCGAATTAAAACAGTTCAGACGTGCGCCGGCTTAGTTTGGCGACGTCTTCTTGTCGTCGTCCGGCGGCGTCGGGGTCGTGACGCCGGCGCCCGAGGACGGGGCTGGCGATGGTGTCGTCGACGGCGGCGGTGTTCCCGCATTTGCCGCTTCCGGCCCCTTTGCCGTCCCACGCAGGAAGCTCAGCGCGTACTGCAACTGCGTATCCTTGTCGGCATCCTTGGCAACGTAGGACGGTGAGCCCGACTCTTCGCCCTTGACCGTCGCGTCGGCGCCGTTCTTCAGATGGCCGCGAAGGCTGGCTTCTCCACGCGGCTTCTCAGCGCCGACCTTGTCCTTGAGGTCGTCCGGGACGGCTTCGTCGACCCTGATGTCAGGCTCGATGCCCTTGGCCTGAATCGATCGGTTCGACGGCGTGTAGTAACGCGCCGTGGTGAGCCGGATCGCCCCATTTGCACCGAGCGGAATGATCGTCTGTACCGAGCCCTTGCCGAACGACCGCGTGCCGATGATCGTGGCACGCTTGTGGTCCTGCAAGGCACCGGCGACGATCTCGGAGGCCGACGCCGATCCGCCGTTGATCAAGACGGCGATCTTCTTGCCGTCTGTGATGTCGCCCGGACGGGCGTTGGCGCGCTGCGTTTCTTCGTTGTTGCGGCCCTTGGTCAGGACGATGGCGCCCTGTTCGAGGAAATCATCGGAAACCGCAATCGCCTGATCGAGCAAGCCACCGGGATTGTTGCGCAGATCGACAACGTAGCCTTTGATATTCGGCCCGATTTGCTTGTTCATCGTCTCGATGGCTTTGACGACGTTGGCATGCGTCTGCTCGTTGAAGGTCGTGACCTTCACGTAGCCGATGTCACCTTCGGCATGCGATTTGACGGCATTGATGCGGATCACGTCGCGGACGACTTTGACGTCGAACGGATCGTCTCTGCCCTTGCGTACAACGGTCAGCGTGATCGGCGTGTTGACCGGTCCGCGCATTTTCTCGACCGCCTGCTCGAGCGTCAGGCCGGAAATCGCCTCGTTGTCGAGATGCGTGATCAGGTCATTGGCCATCAGGCCGGCCTTCGCGGCGGGCGTGTCGTCGATGGGCGAGACGACCTTGATGACGCCGCTCTCCATTGTGACCTCGATGCCGAGACCGCCGAATTCGCCGCGGGTCTGGACCTGCATGTCCCGGAAGTTCTTCGGGCTCATGTAGGAGGAATGCGGATCGAGCGACGACAGCATGCCGTTTATCGCGGCTTCGATGAGTTCTGTGTCATCGGGTTTTTCGACGTAATCGGAACGCACGCGCTCGAGCACGTCGCCAAAGAGGTCGAGCTGTTTATAAAGCTCGGAATTTTGCGACGACGTCGCCGAGTATGTCTGCGTGACGTTCAAAAGCGTGGTTGCGCCGGCCAAGCCCGTCATCAGCAGGAATGTCCAGAACGCGTAGTCTATCTTGCGCATTAGCCTTGTACCTTTTGCTGACCTGTTGCCCACCAGGGATCGGGATCGATAGGGCGCCCGTCCTTACGAAATTCGACATACAAAACGGGTCCGCTCACTTCTGCGGACGGCGGCGAATTCCTCTGACCTCGACTCATTGTTCCGACGGGCTCCGCGGTCAGCACGAACTGTCCAGGTTGGACATCGATCTGTGACAGGCCCGCAAGCAGAACATGATAACCGTCGCCGGCATTGATGATCAAGAGTTGCCCATAACTACGGAATTCGCCAGCATAAACTACCCAGCCATCACAGGGCGAAGTTACCTGTGCGGAAAAGCGCGTCTCGATCACAATTCCCTTCGACTGGCCACCGAATTGCGTCTTTTCGCCGAATGCCAGCGCCCGGCGGCCTTGCGCGGGCGACGGCAGTTTGGCTCGGGCCTGTGCGAAGGGGATGGCAGGCTTGATTCGGCCTGGGCTGCCGGGGATCAGCGATGGGCCCGACGGCGCCAACTCCACCATTGGTTGTTTGGGACCTGGCGGCGGCGCCAATATGGCGACGTCGGTTTCGGCGTCCACTGCAGGCGCGCCGGTGTTGGCTGGCTGTTGAGGCGCTGCCGGCGGCGGCGCGATCGACAGGACTTGCGTTGCCGGCTCGGCCTGATGCGCGGCCTTCAGTTCGTTGTTATACGCGCCAAGCCCGGTTTTCTCGGTCACGGTCTGGTCGAGCCGGCCGATCAGGTCGGAAAGATCGGTGACGTTTTTCGATATCTCGGCGGTGGCGACGCGGACCGAAGCCAGTTGCGACTGGCGGTCGGCCAGGGTCAGCTTTTTGGCTTCCATTAGGCTTGCGAGCCGCGTGCGAGCCTCATTCAGCCGGTCCGTCTCCGCTCTGAGCCGGGTGCCTTCGGTACGGATGTTGCCCATGACGCGCTGTAGCTCGTCAAGCTGCGTGCCAAGCTTGACGGCCTGAGTTCTGAGATCCGGGAACGCCGAAGAGAGCAGCATGGCGCTGCGAACCATCTTGAGGGCGTCCTCGGGCCGCGTCACGAGAACCGGCGGAGGGTTGCGCCCCATACGTTGCAGGGCCGTCAGAAGCGCCGCGATTTGCCCATGCCGCTGAACCAAAGAGCCTTGAACGACCCTTTCCTGCGCCTGAAGCTCGGAAAGTCGGCCCTCGATCGCCGTCATTTGGGCTTCGCTGCGCTGAATGAGGCCGGCCGTCTCGACGAGGCGAGAGTTCAATCGTTCGCGCTCGGCATCGAGCTCGACCACGTCCGACTGGATCGACTTCTCTTTGGCAGCGTTATCATTGAGTTGATGACGCTTTAGTTCGAGTTCGCGGCGGGCCGTCTCCGGATCGGAGGGGAGTGTTTCGGCGGCGGTGAGCGGCGTGGCAAGAGCAAATGAGACTGCCAACGCGCCGGTGAAGGCGACGCCGCGACCTGCGCCGCGGACGCAGTGCCAGTTCGTTCGACGGGCAGAGTGTAGTTTTGACACGGAGCCTCAGGTCAAAAGGCGCACAGAACTGGCACGGGCGAATTCAATCGGGCCAAGGCCGCTTTGGCATTAGGTGCGCCGGGACAGTTAAAACTTTTACCGCCAAGAGCAAATTTCAAATGTGTAATGCTTGGTCGTCGGCCTGATTTGGCGCCAGATTGCGACGTTTGCATCATGACTTGGCGATTGCCGTCCAGGAACCGAAGGCTTAAGCAAAAACAAGATTTTGGCCACGGAAACAATCGATGCAAACCTTTCTTTATCTTTTGTCCACGGTTGCCGTTTTTGTCGTCCTCATCGTGCTGCTCATGGGGCTGCACACGATGATGAAAGGCGATAATTCCAACCTCAGTCAAAAGCTGATGCGATGGCGCGTCGGCCTGCAATTCCTGGCGATTATCATCATCATTGCCTACGTATTTGTGTCTCACTGAAGGCGCAAACCGGGCAATCGCCACTGTCTTACTCGTTGTTTTGGCGCCGTTCAGGAATTGATCGATGGTCCTACTCAACCGCATCTACACGAAAACCGGCGATGCCGGGACGACGGCACTGGGCAGCGGCGAGCGGGTTCCCAAGACATCCTTGCGGATTGCCGCCTACGGCACCGTCGATGAAACGAATGCCCAACTCGGCATGGTTCGCCTGCACTTGGCCGGACGCGAGCCGGACGTCGATGCGATGCTGGTGCGCGTTCAGAACGACCTTTTCGATCTGGGAGCCGACCTATGCGTCCCGGATCGCGGCGAGAAGCTGCCCTACGAGCCGCTGCGCGTCAGCGATGCGCAGGTCAAGCGCCTCGAGGACGAGATAGATCTAATGAACGCGACCCTCGAGCCGCTGCGATCTTTCGTGCTGCCGGGTGGCACGCCGGCGGGCGCGGCGCTGCATGTTGTGCGTACCGTCTCGCGACGCGCCGAACGGCTGATCGTGGAGCTGTCGATGTTGCCGAACGAAACGGTTAGCGCACCCGTCCTCAAGTACATCAACCGGCTCTCCGATTTCCTCTTTGTTGCGGGGCGCTACGTTAATGACCGTGGCAAGGCCGACGTTTTATGGGTCCCCGGAAAGAACCGGTGACGGGCGGCTGTCGATGAGTTCGGTTAAGCCGATGTCGTTTCGACCTGTCGTTCTGCTGCTTCGAGCTCCCGCGCCGCGACGCGGGCACCAATTGACTCGCGCACAACCGGACCGTAGCTTCCGCTCTTCGCAGTTGCGAGACTGTCGTGAGGTTGGCAGAGCCCCGGCCGAGGTTTGGCGGCCTATTTCCTCGCGAAATCATTTAAGCGCGGGGAGTGTCGCGCCGCAAAAAAGTCTGCGGGTATCAAACCGCGGGCAACAACAAAATAGGGGAGCGCCGGGCGTCCGGCGAGTGGCATGAAGATCGTTGTACCGGTCAAGCGCGTCGTTGATTACAACGTCAAAATTCGCGTCAAGCCGGATGGTTCTGGAATCGACTTGGCGAATGTCAAAATGTCGATGAACCCATTTGACGAAATAGCCGTCGAAGAAGCGGTCCGGCTCAAGGAAAAAAGCGGCGCCAAGGAAGTCGTCGTCGTCTCGATCGGACCGGCGAAGGCGCAGGAGACCCTCCGAACCGCGCTCGCGATCGGTGCGGATCGGGCCATCCTTGTAGAAGTGCCGGACGGCGCCGCGGTCGAGCCGCTGGCCGTCGCCAAGCTTCTCAAGGCCCTCGTCGACGTTGAAAAGCCCGACCTCGTCATTCTCGGCAAGCAGGCGATTGACGACGACTGCAATCAAACGGGACAGATGCTTGCAAGCCTGCTCGACTGGCCGCAGGGCACTTTCGCTTCGAAGGTCGTGCCGGAAGCGGGCGGCGTTTCAGTCACGCGCGAAGTCGACGGTGGGTTGGAAACGATCAAGTTGAAATTTCCCGCCGTGGTGACGACGGACCTGCGCTTGAACGAGCCGCGCTACCCGTCGCTGCCAAATATCATGAAGGCCAAAAAGAAGCCGCTCGATGTGAAGAAGCCCGAGGACTTGGGTGTAGACATCAGTCCGCGGCTCAAGGTTTTGAAAACCTCCGAACCTCCAACGCGAAAAGCCGGCGTCATGGTCGGCAGCGTCGCCGAACTCGTGGACAAGCTCAAAAACGAGGCGGGGGTTCTTTGATGACGACACTTCTTCTTGCCGAGCTTTCGGGCTCTGAACTTGCACCGGCGACCGCCAAGGCGCTTACCGCGATCGCAGGTCTTAGCGGCGATGTTCATATCCTGGTCGCTGGATCGAACATAAAGCCCGCTGCCGAATCCGCGGCTAAGCTCAAAGGTGTTTCGAAGGTTCTTACCGCTGATGCACCGCACCTTGCCCATGGTCTCGCCGAAGAGGTGGCGGCGCTGATCCTGTCGCTCGCGAAGGACTACTCGGCGATCGCCGCGGCAGCCACGTCGTTCGGGAAAAATATCCTGCCGCGCGTCGCCGCCAAGCTCGACGTCATGCAGATTTCCGACATCACGAGGGTCGTCTCGCCCGATACGTTCGAGCGACCCATCTACGCCGGAAATGCGATCCAGACCGTGCAATCGGCGGAGAAGATAAAAGTCCTCACCATCCGCACGTCGGCTTTTGCGGCGGCAGATGAAGGCGGCTCGGCGGCGATGGAGACTGTCAGCGCGCCACCTGCGGTCGGCACAGCGACATTCGAGAAGGCAGAGCTGACGAAGTCCGATCGTCCGGAGCTGACGTCGGCACGGATCATCATTTCCGGTGGTCGCGGCATGGGCAACGGCGAAAACTTCACCAAGTACATCGAGCCGGTCGCCGACCGCCTAGGCGCTGCGATGGGTGCGTCGCGCGCGGCCGTCGACGCGGGATTCGTTCCGAACGATTGGCAGGTCGGGCAGACAGGCAAGGTCGTGGCTCCCGATCTCTATCTAGCGGTCGGCATTTCAGGCGCCATTCAACATCTCGCGGGCATGAAAGATTCAAAGGTGATCGTCGCCATCAACAAGGATAGCGAGGCGCCGATCTTTCAGGTCGCGGACTACGGACTTGTCGCCGATCTTTTTCAGGCACTGCCGGAACTCGATGCAGAACTTCAGAAAGCGGGGCGCTGATTTCGCCGGCCCGCAACTGACCGAGGAAACTTTTTCATGCCGCAGGCGCAAAGGCTGATGGAAAAGGGCAGGGCGAGCATTCAGCCAGCCCGGTCGATCAGTAAGGTCGGCATCATTGGGGCCGGGCAGATGGGCACCGGCATCGCGCATGTCGTCGCGCTCTCGGGCTATGAGGTGGCGCTCAGCGATCTCAAAAAGGAAACCTACGACAGAAGCATCGAAACGGTCGAGGGCAACATGGCCCGGCAGATCGCTAAAGGCATCATCAAGGAAGACGACCGCGAACAGGCTCTCGCGCGCATCACTTATGCGCCAGATCTCGAAGCGTTCGGCGATTGCGATCTCGTCATCGAATCCGCGACCGAGGACGAAGCGTTGAAGCACAAGATCTTCGCCGCGCTCTGTCCGCACTTGAAGCCGACGGCGCTGCTCGCGTCCAACACCTCATCGATTTCCATTACGCGGCTTGCCGCGACGACCGACAGGCCTGAAGATTTCATCGGCATGCACTTCATGAATCCGGTGCCGTTGATGGAACTCGTCGAACTCATTCGCGGCATTGCGACCGAGGACGAGACGTTTTCGACGGCGAAGGTCTTCGTCGAGAGTCTCGGCAAGACGACCGCCGTGTCGGAAGATTTTCCGGCCTTTATCGTCAATCGCATTCTGTTGCCTATGATCAACGAAGCCGTTTACACCCTCTATGAGGGCGTCGGTACGGTGGAGGCCATCGACAAGGCGATGAAGCTCGGTGCGCATCATCCGATGGGGCCGCTAGAGCTTGCCGATTTCATCGGGCTCGACACGTGCTTGAGCGTCATGCAGGTCCTTTACGAAGGGCTTTCGGACTCGAAATACCGGCCGTGTCCGCTGCTCGTCAAATATGTCGAGGCTGGATGGCTCGGCCGCAAGACTCAGCGCGGTTTTTATGATTATCGCGGCGAGAAACCCGTCCCGACGCGGTAGGCGGCAACTATCCAACTAACCGAGAAAGCGACCTATGCTCGTCGAAATGCCGGCGCGCTCAGCGAGCGTTGTCAGGAATGGATAGACGACGCCCCAGGACAGCGCCGCGATGGCAAGCGTCACCGCCAGCGCCACCCACCGGCGCATTCCCCAAAATATGCGATGCGTCATCGTGACGAATATGACGATGATCAGCATCGCAGCCGACATCACGCTTAGACCGACCGTCTGCATGTCGATGCCGGCAGTCGTCTTCGCGGCGATGACACCGGCCGCAAAGATGATCAGTGCGACGGCGGTCGCAATGATTGTGCAATAGCTCACGCTCAATGCGCAAAGTTTGACGTAGGACATCGGCGTGCGCGGTCGTGTGCCGAGTGCGCGGCAAACATAAAATTGGATGGGCGTCAGAATGGCGATGCCGACGTACTGCACGATTTCGTTGGTGATGACGGCGCCGGTGTCGGCGGTATCTGGAACGCCGAGCAGGGCCGAGTAGAGACGCGGCAACAGCACGTAGCTCAACGTCAGCTGAGCTCCGAGGCACGTCGACAGAAAAGCCCATTGTGATCGGTAGGTGGGATCGTCGGTCAGCCGAATGATCGTATCGACCGGATGGCGCAAAAATGAAAGCGCGACGGAGAGAATGCCGTTGGGTCTCGGCTTGCTGAGGAGCTGATTGGCGAGAGAACTCCAGCCTTCGGCCGTCGTGTTATCTACCGGTGCGCCGCAGCCGCTGCAGAAATTCCCGGTCAGCGCCGTGCCGCAGGCTTCGCAAAGCCCGGCTTCACTTGCTTCAGCCCCCGCCATGATCGCGAACTCCCCTGTCGCGGCCGATATCGGATTTTTATCATGGTTCGGGTGCGCCAGAAACTGGCGCAAGCCGGCTTGAATAGTTATGCAGCCATTGTTGGCAAGGCGTTGAAAGAGGACGAGAACAATGGCCGAGACATCACAGGTCGCGCTGGTCACGGGGGCGGGCTCGGGTATCGGCCGGGCAGTGGCGTTGAAACTACAGGCCGCAGGTTACGACGTGACGGTGCTCGGCAGGCGTAGCGGCGAGCTTGAGAAAACGGCCGGCGACGCCAAATCGGGCGGCGGGAATTTTCTCGTTGCTCCGGCCGATGTGACGGATGAAGTGGCGGTCAAAGCAGCGTTCGCGAAAACGCGCGACCGTTTCGGGCGGCTCGATCTCTTGTTCAATAATGCCGGGACATTTTCGCAAG
>Ga0207678_10003646_pt1 | contig 13847 bp, 11 predicted proteins | sample KBSC63metaG_FD_184319 | JGI IMG/M metagenome (GOLD analysis project Ga0207678, IMG submission 184319) | Corn rhizosphere microbial communities from Kellogg Biological Station, Michigan, USA - KBS C6-3 metaG (SPAdes) (version 2) | ecosystem: Host-associated > Plants > Roots > Rhizosphere > Soil ... | reverse complement strand
ATCACCGCCCGCGCCCAGGAGGACGACAAGAACCACGGCAGCCGGGTAGGTGCCGACGCCTACCTGACCAAGCCGTTCGACCCGAACGAGATGATCCGCGTGGTCCGCGAGCTGGCCAGCGCCACTCCGCCGAGCTCGCCACCCCTTGCTCCCCCAGGCCCACCGTAAGTGATCACCGCCGGGCTGCGGCGCGCGATCGGTGCGGACGACCCGCAGCTCCGCCCGGGCCCGGCGCCGGGCAGCTACACGACCAGCCTGCCGTTCCGGCTCGGCCCCGATCCCAGGACCGCCGCCGATGCCCTCGCCGCCCGGCTCCGCGAGCAGCTGTGGATCGCGACTGCGGAGGTCACCGGTCCCGGTTTCGTCACCGTCACCGTCACCCACGCCACCCTGGCCCGGCTGGCGATCAGGATCGCGCACGCCGGCCCGGCCTGCGTGACCAGCGACGCGCTAGCCGGCCGGACAATCACCCCGCCCCGTTCGGCCGCCGTAGGGGACTGGCCGCAGGCGCGGGCGGCCCTCGCCGCCGAACTGGCCGTCCGCCTCGCCGCCGCCGCGGGTGCCATCATTGATCCCGAACGGCCCTCGGTTCCCGCCCCGCCGCCCCCATCCCGCGGTCCCGTGGCCGAAGCCGTCGCCTACGCCGGCCCGGACGCCGTCCGGTTCGCCCTGGCCCGGACGCCGCCCGGCGGCCCGCCGCCGGAGGCGGCCGTCATCGCGCGGCACGTGCTGGCCAATCCCGCTTATGCTGTTCGGTACGCGCATGCCGCCGCTGCCGCCGTGCTGCGCTGGGCCGCCGCGCTGGGGATCAGGCCAGCCGGGTTCACGCCGCGCCTGCTCGCCGAACCGGGGGAGCTGGCGCTGCTCGACGCGCTGTCCTGGCTCCCGGAACGGGTGGCCGTGGCGGCGCGGCGCGGACGACCCGACGAGTTCGCCGGGTACCTGGCGGAGCTGGCAGCGCGCACGATTGACACTATGAGCACGAGCAGTTTCAGGAAGATACCGGACATCAGCAGCGAACGGCTGTGGCTGGCGGACGCGGCGCGGACCGGTCTCGCGGCCGGCCTCGGGCTGCTCGGCATCGATGCGCCCCCTCGCCTCTGAAACACTGCTGACGGTAGGAAGGAACCCATGAGCCGTGTCGCGCACCCGGCCGGGCCACGCCACGGCGACGTGCTGCCCGCCGACCACCCGCCCGCCGCACCGGAGGACCTGAACGAGCTGCACGAGGAGATCTGGCCGCGCGGCGCCCGGCGTTCCGGCGGGGTGCTCACGCTGGGCGGGGTGGACGTGCGGGACCTGGCCGCCGAATTCGGCACCCCGCTGTACGTCTGCGACGAACAGGACGTCCGGTCGCGCTGCCGCGAGTACCTGGAGGCGTTCGGGCCGGACGGGCGGGTGTTCTACGCGGCCAAGGCGTTCTGCTCCCGGGCTGTGCTGCGCTGGGTGAGCGAGGAGGGCCTCGGCGTCGACGTGTGCACCGGCGGCGAGCTCGAGGTGGCGCTGTCCGCCGGGGTGCCGCCGGAGCAGATCACCATGCACGGCAACAACAAGACGCAGGACGAGCTGGCCCGCGCGGTCGAGGTCGGCGTGGGCCACATCGTGGCCGACTCCTTCGAGGAGATCGCCCGGCTGGCCTACCTGACCGAGGATGCCCCGGTCCGCCCCAAGATCCTGGTCCGCGTCACCACCGGGGTGGAGGCGCACACCCACGAGTTCATGGCGACCGCGCACGACGACCAGAAGTTCGGCTTCTCGCTGGCCTCGGGCGCCGCCGACGAGGCGGTCCGGCGGGTCATCGCCTGCCCGGGCCTGTCGTTCGCCGGGCTGCACTCGCACATCGGCTCGCAGATCTTCGACACGGCCGGCTTCGAGGTGGCCGCGCACCGGGTGGTCGAGCTGGCCGTCAGGATCTCCGGCGAGCACGGCATCGAGATCGCCGAACTCGACCTGGGCGGCGGGTTCGGCATCGCCTACACCGACGAGGACGACGCCCCCGAGGTCAAGGATCTCGCGGAGAGCCTGCGCGAGATCGTGGACGGGCAGTGCCGGGCCGCCGGGCTGTCCCGGCCGCGGCTGACCGTCGAGCCCGGCCGCGGCATCGTCGGCCCGTCCACCGTGTCGCTGTACACGGTGGGCACGATCAAGGACGTGGACGGGCTGCGCACCTACGTCAGCGTGGACGGCGGGATGAGCGACAACATCAGGACCGCGCTGTACGACGCCTCGTACCTGTGCGCGCTGGCCTCGCGCGCCTCGGACGCCCCGCCGATGCTGTCCCGGGTGGTGGGCAGGCACTGCGAGAGCGGCGACATCGTGGTCCGGCACGCCTGGCTGCCCGCCGACCTGGCCCCCGGTGACCTGCTGGCCGTGCCCGCCACCGGCGCCTACTGCCGCTCGCTGGCCAGCAACTACAACCACGTCTCCCGTCCGGCCGTGATCGCGGTCGGGGCCGGCGCGGCCCGCCCGATCGTCCGCCGCGAGACCCTCGACGACCTGCTCAGCCTGGACTGCGGATGAACCAGACCCTGCCCACCCTCAAGGTAGCCCTGCTCGGCTGCGGCGTCGTCGGCACCGACGTCGCCCGGCTGCTCACCGAACAGGCCGATGACCTCGCCCTGCGCGTCGGCGCCCGGCTGGAGATCGCCGGGATCGCGGTCCGGCGGGTCGGGCACCGGCGGTCCCCGGCGATCGACCGCTCGCTGCTCACCGCGGACCCGCTCGCGCTGGCCACCCGGCCCGACGTCGACATCGTGGTCGAGGTCATCGGCGGCATCGAGCCGGCCCGGTCACTGCTGCTCGCCGCGCTGAAGGGCGGCAAGCCGGTGGTCACCGCGAACAAGGCGCTGCTGGCCGAGAACGGCGCGGAGATCTACGGCGCGGCCCGGGAGTACGGGGCCGACCTGTACTACGAGGCCTCGGTGGCCGGGGCCATCCCGATACTGCGCCCGCTGCGCGAGTCGCTCGCCGGGGACACCGTGCACCGCGTGCTCGGCATCGTCAACGGCACCACCAACTTCATCCTGGACCGGATGGACTCCTCCGGCGCCGGCTTCGCCGAGTCCCTGGAGGAAGCGCAGGCGCTCGGCTACGCCGAGGCCGACCCGACCGCGGACGTCGAGGGGTTCGACGCGGCCGCCAAGGCGGCCATTCTGGCCAGCCTGGCCTTCCACACCCCGGTGACCGCGGCGGACGTGCACCGCGAGGGCATCACCGAGGTGACCGCGACCGACATCCTGTCCGCCCGGGGGCTCGGCCGGGTGGTGAAGCTGCTGGCCATCTGCGACCGCTGCGACGGCGGCGTCTCGGTCCGGGTGCACCCGGCGATGATCCCGCGCACCCATCCGCTCGCCTCGGTCAGCGAGGCCTACAACGCGGTGTTCGTGGAGGCCGAATCGGCGGGCCGGCTCATGTTCTACGGCGCCGGCGCGGGCGGTACCCCGACCGCGAGCGCGGTGCTCGGCGATATCGTCGCGGTAGCCAGGAACCGGCTGGCGGGCACGCGCGGCCCGGACGCGTCCACCTACGCCGGGCTGCCGGTCATGCCGATGGGGGAGACCCTGACCCGGTACCACGTCTCGCTGGACGTGGACGACAAGCCCGGCGTGCTCGCCCCGGTCGCCGAGGCGTTCGCCCGGCACGACGTCTCCATCGAGGCGGTCCGCCAGGCCAGCCGGGGTGCCGAGGCCCAGCTGGTCATCGTGACGCACACCGCGCGGGACGCGGCGCTGGCCGCGACCATCCGCGAGCTCGAGGCGCTGCCGGTGGTCCGCGCGGTCGCCAGCGTGATGCGGGTGGAAGGGGAGGAAGAGTAGTGATGCCAGCCGTACGCTCCCAGGCCTGGAAGGGGGTGATCGCCGCGTACCGGGACCGGCTGCCGGTCGGCGCGGACACCCCTGTGATCACCCTGCACGAAGGCGGCACGCCGCTGCTGCCCGCTCCGGTCCTGTCCGCCCGCACCGGCTGCGAGGTGTACCTCAAGGTCGAGGGGGCCAACCCGACCGGCTCGTTCAAGGACCGCGGCATGACGGTGGCGATCAGCATGGCCGCCGGGAGCGGTGCCCAGGCGGTGATCTGCGCGTCGACCGGCAACACCAGCGCGAGCGCCGCCGCCTACGCGGCCCGGGCCGGGCTCACCTGCGCGGTGCTCGTGCCGCGCGGCAAGATCGCCATCGGCAAGCTGGCCCAGGCGCTGGTGCACGGGGCCAGGCTGCTCCAGGTCGAGGGCTCGTTCGACGACTGCCTCGAGCTGGCCAGGAAGCTGGCCGCCGAGTACCCGGTGGCCCTGGTCAACTCGGTCAACCCGGACCGGCTGCAGGGCCAGAAGACCGCCGCGTTCGAGATCGTGGACGAACTCGGCGACGCGCCCGACGTGCACTGCCTGCCGGTCGGCAACGCCGGGAACATCACCGCCTACTGGATGGGCTACACCGAGTACCAGCGCGCCGGGCTGGGGTCCCGGTCACCGCGGATGTTCGGCTTCCAGGCCAGCGGCGCGGCGCCCATCGTGACCGGCCAGCCGGTGCTGCAGCCGCAGACGATCGCCACCGCGATCAGGATCGGCAACCCGGCGTCCTGGCTGCTGGCCGAGGCGGCCAGGGACGAGTCGGGCGGCATCATCGAGTCGGTCACCGACCGGGAGATCCTCGCCGCCTACCGGCTGCTGGCCACCCGGGAGGCGGTCTTCGGCGAGCTCGCCTCCTCGGCGAGCGTGGCCGGCCTGCTCAAGGCCAGCGCGAGCGGCCAGATCCCGGCCGGATCCCGAGTCGTCTGCACGATCACGGGGAACGGCCTGAAGGACCCGGACTGGGCCCTGTCCGGCGCCCCCGCCCCCGCCACCATCCCCGCCGACCCCTCCGCCGCCGCCACCGCCCTAGGCCTAGCCTGAACCCGCCCGTCCGCCCGTCCGCCCGTCCGGTCGTCCGGGCCCCTGCCCACCTGCCCGCCCGCCCCGTCTCGGCCGCCGCCCCACCAGCCTCGCTCGTCCCACGCGCCACCCCAGCAAGTCGCGGACCGAGCCCAGCCCCTAGCCCGCCCGTCGGCAACCACGACAATGTCACATCACCGTGGTCAGAACCACCACGATGTCACATCGCCGTGGTTGCCCGGGCCGACCAGAACGAGGAGTCAGATGGCCTGGACGACCGACGTGGTGCGGGTGCGCGTGCCCGCGACCAGCGCCAACCTCGGCCCGGGCTTCGACGCGCTCGGGCTCGCGCTGAGCCTGTACGACGAGGTGGAGGCGTGGGTCTGCGAGTCCGGGCTGTCGATCGAGATCTCCGGCGACGGCGCGGACCTGGCCGGGGCCGGCGAGGACCACCTGGTCGTGCGGGCGATGCGGGCGGCGTTCGCCGTCACCGGAGGCCAGCCGCCCGGGCTGGGGCTGCGGTGCGTGAACCGGATCCCGCACGGCCGCGGCCTCGGCTCCTCGGCCGCCGCGATCGTGGCCGGCATCCTGGCCGCGCGGGCGCTGGCCGGGGCCGGAGCGGCCGCGCTCCCGGACGGCGCCCTGCTCGGGCTGGCCACCGGGATGGAGGGGCATCCGGACAACGCGGCGGCCTGCCTGGGCGGCGGGCTGACCATCGCCTGGACCGCGGACGGCGAGCCGCGGATGGTCCGGCTCGAGCCGGCCGCCTCGATCAGGCCGGTGATCTGTGTCGGGCCCGCGCCGGTGCGGACCGAGGTGGCCAGGCAACTGCTGCCCGAGATGGTGCCGCACCGGGATGCGGCGGCCAACGCCGGGCGCAGCGCCCTGCTGGTCGCCGCGCTGACGCAACTGCCCGCGGAGCCGGGCACGCTGCTCGCCGCGACCCGGGACTGGCTGCATCAGGACTACCGGGCCGGGGCGATGCCGGAAACCGCGGCGCTCATCGCCAGGCTCCGGGCGGCCGGCATCCCGGCCGTCGTGTCCGGGGCCGGGCCGTCGGTGCTGGCCCTGCTGGGTGGACCGGAGAAGCTTGATTATCGTCACCACCTGGACAGCTTGGGTTCAATCGTGAGAGAAACGGGTATTGCATGGCACATAAGCTCGCTAGACGTCGAGCGGCAAGGTGCGCGCGTCCTGCTCCCGGAGCCCCTGTCGGGCTGACGGCGCGGGAAGCGAGCGGCCGATCCGTCCGGCCGGGTGCGTGGCGGCACATCCAGGTCAATTCATCAATCCTGGACCTGTGCCCGCCGGGCGCCCGAGGCTGCTAGCGGGCCTCTTGGGACCGTTGCCTCTTCTTCCGCGCGACACGGACGGCTGCGAAGGAATGCCGTGAGTCCTCATGGTGTTAGGCTTAGTGGCGCACCGGGTGCCCCGCTCTGCAATGGGTACTCGTCGGCAAACCGGGCGCTCGCCGGCAAACTCCTCTGGGACGGTACTATTGCCGTACCCGAGGTCTTTGCCGCAGGATGTCTCGTTCTCTTCTCAGCTGAGGAGCCCTCAGACGACGAGCACGGGCAGTCTGGCGGGAGCGCGCGATCCGGGGACGCGGGCGAGCGGCACAGCCGCCCGGATGCTCCCCGACCCATCTCCCTAACTTGCGGATACATGGCGACGCACGGAGGAACGCAAGGCGTTGCGGGAATCGTGGACATTCGGCGGCTATCAGAGCAGCGCGAATCAACTCTGGCCCCAAGGGGGGCCGCTGTACCGGGTCGACGGGCCTAGCGGGTTCACCCAGGCGGCCGAGAATCCATGGAAGGACCATTAGTGAGCGACACAACCGAACTCCTCGGCGGCGCGCCCAGCGCTTCTGAGGACGCCCCCGTCGGTAATTCGGCGCCGCCCGCGGCCGCTGGCGGAACGACGGTCCCCACGTCCAAGTCGCGTAGCCGCGGCGGCACCGGCCTTTCCTCGCTGCTCCTGCCCGAACTGCAGCGGATGGCACAGTCCATGGGGATCCAGGGGGCCGGCCGGATGCGTAAGGGACAACTCGTCGAGGCCATCCAGGCCCGGCAGGCCGGGACGGGTATCGCTAACCAAGGTTCAGACCAGCGTGTCGCGTCCGCGGGAGCTGACTCGACCCGCCTGCGGAAGCAGGACGGCATGGAACCAGCCACACATACGCAGCCCGGTATCGGAGACGGTGCCGCGGCCGGCGTCGGCGCCAGCGCGCGCGGCGGGATCGGCGCGGATGCTGCCGAAGGGGTTCAAGGGACCACGCAGCAGCAGCTCAGCTTCGACCAGCCGGCCGCGACCGGTCGGTCGGCTGGCCGTGCCCAGCGGACCCAGCGGGCCCAGGCCGAGCAGGCCCCGACCCAGCAGGCTCCCGCTCAGCAGACCGGGGCCCAGCAGTCCGGGTCACCGCAGACCGCAGGCCAGCCAGCCGGAGCTCAGGAGTCCGGCGGCGCACCGCAGGGCACCCGCGAGGACGCCCAGCCGGGCGAGTCCGCGGGCGGCGAGGCGCAGCGTAGCGACCGGCGGCGCCGGAACGGGCGCCGCGACGACCAGCCCTCGCGCGGCCGCGACCAGGCCCGCGACGGTGCAAGCCGGGACGGCGGTGGCCGCGACGGCCAGGACCGGGGCGGCCAGGACCGGGGCGGCCAGGATCGCGGCGGCCGGGACCGGGAGCCGATGGCGGCCAGCCGCGGCAACTCGGGCGAGGCGTACGACGACGACAGGCGCGGCGGCCGCAGCCGGGACCGGTTCAGGAACCGGAACCGCAGGCGCGACCGCCAGGCCGACCCGGAGCCCGTGATCAGCGAGGATGACGTGCTCATCCCGATCGCCGGCATCCTTGACGTGCTCGACTCGCAGGGGTACGCCTTCGTCCGCACCACCGGCTACCTCCCCGGGCCGAACGATGTGTACGTCTCGCTCTCCCAGGTCCGCAAGCACGGCCTGCGCAAGGGCGACGTCATCGAGGGCGCCGTCCGGCAGCCTCGCGACGGCGAGCGCCGGGAGAAGTTCAACGCCCTGGTCCGGCTGGACAAGGTCAACGGGCTCGACCCCGAGAAGTCGCCGAGCCGGCCCGAGTTCTCCAAGCTGGTGCCGTTGTACCCGCAGGACAGGCTCCGCCTGGAGACCGACCCGACCAACATGACCACCCGGATCATCGACCTGATCTGCCCCATCGGCAAGGGGCAGCGCGGCCTGATCGTCTCGCCGCCGAAGGCGGGCAAGACGATGATCCTGCAGTCGATCGCCAACGCCATCACCAAGAACAACCCCGAGTGCCACCTCATGGTCGTCCTCGTCGACGAGCGGCCTGAAGAGGTCACCGACATGCAGCGCACGGTGAAGGGCGAGGTCATCCACTCCACCTTCGACCACCCGGCGGACGACCACACCACAGTGGCCGAGCTGGCCATCGAGCGCGCCAAGCGCCTCGTCGAGATGGGCCACGACGTGGTCATCCTGCTCGACAACATCACCCGGCTTGGCCGTGCCTACAACAACTCGGCGCCCGCCAGCGGCCGCATCCTGTCCGGTGGCGTGGACTCCACCGCGCTGTACCCGCCGAAGCGGTTCTTCGGCGCGGCGCGCAACATCGAGCACGGCGGCTCGCTGACGATCCTGGCCGCGGCCCTGATCGAGACCGGGTCCCGGATGGACGAGGTCATCTTCGAGGAGTTCAAGGGCACCGGCAACATGGAGCTGCGGCTGCGCCGCGAGCTCGCGGAGAAGCGGCTGTTCCCGGCGGTCGACGTGGACGCGTCGAGCACCAGGAAGGAAGAGATCCTGCTCTCCCCGGAGGAGCTCAAGATCGTCTGGCAGCTGCGCCGGGTGCTGCACGCGCTCGAGCCGCAGCAGGCGCTCGAGCTGCTCATGGAGCAGATGCGCAAGACCAAGAGCAACGCCGAGTTCCTGCTCCAGGTGCAGAAGACCACCCTCGGTTCCTGAGGCTGGCAGAGGTAAGGATGACCCGCTGGCCGTGAGGCCAGCGGGAATTCCAGACCGGGAAAAGTGGTTCCACGGTCTGGCACACTAGAAGCCGCAATCACGTGGTACCGGTTCCCGTCCTTCGGGGGCGACCCGGCGACCGCTCGAGGCACAGGAGTTGTCACATGAAGGCTGACATTCACCCCCAGTACCATGTCACCACCGTGACGTGCGGCTGCGGGAACACGTTCACCACGCGGAGCACCGCTCCCGGTGGCACGATCCACGCCGATGTCTGCTCGAACTGCCACCCGTTCTACACGGGCAAGCAGAAGATCCTCGACACCGGTGGCCGCGTCGCGAGGTTCGAGAAGAGGTTCGGCAAGAACCCCTCGGGCAAGCCCGCCGACAAGAAGTAACCAAGCAGACCTGACCGGGGACGAACTTCCTCGGTCAGGTCTTTGCGTTTTCACACGTCAGTACGAAAGGAAGTCCGGTGTTCGACCGGCTAAGTGACCTGGTTAGCGAGCACGCGGAGCTGGAGCACGCGCTCGCCGACCCGGGTGTGCACTCCGACCAGGAGAAAGCGCGCACGCTTGGCCGCCGCTACGCCGAGCTGACCCCGATCGTGCACGCCTACCGGGAGTGGCAGCAGACCTCGGCGGACGAGGAGACGGCCCGCGAGCTGGCCCGCGAGGACTCCTCGTTCGCCGCCGAGGCCGATCAGTTCGCCAGGCACCGCGAGGAACTCGAGGCCCAGCTGCAGAAGCTGCTCGTGCCGCGCGACCCCAACGACGGCCGCGACACCATCCTCGAGGTCAAGGCGGGCGAGGGCGGCGAGGAATCCGCGCTGTTCGCCGGGGACCTGCTCCGGATGTACCAGCGCTACGCCGAGCGGCGCGGCTGGAAGACCGAGATCCTGGACTCGACCGTCACCGGCCTGGGCGGGGTCAAGGACGCGACGGTCGTGGTGAAGGGCAAGGGCGGCGACGGCGCCTGGTCCCGGCTGAAGTACGAGGGCGGCGTGCACCGGGTGCAGCGGGTGCCGGTAACGGAGTCCCAGGGCCGCATCCACACCTCGGCGGCCGGCGTGCTCGTCGCGCCCGAGGCCGAACCGGTCGAGGTGCAGATCAACGACAACGACCTCAAGGTCGACGTGTTCCGCTCCTCGGGCCCCGGCGGCCAGAGCGTGAACACGACCGACTCGGCCGTGCGGATCACCCACCTGCCGACCGGGATCGTCGTGTCCTGCCAGAACGAGAAGAGCCAGCTGCAGAACAAGGAGCAGGCGCTGCGCGTGCTCCGCGCGCGGCTGCTCGCGCAGGCCGAGGCGGAAGCCGACGCCAAGGCGAGCGCCGAGCGGCGCAGCCAGGTGCGCACGGTGGACCGGTCGGAACGCGTCCGCACCTACAACTTCCCGGAGAACCGCATCTCCGATCACCGGGTGGGCTACCGGGCCTACAACCTGGACCAGGTCATCGACGGGAACCTGGACGGGGTGATCGACGCGCTGGCGGCCGCCGACCTGGAGGCCAAGCTGGTTGGTGCTGGCGATGATGAGCCTGCTTCTTGACGAGGTCGCGCTGGCCGCGCTGCGGCTGGCCGACGCCGGGGTGGAGTCCCCGCGCGCCGACGCCGAACTGATCGCGGCCAGCGTGCACAACGTCCGCCGCGGCGAGCTTCATACGGTGCCCGACTGCGAGTTCGACGCGCGGTTCTGGGCCGAGATCGCCCGCCGCGCCGCCCGCGAGCCGCTTCAGCACATCACCGGCAGCGCCCATTTCCGCTACCTCGAGCTCGACGTGGGGCCGGGAGTCTTCGTGCCGCGTCCGGAGACCGAGGTGATGGCCGGCTGGGCCATCGACCGGCTGGGGAAGATGGACGTCGCCGAGCCGGTGGTGGCCGACCTGGGCACCGGTTCCGGCGCGATCGCGCTGGCCATCGGCCAGGAGGTGCCCCGGGCCAGGGTGCACGCGGTCGAGGGCGACCCGCTCGCCCGGGCCTGGGCCGAGCGCAACGTCAGCAAGTACGTGGAGAGCGACCCGTACACGGCGGGCCGGGTCATGCTGCACGGCGGCGACTTCGCCGACGCGCTCGGCGAACTCGACGGTACGGTTGACCTGGTGATCAGCAACCCGCCGTACATCCCGGTGGGGGCGTACGTCGAGCCTGAGGTGAGTGAGTATGACCCGCCGGCCGCCCTATGGAGCGGAACGGACGGGCTTGACGCCATCCGCGCCGTCGAACGCACGGCCCGGCGGTTGCTCCGTCCCGGCGGTCTGCTCGCCGTCGAGCACGGGGCGCAGCAGGGCGCGGCGGTGTACTGGGTATTCCCTGAAGAGCAGGGCTGGCGCGACACCCGCAACAACAAGGACCTGGCCGGCCGTGACCGCTTCGTCACCACCGCCTGGTCGGGTGAGGGAGCCTGATGAGCAAGCGTTACGACTGCCGGGATCCGCAGGAGCGCCTCGCGGGGATCGAAGCCGCGGTGACGGCGGCGCGGGCCGGCGAGCTGATCGTCCTGCCGACCGACACGGTGTACGGCATCGGCGCCGACGCGTTCATCCCGGCGGCGGTCACCACCATGCTGGCGGCCAAGGGCCGGGGCCGGAACATGCCGCCGCCGGTGCTCGTCGGGACCGCGCGGGCCGCGGCGGCGCTCGTGGACGACCTCGGCGCGTTCGGGCAGGACCTGATCGACGAGTTCTGGCCGGGCGCGCTCACCCTGGTGTTCCGGGCCAGCCCGACGCTGCTCTGGGACCTGGGCGACACCAAGGGCACGGTCGCGCTGCGGATGCCGCTGCACTCGGTCGCGCTGGACGTGCTCAAGCAGACCGGGCCGCTCGCGGTGTCCAGCGCCAACCGGCACGGCCACCCGTCCGCGATCAACGCGGACGAGGCGGAGCAGCAACTCGGCGAGGCGGTCTCGATCTACCTCGATGGCGGCCCGTGCACCGACAACGTCCCGTCGACGATTCTCGACCTGACCGGGACCATCCCGAAGGTGCTGCGGTCCGGCGCGATCTCCGTGGACCGGCTGCGCGCGGTGTCCTCGGTCATCGCGGAGAACGAGCACTACGCGGAGGAACCGGCCGACGTCAAGCCGGCCGAGCCGCATCCGCTCGAAACAGGTCCGGTCGACCCCGCCACCGGTGAGCCGCCCTCCGTGGCGTAGCCGTTGCCATAAAGTGGCTCTGATGAAAGCCGACAGCATCCAGGCCCGCTGAGGCGGCATGCGCGAGTACGCCCTGGTCCTGCTCGTCACCGCGGCGGTGACCTATCTGCTCACCCCGCTGGTGCGGCGGGTGGCGATCGCCACCCGCGCCATTCACGAGCCCCGCTCCAGGGACACGCACACCAAGCCGACCCCGCTGCTGGGCGGCCTAGCCATGTACGGCGGGCTCGTCGCCGGGCTGCTCCTCGCCAGCAGGCTGTCTTTCGTGCAGGATCCGTTCCGTACCGCCGGATCGCGCAGTGAGGCCGGGCTGCTGCTGGCCGGCGGCCTGGTCGTCCTCATCGGGTTCGCCGACGACCGGTGGGGGCTCAGCGCGATCAGCAAGCTGGCCGGGCAGGTGGCCGCGGCCGGCATCCTGGTCTGGAGCGGCCAGGCGCTGCCCTGGCTGCCGCTGCCGAACGGCGGGGTGTTCTCGCTCGAGCCGGACCTGAGCGTGACGCTGACCATCCTGCTCGTCGTGGTCACGATCAACGCGATCAACTTCATCGACGGCCTGGACGGGCTCGCGGCCGGCATCGTGGCCGTGGCCGCGCTGTCGTTCCTGGTCTACTCGTACACGCTGATCCGGACCATCCACAGCACCTCGCAGTCGCTGCCCGCGGTGGCGTCCGCGCTGCTGGCCGGCATGTGCATCGGGTTCCTGCCGCACAACTTCTACAAGGCGCGGATCTTCATGGGCGACATCGGCGCGATGCTGCTCGGCCTGCTGCTCGCCTACGGCCCGATATCCAGCACCGATTCGCTCGATCCGGCCCTGCTGACCAACTACTCGCAGGACCCCACCCTGGACCGGTTCCCGACGTTCCTGCCGCTGCTGGTGCCGGCCGCGATCTTCATCATCCCGTACGCGGACCTGATGTTCGCGATCATCCGGCGGACCCGGGCCGGCAAGCCGATCATGGCCGCCGACCGGCAGCACCTGCACCACCGGCTGCTCAACATCGGCCACTCGTACCGGCAGAGCGTGCTGATCATGTACTTGTGGGCGGCGCTGTTCTCGGGTGCCGTGGTCTCGCTCTCGATCGTCCGCACCCCGTCGGTGGTGTTCTTCGCCGCCACGCTGGTCGCGGTGCTCGCCCTGCTGCCCGCCACCATGCCCAGCCTGCGTCCCTGGCGCACTGCGGCCGGAACGAGGGCCCCGGCCGGAACGAGGGCCCCGGGCAGGAGGAGGGCCGCGGCCGGAAACATGGCCGCGCCCGCAACCGCCGTACCCGCCGCCCAGGCCGCCGCGGCCGCCGTCGGCGCCCCCTTCAACGGCGCGACCCCAACCGGGCCAGGCACCGAGCCCGGCCACACCCGCGACGAGAGCCCGTTCCCCGGTAATTCCCGCCCGGCGAACGCGTCCTCGTCGCCCGGCGATCCGCTGCCCCGCGCGGGCCGTCTCCCCGCCGCGGCACCGTTCCCCGGATCGGGTCCGTTCCCGGGGTCGGGCCCGTTCGCCGCGCAGGACCCCTTCCCCGCGCAGGACCCCTTCCCCGCGCAGCATCCGTTCCCCGTCCAGGATCACTTCGCTAGCCAGGAGCCCTTCCCGAACCAGGACCGGCGTCCCGCCCAGGTTCCATTCACCAGCGCGCACCCGTCGCCGCTCCCGGATCCGTCGCCGTTCCACGGCACCGCGCCGTTCGCCGAGTCCCCGGCGGAGCCCGGGGATGACCCGGCCGACGGCCGGAACCCGTTCCCGCACGCCCAGGGCCCCGACGCGCGGCCCAGGTAACCTCCAGGTGAATTCCTTTGCCTGTTCTTTACCTTCCCTTGGCTTCTGAGGATCGGACGCCGTCTCCGCGCCCGGCTGCCGTACCGTCGCGC
>Ga0207678_10003641_pt1 | contig 13850 bp, 12 predicted proteins | sample KBSC63metaG_FD_184319 | JGI IMG/M metagenome (GOLD analysis project Ga0207678, IMG submission 184319) | Corn rhizosphere microbial communities from Kellogg Biological Station, Michigan, USA - KBS C6-3 metaG (SPAdes) (version 2) | ecosystem: Host-associated > Plants > Roots > Rhizosphere > Soil ... | reverse complement strand
GTGACACAGATCTTGTTCATCGGCACGATGCCGAACACCAGCGTGCAGGCCGAGTTGCAGATGCCGTCGATGATGACGCGTTCCTTGCGGTCGCGGATGCGCTTGTACTTGGCCTTGTACTCCTCGACATATCCGCCGTGATCGCGCGTGATATGCAGGTCGGCGCGCGCTGGCGTCGCGACCAGAACCGAGAGGGACAGCAGGGCAAGGGACGTGATGCGCATGGGTCGGTCGGGAACCGGATAGCCTTGTTCAGATGGAGAAAAATCGGACCGTAAAGTCAGGACCAGACAGCAGAACTCTGGCCGGACTGTGTTCAGATTTGGTTAAGCATCTCTTGAGGCCACAAATTGGGGCATTGTGATGCTTTTCAGCAGCTTTTCTGCCCGTTTCGCGTAAAATGAGCCCCCAGACCCGCCAAAAAGGGCTAGTTTTGGATGGAATTCCGGAGAATCGAAATGACCAAAGCGAAGTTTTTGATTGCCGCCGCCCTGCTGTCCGCCGCGACCTTGGCCCCTGGTCTGGCCGACGCCCGCCACAATCGTCATCACCTGCCCAATTGGGGCCTGCCCTACCCGATCAGCTACCTGCACAATTACGGCCCCGGACTGCAGCCCGGCACCTTCGCCTATTATGACGGCCCCTCCACCGTCCTCTGCCGCCAGGGCGCCGCCGCCTATATCGGCCAGGACCGCCGCCGGCACCCCTGCTTCTGAGATTCCGCGGCTGGCCCTGCCGGGCCAAGTCTGATAATCGGCAGACCGCACGCGCTCGTAGCTCAGCTGGATAGAGCATCGGATTTCGATTCCGAGGGTCGGGAGTTCGAATCTCTCCGAGCGCGCCAAGCCCACCTTGGCCAAGCTTCACTCATCATCGCCGGTTGTCGCCACATCGCAGACCGCGTTTCTCGAAAGGCGAGTCAGGCCTACCAGGGAAATCAGCGCTGGTGCAGGCCTTCCTCATTGTATCGGAACAGCACGGACCGAGACATCCACATGCAGCCCGGTTGAATCGTCCGCATTGCCGATAAAGCCGCCCGATATTGGGAGCGCCTGCCCCGCCTCCCTGGTCACGCCCACGCGGATCAGATTCGCCCCGGCAACCAGACCGTTTGTCGGGTCGTATTCGACCCAACCTGCACCGGGCAGATAGACGCTGCACCAGGCGTGCGTGCTGCCGCCGCCCCGGGTCGTGCCCGAGGAATCGTCGTACAAATAGCCGGTGACAAAGCGAGCGGCGAGGCCAAAGCTGCGCAGCGCTTCCATCATCAGCACCGCAAAATCGCGGCAGGTGCCGGAACCGAGCGCCAGTGTCTGGGCGGCCGTCTGCGTGCCCTCCTCGTAGCGGGCGCGATAACGGAACTCCTGCTTGATCGCCTGCGTCATCGCTTCCAGCACCTTCAGGGTCTGTTTGCTATTTGTGCCGGACACGACACGGCGGGCCCAGGCGTCGACCTTTCGGTCGGGGTCCGGCATCTGGCGTTCGGCGAGGCGCGCAAGATCGGGAATCTCATGGGAGCTGTAGGAAAATGGAAACAGCTCGGCAGTTTCGTCGAGGCTGTAGACCGGAAGCGGCTGGCCGTCGGGGTGATGCGTCATATCGAGCGTCGATACTATGCTGAGCCGCTCGGTTCTGAGCGCTTCGGGCCATTCCAGAAAGCAGATGGAATTGTTGAATACGTCATGCTTCCAGTAGACACCGGTCGGCTCAGGTTCGACCTTCAGCGCCGCGCTGTGCAGGCGCAGGTCATGGCTTTCGTCCGGCCGGACCATCAGTTTATGCCGCAGCAGGCCTACCGGATTGCGGTAGATGTATTCGGTCGTATGCACGATACTGATCTGGGCCATGTGAGCCTCACCTGACTGGGATCGATTTAATCTATGTCAAGCAGGCCCAATATGCCGAGGGCAAAAACACTTTTCCCGGTAGACCATGGTCGTCGACTTATGGATCGACTGTTCGGTCGTCCCTATTAGGGGTATCGATGGACCTCGTCCTCATCCTGCTCATGCTCGCGGCCGCCATTGTGATGTTCGTCATCAACCGGCCCCGCATGGACGCGGTCGCGCTGCTCGTGATGATGGCGATGCCGTTTACCGGTGTTATTACCATGAACGAGGCGCTGGCAGGGTTTGCCGATCCTTCGATCATACTGATCGCCGCGCTATTCGTGATCGGCGAAGGCCTCGTGATGACCGGCGTTGCACGACGGCTCGGCGATTGGCTCGACGCAAAGGCGGGCGGCAGCGAGAACCGCTTGCTGATCCTGCTGATGGCGGCCGTCGGCGGCCTTGGCTCGTTGATGAGCTCAACCGCAGTGGTCGCCATTTTCATCCCGGTGGTGTTGCGCATCTCGCAAAATCGCGGCATGGCGCCAAGCCGGCTCATGATGCCTCTGAGTTTCGCCGCGCTGATCAGCGGAATGCTGACATTGGTGGCAACAGCGCCCAATCTGGTGGTGAACGCCGAACTGATCCGGCAGGGTGCGCAGGGATTCAGTTTTTTCAGCTTTACTCCTTTCGGACTGCCGCTGCTCGCCCTCGGCATCGTCTATATGCTTTTCGCGCGTGGCCTGTTGGCCTCCAAGATCAACCTGCCTACCGCGGCGGACCGCCGCCCCAGCCTTCAGCAATGGATCGAGCAATACGGCCTCGCCCATCGCGAAAGGCGCGGCCGGATAAGCGCCGGCTCGTCGCTCGTCGGAAAGCGCCTCGACGAACTGTCGCTTCGCTCCGCGGGCGTGAACCTTCTCGGCATCGAGCGCGGGACGGGGTTCGCTGCCAAGGTGCTCCGTCCAACGGCGCAGACGGAATTTCAGGCAGGTGATATCCTGCTCGCCGATGTGCACACCTCGAACGAGGGCGTCAACGAGTTGTGGGATTCCCTGAAGCTCGATCCGCGACCGCTGAGCGAGATCGGAAACTACTTTGTCGACCGTTCTCAGGAGATCGGCGCAGTGGAGGTCATCCTGCCGGCCGAATCCACGCTCGTCGGCCAGACCGTGCTCGAAGCCCGCATTCGCTCCGAATACGGCCTCACCGTCATCGGGTTGCGGCACGGCAACAAAGTAGTCATGCACGACCTGCTGGAGGAAAGGCTGAAGATTGGAGATATTCTCCTAATGATCGGCTTCTGGTCCGACATTCAGGATCTCCAGTCCCACATGGACGACGTGATCGTACTGAACATGCCGGCAGAACTGGAGGAAGTCCTTCCCGCGGCACGGCGGGCGCCGCACGCGCTGGCAGTACTCGGGCTGGTGGTCGCGCTGATGGTCAGCGGTTTGGTGCCGAACGTCCAGGCCGCGCTGATCGGTTGCTTGCTGATGGGGCTTTTGGGCTGCGTCGATTTCAACAGCGCCTATCGCTCTATCAATTGGAAGACCCTCATCCTGATAGTTGGCATGTTGCCGTTCTCGCTGGCCTTGCAGCGGACGGGAGGGGTTGACCTCGCCGCCGACGCCGTGGTCGGCCTGGTCGGAGGCGCCGCGCCGCGTCTCGTGTTGACGACCTTGTTCGTGATCACGGCGGGGCTGGGCTTGTTCATCTCCAATACGGCCACGGCCGTACTGATGGCGCCCGTGGCGCTGGCAATCGCCAAGGAGCTCGGGGCCTCGCCCTATCCGTTCGCGATGATCGTCGCGCTGGCCGCGTCCACGGCTTTCATGACGCCGATCTCCTCGCCAGTGAACACACTGGTCGTGGGACCCGGGCAATATAGTTTCGGCGATTTCGTGAAGGTAGGCGCACCGTTCACTGTCGTTGTTGCAATCGTGAGCGTGCTGCTCGTTCCAATATTCCTTCCATTCCACTAGAGCCTGGAACCGCTTGACTCATGTCCGCGGCAGAACGCCATAACGTATAACAAAGGCGTGCTGCACATCGACCTGGCCGGAGACTACGATAGCGCATCACAGCACGGCGTAAGCAAATGAGAAATATGCTGGCCAATGAGGATGGCCTTGCGCGGCTCACCACGAAGCGCGCCGCCTCCGTTTCGCTCATACCACTGAAGACGCCCCGCATTCTCCTACCCGGAAGAGCAGCTTCCAACTGGCTAAACAAAAACCTTTCCCTCAAAGTCCGATCAATTTTGTACGAATTGCATACCGGACCAACTCGGCGGTCGATGAAATATTGAGCTTACGCATTGCCGATGCGCGATGGGTCTCGATCGTCTTCACGCTGAGATTCAAAACCGCGCCCACGGACTTGTTGGTATGTCCTTCGGCAATCAATTGGACAACGCTCTGTTCTCGTGCGGATAGCAAGATCTCCGATTTGTCCTTCTTATTTGACTGATACTCATGAAGCAACTTCTCCAGCAAAACACTGGTGAAGTAAGGTCGGTGGTCGAGTAGTGCTTCAATAGCCGTAATAAGGTGGCCCCTCGCATCCGACTTTAGTAAGAATCCTCGCACGCCCGCCAGAAGGGCTTCCGTCAGGATCTCTTCGCGTTCATGCATTGTGAGAATGAGCACTTCTGTGTGCAGATGCTGCAATTTAATTCGACGGCTAACCTCCAATCCATTCATGACGGGCATTGAGTAATCGACGATTGCTACATCCGGCTTCATTTTCAAAGCTAACGCAACGGCTTCCCTGCCATCGACCGCCTCCCCGCTCACGATCCAGTCGGCGCGAGTTTCGATGATCGCGCGAAGACCGGAGCGGACGACTTCATGGTCGTCCGCAATCAGGATCTGCTTCACAGTGACATTCCTGTCGGTTGAAGCCACTGACCAGGCGATCGACGATAGCGATGCGACAGCAGGACTGACTCATCATATTGGTCGCCTTGCTTGGCGATAATCCCACAAAACCCTGAAACTCGGTGGATGAGCATTGGGATTTCCCGCTTGAACGCTCTTCGACATCTTGGAGGCGCCGCGCTCAATATCTGGTTGGTCAACTCTTCCGAAACCAGTACAAAACGGTGCAGCGCAATCTCACGAGACGGTCGGAGAAACCACCAGTTAAATCGTCCGAACCAAGCGTTCGAATTTGCGCAGATTTTGGCGCGAACCCGGCTTTTCTCACATCAACGAACCGTTCTCATGCCTCCACCAACTTGCTGCGAACCGCGTATCGAACCAGGCCCGCTGTCGAATTTATGTTTAGCTTGCGCATGGCAGTTGCTCGATGCGTCTCCGTCGTCTTAATGCTGAGATTCAAGATCGCGCTCACGCCCTTATTGCTGTACCCTTCTGCAACCAGTTTAACGATCGTCTTTTCTCGAGGCGAAAGCACCTGGTTCGGATTGCCCTTCCCGGTCGTTATGCGCTTTAGCTCGCTCGTGAAAGAGCCCGCGTAGAACGGCTTATGGATTATCAATGACTCGACGGCCGCCAAGAGCATCTTATTCGCGTCAGCCTTCAGCAAAAACGCAAGGGCACCTGCCTGGAACGCCTGCAACGCAAGCATCTCTGAGTCATGCATTGTGAAAATGAGTATTTCCGTTGTTTGCTGATGTTCCCTGATGCGCCGCGTAACTTCTACCCCGCTCATAAAAGGCATCGTGTAGTCAACAATCGCAACGTCAGGTCGTTTCTCTACAGCTCCAGCGACCGCCTCCTTGCCATCGCGTGCTTCGGCAACGACCTCCCAGCCGGCGCGCCCTTCCAACACGGCACGTAGTCCGGATCGCACCGTTTCGTGATCGTCAGCTATAAGAATCCGTTTCATGATCGAAGGACACTCCAATGCCGCATCGCGTGAGCATCGACATTCTGTCGTTCGCCTCCAGCCTTCCTTGGATTCTCTACATCCCGTCAACATTTTGAGCAGCTGGCGCTCTTAATGCTGCCTTGCAATCGATCTGTGACGTCCCTGAAGGCCATGACGCCGTACCGGCTGTCGCGCTCTCTTGAGCGGGAGAGCGTGCGGAAGTTCTGCACACAACGTAGTACCTTGGCCCCCTGTCGCTGAAGAATGGATTTCGAGAGTACCGCCCAGCTGCCGTAATCTGGCTCTCATGGCCGGAATTCCGACGCCAAATGAAATCGCCTTAGGGCCCGATCTCGCTTGATTGATTGGCATGCCACGACCATTGTCGGTAACCCGAAGCTTGAAATACGTATCTTTAGTCTCCATTGCGACCTTCACCTGTGTCGCCTGGGCATGACGGAAGACATTCATAAGGGCTTCTTGAAGAACTCTCAGCACAGCGCGCTGCCGTTCGTAGGATAACTGATCAACTTCGGGAGCGATTTCGAGACTGGTCTTCAGGGAAGTGCGCGCCGAAAATCCGTTGACGAATTGCTCGGTCGTACTCTTCAGGCCATCGGTTAGCAGATTCTGGGGATGCAGCAGGTAGGTAAAAGCCCGGATTTCCCTCTGTGCCTGATCGATCGACGCATCGATACCATCGATGAGTTTCTCTGCACTAGCGTTATCCCTCATCGCGCGCCGCAAACGCATCACATTCAGGCTGGCGGCAATCAAATGCTGGCACGTCGAATCATGTAGATCGGATGCAATCCGCTGCTGCACCTCCTCCTGAAGCGACAACAGCCGGAGGTCGAGTTCTGCTTCAGCCTGTCTTTTTGCCGCCCTGTCTAGAGCATCGACACTCGTCCGCTCTTCAATCGCCCGGTGGCTACCGACCAGCTTGACTATATTTCCGCTTTCGGAATCGCGGACGGGATTGATCGTCGTATCAAACTCGCGTCGGCGTCCGCCGAGGGTAAGGCGATGCCGGTAACGAACCGCCCTGCCCTTGGCCAGACATGCATCGCAGGAAGCGCAAATGGACTTCGCGTCCTCTTCGCTCAAGCAGTCCTGGACTGCTCTTTCACTGCCGATTGAAATTCCGAGCGAGCGTTCGAAGGCCGGGTTCATGCTCTCGTAGAAAAACTGGCCGGCATCCGAAATCTGCATTCCGAAGAGATATTCCGGAGCATGTGTCCAGTGGAGCTTGTGATACGCCGGTCGGGTACGCATCGTGCTCTTGCACCTGATTTCCCGGATCGCGCGGCCTGTCGATCTACTCGACTTCCTTGGGCAACGTTAGGTCTGCGTCGCATTCCGGGTTTTGCTTAAGTAAATACCCTCCGGAAAACACTCGTCAAGTATCTGGCTCGAATAGCGTGAACCCCACTTGGCACAATCTGTACATTTCATTTTTATTCGAATTTTTCAGTCTTGCGCTGTCACAATTGAAGATTGAACCCGATTTCAGTTACTTAGCAACCACGGCGCAGGCGCCGCCCCAAATCCAAAAACTCCCACCCGCTCAAAATCAAGAGTTGCACTCTTGAACTGCTGCGGGCGGCGCTCGGGAAAAACTCTCAACGAGCATTACGCACGCCAGTAGTACATTTCCGATACCGACCAACTATTCGTCCGCCCAAGGTCCTCGGCGGAAACGCGATGAAGACAGACACATTCATCCGACATCTTTCTTTACAAGCGGCCGCCGCAGAAACCTGTTCCGCCGGATTCTTCGGCAGATGCTGCTCTCGATAGCGAAGCGATTTTGCAGCCCTGTTTCAGATGCCAGCAAGAAGACACAGGCCAGACGAACTCAAAACGCTGAAGGAAGACAGCGCTAGCCGGTGCGGCGTAGCCGTCATACGCGCGGTACCCTTACTCGAGGCCGGGGCAATCAGCAGGAGTGCTCAGTATATTTGCTGATGGCTAAGGGTCTTTGCCCGACCGAAATTACTTATCGGGACTGATCTGAAGCTCCCATCGGGGGGTCTAGCTATGCCTTCACGCTCCGGCTGGACGAAATTGTGCCGATTGCTGACGACGGCGCTTACTGCGGTAGCGCCGGCATTATCGCTCGCAGCCTGTCAGAGAGAGACAGACACAGCAGGTCCGACACCCCGTCCAGTTCGAACCGTAACAGTCGCAAAAAGCAAGGCTGGCGTACCGCATTCATTTACCGGCCGTGTGGAAGCAGAGGACGAAGTCGCTCTGGCATTTCGTATTTCAGGCCGGCTCCTTGAGAGCAGCGGCAAGCTCGGAGATCGGGTAAAGCCCGGGCAGGTCATGGCGCGGCTTGAATCGCAAAACGAGTTGAACACGTTGCGACAGGCCCAGGCAGGCCTCGCCGCCGCCCAAGGGCAATTGACCCAGGCACGCAATCATTTCGAGCGTCAGGAGACACTCCTTGCGCAAGGGTGGACGACGCGTGCCAATTTCGATGTGGCGACACAGGCGCAACAAACCGCTCAGTCGCAAGTCGATGCGGCCGAAGCCCAGTTGAAGACCGCCCACGACCTCGTGGGCTTCACCGAACTCAAGGCGGACGCGCCAGGCGTGATAACCGCGACCGGTCCAAGCGGAGGTGAGGTCGTTCAGGCCGGGCAGATGATTGTCAGGCTCGCACGCCAGGACGGTCGCGACGCGATCTTCGACGTGCCGGCCCAAGTCATTCGATCTGCGCCGAGCGATTCGCAAATCACCGTAAGCTTGACGGACGATCCCGCAGTATCTGCACAGGGGCGCGTCCGCGAGGTTGCGGCGCAAGCCAACCCCGCGACGCGAACTTTTGAAGTCAAGGTTGGTTTGACCGATCCGCCGCCAGCGATGCGGCTTGGCGCGACCGTTACCGGGCGCCTGGAGACGGATGCCGTACCCATCATCGAAATTCCCGCAACGGCATTGACGAGATCCAATCAACAGCCTGCCGTCTGGATCGTCGATCCGTCGAGCCGTACGGTTTCGATACGAAATATCGATGTGTTGCGCTTCGAACAGGCAAATGTAGTCGTGTCGCAGGGGCTCGATGCGGGCGAAGTCGTGGTTACGGCGGGCGTGCAGGCTCTGCACCCCGGCCAGAAGATCCGCCTGCTTGGGTCAGAGCAATGACCGGGTTCAATCTTTCGGGATGGGCACTCAACCATCGATCGCTCGTCGCTTATCTCATGATCGTCGCCGTCGGCGCGGGAATCCTCTCGTATTTCCGCCTCGGCCGCAGCGAAGACCCTTCGTTCATCATCAAGACCATGGTGGTGCAAGCCGCCTGGCCAGGCGCAACCGTTGAAGAGACCCTGAAGCAGGTCACGGAACGGCTGGAGCGCAAGCTGCAGGAAACGCCTCACCTGGATTTCCTGCGTAGCTTCACGCGGGCCGGTGTCACCACGATCTTCGTGAATTTGGAGGGCAAGGCGAACGAGAAGCAAGTTCTTGACACCTGGTATCAGGTTCGCAAGAACGTCGGCGACATCCGGCATACATTGCCAGCGGGTATCGTCGGGCCTGGATTCAACGACGATTTTGGCGATACGTTCGGAATCATCTACGGCTTTACCAGCGACGGTTTCACCCATCGCGAACTTCGCGACTATGTAGAAGACGTTCGCTCTAAACTGCTTCTGGTCCCCGACGTCTCAAAGATCGAACTGTTGGGAGCCCAGGACGAGCGGATTTTTGTTGAATTCTCGATCAAGGAACTGGCCGGCCTTGGCATCGACCGAACGGCGCTGATCGCAGCGCTCCAGACACAGAACGTGGTGCGGCCGGCTGGCGCGATTCAAACCAGCAATGAGAACCTCTCGCTTCGCGTGTCGGGAGCGTTCCAATCCGAGCAGGACATCGCCAACATCAATTTCGTGGTCGGCGGACGCGTCCTGCGCCTCGCCGACATCGCAACGGTGCGACGAGGCTATGCCGACCCGCCGCAGCCGCAGTTTCGCATCAATGGCGAGCCGGCCATTGGTCTGGCCATCGCCATGCGCGACGGCGGCGACATTCTCGCGCTAGGCAAGAACCTCCAGCGGGCGATGGCGACGGTCACCGCAGATCTGCCGATCGGTATCGAACCGAAGCTAGTCGCGGACCAGGCTGTCACCGTGCAGAGCGCCATTTCCGAATTCATGACGTCGTTGTTGCAGGCAATCGGGATTATCCTGGCGGTGAGCTTCATCAGTCTTGGCGTGCGGCCCGGCCTGATTATCGCGCTTTCGATTCCGCTGACGCTCGCCATCGTTTTCCCGATCATGCAACTGGCGGGCATCGATATGCAGCGCATCTCGCTCGGTGCGCTTATCATCGCTCTTGCGTTGCTGGTCGACGACGCGATGACCACCACCGACGCCACGCTAAACCGGCTGGCGGAAGGCGACGACAAGGTCGAGGCCGCGACATTTGCCTTCCGAACTTACGCCTTTGCCATGCTCGCGGGAACGCTGGTGACGATTGCCGGCTTTGTACCGGTCGGCTTTGCGGCCAGCTCCGCGGGAGAATACACCTTCTCGCTCTTTGCGGTGGTCGGCATATCTCTGATCGTGTCGTGGTTCGTTGCGGTCATCTTTGCGCCGTTGCTGGGCATCGTCATTTTAAAGCGACCAACGACGACGCAGACCGCAGCGCCCGGCAGGGTGTTTCTATGGTATCGCGGTTTCCTGACCTTCGCCATGCGGGCGAAGTGGCTGACGATCGCCCTTTCGCTGGCACTGTTCGTCGGTTCTTTTCTCGCGCTTCCGCTCATCCCCCGGCAATTTTTTCCGTCATCCGATCGTCCGGAGCTTCTGGTCGACATAAGTCTACGGCAGAACGCCTCCATATATGCCAGCGAAACAGCAGCAGGAAAATTTGACACCTTCCTCAAGGGCGATCCGGACGTCTCGCACTGGAGCACGTATGTGGGCCGCGGCGCCATTCGCTTCTACCTGCCGCTCAACGTCCAATTGGCGAACGATTTTTTCAGCCAGGCGGTGATCGTTGCAAAGGACGTCGCGGCGCGTGAACGCCTCCGGGCAAAGCTCGAAACGTTTCTGGCCAACGAATTTCCAAGCGCCATCTCGCGGGTATCCCCCCTGGAGCTTGGGCCGCCGGTCGGTTGGCCGGTGCAGTACCGCGTCAGCGGTCCCGATGTGGCGCAGGTGCGCGAGATCGCATTCAAGCTCTCCCAGATCATCGCCAGCAATCCGAAAGCCGAAAAGGTCAATTTCGATTGGATTGAGCCGGCGCGCCAGGTGCGTATTCGGGTCGATCAGGATGAAGCGCGTTTGCTGGGACTGAGTTCGGCGGCAGTCGCGACCGTCCTGAATACGGTGATCTCGGGGAACCCGGTAACCCAGGTGCGCGACGATATTTATCTGATCGATGTCGTCACGCGAGCGACCGATGAGCAGCGCGTCTCGTTGGAGAACCTGCGCAGCCTGCAGGTGCCGCTGCCGAACGGTCAGACCGTTCCACTCAGCCAGTTCGCAACCTTCGAGTATGAGCAGGAATTTCCGCTGATCTGGCGGCGCGACCGCATTCCGACCCTGACAGTGCAGGCCGATGTCGTCGCTGGCACGCTGCCGGAGTCGGTGGTCAATTCGTTTGCTCCCGCGGTTGCCGCTTTGGTAAAGACCCTGCCGCGCGCCTACAACATCGTGGTCGGCGGCACGGTGGAAGAAAGCCAGAAGTCGCAAGCCTCCGTCATCGCCGTCGTGCCCGTGATGCTGCTCATCATGTTCACCGTGCTGATGGTCCAGCTGCTAAGCTTCCAGCGGCTGTTCCTCGTCCTCAGTGTGGCGCCGCTCGGCCTGATCGGCGTCGTGGCGGCGCTGCTACTATCTGGCAGGCCGCTGGGCTTCGTTGCAATTCTCGGAATCCTTGCACTGCTGGGGATGATAACGAAGAATGCCGTGATCCTGATCGGCCAGATAGACGCCGAACGAGAGGGGGGCAAGAGCGTGTGGGATGCCGCGATCAGTGCCAGCAGCTCACGTTTCCGTCCCATCATGTTGACGGCGGTCTCAACGGTGCTCGGCATGATACCGATCGCTCCGACGGTGTTCTGGGGGCCAATGGCCTTCGCAATCATGGGAGGCTTGTTGGTCGCGACTATTCTGACGCTGATCTTTCTGCCCACATTGTACGTTGCCTGGTTCAGAGGAACCGAACAATCCGCGGCCCCTTCGAACCCCGCAGAAGCCGTCTAAATTCAAATCGCGCGTGCAAGGCAGTTGCGACAACGTCACCCAAGCCAGATTCTCAAAGATCGAAACCATGGGCCAGCCGCCTCACAAGGGGCCGACCACTCATTTGCGTTCGGCTGGATCAGTCCATCCAAGCCAATGCAACCACCGCTGTTCCGATAAGGGTGATTCTTCATCTTCATCTAGGTGATCACCCGATATCGAGGTGGCACCCCAACCGTGCATTGTGCCGATATCCTTAAAAAGGAGGCGATGATGCAAAATCCGAAGGCACGATTCGCATTTGCCTTGCTTGTTCCCGCATTTCTCGCATTGTCAATTTCCGAAGCGGCGGCGCAGAAACAGTCGGCCGCTGCGGCGCGGGCGGAATGCTTCAGACAAGCCAATGAGGCGGCGAACGCTGTAAATTTAGCTAACCCTTCTGCGACTGCGGAGAGGAACGCCAGGGGTGTGGCGGCCTATCGCGACTGCGCCAGGCGAATGGGAATCCGTCCCTGAGGCAGTGGCGTGATACGGCTGCAGCTTCATTCGAACTGCAGCCGGTCTGACCTTACTCCGCGCCATAGCCGAATGACAAAGGTTCTTACTGGCTGGCGCCTACGCCAAGACCGAGTTCGGCAACTTTCCTGGCTTTTGTCAGCGCTCGCCTGCAGACCCTTCTTGAGAAGGCAACTGCAGCCTGAGGGCTGCCTCCCGATCCTCACCACGTGAGCTGGTGTCGATATGAACTCATCGGAGCAGCAAGCCGAGTCCGCGGAGCCGCCGGTGAACGGTCCGGGCACCATTGGGAGTGCGATTTCTCGCGCTGCCGGATTTTTTGGCTTCTGGCTGGTGCTGACCGGCGCCGATGTCGGCGATCTTGCGGCCGGGTTGGTTGCTGCCGTTGCGGCAACCTGGGCAAGTCTGCACCTGATGCCGGCGCAGCAATGGAGCCTGCGTCCGATCAAGCTAGCCGGATACGTGCTGCACTTTCTGCGTCAATCGATCGTCGCCGGGATCGACGTCGCATGGCGAGCGCTTGATCCTCGGCTGAGGCTGCGGCCAGGCTTCGTGGTCTATCAAGCACAGCTTCCGCCAGGCACAACGCGGGAGGCGTTCTGCGCCATCATGAGTTTAATGCCAGGCACGCTTCCGTGCGGTCCCGCGGAAAGCAACGGGCTAACGATTCATTGTCTCGATGTGACGCAGCCGGTGGCCGAGCAGCTGGCTGTGGAGGAAGTCTTGTGCATGCAGACACTCGGAGGAACGCCGCGCCATGGCTAGCTTCCTGTTCGCAGCCGCGGGTTTCGTACTGACCATGGTGGCGCTCGGTTTGTTCGTCATTCTTCGGCGTCGGGCCGAGGTTGACCACATGATGGTTGCGCAACTCCTGGGGACCGGCGGCGTCGCCGTCCTTCTTTTGCTGGCCGCGGCGACCAAGACACCGCCGGTCGTGGACGTTGCATTGCTGTTGGCGCTGTTTGCGGCGTTCGCGGCCGTCGCGTTCGTGAGAAGCGCGTCCGGCCAGGAGAGCTAGGTCTCGAAGGCAACGAGCGTCGGATGAACCTCGCGATTGACATCTTCTCCGTTTCCGCCGTCTCGGCGGGTGCGCTGTTCTTTCTGGCGGGGACGGTCGGCTTGCTCCGCTTCCCGGACTCGCTGACGCGTCTGCACGCCCTGACCAAGGTGGACAATCTTGGCCTCGGCCTTGTCGTTCTCGGCCTGTTGCCACAAGTGAACGGACTGTTCGGCGCTTTGAAGCTGGTGAGCATCTGGCTGCTGGTCCAATTGTCCGGCGCGATCGTTACGCAGCTCATTGCAGGCGCGGTTCGACAAGGCGGACCACAGGGATGACCATCTTGTCTGCTTTCGATATCGGTCTCGTCGTCCTGATCCTGGGGATCGGGGCTTCGACGATCGCCGCGCGCGACGCGTTTGCGGCCGTTATCGGCTACGTCGTCTACGGGTTGCTGTTGGCCATCGCTTGGGTCAG
>Ga0207678_10003636_pt1 | contig 13858 bp, 10 predicted proteins | sample KBSC63metaG_FD_184319 | JGI IMG/M metagenome (GOLD analysis project Ga0207678, IMG submission 184319) | Corn rhizosphere microbial communities from Kellogg Biological Station, Michigan, USA - KBS C6-3 metaG (SPAdes) (version 2) | ecosystem: Host-associated > Plants > Roots > Rhizosphere > Soil ... | reverse complement strand
CAAGCAATTCGTTGATATCCGCTGCAAAGACCGCCTGCCGCACTGCTCCCACATAGGTTTTTACTATGCGGCCATTTCTATCGATCAGGATTGTTGTCGGCACGCCCTCCAATGTGTCGGCCAACTGCGACATCGGTTCAGGAAAGACAATGGGATAGGGCACCTGAAACTGCCGCGCAAAGGACCGCACCTTTTCTCTGTCGCCGACGTCAAGCGAAAGTCCGACAATCTCTAGCCCTCTCGGTCCCATATCCTGATACAGCCGCACCAGCCCAGGGGTTTCCTCGCGGCAAGGCCCGCACCACGTTGCCCAGAGATTGATCAAGACCACCTGCCCGCGATGGTCCTGCAACCTCCATCGACCGCCATCCATTCGCTCCAGCACCATTGCAGGAGCGGCCCGCCGCATCGCAACCGGGGTAATGGCACCAGCCCCCGCCGACCCTTGTCGCTGTGACAGAAAAAAGGCGAGCGCAGCCGCAAACACAAAAGCTGCAATTCCCCATTTTCGCGCCTGCTCTTTCATCTTCGGCACTTCCCCGACACTCTTTCCATCATAGAGTTTCCCTTCAACGCGCTTCCGGTTATTCTCTCTTCATGTCCAGGCACCGAGCGCAGCTCACCTCTTTTTGCAGCAAAGCTCTCCTGCTCGTGCTCATCTTGCTCGCTTTTTCATCGAGTGGCCTCTCGTATTCTGTTCAGACGCATGAACAGCTCATCGACCTCGCCTGGAAAGAATCCATACGCCCACTCCTGCTCGAACGCTATCCCCATCTCACCGAAGCTCAGATTCGGGAGGCGCATGCCTACGCCTATGGCGGTTGCGCCATTCAGGACCTTGGCTATTACCCGTTCGGCAATCCCTTTCTAAGCAATCTGACGCACTACGTCCGTCCCGGCGACTTTATTCTCAGCCTGATCGAAAACGCGCAGAATGCAGACGAACTCGCCTTCGCAATCGGGGCACTCTCTCATTACATCGGCGATACGATCGGCCACTCCGAAGCCATCAACCAAGCCGTCGGCATCGAGTTTCCCAAGCTCGCGAAGAAATATGGTCCGGTCGTCACCTATGGCGAAGGCGAACATGCCCATGTCCGCACCGAATTCGCCTTCGATGTCAATGAAATCAGCAAGCGCCGCTTTGCCCCCTCCGCCTATCTGAAACACGTCGGCCTGGCCGTTCCCATCCCACTGCTCCGCCGCGCTTTCTTTCAGACTTACGGCATCGACCTTTATGATGTCATCGGTCATCGAAGACCCGTCCTTACTGGCTACCGCTTTGCTGTCCGCAGCTTCCTTCCCCGAATCGCATATGCCGAGGTTGTGCTTCACAAAAGCAGTTTTCCGCCCGATACTCCCAGCGAAGCGCTGGACAAACTGAATAGAAACCTGGCTCAGTCGGATTTTGAAAATGGCTGGGACCAGTACCGTAAAAGTCCAGGCATCGGAACCCATCTTCTGGCCTGCATACTTTTTATTCTGCCCCGCGTTGGCCCTCTTTCGGACGCAGCCATTCGCGGCCCCAACGCCAACACGCAGGTGAGCTACGTCGCAAGCCTGAACCATTCAACCGACAGCCTGCGCCATATTCTGGCTAACTTCGATTCCGTGGCCTATCTCCTCCCCAATCGAGATCTGGACACGGGAGGAGAGGTGAGGCCCGGCACCTATCGTCTGACTGACGAGACCTATGCCAAGCTCATCGATTTCCTGGCGCGCACCCCAAACCGGCCCATCCCGTTCGATCTTAAACAGAACATCGCGAATTACTATTCCGATCCCACTGCTCCCATTGCCACCAAAAAAGACGAGCAGGCATGGGCAAAACTTCAGACCGAATTAAGAGCTCTCGCCAATATGCCCACAACTCACCAGACTCTGCCCCAACCGATCCAGGCCCAAGGCAATTGACCTTTTTCTTCGGTAGTTCCGTTTAGCTGCGGTGTTGTGCCGGGACACTCCTTTGAAGTGGGAAGCGTCGGGCTATAGTTGAAAGAAAGTCCTATTCTGCCGTTCACCGAGACGCAGCTTCGCCCCTGAGATAATTCATAAGGGTGCCGCGGCGCGGATACTTCACTGATTTGCTTTATCTTTATTGAGAGACCCTCAACAATGTTCAACCTGATGCCGAAAGACCCGGGCTTTTACGAAAATATTGAACAGTTGGCGCAATTGGTGGCTGAAGCCGTCGACCAGCTTGTTCAACTCCTCGAGCAACAGCAGCTTGGCGACGGCGACGGCGCCCGCATCGCCCGCGAACGCCATCGCGCACACGTCCTCACCCGCGAGCTTCTACTCCGCCTAGATCAGGCATTCATCACACCTTTCGACCGGGAAGACATTATGCAGCTTGGGAACGACCTTTATGGGGTCATGGAGTGCATCGCCAACGCATCGGAGCGTTTGTGCCTGTACCCGATGCAGAAAAATCACCCAAATTTGCGGAACCAGTGCACAACTCTGCATGCAATTGCACGGCAGGTCAACAAAGTGGTCGGCATGCTTCGTAACACCGGGGGACTTACCTCAATTCGTACGCATCTCGACGAAATTGGACGGCTGGAAGAACAGTCGCGCGTGGAACGTACCCGATTCTTGTCGGAGCTGTACCAGGGCTCTCCCGACCCGTTGGATGTGATGAAGAAAAAGGAACTGCATGACCTCATGGTGGAAGCAATTCGCGCCTGCGACCGTGTGGGAAGAACCATTGAACGCGTGCTCCTGAAAAACGGCTGACTTCCCTATGTTTTATTTGATCGTTGTCATCATTCTTTTTGCGCTGGTCTTTGACTTTCTCAATGGCTTCCATGATGCGGCAAACTCTGTCGCCACGGTGGTCGCCACGCGCGCGCTCACGCCGGGGCAGGCCGTGCTCTGGGCCGCTTTCTTCAATTTCATCGCCGCCTTCGTGTTTGGGACCGGTGTCGCCTACACCATCAGCGATAAACTGATCGATCCGAAAGTCATGGATGTTTACATTGTCTTTGGTGGCCTGATTGGCGGAATTGGCTGGAATCTCATTACGTGGTATCTGGCGCTGCCGACCAGTTCCTCGCACGCGATCATCAGCGCGCTGGCAGGTGCCGCCATCACTCATGCGGGATGGCACGCTCTGCTGCTGGCCGGCTGGGAACCCGTACTGCTCTTTCTGGTGCTGTCTCCGCTGCTTGGGTTGGTGCTGGGCTATCTCTTCATGAACGGAATCGCCAGGCTCACCTGGCGCATGAAGCGGCGGCCTGCCGAACATCTCTTTCGACATTTGCAGCTTGTCTCGGCGGGCCTTTACAGCCTGGGACACGGAAGCAACGACGCGCAGAAGACCATGGGCATCATCGTAGCCCTGCTCGTGGCGACCGGCCATTCGGGCTGGACCCGCAGCGGCACAACTATCCTCGGTCATCACGACATCGCCTTATGGATCATCTTCAGTTGCCAGGCAGCAATGGCCTTGGGCACCATGTCCGGCGGATGGCGCGTTGTGCGTACCATGGGTTCGCGGATCACGCCTCATCTGCACCCGGTCGGTGGCTTTGCGGCTGAATTGTCCGCGGCTTGCACGATCGGTCTGGCCACACTGGCCAAAGTACCTATCTCTACGACACATGCCATCGGCGGAGCCGTCTCAGGCGTGGGCGCCACGCGAGGCCTTCATGGTGTTCGCTGGATATGGGCACGCCGCGTAGTCTATGGATGGGTGCTTACCTTTCCTGGCGCGGGACTCATCGGCGCGCTCGGCTATGTACTTGTTCATTTGGCGTTGTCGCCCTTCTTTGGATCGCAGGGACTCAGCCGATAGCCATGCGGCACCGAACGCCTTAAATAAAGAGGCGAACCCTAAAAGGGTTCGCCTCTCTTTCCGAGTTCTGGAGAACTGGCCCGGAATTACCGGTTCCCGCCTTGAGTGACCGCAGGATTGCCGGGACGTAAGGACTCTGCCCTCGTTTCCCTCACTTTCCCGTTGTCACATTGGTTGGGTTGGTATCCTTGCTGCCGCCCAAATGAACGCTCAGTTTCCTGTTTGTTCATGCGAGGATCGCTTCCGATTCTCTGGTTGGCCATAGGTTACTCTCTCCTTCCTGGAAGATTTCTCTTCCGCTGCATAGTGAGACTTCGGGACAGTATCTGGGGTTGGCTCCTTCCGCTTTTTCCTGTGGATATCTAGACAGAAACTTCAGGACGACGGACGTACCGATACCCTCTCTGCGCAGGAACTGATGAGTTAGATCATTCCTGTCCAAGATGTTCTTTGAACCACTCACGGGCAAGCCGTGCTACCTCTTCCAAGGTCCCGGGTTCTTCGAAGAGATGGGTAGCTCCGGGAACGATCTCCAGCTTCTTTTCACATGAAAGCTGCGACAAAGCCTCGCGATTGAGCTTAATCACCACATCGTCTCTTCCGCCCACGATCAGAAGCGTTGGTGCCCGCACTTTCGCGAGCGCCGGTCCAGCCGTATCCGGCCGTCCACCGCGAGAGACGATGGCATGAACCTGATCGGTAGCTTCCGAAGCAGCGACCAAAGCTGCACCGGCTCCAGTGCTCGCGCCGAAGTAGCCCAACTTCATCGCTCTAATCTCCGGCCGCTCAGCAAACCAGCGAGTAGCAAAGAGCAAACGTTCAGCCAGGAAGCGAATATCAAACCGAAACTGGCCCGTTTGCCTGTCGTACGACTCTTCTTCAAGGGTCAATAAATCGAGCAGCAATGTCGCCAGACCTGCCTTTTGCAGGACACGGGCAACATACTGGTTTCGTGGACTATGGCGACTACTCCCGCTTCCGTGAGCGAACAGGACAGCACCGGTTACGCTCTCCGGAATAACCAGGTCACCTGCCAATTTCGCCTTGTCAGCCGGAATTTGGACGCTTAGCGCTTTCTGAATCTGATGTTCCATAACGTCCCAGACTCCTTTGACGCGATTTTCGGCTCCCTATATTCTTCCCGATTTGCAAGTAGTTTAGTCCTAAATAATTTAGGACTAAACTACTTTTGCCACGTAGATGAATCTTTATACATTTCCGCAGCTTTCCCAGATTTCTTGAGCAAAAGAATGGGCCCGCCTCCCATAAGAAGCGGGCCCAGATCAATGAATTTAACTCTGATTACGCCTGCGGCACAGGAGTCAGGCGAACAAAGGCAGCCGCCTGCTTTGGCCAGTCTGCCAGCATCGCTTTGGCCAATCCGCTGGCGGACTCCTCTGCATGAGCTTGAATTAATGCCTTGAGTGCATCCTGCGATTCAGTATCGACAGAAGTAAACCCTTCTGCAGCAATGAACTCTGGATGATACCTCTTGCCGGACACGAAGGATCCATCTGCGTCATAGACCCATGCCAAGCCGCCCGTCATGCCTGCACCGAAGTTCATTCCCACTCGGCCGAGCACAACAACAACTCCGCCAGTCATGTACTCGCAACCATGGTCGCCAACTCCCTCAACCACGGCGGTGGCACCCGAGTTTCGAACGGCAAACCGTTCCCCTGCCCTGCCTGCGGCAAACAGCTTTCCGGAGGTCGCGCCATAGAGCGCCACATTGCCCAGAATGACATGTTGCCCGCTGTCTTTCGCGGCCAGGCCACAGGCGCGAATAACGATCTCGCCACCGGACAGGCCCTTGCCAACGAAATCATTCGCCTGGCCGTCCAGCACCAACTTCATGCCGTCCACCGCAAATGCACCAAACGACTGTCCCGCGGTCCCATTGAGATTGAACGTCACATCCGACGGGAAATCAGCCTGGGCTCGCCGCAAAACCAGCTCTCCGGCAAGCCGTGAGCCGATTGCGCGATCACAGTTGGCAATCTTTGAGTCGACGACATAAGGGATTCCCTGCTCAATCGCCTCAAGCGCTGGAGCGACCCACGCCTCATCGAGCGGCGCGCCGACTGTAGGTTGATCGTTGCGGATCCCCATCCACCGGCTCGCGCCCTCGGAAACTTTCGCCAGCATAGGTTGAAGGTCGAGATTGCCATCGAATCGAACCTGCTCAAGCAGGTCCGTGCGTCCTATCGCGTCATTCAACGAAGCAAATCCATACTTCGCCAGCAACTGCTGCAAGTCAGCGGAGAGCTGCTCGAAGAAGCGAACGATATGCTCCGGCTTGCCACGGAACTTCGCCCGCAACTCGGGTTTCTGCGTTGCAATGCCTGTAGGACAGGTATTCAGGTGACACTGGCGGGCCATATCGCACCCGAGCACAACCAGGACGGCGGTACCGAAGGCATATTCGTCTGCACCCAGCAAGGCCGCGATCAGGATGTCGTGCGCGGTAGCGAGACCGCCATCGGTCCGCAGTCGGACACGTCCACGCATTCCATTCTGCATCAGCACCTGCTGCGCCTCGGCCAGGCCGAGCTCCCACGGATTGCCGGCATACTTGATGCTCGACAAGGCCGCCGCGCCCGTTCCACCTACGTTGCCTGCGATCACGATGAAGTCGGCATAGGCCTTCGCAACACCGGCAGCAACCGTACCTACACCGCAGCCCGAGACCAGCTTAACGCCAACTGCGGCCTTCGGATTGACCCGCTTCAGATCGTAGATGAGCTGGGCAAGATCTTCGATCGAGTAAATGTCGTGATGCGGCGGGGGCGAGATCAGCGGAACGCCAGGTTGTGCATGGCGAAGTCGCGCAATCATTCCGCTTACCTTGTGGCCGGGCAACTGGCCGCCTTCTCCGGGCTTTGCGCCCTGGGCCACTTTGATCTCAATTTCTTCCGCATGGGCCAGGTACTCGGCCGTAACGCCGAAGCGTCCGGACGCAATCTGTTTAATCTTGTTATTCAGCGAAACATGGACGGCAGGCGCTTCAACGACCGGCTCTGCAACAGCAGTAGCGCTGCCGCTCCCACGAGTCCGTGCCTGTGCCTGCAGAATCAACTCCTCATCCTGGTGAATCCTGCCGCCATCCACGGAATTCAACTTGTAAACGGCCCGGTCTTCACCGCCTTCGCCGGTATTCGAGCGAGCGCCAAGCATGTTCATGCCGGCGGTAATGGTCTGATGCGCCTCGGGGCTTAAGGAACCCAAGGACATAGCACTGGCAATAAACCGCTTGCACAGGCTCGAAGCCGATTCCACTTCGCTGACAGGCAGCTCCGGTCCAACTGCCCGAATCTTCAGCAGGTCACGCAGTACGGCCGGATCGTGCTCGAGCACCTCCTGCGTGAAGATGGCGAACGCCCCGGCCGGATCGGTTGGCTGCGGAACATTACGCGCGGTCCCAACCACTGACTGCAACGCTTTTACATTGGGTGGCTGCCAGGCATGCGGTTCAGAGACGTTCGCCTTGCGGAAGCGAACCCAACCGTAATCCGGCAGATCGCCTGTCGCAGGGGCGCTCTCACCCGTACCCCACGTCTGCCGAAGCTGACGCTCGATCTCTGTAAAGCCAATACCTGAAAGCGGAGCAGGCGTATCGAGGAAACATCGCTCCACGACACTCGAGTGCAGGCCGAGAATATCGAACAGGTGCGCTCCACGGTAGCTGTCGACGACGGAGATTCCCATCTTTGACATGACCTTGGCTAAACCGGCATCCAGCGCCTTGAGCATCTTGCGCTCGTATGCCACTGCATCGGTGCCAGCGGGAGCTACGCTCAATGCCGTTTCCAGCGCCAGCCATGGACAAACCACGCCAGCACCGTACCCGATCAGGACAGCGGCATGATGGATATCGCGGCAGTCGCCTGCCTCTACGGCAATTCCCGCCAACGTGCGCAACCCAGCCGAGACCAGTGCCTGGTGAATGGCGCCAGTGGCCATGGCCATGGGGACCGGAAGCTGCTCCGCACTCGCCGAACGGTCGGAGAGCAGCAGGATACGTGCGCCGTTGCGCACAAGCTGGATTGCCTGCATGCAAAGAGCGTCGAGCGCCTGAACGAGAGAACTCTCCGGCTTAAAGACGCACTGCAGCTCCGCAAAACTCAATGCATCCGCATGAGAATGCTTCCGGTTTCGCAGGGCTTCCACCTGTCCCAGCGACAAAAAGGGCGAAGACAGCGAAAGGCCCGGCAGAGGCATGTCCTTGTCCAGCAGATGAGGCCAGGGGCCAAGACGCGTGTGCAAGGAGACGACGCATGCCTCGCGCAGCGGATCGATTGCCGGATTCGTTACCTGAGCAAATCTTTGCCGGAAGTAGGCATAGACAGGCCGGGGAGAGCGCGCAAGAAAGGCCAGAGGCGTATCGTCACCCATCGACCAGACCGCATCCTTGCCCTCGGTCGCCATCGGCTGCAGAATCATCTTTACATCTTCACGCGTATACCCGAAGCCGCGATGCGCCGCGGCGAGCGCAACAGCCTCAATGGGTTGAATTGGCGCGGGGTTCAGAGGAATGTCTTCGACCAGCGTCGCGTAGGTCGCCCCTTCATCGAACAACTGAAGAAGTTCCTCGTTCTCATACAGCTTGCGCTTGTCCAAGTCGACCAGCAGCATCTCGCCGGGACCAAGCCGTCCGCTGTGCGTAACCTCATCCTGATCGAGATCGACCAACCCAATCTCCGAACCGGCAACAACCAGGCCGTCCTTTGTCACGGCAAAACGGCATGGCCGAAGTCCATTGCGGTCGAGCGCAGCGCCCACCACCTTGCCATCACTGAATGCCAGTGCAGCCGGACCATCCCACGGTTCTGCGCAATCGGTGCTGTAGCGTAGGAAGGAGGAGGACTGATGCTCCTCAGCGGCCGGCGGCAGCAGCATACGAACCGCTTCGGCGAGTGTCCTGCCGTTCTGGGAAAGCAATTCGATAGCCTCGTCAAGACTGGTGGAATCGGTGCCGCCTTCGGTCAGAACAGGTTTGCACTCCACGGGAAGCGTCGCGTCTCGCGCCGCCATGCGGGCCCGGTTGCCCCAGACGGTATTGATCTCGCCGTTGTGCCCCAGCTTACGGCCGGGCTGGGCGCGATGCCACGTGGGCAAAGTATTGGTTGCATACCGCTGATGAAAGACTGCGAAAGGCGTAACAAACTCTTCCGATGCGAGGTCTGGGAAAAAATTCGCTAGAAAAGCTCCGGCAACCATTGCCTTGTATGTGATCGTCTGCGAGGAAAGCGAGCAAATATATCCCGTCACATCGCCGCGCTCGTGCGATCGCTCGAACTGCTTCCGTGCGAGATAGAGCCTTCGCTCCATCGTGCCCGGTTCCGCGCTGGATGAGTCGACTACCAGCACCTGGCGAATCTTCGGCATTGTGCCAAGCGCCTCTTCACCCAGCCATTCGGTACAGATCGGAACATCGCGCCAACAAAGCACCTTGAAGTCATGGGAGAGCAGACAACGCTCCAGCAGCGCCTCTGCACGCGTCTCCTCCAGAGGAAGCAGCAGCATTCCTACGCCCAACGCCTGATTTTCATCGATCTGCGCGCCTGTAGCGCGAAGCAGGAGATTCCGCGGAACGGCAGTCAACACGCCCACACCATCGCTGCTCTTTCCATCGGCAGCAGTTGCTCCGCGATGCGCGAGACGGCTGAGAGCGGTCAAGGCCTGCTCTAAAATTTTGTGGCTGGGCACAGCTTCCATGGACGCGACAAACCCAACGCCACAGGAGTCATGCTCAAACTTTTCATCAATCAAAGAAGCAGCAATACGCGAGGACACACGCGTCAGGTTCTGGGCAGACAGGGGGGCAGTGTTTGTCGCATTTGAGAAAATCCGGTCCATGCTTCACTATACGTCCAACGACAGACAAATGTCGTGAAAGACACCTTCCTTTTTTGAGTACGCTACAAAAAGACGTGAGCGCAATATGTATAAATATACATCGACGTGTATATTTATACATACTAGCTTCGCTTCTCTGAAACTCTGGAAAAGCCACAATCAGGTAATCCGCATGAAACAACAGCGCCATACAGCAATTCGTGAACTCCTTGTGAAGACTACCGTCGCCAGCCAGGATGAATTGCGAACAAAGCTAGCCGAACGAGGCTTTCATGTAACCCAGGCCACGCTCTCGCGGGACATTCACGAGCTGCGGCTCTCGAAGGGGCCGGCCGGCTACTCGCTGCCCGGTGGAGATGATGCAGACGAAGATGCCCTGCCGGGAATCCGCGAAGTGCTTCATGGCTTCGGTCTTGAAGTACGTCCGGCCGCCAATCTTCTGGTTCTGGTAACGACTACCGGGAGCGCTCAGCCGGTTGCAGCGGGAATCGATTACGAAGATTGGCCGGAAGTTGTCGGCACCATAGCGGGAGACGATACCATTCTTATTATATGCCCCGATGAACATCAGGCAAAAACACTGAAAGCTCGGATTGAAGGGTACATTGGCTAATCTGGAAGCATTGCATACATCGACCGAAAACGCGGATGCGTTGACCACCTCACGTCCACCTCGCATCGCAGTTGCTGGTGTCAGCGGTTATGCCGGTGGCGAATTGGCGCGGCTCCTGCTGCGTCATCCTGCACTGGACGGCACGAAGCCGGTTTTTCTGGGACGCGCCGGCGAAGCGGAGGTCGGGCCAACGACCTCGCTCGAAGCGCTCCATCCCTACCTGACTGCCCCGGGCGATGAGGAATCGACTCCGGTCTTCCCTTTCAGCTGGGAGCGGGTCACGGATACAGGAACAGAGGTGCTGTTCCTTGCCACACCGCATGAGCAGTCGCGGGAATGGGTCCCCGAAGCCATCGAGCGCGGTATCAAGGTGATCGACCTGAGCGGCGCGTGGCGCCTGCAGGAGAGCCGTAACCGTGACGTCTATCGCCTGAAGGACGCCGATCCTGAACTTGCGGCGAAGCTACAGGCCGAGGCCGTGTACGGCTGCCCCGAGTTGCACCGTGAAGCGATCAAGCACGCTCGGCTTGTGGCCAATCCCGGCTGCTATTCCACGTCCATGATCCTTGCGCTCGCCCCGTTAGTTCAGGCCGGGCTGGTCGATCTGGACCGGGGAATCATCTGCGACGCGAAGTCGGGGGTAAGCGGAGCCGGAAAGGCTGCCACCTCGAAGACGCATTTCATGTATGCGGCGGACAATCTCTCCGCGTATAACGTCTTCGGCCATCGCCATACCGGCGAACTGCTTGAGCAGCTTCATCTGGATGCGGACCAGATTCAGTTCACTCCTCATCTGCTGCCGGTTCCACGAGGAATTCTGGCCACCATCTATCTGAAGCTCAAGGATGCGACCGAGTCCTCGGCGATCAGCGCTATCTTTTCGAATTTCTATCGAAATAGCCCTATGGTTCGTCTATATCCCTCACCGCAGTTGCCACAGATCCAGAATGTGGTCCGCACCAATTTCTGCGATATCGGCTTCGAACTGGCGCGCGATGGAAAACGGCTGGTTATCGTCTCCTGTCTGGATAATCTTTTGAAGGGCGCGTCCGGCCAGGCAGTTCAAAATTTAAACCTGATGTGTGGCTGGAAAGAGCAGGAGGGCTTGCTGTGAGATTTGTCGTCAAACTAGGCGGTGCGGCCCTTGAGAACAAAGAGATCCTGCATGGGTGCGGCAAGGCCATTGCGGAACTTGTCGCCGATGGCAATCAGGTTGCCGTCGTCCACGGTGGCGGGGTTCAATTGACGCGCACTCTGGCGCTGATGGGCAAGAAGAGCGAGTTTGTCTCCGGTCTGCGCATCACCGATGCCGAGACGCGGGACGCCGCTCTGATGGTTCTGGCTGGCCGGGTGAATAAGTCGCTGGTCGCGGCCATTGGGTCGCATGGTCAGTCGGCGGTTGGGCTCTCGGGCGGCGATGGACACGTCTTTCGTGCCCGTAAGAAGAAGACGAATCCAGACCTTGGCTTCGTCGGCGAGATCGCCGCAACCGACTCCCGCTGGCTCGAAGCCATCTGGACCATGGGCGCGGTTCCTGTGATCTCATCCATCGCTCTGGGCTTTGATGGCGAGTACTACAACATCAACGCCGATGAGATGGCGGCTGCCTGCGCGATCTGCACACACGCCGATACGCTGGTCTTTTTGACCGATGTTCCCGGAGTAAAGGGCGCGGACGGAAATGTCATGCGGTGGCTCACGCTCTCGCAGATTCCTGCGCTGGAGAAGCAGCAGGTCGTCTCCGGTGGCATGTTGCCCAAGTTGAACGCCTGCCGCAATGCCCTGACGCATGGCGTCAAACGTGTACGAATTCTGCCTGCGGAGGCCGCGGCTTTGCTGCCCGATCTCTGCTCGACCCGAGTAAACGATGGAACGGAGGTGATGGTCGCATGAAGCTGGCATCCATACAGGCGGCGGAGAGCAAACTGCTTCTCCATACCTATGAGCGCAATCCTTATCTTTTCGTCAGCGGACAGGGTGTCTACCTGCGCGACGAAGAAGGCAACGATTATCTTGACCTGCTGAGCGGCATCGGCGTCTCGGCGCTCGGTTACGGCCATCCAGCCGTTGAAGCGGCCATTCGTGAGCAAAGCACGCGCCTGCTGCATACCTCGAACCTCTTCTACCACGAAGGCACCGCGAACCTTGCGCTTCGCCTTACGGAGATCAGCGGCCTCGATCGCGTCTTCTTCTGCAACAGCGGCACTGAGGCATGGGAAGCCGCACTGAAGCTTGCGCGTTCGCATGCGCGGCTTCTGCGCGAAAAGGGCCGACAGGTTGGGACCAAATTTCTTGCTATGGAGCACAGCTTTCACGGCCGCACCATGGGCTCGGTTGCGACGACGCACAAGGAAAAATATCGGGAGCCGTTCGGTCCTGTAATGCCTGGCGTCGAGTTCGTGCGCTTCAACGATGTTGCTGACTTGCGCGCGAAATTTTCTCAGGAAGTCTGCGGCATCTGCATCGAAGCTCTGCAGGGAGAGGGCGGCATTCATCCCGTGTCGCAGGAGTTTTTCGCCGCCGCGCGCGAACTCTGCGATTCCACCGGTGCCCTGCTACTCGCAGATGAGATCCAGAGCGGTCTCGGACGCACTGGCAAGTGGTTTGCCTATCAGCACTACGGCATATTGCCTGATATCACCACTGTCGCTAAACCGATTGCCAATGGAATTCCCATGGGCGCGATGCTCTGCACGGATGAGGCGGCGCTTGGCTTTACTCCCGGCCAGCACGGCACGACTTTTGGCGGCGGTCCTTTGGCCTGCGCTGTTGCCATTGCCGTTCTCGACACCATGCAGCGGGAAAATATGCTGGCGCATATTCAGGATGTCGGGGACTTTTTCAAGGCAAAGCTTCAGGGGTTGGCGGAGCGGCACGACTGCGTCGTCGATGTTCGCGGCATGGGTCTGATGCTTGGGCTGGAACTCAACTCCGCGGAGCTGGCGAAGCAGGCTGCCGCCCAGATGATGGAACGCCGCATCATTATCAATCGCACCAGCGAGACGGTACTTCGCTTTCTGCCTCCATTCATCCTTGAACGGAAACATGTCGAGATCGCCGTTACTGCACTCGACGACATCTTAAAAGATCTTGCAGCGTATGCCGGGACCGCTCCGGCAGGAGAAAAAGCCCATGGGTAGCAAAACTGTAGTCATGAACCCAAAGCCCGCCGAGAACGATGAGATTGCGTCTCGTAAGCCGGCAGCAACGCTGGGCATTCAATCCGATACTGCCTTTAACGAAGCGGTCAAACGTCTCAATGGACGCGACCTTTGTTCCATCGCCGACCTGACCGTGCAGGAGATGGCGGCGATTATGGAGCTTGCTCATGCCGTCAAAGCCAATCCAGAAGATTTCCGGCACGCGCTGGACGCTCGCCAGATGGTGATGTTCTTTGAGAAGGCCTCCCTGCGAACTCGCCTGACCTTTGAAGCGGCGATCAATACGCTCGGTGGAAATGCTATCTTCGTCGACCAGACACAGTCCCCTCTTGGCGAGCGCGAATCGATCGCCGATATGGCGCGTAATCTGGAGCGATGGATGAACGTCATGGTGTTGCGGACCTATTCGCATGAAACCATCACGGA
>Ga0207678_10003635_pt1 | contig 13862 bp, 14 predicted proteins | sample KBSC63metaG_FD_184319 | JGI IMG/M metagenome (GOLD analysis project Ga0207678, IMG submission 184319) | Corn rhizosphere microbial communities from Kellogg Biological Station, Michigan, USA - KBS C6-3 metaG (SPAdes) (version 2) | ecosystem: Host-associated > Plants > Roots > Rhizosphere > Soil ... | reverse complement strand
ATTCCGGAGAACCAGGTCCAGCCCCGGCGCCGTGTGGTCGCCGAAACGACCACGCCCACGACCGGGATGCCGGCGCCGAGCCAGCTCGCCGTCGCGAAGGTCGAGCTCGCCGCGGCGGGATCACCGGGCCCCAGCCCGATGTCGTACGCCGTCAACGCGCCATTGACGAAGATCAGCGGGACGACGCCCAGCCACACGAACGCGCCCACCGTGAGCAAAGCGGACACGACGACCTCGCGGTGCTCCCCATGCAGCCACTATGTCGCGAAAAACGACCACACCGCCTGGGTGGTGCTACTGCTCGCCGAGGGTCTTCTGCAGGGCCTTGTTCGCCTTGCGGGCCATGTCCGCGACGGCCTCGCGACGGGCGGCGTCGGCCGCGTAGTCGTCTTCGCGGTTGCGGACCACTCGCGCCGGCGCGCCGACCGCAATCGAGTAGTCCGGAATGTCACCACGCACGACCGCGTGCGCGCCGAGCACGCTGCCACGGCCGATGCGGGTGCCCTTCAGGACGCTGACCTTGGTGCCGAGCCAGGTGTCCGGGCCGATCCGCACCGGGGACTTCACGATGCCCTGGTCCTTGATCGGCACGTGGATGTCCGAAATGACGTGATCGAAGTCACAGATGTACACCCAGTCGGCGACCAGCGTGGCCGCGCCGAGCTCGATGTCGAGGTAGCAGTTGATCACGTTCTGGCGGCCGAACACGGACTTGTCGCCGATCCGCAACGAGCCTTCGTGGCAGCGGATGGCGTTGCCGTCGCCGATGTGGACCCAGCGGCCGATCTCCAGCCGCCCGTAGCCGGGGCGGCAGTGGATCTCGACGTCCTTCCCGAGGAAGAGCATGCCCCGCAGGATGATGTGCGGGTTGGCGAGCCGGAACTTGAGCAGCCGGTAGTACCGGACCAGGTACCAGGGCGTGTACGCGCGGTTGCGCAGCACCCAGCGCAGCGAGTCGGCGGTCAGGAACTTGGCCTGCCGCGGGTCCTGCCGGGCGCGGCGCCAGGCCCGCACCCGCGACAGCGCGGGCGCACCCCACATCGACGTCATGCCCGTGACCGTAACCTGTGTGCGGGACGGGTTCGCAGGCAAGGGGAGCTGGATGGGCACGAAGCTGATCATCGACACCGACCCGGGCGTCGACGACGCGCTGGCGATCGCGCTGGCGGCGCTGTCCCCGGACGTCGACCTGCTGGGTGTGACGTCGGTTTTCGGCAACGTCCCGCTCGACCGCACGACGTCGAACGCGCGGCGGCTGCTGGCGTTGTTCGGCCGCGACGACGTGCCCGTGGCCGCGGGAGCGGCGAGGCCGCTGGTCTACTCGAAACCGCGTGACGCGAAAGAGGTCCACGGCGGCGACGGCCTGTCGGGCCACTCCTACACGCTGCCCGAGGCGAGCCGTCCGCTGGAGGAGCGGGACGCCGTCCGGCTGATGCTCGACCTCCTCGACGCCGCCGACGAACCGGTGACCATCGCCCCGATCGGACCGCTGACGAACATCGCCGCGCTGCTCGCGGCCCACCCGGGCGCCGCGGCCAAGATCGCCCGGCTGGTGATCATGGGCGGCGGGGTCACGTTCGGCAACAGCACGACCGCCGCCGAGTTCAACATCTGGAGCGACCCCGAGGCGGCCCGGCGGGTGCTGGTCGAGGAGGACGTCCCGGTGGTGCTCGTGCCTTTGGACCTCACCCACCGCTGCGCCGTCGACGCCGAGTGGCTGGCGAAGCTCGCGTCGTCGGGTCCCGTCGGCGCCACCCTCGAGGGACTGACGTCGACCTACCGGCAGCACTACACGCGCGTGTTCGGCGAGGACCGGATGGTCATGCACGACGCCGTCGCGGTCGCCGAGGCGATCTCGCCGGGCATCCTCCACACCGAGACCTACCGGGTCGACGTCGACTGCGGCCTCGGCCCGGCGCGCGGCCAGACCCTGGTCGACCGGCGGCGGCTCGGCGAGGACGATCCGCAGTTCTCCCCCGGCCGCCCGATCGAGGTCGCACTGGACACCGACCTCGACGGCCTGCGCGGCTTCGTCCTCGACCGGCTCACGGGGGCGGCCCGGTGAGCGAAGAGCCCGAGGTCGTCCCGGCCGAAACCGAGACCGAGACCGAGAACGACGCGCCCGGACCCCGCCGCCGGAAGCCCGTGGTCGTGATCGCGGCGGTGGTCGTCGTCGCCGGCGCCCTGGTCGCCGGCATCCTGCTCGCGCCGGAGCAGCAGGAGACGACGAACGCCGCCGCGACGGCCACCCCGACGTCCGCCAAGCCGACGACGTCCAAGCCGCCGACGACCACACCATCGCAGACGGCGCCACCGCAGACCGCGACGCCACCGAAGGTGCCCGAAGCGAGCGAGTTCGACGCCTGGGCGTCCAAGACCAGCCAGTGGCTCGACGTCCCGCTGCGTGCGATGGTCGGCTACGCGAAGGCGACGACGAAGCTGAGCAAGGACGTCCCCGGGTGTCACCTTTCGTGGGTCACGCTGGCCGCGGTCGGAAAAGTGACCACGGACCACGGCCGGGCGCGCGGCGGGCAGTTCGGCACCACCGGCGTCCTGGACAAGGAGCTCGGCACGATCGAGGTGCGCGACTTCTACAACAAGGTCGTCTCGACGGCGAACGCCGCCGGGCCGATGCAGTTGTCCCCGGCGATCTGGGGGAAGTACCAGGCGAGCTCGTCCGGCGGGAAACCCGATGTCCAAAACATCGACGACGCCGCTTTGACCACCGGCCGCGCGCTGTGCGCCGACGGCCACGACCTGTCCCAGGGCCAGGTGTGGTGGAACGCCGTCGGCACGCTCCAGCCGGCGCCGCTGTTCCTCCACCGGACGCTGGCCACGGTCAACGTCTACGGCACGGTCGGCCAAAGCACGGTGGCCCCGAACCCGGCGGTGCTGAGCGCGGTGAACTTCGCGATCGACAAGATCGGCCTCCCCTACATCTGGGGCGGCAACGGCACCGGCGGCAACGACCCGGGCTTCGACTGCTCGGGCCTGACGACGGCGGCGTACGGCAGCGCCGGGATCAAGCTGATGCGCACCGCCGACACGCAGTTCCGCAGCGTGCCCCACGTGACCGACCCCCAGCTGGGCGACCTGATCTTCTACGGCGAGCCGGCGACGAAGATCCACCACGTCGGTCTCTACATCGGCAACCAGCAGATGATCGACGCACCCCAGACCGGCCAGGCGGTCCAGGTCCACTCGTACCGCCGGAACGGCGACGACTACGCGGGAGCCGGCCGCCCGACGGCCTGAACCGGACCTTCACCTGGCGGGTTCCCGGTGGTGCCCGCGCCGGGTCTCGACGAACGGGGCGACCGCGAGCCAGGTGCCCGCCCTCAGCGTTCCGGTGCCGCCCGGTGCAGGGCGTCGAGGCGGGCCAGCTCGTCCGCTGTGAGCCGGAAAGCGCCGGCGGCGACGTTGTCTTCGAGGTGGCCAGGGGATCCGGTGCCGGGGATGACCAGCACGTGCGGTCCCCGCTGCAGTGTCCAGGCGAGCCGCACCCGCACCGGGCTCGCCTCGTGCGCGCGGGCGATGGCGAGCACCTCTTCGTGCTCGTCCGCGCCGGCGCCCGCCTCGCGCCCGGCGCCGGCGATCGCGAAGAACGGGACGAACGCGACGCCCTGCGCCCCGCACGTTTCGAGGAACGCGTCCTGTTCCCTGCGGTAGCCCAGCCCGTACGCGTTCTGCACGCAGACCACCGGCGCGACGGCCTGCGCCTGGTCGAGGTGCGCGGGCCGTGCGTTGGAGATGCCGAGGTGCCGGATCAACCCGGCCTCGCGCAGCCCGGCCAGCACGCCGAAGTGCTCGGAGATCGAGTCGAGCCCGCCGACGCGCAGGTTGACGACGTCGAGGTGGTCGCGGCCGAGCTGGCGCAGGTTCTCTTCGACCTGCCCGCGCAGCTGGTCCGGGCGGGCCAGTGGCAGCCACTCGCCGGACGGAGCGCGGGCCGGGCCCACCTTGGTGGCGATGACCAGCTCGGCCGGGTACGGCGCCAGCGCGCGGTTGATCAGCTCGTTGGCCGAACGCAGCCGGGAGAAGTAGAACGCCGCCGTGTCGATGTGGTCGACGCCCAGCTCGACGGCCCGCCGCAGCACGGCGATCGCCTGGTCGCGATCGCGCGGGACGGCGTCGGGCGCGAACGCCTGGCCGTGTTGCGGCAACCGCATCGCGCCGAAGCCGATGCGGTTGACCGTCAGGTCGCCGAGGTTCCCGGTGCCTGCCGTCTCCGTGATCATGACCGGAGTCTGGCACGCGGGGCCGCGGGCTCAGCCGAGGTGGTCGTTCGCCCCGCTCACCCAGGCGATGTAGCGCTCGGCGGACCGGCGCACCGCACCCTTGGCGTCGGCGAGGACCTGGCCGCCGAGGAGGCTGTAGAGCCGGTCGAACTCGTAGGGCTCGAGCCGGTCGACGATCCGCTGCACCAGGCCCGCGGAGAGCGGGATCCGGTTGGGGTAGCTGCGCATGAACGTCACCCACCCGGCCGCGGCCACCGGGATCATCGTGTCGCCGACCAGCAGGGCGCCGCCGGTGCCGTTCTCGATGTGGGCGACCGCGGCGCCCGGGAAGTGCCCGCCGGCTTCGACGAGGGTCACCCCGGGCAGGACCCGCTCGGCGCCGGACCACTCCCGGATCACGGGGTCCTCGCGCTGCACCCAGCGCCGGTCGGCCGAGTGGACGAGCACGGGGACGTCTCCGAGCCGCCGGCTCCAGCTGACCTGCGAGCCGTACATGTGCGGGTGACTGGCCACGATCACGGCGGCGCCGCCGAGGTCCTCGATCTTCGCGGCCAGCGCGGCATCGAGGTGGTTCGGCGGGTCCCACAGCAGGTTGCCGCCGGGGGTCTGGACCAGGTGCGTCCACTGGCCGATGCCGAACGACGGTTCGCGGTTGAACCCGTGCAGGCCGGGTTCCAGGTGCCGGTGCACCATTTCGTGGCCGTCGGCGGCGAGCTTGGCCAAGGTCGTCCACACCTGCCCGGAGGCAGGCACCCACTGCCGGTCGTCGGCGCAGATCGCGCACTCGCCCGCCGGTGGCTGCTCGGTGTCGGGGTGTTCGACCCCGCAGGTCCCGCAGATCCAGATCGTCACGCCGTCAGTCTCGAAGCTCCAGTTCGGTCGAGGTCAAGGCGCACCCGCAACGACGGCGCCAGGAACACGATCGCGAAGGTGACCACGACCGCCGACGACAGCGCCCAGTGCAGGCCGACGCGGGTCGCGAGCGCTCCGACCAGGACCGGTTCCACCAGGAACCCCAGGTACCCGCAGGCCGCGACGGCGGCGACCGCCCGGCCCGGTGCGTCCGCCTGCTTCCGGCTCGCCACGCTCCACGCGATCGGCACGATCCCGGCCACGCCGAGCCCGACGACCGCGAAGCCGAGCACCCCCGCGACCGGCCACGGCGCGGCGAGGACCACGGCGAAGCCCAGCACCGCGACCACGGCCGCGACCCGCACGAAGCGGACCGCGCCCGTCCGCGCCACGACGCGGTCGGCGACCAGGCGGACGGCGATCATCGTCCCGGAAAAGGCGAAGTAGCCGAGTGCGGCGAGGGCGGGCGTCGCGCCGGTCACGTCGGCGAGGTAGACCGCGCTCCAGCTGTTGACCGCGCCTTCGGCGACGAACCCGCAGAACGCGATGACGCCGAGCGGGATCAGCGCCCGGCTCGGCCAGGCGAACGCCACGTCGCCCTGACCGCGGTCGGCGCCGGTGAGGAACCGGGTGCGCGCGGCCCACAGCGCGAGCGCGAGCAGCACCGCGCCGGCCACCGGGAAGTGCACGGTCACCGGGACGTGCGTGGCTTCCATCAGCGCGTCGACACCGGAGCCCGCGAGGCCGCCGATGTTCCAGAACGCGTGGAAGCCGGCGAAGATCGGGCGCCCGTACCCTTGCTCGACGCGGGCCGCGTGCGCGTTCATGGCGACGTCGAGCAGGCTGTTGCCCACGCCGAGCACGACGAGCGCGGCGAAGAACACCGGCGCCGACCACGCGAAGGCGACCAGCGGCAGCCCGGCGCACAACACGACGGCGCCGAGCACCACGGCCGCGCGGCTGCCGATCCGGGTGAGCAGCGCGCCCGCGCCGAGCAGCGCCACCACCGACCCGAAGGCGAGGCCGAACAGCCCGGTCGCCAGCTCGCCCGTGCTCAGCCCCAGCTGTTCCTGCACCGCCGGCACCCGGGCGAGCCAGGTCGCGAACGCGGCGCCGCACACCGCGAACACGACGGAAACCCCCAGCCGAGCGCGCTTCAACTCCCCGGTCACACTGTCACCCTACGGATCTTGGGCCGCGCCGACGCGGCTGTCCAGGTCCCCGGAGGTCGACTTCGGGGCAGCCGATCACGGCCCCACGGCCGTCGCCGGAGCGCCTACGGTGGCCTGGTGAAGTCCTTGAGCCACGAGCGGCTGGCCATCGCCCTCGCCGTCGAAGCGGAGCGGTTCGGAACGACCATCTCGGGCGCCGACCCGGATCGGCGCGTCCCGACGTGTCCGGAGTGGACACTGCGGGACCTGACCTGCCACGTCGGAACCGCGTACCACAAGTCCGCCGCGATCATCGCGAGCCGACCCACGGGTTACGTGCCGTTCGAGGCCGTCACGATCGACGACCCGCCCGCGTTCGACGCCCTCGGCGGCTGGCTGCGCGACGGCGCTGAGCGGCTCGTCGCCGCCGTGGCCGAGGTCGGTCCCGAGACCCCGACGTCGACGTGGACCCCCGATCGGCGCGCCGGGTTCTGGACGCGGCGGCTGACCCACGAAACGGTCGTCCACCGCGCGGACGCCGCCTTCGCGACAGGCACGCCGTACGACGTCGACGCCGACCTCGCCGCCGACGGGATCTCCGAGGGGCTGGGCCTGGTGGCCGTCTTCTCGCGCCAACCGCACCCGGCGCTGGACCGCACGTCGCTGCACGGCGTCGGCGAGACGCTGCTGTTCCACGCCACCGAACCCGAGGCCTCCTGGTTCGTCCGGCGGACGCCGTCCGGGGTCGAGGTGAGCCAGGACGCCACCGCAGCCGACGTCGTCGTCGAGGGCCGTGCCGTCGACCTGCTCCTCGCGCTCACCAGGCGCATCGCCGCGGACGACCCGCGGCTGACGGTGTCCGGCGACGCGGCCCTGTTCGACCACTGGCGGGAGAACACGCGTTTCTGAGGCGAAACCGCGGGCGACCGGAGTCAGCTCGGGCGTTCCAGGACCGCCCGCTGCTCCACCCGGCCGTCCAGGGTGAACTTGCTGTGCGGGGTGAATCCGAGCTTCTCCACCACCCGCGCCGAGGTCTTGTTCACCGGTTCGTACACCGCCAGCAGCCGATCCGTCCAACCCGACGAGAATGCCCTGTCGCGCACCGCCGAGGTCGCTTCCGTCGCGTAGCCGCGGCCCCAGCCCGATGGCGCTATCCACCAGCCCATCTCCACCGCCGGCAAGCCGAGGCCCGACTCCGTCGCCGCGCGGCGCACCAAGGACACCACGCCGTCGAACGAGCCCGGTGCTGCCGATACCGCGAACCAGCCGAAGCCGTGCTCGGCCCAGTGGGACAGCGTTGCGCGGTGCTTGCCGAGGGTGTACTCGCGGCTCCACGGCTCGCCCGTGCCCACGTACCGGACCGTCTCGCGGAGCTGGGCCAGCTCGAACAACCCGTCGAAGAACTCTTCGGACCACGCGTGCAGCGTGAGCCGTTCCGTCGTGATCAACACCGGTTCCACCTTATCCGAGCAGGGCGGCGATCCCGTCGAGCTGCCGCTGCAACCCGAACTCGAACGCCTCGTCGAGGTCGACGTCCTCGACGCCCGTCATCACCTCGGCCAGTACCGGGAAGCGGCCCGATCCGAGGTGCTCCGCGAGCAACGCCATGTCGGCCGCCAGGCGCTGGTCGCCCGTGATGCCCGTGTCCTGCTCGGCTTGGACCTCGAACGCGTTGCTCACCGCCAGCCCGCCGACCCAGCCGTTGAGCGTCATGATCACCTGCAGCTTCACGCGCCGCTTCAGGCCGGTGCCGGCCAGTGCTCGCAGCGACCAGTCGACCAGGCGCAGACCGGCCGCCAGCACCGGCGGGCGGACCAGGGAGTTGAGCAGGATCGGCGCCAGCCACGGGTGACGCCGGTACGCCTGCCACTGCGCGCGAGCCGCGAGCTCGAGGCGGGGCCGCCACGGCGCCGGGCCCGGGTCCGGCAGCTCCGCCTCCCCGAGCGCCACGTCGGCCATCAGCCGCAGCAGCTCGTCCTTGTCCGGCACGTGCCGGTACAGCGCCATCGGCCCGACGCCCAGCTCGGCGGCCAGCCGCCGCATCGACAGCGCGGCGAGGCCTTCCGCGTCGGCGAGCGCAACGGCCGCGCGCACCACGGCGTCGCGGCCCAGCGGCGGCCGGGCCGGCGTCCGGTCGGCGACAACCGTGCCGCTGCCCGGCACCGCCCGCACCCAGCCCTGCTCGCCCAGCGTGGAAAGGGCCTTCGCCGCTGTCGCCATCGCGACACCCCAGTCGCGGACCAGCGCGCGGGTCGACGGGACGCGGTCGCCGGGCCGCAGCTCGCCCGCAGTGATCCGGCGACGCAGGTCCGCCGCGATCCGCTGGTATGGCGCCTCGGCCACGAGCCCTCCGTACTAGAACACTTGCCATCAGAACCTAGAACACTTTCAGGGTACTCACCCAATAATCGCACCACTGATTGCCGACCGCGAACCCTCGTGAATACGGTGCCAATACACCGTACGAAACAGGGGGAACCATGACGACGACCGAAGTCCGCCGCCCGACGCCGTGGGTGCGCCGCCCGTGGGTGTTCCCGCTGGGCCTCCTGGTCGCGGCCTTCCTGGCCTTTTCCCTGCCGCCCTACCTCGGGCTCGACCCGGCGCAGTCGCGGATCCCGGCCCCCACCGGCTGGTACTACCCGGTGCTGGTGACGCACATCGGCTTCGCGACCGTCGCGATGGTGACCTGCGCACTGCAGATCTGGCCCTGGCTGCGGCAAAAGCACCCGGCGGTACACCGGCGCACCGGGCGCGTGTACGTCTTCGCCGGCGCGATCCCGGCGTCGATCGCGGGTTTCACCATCGCGCTCGCGGTGCCGTTCGGCCCGGTCGGGGCCGTGTCGAACGTCCTGCTGGCGACCCTCTGGTTCGGCTGCACCGTCCAGGGCTACCGGATGGCGCGGGCGCGCCGGTTCGGGGAGCACCGTCGCTGGATGGTCCGCAGCTTCGCGCTGTGCATGTCGATCATCAGCAACCGGATCTGGGGCGTGGTCTGGTCGGTCGTGCTGGCGCCGCAGCTGGACACGACCTTCGGCGGCAGCGAACTGGCGATGGGCCAGGCGATCGCGGGGATCACCACGTGGACCGGCTGGGTGCTTCCGCTCCTGGTCGCCGAGTGGTGGCTCGGCCGGGGACGCCGCCGCCCGGCGACCCGGAGCGACGCACCGTGACCGGGGTGCCCCGTTCGGCCTATGGTCCACACCACCATAAAAGGTCTATACCAATGGAGACAGTTTTCCGCCGCCGCGCCCCGAGTCGTGGAGGTTTCCCGTGCGTCTCCGTTCCCTGCTGGCCGCACTGGCCGGCGCCACTCTGCTTGGCCAGGGAGTTGCCGTCGCCGCGCCCGGTTCGCCGATCCCGGTCGGTCCCTATGTCGACATGGGCGCCTGGCCGACGCCCAGCCTGTCGGCGATGTCGGCCGCGAGCGGCGTCAAGGGCTTCACGCTCGCCTTCGTCAACTCCTACGGCTGCAAGGCCAGCTGGTTCGGCGCCTACGACCCACGCACGGCGTGGCAGAAGGAGGAGATCGCCAAGATCCGCAACGCGGGCGGCGACGTAAAGATCTCCTTCGGCGGCGCGTCCGGCATCGAACTGGCGCAGGCGTGCAGCACGTCCGCGCAGGTCGCGGCCGAGTACGACGCCGTCGTCAAGGCGTACGGCCTGAAGTACGCCGACTTCGACATCGAAGGCGCGGCCGTCGCGGACCCGGCGTCGATCGCGCGCCGCTCCCAGGCGCTGAAAACGCTTCAAACCAACAACCCCGGCCTGAAGGTTTCGCTGACCCTGCCGGTCCTGCCCAGTGGCCTCACCGCGGACGGGCTCAACGTCGTCAAGGCCGCCAAGAACGCCGGCGTGAACCTGGATCTGGTCAACATCATGGCGATGGACTACTACCAGGGCGCCGGTGACCAGGGCGCGAAGGCGATTTCGGCGGCCAAGGCCACGCAGGCGCAGCTCAAGTCGCTTTACGGGCTGAGCGACGCGGCGGCGTGGAAGAAGGTCGGCGTGACCCCGATGATCGGCGTCAACGACTCGCAGAACGAGATCTTCCGCCAAAAGGACGCGAAGGCACTGGTGGCGTTCGCGAAGACGGTCCACCTGGGCATGCTGTCGTTCTGGGAGCAGGGCCGCGACGCCAACGCGTGTACCGGCGCGCTCTACCGGTGCACCAACGTGCCTCAGGCGCCGTACGAGTTCGCGAAAATCTTCGCCGGCTACTCGGGTTGAACGCGGAACCGCCGGCCGGGACGGGCCCGGCCGGCGGTTTCCTCAGTCTTCGACCAGCTCGATCGAGTCGACGACGTTCGGGTAGAACGCGACGTGGTCCTTGATCGGCGCGACCGCGTCGTACGGCTTCTCGTACGTCCAGACCGCGTTCTCGGCCTTCACTTCGCCCGCGTTGAGCGAGTAGTAGCTCGCCTCGCCCTTGTACGGGCAGTACGTCTCGTGGTCGGTCCGCTCGAGCACGCCCGCGTCGACGTCCGCCAGCGGGATGTACTGGACCGCCGGGTAGGTGGATTCCTGCAGGGTGAACGCGTTGCGGCTGTCCGCCACGACGCGCCCACCGGCCTTGACCACCACGCGCGCCTTGGTCGGCTCGACCGTGATCGGGTGGTCCGGGCCCGGCTGCAGAACCTGCTTCGCCATGTCTGCTCCCTGAGTGTCCTGTGTCTCAGGTGCAGCAAGCCGGGCCCGGCCGATATTCCGCGATCAGGGCAGGTAGTACATCGGGTTCGGCAGCTTCACCGGACGCAGCGCGTAGCCGCCTTCGAGGTCGCTGAACTGGTCGCCGAGGTTGAGGACGATCTTCGCGCCCGTCGCCTCGATGTGCGCCCGCGTGCCCGACTTGTACTGGACGGTGGTGCAGGTCAGCCCGCACGGCAGGTAGTCGGGCGCGGTCGTCTTCGGCTTGAAGAACGCGCCCGCCGGGGCCGGGTAGCCCTCGTTGGCCAGGTTCTTGAGCGACTGCGGGCCCTGGAACTCGTTGCGACCGGTCAGGAAGTACACCTTGACGCCGCGCTGCGCCGCCCAGTTGGCCAGCTCCAGCACCGGCTTGTTCGCCACGAACGTGCCGTTGTCGATGGCCTGCTGCTGCTTGACCGGGTCGAAGCCGAAGTCGTTGTCGGCCTCCCAGCCGTAGGTGATCTCGGAGGTGTCGTCGACGTCCAGCACGACCGCCGGGTTCTTCACCCGGCCCAGCTGCTGCTGCAGGAAGCGCTTCGCGTCCGAGACGATCCGGTTGGTGTCCTTCACGAACCGGCTGGTGTCCGAATAGTGGTGTTTGCCCGCGGCGTCGAGGTAGTCGCCGTAGTACGCCTTGACGTCCAGCTTGACCTGGCCGATGTTGGCCGGCTCCTTCGAGCGGGCAGCAGTGGATTCGTCGGATCCGGCCAGCGCGGTGGCCCCCGAGGCGACGGTGGCGCCGATGGCCGCGGCGGCGGCGAGCTTGACGAGACCTGACCATTTTCCGGACACGGCGAACCCTCCAGCGAAACTTGACGACCCGGGGAACCTACGTCACGTTCACCGGGAGTTCCACCCCTCGAAAGTTTCCGTTCACGTGATTCTTTCGGCGCGGCACAGGAACGCGGCGGGTGACCGCCCGATCCGCGTCAGCACCACCGACGCCTCCGCGGCACCCCGGGGCTTGAGCCGCTTCCGCAGCGCATCGGGATCGACGTCCAGGCCCCGCACCAGGATTTCCAGCCGCCCGACGTCGTGTCGCTTGAGGACGGCCTTCAGCGCCTTCTCCGTGTACGGGCCGTGCTCCAGGACGCGGAACGCCCGCACGCCCGGTGGCGGGGTGTCGCCGGTCAGGTACGCGATGCGTTCGTCCAGCTGCCACAACCCGTGCCGCGCCGCGTAGTGGCGGACCAGCCCGGCCCGGACGACGGCACCGTCGGGGTCGACGATCCACTCCCCCGGCTCCCGCGTGGGCAGTTCGTCCGGTTCGGCGTCGGTGACCGTCCACTGTGTCCCGTCGGACCGCAGCACGGTCGCCCGGCGGGTGACGCCGGTGCCGAGACCGCGCCAGAGGCAGGACTCGCGCACCTGGCCGTCGAGCGACACGAGCTCGACCTCGTCAGCCCACGGCGTGAGCGCGAAGTCGAGACCGGGGGCGCACTTCACCGACAAGGCTCGCCCGGGATGGGCCTCGACCAGCCCGTCCAGCGGCGGGGCGAAGTCCGCGGGCTTCCACGCCCGGCGTCCGGCGGAGTCGCGCCGCGCCGGATCGGCGACGACGACCCCGGACCGGCTGGCCGGACGCAGGGCGTCGGCGCGCGCCAGTCCGAACGCGACACCCGCGGCGAGGCCGTTGTGGCGAGCCATTTCCAGCCGCACCGGGTCCACATCGGACCCGAGCGCGCGCCGCGCCACCCTGGCGATTTCGACCAGGTCGGCGCCGACCGAGCAGGTGACGTCGTGGACGTCGAGCCCGGAGAGCCGGGCCGCCCGGTGCCGCGCCACGACCGACGCACTCGCCTGCTGGAGCGCGTCGGAGGTGAACAGCCAGTCCACCCCGGACAGCTTGTGGGCGGCTTTCCGGCGCAGCAGCACGGTTTCCAGGACGACGGCCGCGTGGTCCGAGCCCACGAGACGGCGAACGGCGGCCACGGACGCGATCGGGTCGGTCAGCGGCAGGGCCGAGACCTCGGCGAGCGCCGCCGTGCCCGCGTCGGAGCGCAGGTAGGCGACGTCGCCGAGGCTGAACGAATACGCCAACTCAGGACGGCCGCTTGGTCCCGGTGATCATGACGTTGTAGAACAGCTCCCGCGGCAGGATCTTCGACAGCACCTTCTTGTCCACGGCGGACAGCCGCAGCCACAGGTGGTAGGCGAACAGCCGCCAGCGCACGGTCAGCTTCTCCGACGGCACCGCGGCCTCGAACGTCCGGATCGGCCAGCCGGCCAGTGCCGCGGCGAACTCCTCGGTGACCGCGCGGACGTCCTGGGCGCCGGCCCCTCGGGCCCACGTCTCCAGCTCCGACGGGTCGAAGGTGTGGATGTCGACCACGGCTTCCAGCGCGGCGGCGCGCGACGATTCGTCCAGTTCGGACTGCGGACGCCGCCAGCCGCGCAGCGCCGGCAGCTTCGTCACCCGGGTCGTCAGGAACCAGGTGAACTGGCCGAGCTTGCGGGCGTAGAAGTCGCCGACCTTGGTCGGCTCGCCGGCGAAGACGAACCGGCCGCCCGGCTTGAGCACGCGCAGCACCTCGCGGAACGCCGCCTGGACGTCCGGGATGTGGTGCAGCACCGCGTGCCCGACCACCAGGTCGAACGTGTTGTCGTCGTACGGGATGCGCTCGGCGTCGGCGACCCGGCCGTCGACGTCGAGGCCGAGCTTCTCGGCGTTGCGCAGCGCGACCTGGACCATGCCGGGCGAGAGGTCGGTGACCGAGCCCTTCTTGGCGACGCCGCCCTGCATCAGGTTCAGCAGGAAGAAGCCGGTGCCGCTGCCCAGCTCCATCGCGTGCTGGTAGGGCTGGCCGTCCTCGCCCGCGACGGCGTTGAACACGTCGGTGGCGTAGGAGATGCAGCGCTCGTCGTACGAGATCGACCACTTCTCGTCGTAGGTGCCGGCTTCCCAGTCGTGGTAGAGCACGTTCGCCAGCTTCGG
>Ga0207678_10003634_pt1 | contig 13863 bp, 12 predicted proteins | sample KBSC63metaG_FD_184319 | JGI IMG/M metagenome (GOLD analysis project Ga0207678, IMG submission 184319) | Corn rhizosphere microbial communities from Kellogg Biological Station, Michigan, USA - KBS C6-3 metaG (SPAdes) (version 2) | ecosystem: Host-associated > Plants > Roots > Rhizosphere > Soil ... | reverse complement strand
TGCCAACGGCCGCCCTTTGAGCTTCTTCATCACGGCCGGGCAGATCAGCGATTACGCCGGTGCAGCGGCCTTGCTCGACGATTTGCCCAAGGCCAAGTGGAGGCTCGCCGACCGCGGCTATGACGCAGACTGGTGCAGAGATGCGCTGGAGCAAAAGGGCATCAAGCCCTGCATTCCGGGCCGAAAATCCCGATCTCTGCCCGTCAAATACGACAAGCGGCGCTACAAACGGCGTAACCCCATCGAAATCATGTTCAGCCGCCTGAAGGACTGGCGCCGCGTGGCAACCCGATACGACCGCTGCCCAACCGTCTACTTCTCCCCACTCGCTGGACCTACGCAGCTACATCGCTCACTGCCACCAAAAATGCTGCTGATTGAGTCCGAACCATAGTCCGCGCACCGCGAGCACGAGCGGCGCCTTGCGATGCGCATGGGCCTGATGCTCCCAGCCTTCCGTTACCAGTTCCATTCCCACCACACTCACCGGGCAGGGGATTCCTGCGGCAAAAAGAATTGTACGCCCATATCCTACGCCCATGTGATGTTTTGACGATTTTGGCCGCAAGCCGCCCCCACTGGCAAGCTTGTCATTGACCACCATACAAGTTGTATGGAATCTCGCCCGGCAACCCAAGGTCATAAAATACAAGGGCTGCGCGGGAGGAGCAGGATCGTGACAAGGCGCCCATCTTCATATGGGACGACCAGCCAAAGCGCTGGGGGAGCCGCCGGCATATATCGTGGCTGGGCCGTCGTCGCACTTTGCTTCGCCATGCTGATGCTGGGCGCCGGGCCTGTCTATTATGCCTACGGCAATTACGCCCTGGCTTTCGCCCAAAGCTTCAACGCGGATCGGGCCACCATCAACATCGGCTACACGATGGTGCTGCTGCTGGGCAATCTCGGCTCGGCCCCCGTGGGAATGATGGCCGAGCGTTGGCCGATCAGGGGCGTTGCGCTTTTGGGCGTGCTGGGCACCGCCGCCGGTTTCGCACTGGTGTCGACCGCGTCCTCGATCCTGCAGGTCCTGCTGGTGTTCAGCACGCTTATCGCCCTGGCGGACATCTGCATCGGTACCGTGGTCACGAACATCCTGGTGTCGCACTGGTTCGAAAGACGTCGCGGCCTGGCGATCGGCCTCTCCGTGATCGGGACCGCAGTTGCCGCCGTCATCTTTCCACCACTGACGGACATTCTGTTTTCGCGCTTCGGCTGGCGCGCGACTTTCCTGATCTACGCGGTCCTGATGCTGGTGTTGATACCGCCGATCTGGTTCCTGGCGCGACTGCCAGACAACATAGCCGAGCATGAGCGGCTTCCCCTCGCCCTTCGCCGGCCCGGCGGCCCGCCCATCAGCCTTAGTGAAATGTTCCGTTCCCCTGCCTTCTGGATCGTCACGCTGACGATCGGGGCCATGATCGGGGCCAATACGGGGACCATGGTTTCGATCGTCGCCTTTGCCGTATCGCGCGGCTTCAGCAGCCTGGAAGGTTCAGCCCTGCTGTCCGTGATCGGCGCAACGTCGGTGGCGGGAAAGCTGGTATTCGGCATTGCCGCTGACAGATTGTCGCCCGTCATTGCGCTGCGCATCGGCCTGGCTCTCATGGCATCCGGTCTGATCGTCCTTGCGACCGGCCTGCTCTACCCGATGCTGTTCGGGGGTGCGATGCTGTTCGGCTTTGGCCTTGGCGCGATGCTGCCAGTCTGGGGCGGGATCGTCGCGAAGATCTTTGGCCTGGGCAGCTATGGACGCGCACTGGGATGGACGCGCGCGGCGATGGCCCCCATCAGCATGGTCTGCCCGATATTCGCCGGACTGATTTCCGATGCGACGGGTGACTATGCGCCGGTATGGATGATGTTCGCCGCGCTGCTGGCGCTGTCCTTCGCCTTGACTTTCGCAGCGCCGGGTTGGTGGCGCCCAGGGCATGCATCCACCGAAACATAATCTGAACATCAAAAAGGGGAGGAAGATGATGAAGATATCGGCATCCATATTACTGCAGGCTGCGAGCGGGATCGCCTTGTCCGCCGCGACGCCGGCCTGGGCGCAAAATCAACCCATTTCAGCCGCTCAGGCGCCTGACGGTTCGGAAGACATAGTGGTGACGGCCCGCCGGAAGGAGGAGCGGCTGATCGACGTCCCGGTGGCCGTGACCGCCAAAAGCGGCGACGCTCTGCGCGCGGAAGGGGTGCAGACGCTGCTGGATCTTGGGCGTGTCGCCCCATCGCTTACTGTCTCCCAGTCGCCGCGCGGGTCCAACACGCCCAGCTTTACCATGCGCGGTCAACGCGTGATCGACACCTCGCTGGTGCTGGATCCCGTGGTCGTCAATTATTTCAACGAGGTCCCCTTCATGCGGCCTCAGGGTTTGAATGCGGCGCTGTTCGACATCCAGTCGGTGCAGGTGCTGCGCGGGCCGCAGGGAACGCTGTTCGGCCGAAATACAACGGGCGGTGCGGTGCTGGTGACGACCGTCCAGCCCAGCAATGCAATGGAAGGCAATTTCGAAACAACGATGGGCAATCTGGGGCTGCTCGACGCCAAGGGTGCTTTCAACATCCCGCTTGCCGAGGGCGCCGCGCTCCGTATCGCCGGGACGATCCGCACGCGCGACGGGTTCATGCACGATCGGCAGACCGGATTTGATGCCAATAGCCAGAACTACAAGGCGGTGCGGGCCACGCTGAAGCTGGAACCGGCGGCAGGCGTTACCAGCACCTTCTACGCCAATTATTTCCAGTCCAAGGATCATGGCACGGCCAACGTCATCTATGCCGTCAATCCTGCCATTGCGTCGCTGGCCCCCGTTCTCCCGACGCTGAATGCGCAGGTGGCGGCAAACAAGGCGGATCCGTGGAGCTTCAACAATAATGACGCCCCGCTGGAAACCGCCAAAACCTATGACTTCTCCAACATCTCGACCATCAATCTATCGGATTCCCTGACTCTCAAGAATGTTGCGGGTTATCGGAAGATCAATACCTTCTCGAAATGGGATATTGACGGATCATCCCTGTTTCTGCTGCGGTTCAAGGGTGAATCGCACATTCGGCAATTTAGCGATGAATTGCAGTTGCAGGGCAACAGCCGCGCCTTCGACTGGATTGTCGGCTTGTTCTATTTCAACGAGAAAGGCAGCGACATCGCCACCAGCAATCTTCCATCTGCGCCGACCGTCGATCGCCCATCCGGTGTCTATGCGAAGAATATCAGCTACTCGGCCTTTGCGTCGGGCACATACCGCTTTGGCGAAACGGGGCTTTCGCTCAACCTCGGCCTTCGCTACACCCATGACAAGAAAGCCAGCGACGGCCTGCAGATGACCGGCAGCAACTGCACTTTCAGGCTGCTCGACGGGACGGTCATCGCACCCCCCTGCCTGTTCCATCAGGAAGTTTCGTTCAACGAACCGAGCTGGCTTGCCAGTCTCAACTACAAGTTCAACGACGAACTGATGATCTATGCCGCGCACCGTCACGGTTATCGCGCCGGCGGATTGCAGTCCCGCGCCACTACGGAGGCAGCGGCGATCCCCTATGACCCTGAGAAGGTCAACGACGTCGAACTTGGCCTGAAGTTGGACACCGATCTGGGCGGCGGAGCAAAGCTGCGGTTCAACGTGGCGGCTTATGAGGCCTGGTACAAGGATATCCAGCGACAGGTCAGCTTCGTTTCGCCGACCAGCGGCACATTGGTGTCCTCCATCTTCAATGCGGCGCGGTCCCGCATCCGTGGTGTGGAAGTAGAGGCGACGCTCCAGCCGGTGACGGGTCTCAGCCTGTCGGGTAGTTTCAGCTATACCGACCCGAAATATAAGAGCTTCATCAATAATGGCGTCGACGTCGCGGCCATCACGCCCTTCGGTTATATTCCCAAATATACGGCGAACGCCCAGGTCAGCTATACCTTGCCAGCCGATGACAAGGGCGGCGAAATTGTCGGTACGGCGGGATACAGATATCAAAGCCGCTATTATTCAGCGGATGTTGTCGTACCCGTGGGAGGCTATATCAATGGGTGGGATCTGGTCAATCTGCGCCTGGATTACAATAATATCGGCGGCAGCGGGATCGGCCTGTCGGCCTATGTCAACAATCTGTTCAACAAGGCCTATTTCGCCTACGCGACCAACCTGACGGCTTCCAGCGGATATGCCACGGGCCTTCGCGGTGATCCGCGCATGTATGGGGTTTCCGCACGGTTCGAATTCTGAGGTCCGATCGCGAGTGGAGGCTTCGCCTGATACCAGCCTTCACTCGCGAGCACTTCGGATCATGCGTGGTGCCGCAAGTCAGGACGAAACCGGCTCCGCCACCTGCCGGCGAGCCAGCACCATTCCGAACGCGATGCCGGCCCCGATCAACCCGACAAGCGCGCCGAACAGCAGGAACACGCCGCCCAGACCGGCCACGGATCGCAGCCATGCCGCCAGCAACGGAAAGGCCAGTTGCGCGCCGAACATCACGCCATTGGCGAGGCCGATGGCCTGTGCGGCGAGATGAGGCGGACTGAATGCGACAGCCGAGGCGCTGACATTGGGCGCCATGAGCGCAACCATCGCGCTGTTGGCGACGACAGCGACAGTGAACAGCATCATGTTGGTGCTGATGCCGGCCAAGACCAGCGCGGCTCCCATCGCAAGCATGGCGACCGCCCATAGGCCGCGAATGCCCAGCACGGCGTGCATCCGGCCATAGAGGGCCGATGCGCAGACGGCGGCGATCGAACCACATGTCGCCGGGACGGCGAACAACCGGGTATCGCTGATCCCCAGTTGCACCAGATAGAGCGGCGCATAGATCGGCCCGATCAACATGCCCATGCCCGCCATGGCCGCCAGGACGAGAAGGCCGATCATCGCCGCATTGAGCAGGCCGCGATCCCGCGCCGCCTCCAGCTGGATGGCCGCGTCCTGCGGCGCCGCCATGCCGAGCGTCCGGGGCAATGTCATCGCCAGGGGCACGGCCGCCAGAGCCATAAGGTTCACCAGAAAGGCCGGCTGCCACCCGAAATGCCCGATCGCGCCGATCAACGGGAACAGGATGATCGCCGTCGCCCCGCCGACCACGGAAAACAAGCCGAACAGCCGCATCTTCAGACCCTCCGGCAAGGCGCCGATGCCGGCCAATGCACTGGTGAAGACTCCGGACAAGGCAAAACCAAGCACGAGACGGGCGGCCAATATGCCCCAAAGATCCTGCAGCAGCGCCGGGGCGGCACCCGCAACGGCAAACAGCAACAGGGCGGGCAAGAGAACACGCCGACAGCCAAGGCGCGCGATCAGTGCGCCTGCTATCGGCGCGCCTATGGCGAAGGCGAAGCCGGCCAGCGTCCCGACCAGTTCGGTCAACAGCTTCACATTGGGCGTGTCGATGAACGCGCGCTCGATCTGCGGCAGCACCAGGCCGGGCGAAAACAGGCCGATGGTTGGAAACAGGCCGCAGGCCAGCAAAGCCGCCACCCCTATCTTTGGCAGCACGGCGCCTTCATTCCTCTCGCCCATCATCGGTTCTCCCCGGCATCATGGCCGTTTGGGGCAATGGGGTTCCAGAAAGACGTCGGCCGGTCAATCCAGCCGCCCCTTCGCGCCAAAACACCATGTGTGTGATGGACCTTCGCGGCCGAGCCGCGGGGATCAGGGCTGCTCCATCACCTCACCCGATCGGCCGGTGACGGCGGTGCCGATGGAGGCGCAGATGATGAGGCCGATCGCCATCCATTGGGACAGCGTCAGTACCTCGCCCAGCAGGACCAGCGCCATGATGGCGCCGACGGCGGGCTCGGCGCTCATCAAAATACCGAATGTGTTGGCGGGTAGCCGGGGTAGCGCGACCATCTCCAGCGAATAGGGAATGGCGCTGGAGACGATGCCCACGGCTACGCCAAGCAGAAGCACCTCCGGCCTCAACAGCGCAGAACCGGCATGGACCAGCCCGACCGGCGCGACCAGCAGGGCTGCAACGATCATGCCTCCGGCCGAGGCCGCCGCGCCATGGATGCGCCCGGCATGCCGCCCGATCAATATATAGCCGGCCCAGCATGCCCCGGCCAGAAGCGCCAGAGCGATACCACGCCCGTCCATCCGGGACGATGCGCCCCATAGCGGCAGCAGGCTGGCCAGGCCCGCCACCGCAAGACTGATCCAGAGAAAGTCCAGCTTCCGCCGCGAGGTGAGCAAGGCCACGGCCAGGGGGCCTGTGAATTCGATCGCTATGGCAAGGCCCAGCGGAATATGGGCCAGGGCATTGTAGAAGGACAGATTCATGACGCCCAGCACCACGCCATAAGCCAGCAGGGGGCGCCAACCCGCGCGCCAGTCCAGCCGCCACGGCCTGAACACCAGCGAAAGGATGACCGCACCCACGATGAGGCGCAGCGTCGTCGCGCCTTCGGGCCCGACCAGCGGAAACAGCCGCTTGGCCAAGGAGGCGCCGCAGGTCACCGACAGAAGGGATAGAGAAAGCGCTCCCAGCGCGACGGGATCGACGCGCGCGGTGGTGGGCCGCGGCGCAGCAACACAGGACATGCAGCACTCGAAATTTGTGGACGATTGCCAGCCTGCTAGCGCAAGGGGCCGGATAAGTGCGTTCTTTTTTGTCCCTTTTTCGATAAAATTTATCGCATATCCTGCACGAGCGATGAAAAATGATCCCCTTGATTCGTTCGACAGGAAGCTGATCGAATTGTTGCAGGCCGATGCGCAGCGGCCGGTCTCCGCACTGGCGGAATCCGTCGGCCTGTCGCCTCCCGCCTGTTACCGGCGCATACGCCGCCTTCGCGCAATCGGCATCATCGAACGCGAGGTCGCCATCGTACGCCCGCGAAATCTGGGCTGGCCCCTGTCGATGATCGTCCTCGTCTCGCTGGAACGCGAAAGCGCGCGCACGATGGACGAGATGATGGAGATATTTCGCAACGAGCCTGAGATACTGGAGGCCTGGAACGTCACGGGGGATCATGACTTTGCGCTACGTATCGTGGCCCGCGACATGGAGGGCTATGACAATCTCGCGCAGCGCCTGTTCGCCGCCAATGACGGCATCCGCACGTTCAAGACGCTGGTGATCATTCGCGAGGTCAAGCCGCTCAGCCCGGTCCCGGTCAAGGGACCGTCGTGATCCGGCCAATGTCGGTTACCGCACCGGCCCGCAAATGACGCCGGAGGAGGTGATGGCGTTCGTGCAGGCGGAAAATCACTCCCCTCATCCTGAAGCGTCAGCCGCAATGGCTGGATTTCAATCCGGATCGCCAACGCAGGAGCCTGATCAAATCTTCCATTTTCTCGAACGGTTTGATGCAATTTATCCCACTGAACGGGAAAGCCGGTCCGCTGTAAAGAGATGTTCAACAGGGCGAGGCCATTTCCGGTCCCCACCCGATCAGGAGACAAGACATGATCGAACTGCGTCCTTTCGACAGCCTCGGCAGCGCCAATCACGGCTGGCTGAACGCCAAGCACCATTTTTCCTTCGCCGACTATCATGATCCGGCCCGCATGCACTGGGGCAATCTGCGTGTCTGGAACGACGACACCATCGCCCCCCAGACCGGCTTTCCGCCGCACCCGCACCGCGACATGGAAATCATCACCTATGTCCGGGAAGGCGCGATCACGCATCAGGACAGCCTTGGCAACAAGGGCCGCACCGAAGCGGGCGACGTGCAGGTGATGAGCGCCGGTACGGGCATCCGTCATTCGGAATATAATCTGGAGGATGTGACGACCCGGATTTTCCAGATCTGGATCATGCCCACCCGCAACGGCGAAGCGCCAAGCTGGGGCGCCCGGCCCTTTCCCAAGGGCGATCGCACCGGTCAGTTCGTGACGCTGGCTTCAGGCTATGACAATGATCATGACGCCCTTCCGATCCGCACGGATGCGCGGGTGGTTGCCGCGACGCTGAAGGCCGGGGAGAGCGCGGATTATCCGATCGGTCGTGATCGCAAGGCTTATCTGGTGCCGGCGACCGGCGCGATCCAGATCGACGATGTCCGGATCAACGCCCGCGACGGCGCGGCCATCAGCGATATGGACGTCATCCGCGTCACCGCCATCGAGGACAGCGAGATTGTCCTGGTGGACGCAGCATGAGGCCAGCATGAAGCAAAGGAGGGCCGCGACTCCCTGGTCGCGTCCCTCCTTCGAGCACGTCGGGAGAACCGCCCTGCCGAATATCGCCACGGCCCACCGGGGCGAAATTCAGGTCGCTGTCGTCTCGACGCGGGCGTGGCTGCCCTCCTCGCTCGGGCGGATCTTGCCGCCGAACAGCATCTTCAGCTTTCCGGTCAGCGACACATCCGCTTCCCACAGCTCAGCCTCGTCAATGTCAAAACGCAACAGGGCAAGATTGGGATCGGACTTGCCGCCGGGGAACCAGGCTTCCACCGTCGTCGACCACAGCTTGTCGATCATCGCCGGGTCATTGTCGATACGCGCGCGTCCAGCAAGGCAGGCGAAGAAATCGTGCCCCTTGGACACGAACTGGCCCATGGCCGCGCCGCCGCCGGCAAGACGGTTATCCTTGCCGATGAAGAACCAGAGCGTGTCCACCTGATCCCTGTCCAACTGAACGGTGAGCGGCTCGCTATGCTGCCCGCCGCCCGTCAGGCCCATCATCATGAACGGGCTGTCCGACATGCGGGCCCACAGATGTTCCTTCAGCTTCTGCGCATCGGTCATGATCATCTCCTGATTATGGAACCCACTATACGAACGGGACGCGCGAAGGGTCCGATGCGCCAGGCCGGACGCAAGGAGGCCGTTGTCGGCTGAGGTTGCCGATGTGCAGGTCAAATCGAATTTATGGAGGCCGACTATCCATATATTGGCTTTGACCATCACGGCCCACCTGCCCCATCGCTTGCCGCATGGCACAAGGAAGAGAAGCCCCGATGACTGAATTGAGCGACTCCGGCCTGCCCCTGGTGCAACGCGTCGTCACGGGCCATGATGCGCAGGGGCGCGCCATCTTCAAGTCCGAGGACATGACCCCGACGCGGATGATTCCATCGGGCGACGCAGCCTTCCTCCTGCTCTGGACGACCGAAACAGTCCCGGCCGACAATAATGACGAGACGGACGGCCGCGAACGCGATGCTGGCCTGACATTGAACAGGGGGTCGGTGATCCGGATCGTCGACATGCTGCCCGGAAAGCAGTCCCCCATGCATCGCACCAACAGCATCGACTATGGCATCGTCATGTCGGGCGAGGTCGAGCTGGAACTGGATGACGGCCGGAAAACGCGCATAGGCGAAGGTGGCATCATCATCCAGCGCGGGACCAATCATCTTTGGCGCAACGTTTCGGACAAGCCGTGCCGGATCGCCTTCGTCCTGATCGAGGCGCCCGCCTATCTTCATGACGGCCGGCCTTTGCCGGAAGACAAGCCGGAAGCGGCGCATTGAACCTGTTCGACCTGCACGGCAAGGTCGCGATCATCACCGGGTCAACGCGCGGCATTGGCCTGGCGATAGCCCGCGCCCTTCAGGATCAAGGCGCGAAGGTGGTGATCTCCAGCGAAAATGCGGACGATTGCGACCGTGTCGGCCGGGAGATGGGCACGCTGGCCATTCCCGCCGATGTCACCGATGCAAGGCAGCTTGAGAAGCTGGTCCATGGCACGGCCGATCATCATGGCGGAATCGACATTCTGGTCTGCAACGCGGGGATCACGGGTCGCCCCGGCCCTTTCGCCACGGTCGACATGGACGATTTCGATCAGGTCATGGCGATAAACCTGCGGAGCCAGGTGACGCTGTGCAACCTTGCCTTGCCTCATATTGCGACGCGGGGCGGCGGCAGCACCATCCTTATTTCCAGCCTCTCGAGCCTGCGCGGTAACAGCGCCATCAACGCCTATGCGCTCGCCAAGGCGGGTGTGGCGCAACTGGCCCGCAATCTTGCGGTCGAGTGGGGGCCGCGCAACGTACGCGTCAACGCAATCTCACCGGGCTTCATCCGCACCGAATTGTCGGCGCCGCTGCTGGCCGACGCTGCCTTCATGCAGCGGCGCATGGCCATGACCCCGCTGCGCCGACCGGGGGAAGTTCATGAGGTTGCCGGGGCAGCCCTTTTCCTGGCTTCGGCCGCCGGCGCTTTCGTCACCGGACAGAATCTGGTGGTGGATGGCGGGACATTGATCAGCGACGGAACATGATGCTGAACACCACCGTCATGCAGCCTGCGTGCACAGGACAAAGGCATTTGGTCGATAGCCTGCCATCGATATAATGCGATGGTCGCGCGCCGTGACCTGTTGCAAGGGCAGCATGATTGCAAACAACCGCGCGGGGAGATTCATGGCGATCTGGCGAAGCGGCCGATGCTGCCGCAGGTCAGTGAACATGCCGCCCGATCACCAGGATTACCGGCGTTGTCATGCCGGATGACCGGAACCGCCATCCTAGCCCCCGCCGTCTGAGCACAGCACAGGACTTATCGCAATGTTCGAACCCTTTCCCGGAAATTACATCTGGAACCTTGGCATCAACCTTGCCCTGATCGCCGGGGGCAATCACGGCGAACTGGACGAAGTATGCCGTCCCGTGCGGGAGGCGGCAAAGGCCGGGGCCGATGCCGGATCGTCCCAACTTTTCGACAGTTGGATCGCCGTGGCCGATCAGGTTGCGCGCAATGCCGAAAGGGACGAGGCCGAGGGCTTCCTGCTTTCCGCAGGGGCCAAATATCTGCGCGCGTCCGGCTATTATCTTGGCGCCGAGCGCCTGCAGAGCCGCGATTATGCCCCACGCTGGGCAGCCTATGACAAGGGCCTTGAGCTCTATCACAGGGGCAGCGCGCTCAGCGGCCTGCATGTCGACAAGGTCGAAATCCCCTATGAGGGAACAAGCTATCCGGCGATCTTCGTGCACGATGGATCGGGCACGCCACGTCCGGCGCTGGTTTCGGTCAATGGCCTGGACTCCATGAAAGAGCAGGTCAATATGGCTGGTCACGGCGCGGTCAATCTCGCACGCGGAATGAACACCTTGTTCGTGGACCAGCCGGGCACAGGCGAGGCGATCCGCAAGCGGAATCTGGCCGCCGTCTACGATGCCGAACGCTGGGGCAGCCCCGCCTTCGACTATCTGCTGACCCGCGACGATGTGATCCATTCAAGGATCGGCATTTTCGGCCTGTCCTTCGGCGGTTATCACGCGCCGCGCATCGCCGCCAACGACCCACGCTATGCCCTGTGCGCGGTCATGGGCGCGAACCATGTCTGGGGCCAGCGCCAGCGCGAACGCGTCGCCAATGAGGGCGAGAACCCGGTGCCGCATTATTGGGATCATGTGATGTGGGTATTCGGCATCGATGATCGCGATGCCTTCCTGGAATATGCCGACCAGATCACGCTGGACGGGCAGGTTGCGAAGATCAAGGTTCCGTTCCTGATCACCCATGGCGAAAACGACCGGCAGATTCCCGCCTACAATGCTGAGATGAGCTACGATCAGGCGGTGAACAGCCCCAAGCGAACATTGCGGATATTCACCAAGGATGATTTCGAGGTGGAGCATTGCGGCGCCGACAACGGCACCGGCATGCGCGACTATATCGCCGACTGGTGTGCACAGACTTTCGCCGAGATGCGCTAGGGCATTTTCCAACTTGACCGTTTACGGTCAACGGCTCGGAAAATGCGGCATCAAAAGACGGGAGCTATTTCCTGGCTCGGTACCGATTACCGGTCAGGACAAGCGGATTGAGGCCCACGAGCAGGAGGGGAACGATGCTGATCGTCGCCGTTCCCCTCCTGCCATTCAGATCGCGTGCTCGTCATCGGCCGTGAGGCGGGAGAGATCCCCCTCGATTGGCTGCTTGCCCTGCCGTGCACGGCGAAACGGTTCGAAGCTGCTGCGATCGGCGTCGAAGGTCATGTCCCAGGGAATGTTGTCGCCGCGGAAAATGGCCGGCGCATTATGCGACCACAGCAGCGAACCGAACTTGAAGTCCCACGCCCGCGGTACCCAGCTATCGTCCAGATAGTCGGTGTCGGCATGATATTCAGCCTCGCCCGCATGGCCGGGCATCTCGCAATAATAATAGATGGCGCTGGAAATCCGATGGCGCGAAATGCCGCCGGAAGTGTTCATCGTGGTGTTCTTCCAGCCCTTGTTGTCCATGATGTTGGCGCCCAGCATGACCTCGTCAATGTCGTCGCAGCCGAAGGCGATGTGCATGAACCTGAAATGATCCGGCGCGATCGGCAGGTCGCAATTGACCCAGAAGATCGAGTGATGCTCGAACGTGCCGCCCGCGCGCGCAAAGATGCCGGTCCCCTTCGAATGGTCGACATAGCGGAAGCCCAGGTGCCGTTCGTAGAATTCAAAGCTTCCCACATAGTCCGGGCTGAAGAACACGACATGGTTGATGGTCTTTGGGATCGCGCGTTTGCGCCATATACGGTGCTGGTTGAAGCGCGGCCAGTTGGAGGGCGTGTTGACGGGACTCGCCTCCGATACCACGGGACGCTTGTCCCACAGGCGCAGCGCGATCGGCTGGCCGTCGGGGCAGACGCAACGGACCGTGCCGTCCGGATCGCACGTGACCGTCACCTCGCTGGCAAGGCTTGCCGCGATCCGGTCGAGATTCTCGGCCGTGTCCACTCCCCACACGGTCTCCTTCACGCCATCGCCGGGGAACGGGTCAGGTGACGGCAACCGCTCATCGCCATGCTGCAACAGGATGATGCGGCTGCCCGACTGCAGCCGGAACACGGTCTCGCTTTCGCTTGCCGATTCCAATGGCAGGCCGAAATCGGTCCAGAAGCGGGTGTGTTCGGCAAGATCGGCGACACCGAAGACGACGGCTTCGACGCCTAGCACCGCGGGGGTAAGATGATGGGACATGGTTTCTCCCGAATTTGTTTCAGGACATATTCATGCCCAAGCAGAGGCAAGTCCGGAAACGCAAGTTTCCGGACCCAAGCTATCGACGTTACAGATGGATCAGCGCGGAAGTCCGGGCAGGCCTAACGCTGGGGGTGGTTCATGCGGTATTCGGCCTCGATCTCGTTGAGATCAATCTCATTGACGGCGTTGAGGGCCACGACATTGCCCTCCGGCGCCGGCACCTCTCGCATTGCCGCGGCCTGAAGCCGCTCGGTAACCCAGCGCAGGGCGCGGTCGTTGCTGTTTGCGATGTTCCACTGCACGCTTTCGCGGATCGGTGGGATGGCAAAGGGGATTTCGCGCATGACCAGAGGCATCGACCGCACGACGATATCGGCCATGCGCCGATGCATCGTCGCGATGCGGTTGGTACCCACGATCAGGCCGGGCAGCGAGAGGAAAGTGGGCGCGATCACCTCGATACGGCGCTGCTGCTTCTGGCGACGTACGAACCAGTCCTCAAATGCCGGAACCCGTTGTTTGCCGAAGCGGGGCGAAACATGGCCAAGCCGGAAATAGAGATCGCGCGTCATCGGTTCGCTCATCGCCGGATTGCTGCGATCACCGACCACGACATAATCGTCCTCGAACAATAGCTGGCTGGGATGATCGGGCGAAATGGCATAGTCGATCGTCAGCAGCAGATCGACATAGCCCCGCTCGATCGCCTCTATCGGACTGTCGTTCATCGGCTGAATTTCGAAACGCATCTGCGGCGCTTCCTTCTCCAGCTCGGCCAGAGCGCCGGCCAACAGCACCTCGGTCGAATAATCCGAGGCCATGATGCGGATCATGCGGTCCGTCGTCATCGGGTCGAAGGGCGGCGCGACCGCAACCGTGGTCCGGATCTGTTCCAGCACGGCGCGAACGGGGTCGATCAACTCCTCCGCGCGGGCCGTCAGGATCATGTTGCGTCCCTTGACCACCAGCAGTTCGTCGCCGAAATATTCGCGCAACCGCCC
>Ga0207678_10003632_pt1 | contig 13869 bp, 14 predicted proteins | sample KBSC63metaG_FD_184319 | JGI IMG/M metagenome (GOLD analysis project Ga0207678, IMG submission 184319) | Corn rhizosphere microbial communities from Kellogg Biological Station, Michigan, USA - KBS C6-3 metaG (SPAdes) (version 2) | ecosystem: Host-associated > Plants > Roots > Rhizosphere > Soil ... | reverse complement strand
GCGGCATCACCTTCTACCGCGACAGCGGCCACCGCAGCACCCTCGAAGACCCGACCATCGGCGCGATCGCCGAAGCGCACCGCAAAACGCCGGCGCAGGTGATGCTGCGCTGGCACCTGCAACAGGGCCGCTCGGCCATCCCCAAGTCGACCAACTCGAAGCGCATCGCGGAGAACTTCGACGTTTTCGACTTCGAGCTCACCGGCGCGCAACTGGCTGCCATCGACGGCCTGGACACCGGCCGCCGTGGCGGACCCGAGCCGGCAGACATCACGCTCGAAAGCTTCGGCCGGCCGATTCCCGAAGCCTGATCCGCGACACGCTGATGAGCACGCATCCAATCTCCCTGACCCGCCGGTCCGTGCTGGCGCTCGGACTGGCCGGCGTCGCCGGATGCGGCTCGCCCGGCCGCAGAGAGGAGCCCGGCGTGACCGCCTCGACTCAACCGTCGCGCGGGCGCCTACTGCTGGCCTACTTCTCCCGGCCGGGCGAGAACTACCACTACGGCGGCCGACGAACCCTCCAGGTGGGTAACACCCAGGTCGTGGCCGAGATGATCCAACAGTCGACCGGCTGCGACGTGTACCGCATCACGGCCGCCGACCCGTACTCCGACAGCTACGACGCGACCGTCCAACGCAACGTGCGCGAACAGGACAGCAACGCCCGCCCGGCGATCGTCGACCCGCCCGCCTCCCTCGACGGCTACGGCACCGTCCTGCTCGGCAGCCCGATCTGGAACGTGCGCCCACCGATGATCATGTCGACGTTCACCGAGGCGTACGACTTCACCGGCACCACTGTCCTGCCGCTCGTCACCTACGCGGTCAGCGGACTCGGCCGCACCGTCGAGATCTACACCGCATCGTGCCGCGGCGCGACGTTCGGCGAAGCGCTGGCGGTACGCGGCGAGGAGGTCCCCGACAGCCGGGCCACGGTCGACGCCTGGCTGCGGCGCGTCGGACCGATCCGTTGACAGCACCGCCGACGCGCCACCCCGGACCGCATCGCCCGACCGGGCGCACTCAGATACACCATCGAACCGCGAAGGGAAACACCATGAAGCAGCGAACCCTCGGCACCGGCCTGACCGTCTCGGAAATCGGCTTCGGCTGCATGAGCCTGACCGGCGCGTACGGCCAGTCCGGCGGGCCGGCGCGGGAAGACGCGATCGCGCTGATCCGGCGCGCGGCCGACCTCGGCGTCACGTTCTTCGACACCGCCGAGGTGTACGGCCCGTTCACCAACGAGGACATCGTCGGCGAGGCGCTGGAACCGATCCGGGACCAGGTGAAGATCGCCACCAAGTTCGGGTTCGCCTTCGCCGAGAACGGCGCGGAGCCGGGCGGGCTGTGCAGCCGTCCCGACAGTGTCCGCCGGGCGGTGGAGAACTCGCTGCGCCGGCTGCGCACCGACCACATCGACCTCTACTACCAGCACCGGGTCGACCCCGAGGTGCCCATCGAAGACGTCGCCGGCACCGTCAAGGACCTGATCGACGCCGGCAAGGTGCTGCACTTCGGCCTGTCGGAAGCCGCCGCCGGCACCATCCGCCGGGCGCACGCGGTGCAGCCGGTCACGGCGGTGCAGAGCGAGTACTCGATGTGGTGGCGCGACCGCGAGGGGGACACCATCCCGGTCCTGGCCGAACTCGGGATCGGCCTGGTGCCCTACAGCCCGCTCGGCAAGGGCTTCCTCACCGGAACGATCAACGCCTCGACCACGTTCGCCGACAGCGACTTCCGCGGACAGACGCCGCGCTTCCAGGGCGAGGCCCTCGAAGCCAACCTCGCCCTCGTCGACGTCCTCAAGCAACTCGCCGCCAAGGCCGGTGCTACCCCGGCCCAACTGGCGTTGGCGTGGCTGCTGGACCAGCAGCCGTGGATCGTGCCGATCCCCGGCACCAAGAACCCCGCCCGGCTGGAGGAGAACACGGCCGCAGCATCGGTCGAACTCACCACCGGGCAACTGGCCGAACTGCGGGCGGCGGCTGAGCAGATCCGCATCGTCGGCGCCCGCTACCCCGAGGCCCAGGACGCCATGACCAACCGCGACGCACCACTGCCCACCGACTAGAACTCTGGACTCGCTGACGCAGGACGGTTCGTGCGCAAGAAGGTTAGGGGTTCGAGTCCCTTCGGGCGCGCGGCAGGTCGAGGCCGGGGCTGGCGGAAACGCCGGTCGTGGCCTTGATCCTTCTCGGGGGTATCCGCGCGGTCATCTATCGCCTTCGATCAATGTGACGGGGCGAGCTGCGCGATGTGGTCGCCGTCGGCGCCGCCAGCAATGCCGGACGGGCCGGTCGGGCGGATCGACGGGACCGGGCCGTCGAGATCGGGTGCATAGCTGGCGTAGCGGTTCTTGCCGGTGCGCTTCGCGGCGTACATCGCCACGTCGGCGTGCCGAAGCAGCGTCTCGAGATCGTCCCGGGTGTCCCACTCGGCCACCCCGACACTGGCCACTGCCGTCAGCGGATGGCCCTGTGCATGGACGGGCGGGGCGAGCGCTGCGAGGATCCGCGCCGCGACCTCCGCGCCCCCATCGGCGTCGGTTCCCGGCAGTAGCACGGCGAACTCGTCGCCACCGAGCCTCGCCACCAGGTCGCCCTGGCGCACAGCCGACCGCAACCGGTGGCCGACCTCGACGAGCAGCGCGTCGCCGACCGAGTGCCCGAGTGTGTCGTTGACCGCTTTGAAGTCGTCGAGGTCGATCAGCAGAGCCGTCAGCGGTCCCGCTGTGGCGGTGGCCGCCTCGAGCTCCTCGCTGAACAACACCCGGTTGGGCAGCCGGGTCAACGTGTCGTGGGTCGCCTGCCAGCGCAGCAGCCGTTGGTGCTCCTGGAGCGACGCAACCAATGTCGCGTTGTCCCGCAGCGCGAGCAGTTGCCGGGCTGCCACGATCCCGGTCGCGGCAACGGCGCCGATCACCACCGGAAGCTGGCTGCCGCCTCGGATGGTCAGCCCGACGAGCAGGGCATCGATCGCGCCGACCGCCAGGTACGGCAGCATGCTGTACGTCCGTCGCCGGGTGGTCGCCGTCCGGGCGGTGCCCGCGGCACGGATCTGCAACACCGCTGCCAACCCGACGAGCAGGCCCTCGGTCGCCGTGATGAGGTTCGATACGCCGTCCCAACGTGGGTCCGCCAGCACCGGCACGAGTCCCGAACCGACCGCGCCGACGACCACCACCGACGCGAGTGCGCCCAGCGCCCCGGCGTCGACCGCGTCGGTTCCCGCGAGCATGAGCTTGACGACAGCGAGCACCGCCAGCAGGCAGATCAGGCAGAGGGCCAGCAGACCGAGGACCAACTGGAGGTTCACGTCCGGCCGGACCAGCGGTGCCAGCACGAAGTGCCAGAGGAACGTCGCCGCGCAGACCAGCACGGTCGCGGCGTCGAGCCCGAGGCGGACCCGGTCGCCCGGCGCGCGGCTGCGCACCGGCAGCCGGAGCAACGCCCACAGCACCAGCAGCAACGCGGCCACCACCAGCGACACGGCGACGATGAGCAGGACGCCGGGCTGTTCCTGGCCAAGTGTGGCCTTGGTCAGCGGGTTCGTCGACGGGGCGATGAGCGCGGCAGCGATCGCCACCCGCAACCAGAACCGGCGCCCGTCCGGGCCGAGTCGCGGCGCCCGGGCGGCCCGGTACAGGTACCAGGCGGCCAGTCCGAGCGCCAGCGCGCCGGGCAGCCAGCCGATGACGGGCACCGACTCGAACCCGGCAACGCGGGCCACGCACCAGGCGGCCGCGACGGCGAAGAGCGGGGCGTACGCCACGAGCAGGCCGGGCACGCCGACGACTCGCGGAGCGCCCGCGCGCCCGTCCGTATCCGCCCGGCTCACCGAGACCCCCAGCCCCGACGCACACAGCCGTAGCACGTGCGCCGCTGTAGGCACCTATCGACCGGGAGTACGCAGGGCTGAGGACAACGCGTTCACTCCGCCGTCGATACGGACAGCGCGGTGGGGCGTCGTTCGGAGAGCCAGTCGACGACGGTGGTCGCCGGCATGGGCTTGCCGAGGAAGTAGCCCTGGATCTCGTCGCAGCCGAGCGCGTTCAGTTCCTGCCAGGTGGCCGCGTCCTCGACGCCCTCGGCCACCACGTGCATTCCGAGGTTGTGCCCGAGATCCACCGTGGATCGCACGATGGCCAGCTCGCTGTGCCGCTCGCGCATGTGCGTGACGAACGAGCGGTCCACCTTCAACTCCTGCACGGGCAGGCTCTTCAGGTACGCCAGCGAGGAGTATCCGGTGCCGAAGTCGTCGATGGACAGCCGCACGCCGAGGGCGTGCAGCCGGTTGAGTACCTCCAGCGCCCGGTTGGGGTCGCTCATGATGACGCTTTCGGTGATTTCGACGACGAGCCGGTCGGTGGGCACGTCGAGTTCGGTGGTCAGGCGCTGGATTTCCCGCGGCAGTTCGAGGTCGAGCAGGCAGCGGGCCGAGACATTGACCGCCACGGAGATGTCGTGGCCGGCCTCCCGCCAGGCACGGCAGTCGCGCAGCGCGGTCGCGAGTACGTACGACGTGAGCGGCCGGATCACGCCGGTCGTCTCCGCCAGGGGGATGAACTCGTTCGGCCCCAACAGCCCGTGCTCGGGGTGCTGCCAGCGGACGAGGGCTTCGGCGCCCAGTACCGCGCCGCTGCGTGCGTCGGCCTTCGGCTGGTAGAGAACGACCAGTTCGTGGTTGGCGATTGCCCGCCGCAGCTGGCCCACCAGGCCGAGCCGCTGCGGGTTGTGCCGGTCGAGACCGAAATCGTAGACCACATGGCCCAGATGTCCCGACTTCGCGGCGTACATCGCCACGTCGGCCCGCTGTAGCAACTGCGCCGGGTCGTCGGCATGATCGGGGTAGACGGCAACGCCGACACTGGCGTCCACCTCCAACGACAACCCCTCCAGCGTGAACGGGGCATCGAGCGCGGCCGTGATCTTCTCGGCGGTCGCCGTCGCGTCCGCGACGCTGTGGATGTGCGGCAGCAGGACGGCGAACTCGTCGCCACCGAGCCGAGCCACGGTGTCGCTGCCGCGCAGCACACCGGTCAGCCGCGCCGCGACCTGCTGCAGAAGGATGTCGCCGTGGTGGTGCCCGAGCGTGTCGTTGACCTCCTTGAAGCGGTCCAGGTCGAGGAGTAGCAGGCCGGCGCTGCCACCGTGCCGGGCAGCGGCGCGCAGAACCTGCTCGGTGCGGTCGTGCAGCAGCGTCCGGTTCGGCAGGCCGGTGAGCTGATCCGAGAACGCCTGTTCGGTGAGCGCACGTTCCAGGTTGGTGCGGTCGCTCACGTCGCGAAGAGTCACCAGCACGCCCTGGACGTTGTCGTCCTGGCACAGGTTGCGGGCGATGCCCTCGATATCGCGCCACCGCCGGCCGACCTCGACCTGGAACCGCACCGTCTCCTCGGCACCTGGATGGCGCAACAGGTTCTCCAGCCACCCGCGCACCCGCGCCGCGTCATCGCCGCGGACGTGCCCATCGATGACCTCGACCGCCGGTAGCGACCGCAGGTGCTCGAGGGGCACCCGGAGCAGACGACCGACCGACGGGCTGACGTAGCCGAACCGGCCCTCGGCGGTGATGACCACCATGGCATCCGACGACGCGGCCAGAAGCGCCTGGAACCTGCGTTCGTCGTGCTCGCGCAGCCGCTGCTGCACGCCGTGCAGCCGGGCGGTGAGCCAGGCGACGCACTCGCCGGCAAGCACGCACGTGGCCGTCACAAAGAACACGGAGTTCTCGAGTCCCGGCGCGTGCGGCACGATGGCCAGCGGCGCCCAGTACGTGACGGCGAACATCGGGCTGAGCACGAGCGTGGTGCCCCGGCGTTGGGCGATGCCCACCCACACGGCGATGAGGAAATGGAAGATCGCCGCGAGGTACGGGTCCGGTGCGGCCCAGTTGCCCAGGCTCAGGAGCGTGAGGGCCGGGACGACGGTCCACAGCGATGCCCGCCGCGGCCAGCGATGCCACGGCAGCCGCCACGTCACGACGCCGGCGAGGACTCCCGCCACGCCGACGGTGAACATCACGCCCATCACCAGCCGGCCGGAGTCGCCCAAGGACGTCGCCAGGGCGCACGTCAACGTGCCGCCGACCATGAAGATGACGCCGATGGCGCGGCCGGCCAGACGGCGGAACTCGCCGTCCGGTTCGACCTGCGACGACAGTGGGGGCACGGGGGTCACGGCGCCTCCCATCGGACCGGCGGCGAACCCCTGAACAACTCGATGACTGTTGCTCCCGAATGTCTACCGAGGCGGCAGGCGCGGCGCGGTGGCCGCGCCGGAGCGCGTCGACGTCGCGGCGCCATGTGGATTGCGTGTATCGCGGACGTATGGAAAATCGCATACGCCATCGCAACGGCCCGCCGTCTGCAATGGAGACATGAACCACCGCGCATCCGTGACCGCACCGTCCCGCCGCACCCGCCGGATCGTGCTCCTCGTTCCGGCGATCCTCTGCGTGGCGGCCGTGGCGTTCGTCGTGCGCCGGCCGCTGTTCATGGCCGCTCCGCGATGTATGGCCAGACGGTGGCACGGCTGTTACGACACGGAAAACGGTGTGCTGCTCATGATGCTGGTGGGACTGCCGTTGGCCGCTGTGGTCGTCTGGGCTCTGGCGAGCATTCGGCGGGCCGCCGGTGTCACGTCGGCGTGGCGGATGTCGCTGGCCGAGGTGGGCATGGTCTACGGGACCGTGCCGCTGTTATGGCTGACCATGATGCCGGGGCCGGGGGCCGGCATCGTTCCCGGGCGGGTGAGCCTGGTTCCGCTGCGGGACGTGGTCACCATGGGGCCGATCGGCATCGGCGGCAACCTGCTCATCTTCGCGGCGCTGGGGTTCTTCGCCCCGATCCGGTTCACGGCGCTGGCGTCCCTGCCGCGGATCCTGGCGCTCGGGGCGGCCTGCTCGATCCTGGCCGAGACCGCACAGTACGTCTTCCGACTGGATCGGGTGTCGTCGGTGGACGATGTGCTGGTCAACGCCGCCGGTGCCGTGCTGGCCGGGCTGGCGTCGCGCCACTGGTGGCGCAGACCGGCCGGGCTGCCGCCGGACCAGACCCGCCCGCCGTTGGCACCGGTAACCTGAGTCGTGCGCGTACTGATCGTCGAGGACGAGCCCTACCTGGCCGAAGCCATCCGTGACGGTCTGCGGCTGGAGGCGATCGCCGCCGACATCGCCGGCGACGGCGACGCCGCGCTGGAACTGCTCAGCGTCAACTCCTACGACCTCGCGGTCCTCGACCGCGACATCCCCGGACCCTCCGGCGACGAGGTCGCCCGGCGCATCGTCACCTCCGGCAGCGGCATCCCGATCCTCATGCTCACCGCCGCCGACCGGATCGACGACAAGGCCTCCGGGTTCGAGCTCGGTGCCGACGACTACCTCACCAAACCGTTCGAGCTGCGCGAGCTCGTCCTGCGCCTGCGGGCGCTCGACCGCAGACGCGGGCACGCGCGGCCCCCGGTCCGCCAGATCGCCGGCCTGCGGCTCGACCCCTTCCGCCGGGAGGTCTTCCGCGACGAGCGCTACGTCGCGCTGACCCGCAAGCAGTTCGCCGTGCTGGAGGTCCTCGTCGCCGCCGAGGGCGGGGTCGTCAGCGCCGAAGAGCTCCTCGAACGCGCCTGGGACGCCAACGCCGACCCCCTCACCAACGCCGTGCGCATCACCGTCTCCGCACTGCGCAAACGACTCGGCGAACCGTGGCTCATCGCAACGGTGCCCGGCGTCGGCTACCGAATCGACACCGGCCACCGTGATGAATAGACGGCCCGGGCTCAGCGCCCGACTGAAACTCACTCTCAGCTATGCCGGGTTCCTCCTGCTCGCCGGCGCCGTGCTGCTGGCCGTCATGTGGGTATTCGTGCTGCGCTGGCTGCCCGATGTCGACCCCGGATCCATCCAGAGCAGGTTCGGTGCCGTCATCATCACCGGACCCAACCGCTCCGAACTCCTGCGCGGCTTTGCCCCCGCCGCAGCGACAGCACTGGCGTTTCTCCTGGTGTTCGGCCTCCTGGGCGGATGGATCCTCGCCGGCCGGATGCTCGCGCCGCTCACCCGGATCGCAGACGCGGCACGGATGACCGCGGGCGGATCGCTGTCCCACCGGATCCGGCTGCCGGGCCGCAGAGACGAGTTCCGCGAACTCGCCGACGTGTTCGACACCATGCTCGAACAACTCGAGTCCCACGTCGCCGAGCAGCAGAGGTTCGCCGCGAACGCCTCCCACGAACTACGCACCCCGCTGGCCATCTCGCGCACGCTTCTCGACGTCGCCCGGAACGACCCCACACAGGACCGGGGTGAACTCATCGAACGCCTGCACGCGGTCAACACGCGGGCCATCGACCTCACGGAGGCACTGCTGCTGCTCGGCCGCGGCGACCGCGGAACCTTCACCCGCGAGACCGTCGACCTGTCCCTCGTCGCCGAGGAAGCCGCCGAAACGCTGCTTCCCCTCGCAGAGCAACTCCGGATAACGCTCGACGTCACCGGCGAGGCGGCCGAGACCAGCGGCTCCGCCGAACTCCTGGTGCGGATGGCGACGAACCTCGTCCAGAACGCCATCGTCCACAACCGTCCCGCCGGTGGCGCCGTGACCGTCCACACCGAAGCGCACGACGACGCGAGCGTGCTGCGGGTCGAAAACACCGGCCGTCGGCTCCCACCGGAACTGATACCGACCCTCACCGAACCGTTCCAGCGCGGAACCGAACGCGTACGCACCGACGAACACGCCGGCGTCGGCCTCGGGCTGGCCATTGTGCACAGCATCGTCCGCGCCCACGACGGAACCCTCGACCTCGTCCCCGGCGCCGACGGCGGTCTCGTCGTCACGGTCCGGCTTCCCAGGACGCCGTAAATCGGCGCCGGCTACGAAATCACACCGTGCGGACCACGTCGCCGGTGGCAATCTCGGCGCGGGTCAGGCCCCGGAACAGCAAGCCGACACTGTCGCCCGTGCTGGCCCGCTCGGCCGTCCTGCGCGCCGTCTCGATGCCGGCGATCTCGGCCGCGAGCGGAGGCCGTCCCGCGCGCTCGATGGTGACCCGGGCGCCGACCGCGACCGCGCCGGCCTCGACCGTTCCGGTGACCACTGCGCCCCGGTTGGCGATGACGAAGACGTCGGTCACCGCCATCCGGAAACCGGAGCCGGCCGCGGGTTCGACGGCTGCGGCCGTCGGCCCGGGCTCGGGAATGGTGAACAGCTCCTTGCTCCGCCGGTTGAACAGGCCCACGCGGATCACGATAGCGGCCTGAACGGGTCGTGCGCCCGACCCGACGGCCGGTGCGCGGCACCAGGACCCTGGCCAGAATGGCCCGCGTGGGTGGCTGCTCTGCGACGGTTGCCGGCGCCGTTCTCGTGGCGGGGCTGCTCGTCGGCGGGTGCGCAGCGACGGGTCGGGCCGACCGGACGCGGCCGCCGATCGCAGAGTCGGATGCGCCTGCCGGCCTCGGGTTCCAGCCGCCGCCCTCCACCGGCGCGTCCGTTGGCGGCGGTCGAAGCGCCGGCTCAGCCGGCCCGGGCGGCTCAGCCGGCCCGGGCGGCCCGGGCGGCCCGGGCGGTGGCGGCGCGCCATCCGGACCGACGCTCGCCGGCTGGACCGTGACCGTGTACTACACCGCCGTCGAACGTTTCCACACCGATGCCAAGCGTCAGGTCACCGGCTGCGCCACGTTGAACTGCGTCCACGGCTCCGCCGACCTGGGGAGCTATCCGCAGTCGTTCGTCGATGCGGTGAAGGACGAGGGCACCGGCCGAACGGTGGCCGGGCGTTACCTGAACTGGTCCGTCGACGCCGGGTACTGGCTCGATGACGCACCGCGCGATACCGGGGGACGGCCCTTGCGCCCGTTCCAATCGGCCGCCGCCGACCCCGGCGTGCTGCGGTCCGGAACCAGGTTCGCGATCGTCGGCTGCGGCACCACGGAGGACGGCGACGCCATCAGCGCCACGGTGTGCGACACGCTGCGAACGGCGATCTGGACCGTCACCGACGAGTTCACCCCCGGACTCGGCGGCACCCGCCACGTCGACATCTACATCGGCGAGGAAACCGGTCCACGCTTCACCGACTCTGCCTGGTACACCACTCTGATCAACGCGAGCCTGCGTACGGACTGACCGATAGCCGGCGCGGCCGCGATCAGGCCGCCCGGTCGGGTGCCGAGCGGACGAGGCGCACGTTCTGCCGCGGGAACACCCACTTCCGGTAGGCCCACAGCCGGAACGTCATCGCCAGCAGGGTGCCGATGACGATGCCGAACGCGAAGTCGCTCACCTCCTGGACGAGCCGGCTCACCTCGGGCACGCGGAGTTCGAAGACGTACCGGGCGATCCACAGCGGCATGGCGGTGATCAGCATCGCGACCGCATTGATGCCGAAGAACAGCGCCGCCTCGTGGCGCCGCTCCAGGCCGCCGCGGGTGCGGAACGCCCACTCGCGGTTCAGGATGTACGACAGAACGGTCGAGACCACCGTCGCGAACATCAGAGCGGTGACCGGCTTGTCGGTCAACACGGTGAGCTTCAGCGCGTAGTTCACAACAAACGCGACAAGGAAGCACGTTCCGCCGACAATCAGGAACTTCAGGACCTCCCGGCGCCGAAGCAGCGGTGCCCGGACGGAAGCGGGCAGCAGCATGAGGATCCGCCAGACCGTCCTGCGCGGCCAGCCGCTCAGCCCGGTGGCCGCCTGTATGCCGGCTTCGGTCTCCTCGGAGCTCATCCGCGGAAGCCTAACGCGATCACCCGGGCAATGTCGCCGCCGGTCGCCCGGATCATGCGGTCTCGACGGCGATATCTGGTTGCCGGCGTACGGTGGCTGCCGGACAGTAGTCAGCCGTCCGGAGTGGAAGGGTTGCCAGTGCAGAAGGCCACCGTCACCGTGTTCGCGTCGCCGTCGAGCTGGATCGAGTCCGACGCCGTGGACCAGTGCCACCAGGTGGCGGTGTTCGACGGCATGCTGCACGTCGCCGGAATGCCGGACCTGCACCCCGGCAAGGGCGCGCCGATCGGCGCGGCCATGACCTCGACGGTGCTGTACCCGCTCCTGGTGGGTTCCGACATCGGTTGTGGCATCGCGGTTTTCCCGTTCGGTGTGAAGCGTGCGGTGCCGGAGCAGCTGGCCGGAAGGTTCCCCGACCTCGACATCGCCCTCGATGACGACGATCCGGCCCACGACGGCGCACCCGGCGGGTTCCGCGCGGGCCTCGGAACCGTCGGGCGCGGCAACCACTTCGCGGAACTCGCGCGTATCGAGTCCGTGCTCGACGCCGGGCATGCCGCGCGGTTGGGCGTTTCCGCCGGCGACCTCGTCCTGATCGTCCACAGTGGATCGCGCGGGCACGGCGAGCGAATCCTGCGTTCGCACACCGAGCGGTACGGCGCCGGCAAGGCCGCCGATCCCGCCGCGTACCTGGCCGCGCACGACGACGCGGTGCGCTGGGGATCGCACAACCGGCGGGTCATCGCCGAGCGGATCGCCGGCGCGCTGGGCGCCCAACTGGGCGAGCCGATCGTCGACGTGTGCCACAACCTCGTCGAGATCGTCGACGGAACCTACCTGCACCGCAAGGGAGCGGCGCCCGGCGACGGGCGGGACGTGCTGATCGCCGGCACCCGCGGCACCCGCTCGTTTCTCGTGCACGCGCACGCCGGTGCCGACGCGAACTACTCGGTCGCCCACGGCGCTGGCCGCAAGATGTCGCGGGCCGACGCGCTGCGTCGCGGCAAGGCCAAGCACACGGTCGAGGAACTGCGCCGCACGCCGCTGGGATCCGTTGTGGTGTGCGGCGACCGGCAACTGCTCTTCGAGGAGGCGCCGACCGCGTACAAGCGGATCGAGCAGGTTGTCGACGACCTCGTCACGCACAAGCTCGCGACGCCGGTCGCGGCAACGGTTCCGCTCGTCACCTACAAGACCGCCGATGCGGGCCCGGCAACGCGGCGGGACCGCCAGCATCGGCGGCGCGATCGGAGGTAGGTGGCTGATGCGAATCGTGCCGCCGTTCGGACCCGAGCCGCATCGGCACCGCGAGGTGGCGGAGGCGTTCGGGGTCGACGCCGAGCGATACGACCGGGCGCGGCCGCGCTACCCGGACGCTCTCGTGCGCCGGATCGTCGCGACGATGCCGGGGCCGCACGTCCTCGATGTGGGGTGCGGCACCGGCATCGCCGGGCTGCAGTTCCAGACCGCCGGCTGCCGGGTGCTGGGTGTCGACGTCGACGCGCGGATGGCCGACGTGGCGCGCCGGCGCGGCCTCGACGTGGAGGTCGACGCGTTCGAGTCCTGGGATCCGGCCGGCCGCGAGTTCGACGCCGTCGTCTCCGGGCAGACCTGGCACTGGATCGACCCGGTGGCCGGGGCCGCCGCGGCGGCGCGCGTGCTGCGCCCCGGCGGGTTGCTCACGCCGTTCTGGAACGTGGCCCAGCCGGCGCCGGAGATCGGCGCGGCGTTCGCTGCCGTCTACCGCCGGATCGTGCCCGAGCTGCCGAGCAACCCCTGGGCGAAGCCGGCGTTCGACGGCTACGCGCCGCTGGCCTCGGCGGCGGCCGACGGCATGGTGGCGGCCGGGGGGTACGGCTCGCCGGAGCGGTGGCAGGTCGAGTGGGACCGCGAGTACACCCGGGACGAGTGGCTCGACCAGGTGCCCACGCACGGCGGCCACAACAAGCTTCCGGCGGACCACCTGGAGGCACTGCTGTCCGGACTGGGGGCCGCGATAGACGCGGTGGGCGGCGGCTTCACGATGCACTACGTCACCCTGGCCGTGACGGCAGTGCGCACCGGCGCCGCGAGCTGAGGGCAACGAGTTCTGTATGAACACGAGCCCCGCCGAGCGCGAGTCGCGCACCTGAGTAGGTGCCGCCGCGAGAAAGTGCCGGTCAGGTGCCGGGTGGGCGTACTCCGAAGCGTTCGGCGGCGGCGTTCGCCGCGGGGCAGCGGCCCGCGGGCCGTCCGCACGCGTCCAGGTCGCACAGGCGGCAGGTCCAGGCGCCGCCGTCCTTCGTCCGCACAAGCGCGGCCACCAGGCGGCTGGTCAGGTCGTGCAGGGCCCGGTGGTCGTCGGGGGACAGGTCCGCCAGCAGGCCGGCGAGTGCCTCGGCGCGCGCGGCGGTCACCCGCTCTGCCACGGCGCGACCGGCGGCAGTGAGGTCGAGGGTGCGGGATCTGCCGTCGGTGCCGGGCCGGCGGACGACGAGACCGGCGTCGGCCAGGCGGTCGACGAGTCGGACGACGCCGGAGTGGGTGAGCCCGAGCACCTGGCCGAGCCGATCCAGGTTCGGTTGCTGGGGAAAGTGGTGCAGCGCCGACAGGGCGGCGGCCGCCGAGACTGATTGCCCGGCGGCCGCCGCGACGGCTGTGGAGATCCGGTCGGTGACGGCGACGACGAGCGCGCCGAGCACGTTCGCCGTCGCGTCACGATCGGCCTGGTTCATGCCAGTTCGTAGCGCAGCGTCAGCGGCATGTTCGGGTAGTCGGCGTGCGTCGACCGACTCTCGGCCGAGCCGGTGATGCCCGCCAGCCCGTCGGTGCCCGAGCCGGGAACGACGTTGACCGTGACGCGGGCCGTGCCGTCTTCGTAGCTGCCGTCGCCCTGCAGCACCACGCTGCCGGAGCGCCCGTCGAGCGTGCCGGTGAGGTGCATGAGCATGACGTAGGTGCCGGTGCCGTCCGGGCGGTAGTACATCAGCGACTCGAACGATCCGGAGGTCAGGTCGTCGGTTCCGGTGAGGGTGACCTCGGCCCGGGTCCATTTCCGGCCATCGGGCTGTTCGCGGTAGGGCTTCTCGTCCCAGGAATCGATGTGCAGCTTCGTCTCCAAGATCCTCATAGACCTATAGTATGTGTGACTCAGTCATATG
>Ga0207678_10003631_pt1 | contig 13870 bp, 15 predicted proteins | sample KBSC63metaG_FD_184319 | JGI IMG/M metagenome (GOLD analysis project Ga0207678, IMG submission 184319) | Corn rhizosphere microbial communities from Kellogg Biological Station, Michigan, USA - KBS C6-3 metaG (SPAdes) (version 2) | ecosystem: Host-associated > Plants > Roots > Rhizosphere > Soil ... | reverse complement strand
TGACGTCAGCACTGCCCGGCGCGTAGACCTGAACACCGTCACCCGCGAGGACGTAAAGGCATGGAAACCGGGCGAGGTGATCCTGCTCAATGGCAAGCTGTTGACCGGGCGCGATGCCGCCCACAAGCGCATGACCGACATGCTGAACCGCGGCGAAAAGCTGCCTGTGGACTTCACCAACCGATTTATCTACTACGTCGGTCCGGTGGACGCAGTGCGCGATGAAGCCGTTGGCCCCGCTGGCCCCACCACCGCCACCCGCATGGACAAGTTCACCCGGCAGATGTTGGAATCAACCGGCCTGCTGGGCATGGTAGGAAAAGCAGAGCGCGGCCCTGCGGCCATCGAGGCCATCCGGGACAATGAGGCGGTCTATTTGATGGCAGTGGGCGGCGCTGCCTATCTGGTCTCCAAAGCCATCCGAAGCTCCCGCGTGCTTGCCTTCGAGGACCTCGGCATGGAGGCGATCTACGAGTTTGAGGTGAAGGACATGCCCGTCACCGTCGCCGTCGATGCCAAAGGAACCAGCGTCCATACGACTGGCCCAGAGGAGTGGTCGCGCAGAATCGCAGGCGTTCCGATCCTCCAATAGTAGGGATTTGCGAGCGGGAATACTTGACAAAATCCTTGCTCGTCAGACCCCCTAAGATCGCCCAAACAGTCAGAAGTACCCTCTTGAAGTCAAAAGACCTATCCCGTTTAGATGGAATACTTTGGGTACTTAAGTATAGGGAAGGGGGTACTAGGATATCCGGGAAGGATTTTCGCTGGGCGGGGTCTGCTTGGCCTTGCGATTGAGAACAAAGCTGCGCCGCTTTCGCCGGGTATCGCTGGCATGGTCGATCTTCTTCCAGAAGCCGACGAAGTAATCGACCGCCGAGATGATCGAGACAATCGCCATCCAGTAGATCGCGGTCACGGCGATGAAGTGAACGCCGACGATAAATCCACCCCAGTTCCAGTAATCCCAGCGGTGCGCCAGAATGGCAGCGACGACTGAGACGATCTGAATGACGGTCTTGAGCTTGCCGATCTCGCTGGCCTGAATGGTGAAACCTTCGGTCGCGGCAATAGAGCGCAGGCCGGAGACGAGGAACTCGCGGCCGATCACCAGCACGGCGATCCACGGCGGAACGACTCGCGGGTTATAGGCGACGAGAATGATAAACGCGGCGCTGACCATCAGCTTGTCCGCGAGCGGGTCGAGCAGCATTCCCATGGTGGTGATCTGCTTGCGCCGTCGCGCCAGATATCCATCGACCCCGTCGGTAATGCTCGCCAGGATAAACACGATAGACGCGATGATCTCCTGCTCGCCCCCGTGCAATCCGGTCGCTCCATGGCCTGTCCACGGAAAGGCGGGCGAGAGTATCCAGATGAGAAGTGGCACGCATGCAACGCGGCTCATCGTGATGGAGTTCGGCAGATTCATGCGCAGGCGTGGGAGGGTACGCCGCCCCCAATATAACAATTCTGCCACAGCATCGATGTACCCGGCGAAAACGCCTGATCGAGTTTCCGCTGTCCTGCTCTCGCTGCCGGGCAAAACGCCGATATAGAGACTGTCTCTTCCAGATCCGGACGCAATCCGGCCAAGAGTATCTCTATGCTGTGTCGAAACTTTGCTTTCAAAACGGCTGCGCTTCTCTCGCTGGCGGTTCTGCCGGTTTTGCAGTGGCGGAACAGTTCCAGCAGCCTGACTCCGAAGCCACCATTTTGGCCGGCAGCACAGGCTCCGCGACAGGATTGCAGCAGGCAGTGAGCGTCTCGCCGGCAACCGGCTGGAACCCCTTTGTCCTCATTGTCACCGGATCGCCTTCAGTGGATATCGGAGGCGCGGTCAGTCTATTGGTAACGGTTGCGCCGCAGGCAGGTACGATCGAGCCGGTGAAGCTCTCCTGCGCCGGGCTGCCAGAAGAATCGACCTGCACCTTTGGCACCGAAACGCTTCCCGTCAATGGCGGCACCACCAGCCTGCAGATCGGCACCATGGCTCCGCATAGCTGCGAGTCGGGGCTGCCTTCTGAGCAGAGCTCAGGGTTGCCTTTTACCGGCCCGGCGCTTGCGGGTCTGGTTCTTCTATTTCTTCCGATTCGCCGGCGCAGGCGGCTCAATGGACTGTTGTTGGTAATCGCAGCCTGCGGCATGGTCGTGATGACAGGCTGCGGAAGCTGTACCGATCTGGGAACGCGGCCGGGTGACTATGCAGTCAGGGTGATCGGCACATCGGCCGGAGCAGGCGGCGCGACCGTAATTACGCAGATCATGCTGCATGTGACGGTTCCATAACGCGATAAGCGTTCCAGTGGTGTTCGATATGTCGAACAGCAGATTCCTACGCTTCGCTACGGAATGACAATGTTAGAGCAGATTCCTGCGCTTCGCTGCGGAATGACAAAAGCAATGAGCAATTTGCATTATGCGTACATGCCGCGCTGTTTGGTGGTGTAGGCCACGCGGTCGATCGCCAGCATGTAGGCGGCGATGCGGTTGTTCACGTCGTGGGCCTTTGCGTAGGCGAGGACGTCGTGAAAGCTGTCGGTCATGATGCGATCGAGCCGCTGGTTGACCTCGTCCTCGGTCCAGAAGTAACCCATGCGGTCCTGCACCCACTCGAAGTAGCTGGTGGTGACGCCTCCGGCGTTGGCGAGGATGTCGGGAACAATGAAGATGCCTTTTTCGCCGAGAATCTCGTCCGCCACAGGAGTCGTCGGGCCGTTCGCTCCTTCGCAGAGAATGCGGCAGCGCAGCTTATCGGCATTGCGGCTGGTGATGACGTTCTCTATCGCCGCCGGAACAAGGATCTCGCATTCACGGGTCAGTAGCTCATCCTTGTCCACCGCCTCGGCTTCGGCAAAGCCATTGATGGTGCCGGCCTGTTTACGGTGCTCGAGGAGAGCGGCGATGTGGATTCCATTCGGGTTGTAGAGAGCGCCATCGTATTCGGCGAGGCCGATGATTTTGTACCCTTTCGCCGCGAGGATTCTGGCGGCATGAGAGCCGACGTTGCCGAAGCCCTGAACGATGACGCGGCAAGCGTCGCGGGAGAGGCCGAGATGCTTGAGCGCCTCGTCGCAGACCACGGAGATGCCGTGTCCGGTGGCTTCGCGACGGCCGCGCGAACCACCGATATTGACCGGTTTGCCCGTTACGACCGCCGTGCAGGTCTGCCGGGTGTGCATGGAATAAGTGTCCATGATCCACGCCATCGTCTGTTCATTCGTGCCCATATCGGGAGCGGGAACGTCTTTTTCCGGACCGAGAAACTCCATCAGCTCGGCGGTATACCTGCGGGTCATGCGCTCCAGTTCACCCTGTGACATCTTTCTGGGGTCGCAGATGATGCCGCCCTTGGCTCCGCCGAAGGGAATATTGACGACGGCGCACTTCCAGGTCATCCAACTGGCGAGGGCGCGCACCTCGTCGAGCGAAACTTCGGGCGAGTAGCGCACGCCGCCTTTGCCGGGGCCGCGCGCCATTGAGTGCTGGACGCGATAGCCGGTAAAGACCTCGATGGAGCCGTCGTCCATGCCGACCGGGATATAGACCGTGATCTCGCGGACGGGCGAGCGAAGGACCTTCATGATGCCGGGGTCGAGATTGAGCTTCTGGGCGGCGATATCGAACCGGGCGGCCTGGGCCTGCCATGGATTGGTTTCCTGCTCGATGGTGAGTTTCTGGTTTTTCGGCTTTTGCTCTGCAGCGGGTGTTTCTCCGGTCATGAACTTGTCCTCGTGCGGGAAGAAGTATACCCATACTCTTCCTATCTATGGATAGGATGCGCGCGGTAAAACCGGGGCACGCGGTTATGATGGAGGCAGTTATGCCCACTGTCGATACCAATTCCCTGCCCTCCGCCAACGATTTTCTGAAGCTGAGCCGTAAGCACTCGCTGGTTCCCGTGTACCGGACGGTGACGGCGGACCTGGAGACGCCGGTGTCGGCGTTTCTGCGCATCGCCGCGGAGGAGCCGGAAGCTTTTCTGCTGGAGTCGGTGGAGGGCGGCAAACATGTAGGCCGATACACTTTCATCGGCATACAGCCCTACAAGACGATGGTGGCGCGTGGGCAGCAGATTACGGTGCGGGAAGGGCGAAGGCAGCGCAGCTTCACAGGCGATATCTTCGATGAGCTGAAGCGGGCACTGAGCGGACACACGCCCGCGCAACTGCCCGGGCTTCCTCCGTTCACGGCTGGGGCGGTGGGTTTCTTCGCCTACGACGTTGTGCGGCAGATTGAGAAGCTGCCGGCGCTCGCCAATGACGACTTGGGCGTTCCCGATGCCTGCCTGATGTTCTTCGACCAGGTACTGGCGTTCGATCATGTGAAGAAAGAGATCCATCTGATTGCGACCGTGGACCTGACGCGGGAATCACGCGATGGAGCATACGAGCGGGCGGTGCGGCGGCTGAACCGGATGGAGCGGCGGCTGGCGAATGCGTTACCCGCGAAGCGAAGGAAGAAGGCAGCCGGGAAGCTGACGTTGACTCCGCGAACATCGAAGGCGGCGTTTCTCAAAGCTGTCAACAAGACGAAGGAATATATTGCTGCCGGCGACATCTTCCAATGCGTGCTTTCGCAGCGTTTCGACTGCGTTCCGGGAGTGGATGCGTTCGAGATCTACCGCGCCCTGCGGATTGTGAATCCGTCGCCATATATGTATTTCCTGCGGTTTGGCATGGAAAATGGGTCTGCGAAGACATCGGCGGCGCATATCGTGGGCTCATCGCCTGAGCTGCTGGTGCGCGTTCATGGTCGCGAGGTGGAGTACCGGCCTATCGCGGGCACTCGTCCTCGCAGCATGGATGAAGCCGAGGACAAAGCGTTCGAAGATGATCTTCGCGCGGACAAGAAGGAAGTCGCTGAGCACATTATGCTGGTCGACCTGGGGCGCAACGATGTGGGCCGGGTCAGCGAGTTCGGGTCGGTGAAGGTCAGGGATTTGATGTATGTGGAGAAATATAGCCACGTGATGCATCTTGTCAGCACGCTTGAAGGAAAGCTAAAGCCGGAACTCGCGCCCATCGATGCATTCCGCTCCTGCTTTCCAGCGGGGACGCTCAGCGGAGCGCCGAAGATTCGCGCGATGGAGATTATCGAAGAGCTGGAGCCGTCGCGGCGCGGGGTCTACGGCGGCAGCATTCTTTATGCGGACTTCAACGGCAATCTCGACTCGTGCATCGCCATCCGCACCTTGTTTATGAATGGCCAGGAAGGGCATATTCAGGCAGGAGCGGGAATCGTGGCGGACTCCGTACCGGAGAAAGAGTTTGAGGAGTGCCGCAACAAGGCGCAGGCGGTGGTACGGGCGATCGAGCGGGCGCGGAAGAGCTAATTTGGTCGATTGAACCCCAGCCATCGCGATGAGACTGCGATGAATGGGGCACCCGGCTTGATTGATGAGCAGGAAAGATGCGCTAGTCTTCCCTTTCGTGATGCAGTGCCCAGTAGACGCCGCCGATGATCTGGGCTGCGCCAATTGCGCGGGTGAGGGTGGGATGATCGCTCAGGTTGCGCATCAGCTTCTGCCATATCTTCGGCCCTCGCTCCCAGGCGAGCGCGTCGGCGCGGGGATGAACGACAGCCATAACGCCATCTCCAATCAGGGCCATGGCGGCGAAGTGTTTCCAGCGTTTCTGCGTCAGGAGCATGGGCATCACCTGAGCATTTAGAGACACATAGCTGCACTGCTGTTGCCTTCCGGCCACACCGTGGCCCATGCGGGCGTAAAATCGACTTATCCCTATGGTCTTCGTCCTCGATAACTACGATTCGTTTACCTATAACCTGGTGCAGTACATGGGCGAGCTTGGCGCGGAGATGGTGATCCGGCGCAATGACGAGCTGACCCCGGCCGAGGTGGAGGCGCTGCGGCCCGACCGCATACTGATTTCGCCAGGACCCTGCACTCCCCAGGAGGCGGGAATCAGCATCGACCTGATCCGGCACTTTGCGGAGAAGAATCTTCGGACGCCAATTCTCGGGGTCTGCCTCGGGCATCAGGCCATTGGAGCGGCCTTCGGCGGCAACGTCGTGCGCGCCCCAAAGCTGATGCATGGCAAGACCAGCGAGGTGGAGCACGATGGAAAGACCATCTTCCAAGGCATACCCAAGGTGATGACCTGCACGCGATATCACTCGCTGATTGTTTCGGACGAGGCGCTGCCGGAGGAGTTGGAGGTCTCCGCGCGGACGGTGGACGGAGAAACTATTATGGCGCTGCGGCACCGCGAACTGCCGATCGAAGGCGTGCAGTTCCATCCGGAGAGTGTTCTGACCGAGCATGGCAAACAGATGATCGAAAACTTCCTGAAGCTGTAGAGTGATGACGATGAAGCGCCAAGTGGTTTTACTGTTTGCAATGTTGTGCGGAGCCGGACAGGCGCAGCAGCCGATTGGCAGCGTGGGCGTTCAGGATGTGACCATTGCAGGCAATCTTTCGGTCAACAATGGGCGAGCGCTCCTGGTGGGAAACACTACCCTGACAGCAAAAGACCATGCGGCAGACGTAAAGTTGGACCGCGGCGGCTTGGTGCGAGTGTGTGCGACCAGCGGTCTGCACATTACGGCCGGCAAGAGTGGCACGGGCGCGATGCCGCTGATGCTGTCGCTCGACCGCGGAGCCATTGAAGTGCGGACGGAGGCGAACGCAAGCGATGTCATCATGACTCCGGACCTGCGGTTTGGCATAGCAGGCCAAGGGCCGCTCGATCTCAGGCTCCGGGTGACGAGCAGCGGCGACACCTGCGTCGAAAATCGGGGAAAACATGCTCCCGTGTTGCACGTTGCCGATCAGTTCGGCGAATCGAGTTACGACTTGCGGCCGGGGCAACATGTTCTTTTTGAGCATGGCAGCCTGAAAGAGGTGGTGGACAACGAAAGTTCGCCCTGTGGATGCCCCGCGGCACCCGTGGTTTCGTTGGCGGATGCGGGCGTGACTTCGGCCCATCCCGCTACTCCGGGCAGCGCAGCAGGATCGGCTGCGGAACAGCATCCCTTTCCTGCGGCGGTCAGCGATGGGCTGGCACCCGCTGCTGCTCCTCCGCAGGCTCCGTCGGGCGTGGTCCATGCGCAGGTTGCGACAACGCTCAGCTACGATGCCAATGCAGGGAGTGGAACGCCCGCGGCTTCGGGTCCTGCTGCTGAAACAGCGATACCGGCTGCCAGCGCTCCGGAGGGGATTGAGGCATCGCAGGCGACGGCTTCTGAGCCTTCCTCGACCACTACGGCAGTTGCTCAAACTCCTCCGCCGCCGGCGCCTCCGCATTCGGGAGATGTGGCGCATTGGATCGGCCATTTCTTCAAGCGGCTGTTTGGCCGGGGTTGAGACATCCGGGCTATCTGCTGCGCTACAATTAAAGGGTTGTGGGCGAGTCGGCAGCGATGCTGTGCCCACTCTGCCACTTCCAAATACAACACAGAATCAGGGGTTTTCCTTATGTCGATTCCCGCCACGCAGATGCGCCCGGGCATGATTATCAAGTTCAAAGACGACCTTCACCTGGTCTTCTCCGTCGAGCACAGGACGCCGGGTAACCTCCGCGCGTTCATCCAGGCCAAGCTGCGCAACGTTCGCACGGGCGCCATGTTCGTCGAGCGCTTCCGTTCGCCTGACCCGATCGACCGTGTCATTGTCGATGAAGTGAAGATGGAGTATCTCTACAACGACGGCGACGACTATTACTTCATGGACGAGAGCTTCGAGCAGACCATGCTGAAGCGGGAGACTCTGGGCGATGCGGTCGATTATCTGCTGCCCAACCTGACCATCGCGGTCAGCTTCCACGATGGCAAGGCGGTTGGTATCGAGCTTCCGCTGGTGGTTGAGATGACGGTCGTCGAGACGGAGCCCGGCATTAAGTCGGCCACGGCCTCCTCCGTAACAAAGCCAGCCAAGCTGGAGACGGGGCTGGTGGTGCAGGTTCCGCCGTTCATCAATGAGGGCGAAAAGATTCGGGTGGACACCGCCGAAGGCGCGTACATGAGCCGCGCATAAAGTACGGCAACGCTATCCTTCTAGGAGGATAGCGTTGCCATATCGATGACGAAGCGGTACTTTACGTCGCCCTTTATGACGCGTTCGTAGGCTTCGGGCAGTTTATCGATGGACGTCAGCTCAATATCAGAGACGATGCCGTTCTCCGCACAATAATCCAACATCTCCTGGGTTTCGGCCATGCCGCCGATCATCGATCCTGAAAGCGAACGACGGTTGGTAAGGATCGAAAACGGAGCGATGGATAGCGGCTGCTCAGGAAGGCCGACAGAGCAGAGGGTGCCATCGAGCCGCAACAGGTCGAGGTAGTCGTTCATATTATGCTGCGCCGAGACGCAGTCCAGAACGAAGTCGAGGCTGCCCGCATGTTTCGCCATCGCGCTGGGATCTTTGGTGATGACGACTTCGTCGGCTCCGAGTTTCTTTGCATCTTCGATCTTGCTCTCCGATGTAGTGAACTGGACAACGTGCGCGCCAAAGGAATGGGCAAACTTCAGTGCCATGTGGCCGAGGCCTCCGAGGCCAACGACTCCGACTTTTTTCCCCTTGCCGACGTTCCAGTGGCGGAGCGGTGAGTAGGTTGTGATTCCGGCGCATAACAGAGGGGCTACGGCGGCAGGATTCAGCTTCGGTGAGATGGTGTGGGTGTACTTCTCGTCGACAACGATATTGTTGGAGTAGCCGCCAAAGGTCAGTTCGCCTTTGTAGTCGCGCGCGTTATAGGTCCCTACCATTCCCTTTTTGCAGTAGGGCTGCGCCTCGGCCTTGCAGTTCTCGCAGATGCGGCAGGAATCGACCATAACGCCGACGCCGGCGAGGTCTCCCTTTTTGAACTTCGTCACTGCGGAGCCGACTTCTGTGACATGACCGACGATCTCGTGCCCGGGCACCATGGGATAGATGGACTGGCCCCACTCGTCCCTGACCTGATGAATATCGGAGTGGCAGATGCCGCAATAGGCGATCTCTACGACGACATCATTCGGACCGGGATCTCTGCGATCAAAATTGAACGGAACCAGTGGCGACTTCTTATCGTGTGCGGCATATCCATGAGACTTCATTGAAAAGCTCCTGATCCTGAGTAAAAAATCCTGGGTGAATTATTCGTCGTAGTGCAGAAGGCTTAGAACGTCATATTCCTGGAACTTCTCGCGGCCTTTGAGGAAGTCGAGCTCAACCGCGAAGCCGAGTCCGGCGATCTCTCCGCCAAGCTGACGGACCAGTTGCACGGTGGCCTGCATGGTGCCGCCGGTGGCCAGCAGGTCGTCGACGATGATGACTCGCTGTCCGGGCTGAATCGCGTCGAGGTGGATTTCAAGGGAATCTGTTCCATACTCCAGGTCGTAGATCACGCGGGCGGTCTCGGCGGGCAGCTTTTTGGGCTTGCGAACAGGCACAAATCCTGCATTGAGGCGGTAGGCCAGAGCGGGGCCGAAGATAAAGCCGCGCGCTTCGATGCCGAGGACGAGGTCGATGTCCTTGCCGATGTAATAAGCCGCCATGGCGTCGATCAACTGGGCGAAGCCGGCCTTGTCCTTAAGTAGCGTGGTGATGTCGTAAAAGAGGATTCCCGGCTTGGGGAAATCAGGCACAGTGCGCACGAGCGCCTTCAAAGGTTCGCAGTTATGGGACATCGCTTTCTACCAGGCTCCTTCAATCTCAAATGGGCCGAGGTGCGTTGCTTCGCTCTCGGCCAGTTCATGTTCAACGACTGCATCGACCCTGCTGCCGCGTGAACCTTTGCGGAGTGCCGCTTTCAATTCGGCTAAATCCTCAGGCTCGCCGGCGGCGACGATCTCTACGTGCCCCTCATCCGTGTTGCGGACCCAGCCCTTCAGACCGATTCCGGATGCCTCGCGCTGGACGAACCAGCGAAAACCGACACCCTGAACACGGCCTTTTACGAGGTAATGACAGACCATGGAATTTTAGAGGACCATGTGGTCCGGCGGATTCTGGACCGCGCCTTGATTGTCGGCGGGAAGACGGCCGAGCTCCAACTCAGGCTGGATGTCTTCATTGATGACCGGCAGGCTGGGCAGGTTGTCGGTGCGGCCAGCCTCGCGGACGACGGCGTCGGCATGGCTCAGGACCTCATCGACGGTCATGGTGTACATCTCGCGGCCGTTGTCGTAGCCCGACTGAATGGCGTGCTTGAGGTAACGACCGGCAGTCTGGGCAGCCAGGTAGTCGGTGATGACGTGGCCGTTGCGGCGTTTCTGCTCGACCCATGCGAGATTGGGCATGGCGATCCAGACAGGTTTGCCGTTGACGGAGAAGCGAATGTCGGTGGCGTCGGCATGGCGGGTGGCGATGGCGACGATGGTCCCCTTCCACATGCAGTGGAGCTCTTCCCCGGTCCAGCGGTCGGTTACTTTGAAATCTTCATACATGGCTGGTTCCAGATTAGTTCAGTGCGGGACGATGGGCAAGGCAGGGCAGAGGAGATACCTACAGGGCGCAGTCGCTAGATCCCAGCGATTCGACCGGACTCTGGACGAAGGAGAGGAAAAAGAGTAACTATGCTGGATGCACGAAGATGAACATCCCACCTCTCCTGGGTTCCAAAATACGCTTTTGCGGCATCTCGACGCCGCTGTCATCGAGAGGCTGCATCTTCGGAGAGTGACGCTCGATCTGGGCCGGGAGATCGAATATCCAGGAAAGACCATCGATCACCTTTTTTTCATCGAAAAAGGCATCGGATCGATGACCGCGACATTCAGCGACGGCTCTCAGGTCGAGGTGAGCATGTTTGGCTATGAGTCGGTGATTGGCGTATCCGCGCTGATGGGAACCAAGCGAAGCCTGAACAGGGCATATATGCAACTTGGCGGCCATGGATGGATCTCTCCGGTGGAGGCTGCGAAAAAAGAATTTCAGCTTTGTGCCGATTTCCATGATCTCGCGCTGCGTTACGTCCAGGCCCAGCTTATCCAGGCGATGCAATCTGCCGGCTGTAATGCGAAACACGAGATCAGCCAGCGGTTGGCGCGTTGGCTGCTGCTCTGCGCCGACCGCGCCCATACCTATACTTTTTCCATGTCGCAGGAGGTCATCGCCGATATGCTGGGGAGTGCGCGGTCAACCGTATCGGTTGCCGCCGCAATACTGAAACACGAGGAACTGATCGACTATAACCGAGGTGTCATCGAGATTCTTCGACCAAAGTCACTTGAGCGGCGTGCGTGCGAGTGTTACCGCGTCGTAAAAAATCACCTCGATAACTACACGGAGTTCGACACCGGCTTCGCGGATTAGCGCAGCATCCGAATGGTGTAGATACCCCGAACAGCAGATTCCTCCGCTTCGCTGCGGAATGACAAACTATTGACTCCGAATATGGAAAATCTTTGACCGGGTGAACGATTGCATACGACGGCGCTGGTTGTATTCTGCTTCTTTTTCCTGCTGGTGACGCTTGCGGGATTCTGGGCTGCGCGGTGGAGGCGGCCGGCAGCGGGAATTGATTCGCTGGAAGAGTGGGGGCTGGCGGGGCGCAGCTTCGGAACCTGGATTACATGGTTTTTGATCGGCGGCGATCTGTATACGGCTTACACCGTGATCGCCGTGCCGGCGCTGCTGTACGGCGGTGGAGCCATGGGATTTTTCGCCCTTCCCTACGTGGTGATTACTTATCCTTTTATGATGCTGGTCCTTCCACGGCTATGGACCCTCTGCCATCGCAACGGCTACATCACACTGGCAGACTTTGTTGGGGGGCGCTACGGGAGTCGCTGGCTGACGGTTGCGGTTGCAGTGACCGGGATTATGGCGCTGATGCCCTATATTGCGCTGCAACTTGTGGGAATGCAGGTGGTGATCGAGGCGCTGGGCCTGCGGGGGGAGTGGCCGCTGGCCGCGGCCTTCGTGATTCTGGCGGCTTACACCTATTCGAGCGGTTTGCGCGCGCCAGCGGTGATCGCCATCGTGAAGGACGTGATGCTGTATGTGATGGTGTTGGCGGCGGTGATCTTGCTGCCGCTTAAGCTGGGCGGCTACGCACATATCTTTGCGGCGGCGAGCCGTGCGCTGGCTGCACATTCTCCGGCGGCGTCTATTTATCTGAAGCCGGGGCAGTATATGGCGTACTCGACGCTGGCGATTGGATCGGCGCTGGCGTTGATGCTTTATCCGCATACGGCCACGGCGGTATTAAGCGCCAAGAGCCCGGATGTGGTGCGGCGAAATATGACGATGCTGCCGGCGTACAGCTTTCTGCTGGGAATGATCGCGCTGCTGGGGTATCTTGCACTGGCTGCAGGCATAACGACAAAGAACACCAGTGAAGCGGTTCCGCTGCTTTTTATGAAGATGTTTCCGGAGTGGTTTTCGGGGTTTTGCCTGTCGGCGGTGGCGGTGGGAGCGCTGGTTCCGGCGGCGATTATGTCGATTTCGGCCTCAAACCTTTTTACGCGGAACCTATACGGCGCGTTTACACGGAAACCGTTGAGCGAACGGGGCGAGTCGCAGATGGCGAAGGTGGTTTCGCTGGTGGTGAAGTTTGGCGCGCTGCTCTTCGTGCTGCGGCTGCCGGTAGCCTATGCCATCGATATGCAACTGCTGGGGGGAATCTGGATCGTCCAGCTATTTCCGGCAGTGGTCGTAGGAACGTTCAGCCGGTGGTTTCATCCCTGGGCGCTGCTGGCCGGGTGGGCTGCCGGGATGAGCGCAGGCACGGGTATGGTGGCTTCGCTGGGATTGAAGACTTCCGTGTATCCGCTGCACCTTTTTGGGCAGACCTATGCGATGTATGCGGCGGTTCCGGCGTTGCTGCTGAATCTTTTGATTGCGGCGGTACTGACTGTAGTATTTCGGATGGCGAAGTTTAGGGAAACAGCAGAGACTGCCGACACTTCTGCTTGCACAGGTTAGGGCTTCCTGAAGTGAACGGAACGCATCTTACTGCTAGACAACGAAGGTTGAGGTGATCGCGTGGGCGAAACAGTCGAGGTAAAGCAAAAAGAATTGAAGAAATCGCTGCTGAAGGGCATGGTTGCCGGGATGATTGGCGGGCTGGCGGCAACGGCGGCGAAATCGATCGCGGAGAAGATTTATCCCCCACGCGTCCAGGGCGAGCCGGAGCCTCCGGCAGTGCTGGCTCAAGAGATTGCCGGGCACGGGCTGAGCGACATGGAAGAGGCTGTTGCCGTCGAAACCATCCATTGGGGATTTGGCGCACTGACCGGAGCGGCCTATGGGGCGTTGGCGGAGTTCTACCCCCAGGCCACGTCAAAGGACGGAGTGGGATTTGGCATGGCGCTGGCCTCGTTGACGCATGAAGGCGCGCTGCCAGCACTCGGCTTATCAGCTCCGCCAGAGGAGCAGACCAGCCGCGAGCGCGCAAGCGAGATGGGTTCGCACGTGGTCTACGGAATCGTGACAGAAACGGTACGGCGGATCATTCGGCCGATGCTCGGTTAGTTAATGAGATGCAGCGGACTGCTCAGGATCTATTCGCCCCAGTGTTCCGATCGAAGCGGCATTGCCGCTGAGCCAGCCGAATGCCTTTCCTAAGTTGCTTCGCGTCCAGATGTTAAGAGAGGCGCCCGACAAGCTGTGCAGGATAACCTTCGGGCGCACTCCTGAGTTCTGGAGTGCCTGATTGCCGAGGCTTAAACGCCCTTCTTCATCGGCTCCCATATGAACTTGTGGATCTGGAGTGAGAGACGGGCGTTCAGGCCGTCGGCCAGCATCCATTCCACCAGCTTGCGGGGATCGAGGGCCATATTGTCGGCAGTGCGCTGGGGGCTGGGGGTCTGCACGAAGGCAGGTGAGAGCAGAATGCCGCCTGCTTTGCTGTTGAGATCGTGCTCGCGGATGAAGTCGCGGGCAAATTCGTAATCTTCCCGATTGCTGATCACGAACTTT
>Ga0207678_10003630_pt1 | contig 13870 bp, 12 predicted proteins | sample KBSC63metaG_FD_184319 | JGI IMG/M metagenome (GOLD analysis project Ga0207678, IMG submission 184319) | Corn rhizosphere microbial communities from Kellogg Biological Station, Michigan, USA - KBS C6-3 metaG (SPAdes) (version 2) | ecosystem: Host-associated > Plants > Roots > Rhizosphere > Soil ... | reverse complement strand
GAGCGAGATCCAGGAGGTCTACCGACTGCAGGGCGTGAAGATCAACGACAAGCACATCGAGGTGATCGTTCGCCAGATGCTGCAGAAGGTCGAGATCACGGACGGCGGCGACACGACGCTGCTCGCCGGCGAGCAGGTTGATCGCGAGGAGATGGACGAAATCAACTCGCGCCTTGAGAAGAAGCAGAAGAAGGCTGAAGGCAAGCCGGTGCTGCTGGGCATCACCAAGGCGAGCCTGCAGACCCGCAGCTTCATCTCGGCGGCCTCGTTCCAGGAGACCACCCGAGTCCTCACCGAGGCCGCGGTCCAGGGCAAGGTCGACACGCTCCAGGGCCTCAAGGAGAACGTGATCGTCGGACGGTTGATCCCGGCGGGCACGGGCGCGGGCATGAACCGCCTGCGCGTCGCCGCTTCGTCGCGGGACACGGCGCTGCGTGCGGCACATCGCCGGATGCAGGAAGCGCTGATCGCGCCGGATTCGGCCGAGGAGCTGCGTGCCGCCGAACTCGCGCGCTCGCCGCGCGACGACACCGGCACGGGTGACGATCCGCTGGGCGAGGTCGTTCCGAGCGGCCACGGCCTCGATGCCGACGCCGGGGACTATCTCCAGGACTAAGGCGTCACGTCTGGAATACAAAAACCCCGCCGGAGCGATCCGGCGGGGTTTCGTTTTGCAACGTCAGTGAACTAGCAATTGCCGCCGTGCATCGCGTTCTCAGTGCAACTGGCCGCCGAATTGACGTCGGCCGCCGCGCCCCGGACGGTGTTGCATGCGGCGATGCCAAGCGCTCCGCCGACCAGAATCACCGTCACAAGCTTACGAACCATCGATCGCTCCTCCATTTTGGGTCCGGAACGACCATGGCTAACAGCGGCAATTTGTCTAGCGGCTTAACAATGCTGGGTGCCGTTGATCGCGTTTTCGGTGCAATTGGCGACCGAATTGACGTCGCGCGCAGCACCGCGGACCGTGTTGCAGGCGGCGATCGCGAACGCGACGCCGATCAATCCGACGGTCATGGCTTTCTGGAACATGGTTGTTCTCCTTATCGTAACGGCTCGAACTAACGCGGACATGCAGGAACGGGTCCATTCCGCCCGCGTTATTTTCCAATTCGACGCGACGGAGTGAGCGATGCGCAAGATGATGATCTCGGTCGCGGTGCTGCTTGAGGGATGCGTGACCAGCACGAATGGCGTCCATCCGCTGCGCCCGCTGGAGATCGCGACGGCGCCTTATCAGCCGACGGTCACCGCGGCGCTTGCCGGCAGCCTGATGTATGAGGGCAATTGCCTGATCTTCCGCGACGAGGCGACGAAGATCTATCTGATGCCGGTCTGGCCCAACGGCAGCAGCTTCAACGGAACGGGCCTGCTGTTCCACCAGCCCGGCAAGACCGACCAGCGGATCATGATCGCCGAAGAGTTCCTGATGGAGGGCCAGCCGCTGCAATGGTCGACCCTGAGCGGCGCCACCTACGCGCCGTTCCTCAGCCAGTGCGGCTACCAGCCCTTCTTCGTGGCTTCGGCCCGGCCCGCGAACTGATCAGACCGCGACCGGCGCCGCGATATGCGGGTGCGGATCGTAGGCTTCAAAAACGAAGTCGTCGGGCTCGTAGCTGAACAGTCCCTGCCCGCGATCCTTGATCACCAGCTGCGGCAGCGGGCGTGGCTCGCGGGTGAGCTGCAGCCGCGCCTGCTCGAGATGGTTGGAATAGAGGTGGCAATCGCCGCCGGTCCACACGAAGACGCCGGGTTCCAGCCCGCATTCGCGGGCGAGCATGTGGGTCAACAGCGCATAGGAGGCGATGTTGAACGGTACGCCGAGGAAGATGTCGGCGCTCCGCTGATAGAGCTGGAGATTGAGCCGGCCGGCCGCCACCTGCGTCTGGAACAGGCAATGGCAGGGAGCCAGCGCCATGCGTGCGATCTCGCCGGGGTTCCACGCGGTCACGATCTGCCGCCGCGAATAAGGATCGCGGCGGATCAGCTCGATCAGGTTGGCGATTTGGTCGATGTGGCCGCCGTCGCTCGATTGCCAGTCGCGCCATTGCTTGCCGTAAACCGGGCCGAGGTCGCCATTCTCGTCGGCCCATTCGTCCCAGATGCGGACGTTGCGATCCTTGAGCCACGCGATGTTGGTGTCGCCGCGAAGAAACCACAGCAGTTCGACGATGATCGAGCGCAAGTGCAGCTTCTTGGTGGTCAGCAGCGGGAAGCCGTCGGCGAGGTCGAAGCGCATCTGTGCGCCGAACCAGGACAAGGTGCCCGTTCCGGTGCGATCCTCCTGCGCGACACCCTGGTCGAGGATCTTCTGCATGAGGTCGAGATATTGGCGCATCGCGCAGACACCCTAGCGAGGGGCGCGGGACGCTCCAAGCCTTCCGCTTAGATCCGTAATGGCTCCGTTTCGGATGCGGTTGCGGTGGGCGCGGCCGGTGTCCGCGCATAGGCTCGGTGCATGCGGTATCAGCGTGCCGAACTTCCGCTGAAGCTCGACGGGCTCGCCGCGGCCCGATCCTTTTTTGCAAGCTGCCTCGACGCCGGCGACCCGACGCGCGAGCAATTGTGGGTCGCGCACACTGACGAGCGCGCTCGCTGCATCCATCTCTCGCGCCACCTCGGCGACGAGACCGGCGCGGATTTCCCCCTGAAGATGATCATTGCCGACGCCGCGCGGCATGGCAGCAGCGGAATCGTCCTTGCCCACAACCATCCGAGCGGGGATGCGCGACCGAGCGATTCCGACTATCGGGCCACCCGCCGGCTGGCGGTCGCAGCCGAGGCGCTCGACTGCACGATCCTCGATCACCTGGTATTCGGCGGAGACGATTGCACGAGCCTGCGCCAGCTCGGCTACCTTTAGTCTCCGCAGGCGCTGATCTGATCGGGCGCCGGCCGCGGGCGCGCCAGGCGGAACGCCATGTAATAAGCGTCGCCGCCGGCCAGCGTGCTGAACTTCACCGGCTCCATGCCAAGCGCGGCAAACTCGCACTTGAGCTCCTCGGGCGGGATTCCGTGGCGCTTAACCGGACGGTTGGAATCGACCACGGCGACGAGGCCATCCGGTTTGAGGCCCTCGCGCAGATGCCAGAGGAAAGCATAGGGCGACTGCACCTCGTGATACATGTGAACGAGGAACGCCCGGTCGAAGGATTGAGGCGGAAGCATGGGGTCTTCCGCGGTCCCCAGCTTGACCGCGACATTGTCGAGATTCTCGCGCTGGATCCGCTCGCTCAGACTGTCGCGGACCTCGGGGACGATGTCTTCGGCCAGCACCCGGCCCTTCGCACCGACGACGCGCGAGAGGCGCACGGTGTAATAGCCCTCGCCGGCGCCGACATCGGCGACCGACATGCCTTTCGCGACCCCCGCGAGTTGCATCACCTCTTCGGCTTCTCCGAGCCGGTCGCGCGCGTCCTCGGTCGAGAAGGTGCCGCCGACGATGGGAGCGACGTCGCGATGGGCAGCCGGGAAGCGCGGCTCGCTCGGCTGCGCGCGGCAAGATGCAAGGAGCACGAGCCCGAGCGCGGCCGGGCAAGCCCGGCTCGGCTTACTCCACATCCTCGACCTCAACGGTTTCGCCGGTCACGCGCTGCGACAAAGCCGCGGCCATGAAGCGGTCGAGGTCGCCGTCAAGCACGTCGCTCGGCGAGGGCGAGGTGACTCCGGTGCGCAGGTCCTTCACCAGCTGATAGGGCTGCAGGACGTACGAGCGGATCTGGTGGCCCCAGCCGATATCGGTCTTACTGGCGTTGGCGGCATCGGCCTCCGCTTCGCGCTTTTGCAGCTCGGCCTCGTAGAGCCGGGCCTTGAGCTGCTTCATCGCCGAAGCGCGGTTCTTGTGCTGCGAGCGCTCGTTCTGGCAGGCGACGACGATGCCCGTGGGCACGTGGGTGATCCGGACCGCACTGTCGGTCGTGTTGACGTGCTGCCCGCCGGCGCCGGACGCGCGATAAGTGTCGATCCTGAGCTCCGACTCGTTGATCTGGACGTCGATGTCGTCGTCCACTTCGGGGTAAACCCAGACGCTGGAGAAGCTGGTGTGCCGGCGGGCATTCGCGTCGTACGGACTGATCCGGACCAGCCGGTGAACGCCGCTCTCGACCTTGAGATTGCCGTAGGCATTCTCACCTTTGATTAGCAGCGTCGACGATTTGATTCCCGCCTGCTCGCCATAATGGTGGTCGATCAGCTCGACCTTCATGCCGTGGCGTTCCCCCCAGCGCGAATACATGCGCTGGAGCATCCCCGCCCAATCCTGGCTCTCCGTGCCGCCCGCGCCGGCGTTGATCTCGACATAAGCGTTGTTGGCGTCCGCCTCGCCGGCGAGGAGCGCGGCGACCTTGTCGCGCTCGGCCCGCTCGGCGAGGTCGGCGAGGCTCTGCACGCCGTCGTCGACCAGCGCGGCATCGCCCTCGCTCTCGGCAAGCTCGATGAGCTCGGATGTATCGGCGAGCTCCCGCTCGATCGCGCGCGTCGCGGCGATCGCCTCGTCGAGGCGGCGGCGCTCGCGCATCACTTCCTGCGCCGCCTTGGGATCGTCCCACAGCGTCGAATCCTCAACCCTGGCGTTCAACTCCTCGAGCCGCTTGATCGCGCGGTCCCAGTCGAGGAAGCGGCGCAGCAGCGCGGTCGCGGCGTTGATCTGGTCGATATGGGCCTGCGCTTCCGCGCGCATCGTCAATCCTCTACGGAAAATGCGTTCGGGAACCGTCCTATTGGACGGTGTTCTGCGTTGGCAAGCTGCCCGGCGGGGAGACGAAGCCGCCCATCGGCTGCCGCGCCGCGCCCTGCCCCTTCTGCCTGGCCGCGTCGCGCTGCGCCTGCAGCTGTTTCAACTGCGCCTGTTGCTGCTGATCCTGGTTGTAGGGATCGCCCGTCGCGCCGCGATAGCTGCGCCGCGGCTCGGTCTGCGGCTGGAACGCCTCCCAGATGACCGAGGACTTCGGATCTTCCGTCATCGGGAACACGCCGAACACGCGCTTGCCGGTCGCACGGTCGATCCGCACCCAGCGAATGCCGGGCGGCGCGACGAAGGGCACCTTGGGTTCATCCTTGAACGCGGTCTGCGCCCATTCCTTGAAGATCGGCGCCGAGATGCGGCCGCCCTGGGCATAGCCGCCCAGCGGCCGCGGCTGATCGTAGCCGAGGTAGACCCCGGCGACGACATTGGGCGTCCCGCCCACGAACCAGACGTTGGTCGGTCCGTTGGTCGTGCCGGTCTTCCCGAACAGCGGCCGGTTGAGGTCACGCAGCACCACTGCGGTGCCGCGGGTGATCACGCCTTCCATGATGTGCACCATCTGGAACGCCGCCATCGGATCGAGCAGCTGGCGGGTGCGGTCGGGCGGACGCGGCATCCCCTTGCCGTCCCAATCGGCGGAATTGCAATTCTGCATGAGCGCGCAGCGGTTGTCGGTCCGGTAGATGATCTTGCCGTTGCGGTCCTCGACATAGTCGATGTTCGTCGGCTTCACCGAGCGACCCTGGTTCGCAAGGATGGCATAGGAATTGACGAGGCGCGCGACCGTCGTCTCCCCTGCGCCGAGCGCGAACGAGAGGTAATTGCCGTAATCGCCGACCCCGAGCTTGCGGGCCGTATCGGTGATCTTCGACATGCCTACGGTCGAGGCGGCGCGCACGGTCATCAGGTTGCGGGATTGCTCAACGCCCCAGCGCAGCGTCTTCGGCCCGGCGTAGCGCTTGTCGAAGTTGACGAAGCACTTGTTGCCAAGCCCCGCGCCCTGCCAGACGCAGAAGGGCGCATCGAGCTCGATCGTCGCCGGCGTGAATCCGTTCTCGAGCGCGGTCACGTAGACGATCGGCTTGAACGCTGAGCCCGGCTGGCGCATCGCCTGGGTCGCGCGGTTGTAGCTGGACCCGACCACGTCGAACCCACCCTGCATCGCGAGGACGCGGCCGGTCTGGACCTCTTCGGCCAGCATTCCGCCCGACACTTCGGGGATGGAACGCAGGACATAGGCGCCGGGAGAGTCCTGCTTGACGATGATGACCATGCCCGGCCGCAGGGAATCGAACGCCTGCCCCCCGACCCCGCGCACCGGCATGGACGCCGCCGAAGCCGGGAGCGACGCGGTCGAGCCGTTGGCGAAGCCGATCGTGGCGGCGCCGTCATTTTTCGAGAGAACCACCGCTTTGAACCAATCGGGGAATCCGGTGCCCACGGCCGAGCGGTCGAGCTGGCCCGCCCAGTCGCCCTTGGAGAGATCGATTGTCTTCCCAAGGTCGCGCCACCCGCGACCGCCGTCGAACTTGGCGAGCCCTTCGCGGAGCGCCTGCGCTGCCGCATCCTGCAGCTTGGGGTCCATCGAGCTCCGCACCCACAGGCCACCCGCGTAGAGGCTGTTCGGCCCGTCGGCCGCGCCCTCGCCGAACTGCTTGATCAGCTCGCGGCGGACCTCCTCCATGAAATAGCCGCCCTGCTGGCTGAATTTTTCGCTGCTGCCATAGCGGATGGTGCCGAGCGGCTGCGATGCCGCCGACTTCCACTGCTCCTCGGTTATATAGCCATTCCGGTACATCTCCCGCAGCACGTAGTTCCGGCGGTCCAACGCCTTCTGGGTGGCCCGTACCGGGTCGTAATTGGCGGGCGCCTTGGGCAGGACGGCGAGATAGGCGGCCTCGGGAAGCGTCAGCTCATTGACGTCCTTGTCGAAATAGGCGCGCGACGCGGCCTGCACGCCATAGGCGTTGCGGCCAAGGAAGATCGAGTTGAGGTAGAGTTCCAGGATCTGCTGCTTGGTCAGCGTCGATTCCAGGCGGAAGGCAAGGATGGCCTCGCGGACTTTGCGGCCGATATTATAGCTCGAGTCCTTCAGCAGGTATTTCGCGACCTGCTGGGTGATCGTTGACCCGCCCTTGGCGCGCCCGCCCGTCACGCTTTTGGTCGCATAATCGGCGACCGCGCCGATCAGCCCCGGAATGTCGATGCCGTGGTGCGTGAAGAAGCCCTTGTCCTCCGCCGAGATGAAGGCGTGCACGACCAATGGCGGGTATTCGTCGTAGCTGAGCTCCACGCGGCGCTCGCGGGCGAAGGTCTGCACCGGCGTGCCGTCATAACCGCGAACGTTGGTCGGCAGCGGCGGCTGATAGGCCAGCAGGGACTCGGACGACGGCAGACCGCTCGCGAAATAGATCCAAATCGCCGCGAACAGGGTGAACAGTCCCGCAAAGGTCCAGGTGCCTCGCCGGACCCACTTGTGCTCCCACCACGGATCGATCCGCTCGTGCACCCTCTCGTTGAAGGCGACGAGATCGGGAAGCTCCCAATGGGGGACGTTCAGGCGCTCGAACTTCATTCGAGCTGGCGTCTAGCGTTTTGAGCCGATGCCGGAAAGGCGGTTAATGGCGCGAGCGCGCGGCAACGTCCGCTTCGATTGCCTGCGCGAGGGCGAGCGCGATCTCCGAGCGGTGCTCCGGCGAGCGGAGCAATGCCTCGTCGTCTGTATTGCTGATGTAGCCGGCCTCGAATAGCACGGCGGGCGTCGCGGCGCGCTTCAGCACGTGGAACGCGGCAAAGCGATGCGGCTGCGGCCGAAGCTCGAAGCGCCCGGCCGACTTGTTGACCAGCCGCGACGCGAGGTCCGCCGACGCGCTCATTTGCGTCCGCATCGCGAGGTCGGCGAGAAGCGACTGGACCGACCCCGTCGCGCCTTCGGCGCCTGCACCATTGTTCTGCAGAGCCGCGAAATGCGCGGCTTCGCTATCGGAAGCGATGTCCGAAAGCGAATAGACGCTGGCACCGCGCGCGAGGGCGTTGGGCGCGCTGTCCATGTGCAGCGAGACGAACATCCCTGCGTCGAGACGGCGCGCCACCGCTGCCCGATCCTCAAGGGTCAAATAGCGATCGTCGTCGCGGGTCATCGCGACGCGGACCCGGCCGCGCTTCACCAGGTCGTCGCGAAGCTCTCGCGCCAGTGCCAGCGTGAGGTCCTTTTCCGCAACCTCGCCGGAAACGGCTCGCGCGCCGGGATCGCGGCCGCCGTGGCCCGCGTCGATCACCACGATCGGCCGGCCGCGCGCTATCGGCAGCGCATAGATGCGATCGGCGGAGGGCGGCGGCAGGTTGACGGTCAGGCTCGCCTGGGCCGCCCCGCTCCGGCCGGCGACGGCGAAAATGAGCGCGCCGAGAGCCGCGACGGCAATGACCGCCGCCCCGGCAAGCTTCCTTTCGCGCATCAATCGCTTTGTCACCCGGCCCCGCCAACCCGTTGAACCCAAACCCAATGTATCATGCCAAAAAGGTTAATGCGAAATTATCCACGAATTCTGCGCTTCCCGCGTCCCCTCCGGTTGCGGCCAGGGGTGGCGAGTGCTAACCGCACCTTTGATCTTCGGCTTTTCGCTGGGGAATCCGTGCCGCGGCAGGTGTGAATGTTCGCGGCTGCACGAGGTTGACGCTTGCATGACGCCACAGAACGCCTCTCGCCCCAGTGACATGGCGGTGACCGGCGTGTTTTCCGCGCACCGTTGCGGAATGGCCCATGCAGCAGACGCACTTCCAACTCATCCCGCCTTCGCCGTCGGCACACCTGCCGCAGGCGTGGCCCTTATTATCGCGCGCCCCGGCATGAACCCGCCGGACCGGCGCGCCTGGAGACCATTCAATGTCCATGCGCATGCTGATCGACGCGCGCCACCGGGAGGAAACCCGGGTCGCGGTCGTCAAGGGAAACCGGATCGAGGAATTTGACTTCGAGTCCGCCGAGCACAAGCAGCTCAAAGGGAATATTTATCTTGCCAAGGTGACCCGGGTCGAACCGTCGCTGCAGGCGGCGTTCGTCGATTACGGGGGAAACCGCCACGGTTTCCTCGCCTTCAGCGAAATCCACCCCGATTATTATCAAATCCCGAAGGCGGACCGCGACGCTCTGCTTCGCGAGGAGGCCGAGCATGCCGCCGAGGAAGAGCGGCTGAGGTCCGCCGAATATGACGCCGGCGACGACCAGCCGGCGATCGAAGAGGCGCCCGCCGACGACAGCGACCTCGCCGAGGCGACAGGAACCGCGACGGCGACGGCTACGACGACCGAAGCCGGAACCGGCTCGAACCGGTCGCCGGTCGATGAATCGGCCGCCGATGAGCTTCGCCGGAAGCGCCAGAATCTGCGCCGCCGCTACAAGATCCAGGACGTGATCCAGCGCCGCCAGGTGCTGCTGGTTCAGGTCGTCAAGGAGGAGCGCGGCAACAAGGGCGCCGCTCTGACCACCTATCTATCGCTCGCCGGCCGCTATTGCGTGCTGATGCCGAACACCAGCCACGGCGGCGGCATTTCCCGCAAGATCTCCAACGGGCCTGACCGCAAGCGCCTGAAGTCGATCATGACGGACCTCAAGCTGCCGTCGACCATGGGCCTGATCGTCCGCACCGCCGGCCTCTCGCGCACCAAGGTCGAGATCAAGCGCGACTTCGACTATCTCGCGCGCCTGTGGGACGAAATTCGCGAGCGGACCCTCGGAAGCACCGCGCCCGCGCTCATCTACCGCGACAGCGACCTCATCAAGCGCGCCATCCGCGACCTCTATCATCGCGAGATCGAGGAGGTGATCGTCGAGGGCGAGGAAGGCTACAAGGCCGCGCGCGGCTTCATGAAGCTGCTGATGCCGAGCCACGTCCGCCGGGTGCAGCTGCATTCGGACAGCACGCCATTGTTCCAGCGCTCGGGGGTCGAGGACCAACTTAGCGCCATGTACCAGCCGATCGTCCAGCTAAAGTCGGGCGGCTACCTCGTCATCAACCCGACCGAAGCGCTGGTCTCGATCGACATCAACTCGGGCCGCTCGACGCGTGAGCACAATATCGAGCAGACCGCCTACAACACCAACCTCGAAGCCGCGCAGGAGATCGCGCGGCAACTGCGCCTGCGCGACATGGCCGGCCTGATCGTCATCGACTTCATCGACATGGAGCAGAACGGCCATGTCCGGAAAGTCGAGAAGGCGATGAAGGAGGCCCTGAAGAACGACCGCGCGCGCATCCAGGTCGGCCGCATCTCGAGCTTCGGGCTGATGGAGATGAGCCGCCAGCGCCTGCGCACGGGCGTGCTCGAAGCTTCGACCAAGCCATGCCCGCACTGCGATGGCACCGGGCTGATGCGGACCGCGGCATCGGCCGGCCTCAGCGCGCTGCGCATAGTCGAGGACGAAGCCGCGCGCGGACGCGGCGACAGGATCCTGTTGCGCGCCGGACGCGAAGCCGCCGTGTACGTACTCAACAAGAAGCGCTCCGAGCTGGCCGACATTGAGCAGCGCTACGGCGTTTCGATCGAGGTGATGATCGACGAGGCGTTCGAAGGCGCCCGCATGACCGTCGAGAGCTCCGGCCCTCGGCCGACGGCCATGCCGCGGCCCGAACCGGTCGCGGTCGAGCAGGACGAGGACGACGAGGAGCCGATCCTCGACGAAGACGAGGAATCCGACGAGGACACCGTCGAAATCTCGCTCGAGCGTGAAGATGACGGTGAGGAAGGCGATCGCCCCGGGCGACGCCGCCGGCGCCGGCGGCGCGGCGGGCGCGGACGCGGCCGTCGGGACGACGAGGCCCAGCCTTCCGCCGAAGAGCCGAGCGTGGAAGCCGAGCCGGCTTCAGACGGGCGCGAACCGCAGTCCGACGAGGAAGCCCCCTCCCAGCCGAAGCGCAGCCGCCGGCGGCGCGGACGCAAGGCCGGCGAGAATGCGCCAGCCGAGGCGATCGAGCCCGACAGCGCGCCGATGGTCGAGCGGCCGGTCGAAGACGAACCTCCGATCGCGGAGACCGCGCCGGCCGAGGAACCGAAGCCGAAGCCCCGGCGCCGTCGCAAGTCCGCCGATGCCGAAGCCAGCGTAGCCGAGCCGGCGCCCGCGGAAGCGCCACCCGCCGAAACCGCCGACGAGGCGGCTGCGCCGGCCAAGCCCAAGCGCGCGCGCAAGGGCAAGGCGGCGGCGAGCGCGAGCACGCCCGCGGCGGAACCGGCTTCGGTCCCCGCCGCGAACAACGACACCGCGGCGACCGACGAGAGCGGCGAGCCTCGGCGCAGCGGCTGGTGGCAGCGCACCTTCGGTTAAGCTCTTTTCATGCCGGGTTCAGGCGCGGCGATGGTAAGCGCTCGACGATGAACGCGCCGGTCGCCCGCTTCGTGCGCCAGCTGATGCTCGCGCTGATGCTCGCCATCGCCGCCTGGCAGCCGGCGGCGGCGCAGGAAAGCGACGGAGACGCCGGGCCTTCGGTCCTGCGTGACACGGAGACCGAGGCGCTGTTCCGGGACGCCTCGCGCCCGCTCATCGAGGCGGCGAAGCTGGACCCAAACAGCGTCAAGGTCGTGCTGCTCAACGATCCCGAGATCAACGCGTTCGTCGCGACCGGTCAGACGGTCTACATCCAGTCCGGACTTCTGGAGGCAGCGGACAACGTCAACCAACTCCAGGGCGTAATCGCGCACGAACTCGGCCACGTCGCCGGCGGGCACTCGATCCGGATCGGCGAAGGTGCGCGGTCGGCGACCGGCATCACCATTGCGACGCTGGTGCTCGGCGCGCTGGCGATCGCCGCCGGCGCCGGCGAAGCCGGAATGGGCATCATGGCCGCCGGTCAGCAGGCCGCCATGGGCAACTTCCTGTCCTTCACGCGGACGCAGGAAGCCTCCGCCGACCAGGCGGGCGCCAAATATCTCTCGGGAGCCGGCATTACCGGCAAGGGCCTGCTCGATTTCTTCGGCAAGCTGCAGAACCAGGAATACCGCCTCGCGATCTACGACAAGGACAGTTACGCGCGCACCCACCCGTTGTCGTCGGAACGCATCCAGGCGCTGACCACCGTTTTCCGCAACGACGCGGCGTGGAACCACCCCGTCGACGCGGCGCTCGACGCGCGCTTCCAGCGGGTCAAGGCAAAGCTGTTCGGATTCCTGAACCCCGGTCGCGCGGTCGCGAAATATCCGGAGAGCGACCAGGGCGTCCCCGCCCATTATGCGCGCGCTTATGCCTATCACATGGGCGGTTATCCCGACAAAGCAGTCGCGGAGGCGAACGCGCTTCTGACGACGGCACCGCACGACCCCTACTTCCTTGAGCTCAAGGGCCAGATCCTGCTAGAATCGGGCAAGCCCAAGGACGCGATCGTGCCGCTTCGTGAGGCGGCGCAGCGGTCGGGCGAAGCGCCCCTGATATCCGCGATGCTCGGCCATGCGCTGGTCGCGACCGAGGACCCCAAGAATTTCGCCGAGGCCAAGCAAGTGCTCAAAGTCGCCGTCGGGCGCGACAACGAGGACCCATTCGCCTGGTATCAGCTGGGCATCATCTACGACCGCGAAGGCGACGAGGCGCGCGCGTCCCTGGCGACGGCTGAGCGCAGCAACCTCGAAGGCAACCCCAAGCTTGCCTATGCCAGCGCGCAAATGGCGATGCGCGGCATACCGAGCAACACCCCGGACTGGCTACGGGCGCAGGACATCGCCATGGTGTCGCGCGCCGAGCTCGCGAAAAAAGACAAGCGCTATCTTGAGAAAGAGAAAAAAGATCAGTGACCCAGACACATAGGTCGTCGCTCTTCGGGTCGGCGGTCGCGGGGGGAATAATCGGGTCGGCGATCACCGCCGCGCTGTTGTTCTTCGCGGCCCCGGAATATCTCGCCAGCCGAATCGTCCGGCAGGGGATGCTGTCCGATCCCAAGATCCTCTCCGACACGGTCGATGCGCTCCGCGATTCGCAATATGCGCCGGTGCTCAACAGCAACCGCGCCGCGATCGAAACGCCGTTTGGAAGCTCCTGGAAAGGCGCCGCCAAGCCCGAGGTGACGCTGGTCGAGTTCTTCGATTACGCCTGCCCTTACTGCAAGGCGAGCAACCCTTATGTCGACCGGCTGCTACAGGAGGATAAGGGGCTGCGGATCGTCTACCGCGAATTGCCCATCCTCGGGCCCGACAGCGTAACCGCCGCGCGCTTGTCGCTGGCGGCATCTGGCGCAGGCCGGTTCGCGCAATTCCACGATACGTTGTGGGCGGCCGGGCGACCGGCGCCGGACACCATCGCCAAGGCGTCGCAGGCGGCGGGGATTGCGCCGACGCCGACCAACGATCCGGCCATCGAGGCCGAGCTCAAGCGCAACTTCCAGCTCGCCGGCCAGCTCGGCGCGACGGGCACGCCCTTGTTCGTGATCGGCGACCGGGTGATGAACGGCGCGGTCGGCTATGACGCACTGAAACAAGCCATTGCCGCCGCGCGGAAGAAGGCCTGAAACATTCTGATATCGTGGGGGGAGCCGGTATGCGTTCGACAATCATCGTCTCGGCCATCGTCGCAGCGTTCGGGGGCAGCGTCGCGGCTGCTCAAGCGGTGAGCGACGATCCATACATCTGGCTGGAAGAGGTCTCGTCGCCGAAGGCGATGGACTGGGTGAACGCGCACAACGCGAAGTCCACTGCCATCCTCGAAGCCGACCCGCGCTATGCGGAATATTACAAGGAAGCGCTCGCGATCGCGGAGGCCAAGGACCGCATCCCCGTCGGGACCTTCATCGGCGGCATGGTCTATAATTTCTGGCAGGATTCGGACCATGTGCGCGGAATCTGGCGCCGGACGACGACCGCGAGCTACGAAAGCGGGCAGCCCGAGTGGGAGACAGTCATCGATCTCGACGCGCTTGCGGCGGCCGAGAAGGCGAACTGGGTGTGGCACGGCGCGACCTGCGCGCGGCCCGCCGAACGGCGATGCCTGATTTCGCTGTCCGACGGGGGCGAGGACGCCGACACGGTGCGTGAGTTCGACCTCAAGACCAAATCGTTCGTGAAGGGCGGCTTCGTCCTCCCCAAGGGTAAGCAGGACGTCAGCTGGGAAACCGAAAATAGCCTGCTCGTCAGCCGCGAGTGGAAGCC
>Ga0207678_10003628_pt1 | contig 13873 bp, 7 predicted proteins | sample KBSC63metaG_FD_184319 | JGI IMG/M metagenome (GOLD analysis project Ga0207678, IMG submission 184319) | Corn rhizosphere microbial communities from Kellogg Biological Station, Michigan, USA - KBS C6-3 metaG (SPAdes) (version 2) | ecosystem: Host-associated > Plants > Roots > Rhizosphere > Soil ... | reverse complement strand
TCCAGGTCGGCGACGTGCTCTCGCGCCACACCACCTCGTAGCCGGCGAGGTCGGGCTCGGTGCCGCGGGTCCAGTTCAGCGTGGTCAGGTTGGTGAGCGTGGCCGCGACGATGCGCACGTCCTTGGGGGTGCCGGGGGCCTGTGCGAGGGACCAGAGCGTGGCGGCGTTGACCTTGGTGACGCGGCCGATGTAGGCGAAGTCGCAGAACTGGGGCAGGTCGCCGAACTGCTTGCCGTTCTCGACGCGGACGTCCTGGTGCTCGTGGGCGAATGTCTCGTTCGGCTCGGTGAAGCGCGCCGCCGGATAACCCTGGGTCTGGTACGAGACGTGGTCGCTGGCCCGCAGATACCGGTCGCGCCGGTAGAGATGCCACACCCGCATGTCGGTCTCCTCGTTCTCCGCCACGCTCTTCACGAACCTGGCGAGCTGACGGGACTGGCTGTCGTTCTCGCCCCCGGTGAGCTGCAGGAGCTGAAGGGCCAGGGATTGAGCAGGGGTCAGCAGCGCGCCGGTCAGGGGCGGGGTGGTGGGCGGGATCGCCGAGGGACGGAGCGTGGTGGGCACTCCCTCGCTGAACAGGCGCAGCCGGTGCGCGTCGCTCACGCCGTGCTCGGACCGGCTCGCTCCGACGATGTCGTTCGAGAACATGCCCTCGATGTTCGCGCCGGCGGCCTTGTACTGCTTCGCCTGGAAGTCGGAGCCGAAGAGCCCCTCCTCCTCGCCGTCCACCGCGGTCAGGACGATGGTCGACTCGGGGCTGTGGCTGGCGAGGACTCGAGCCACCTCCATGATCACCGCGACGCCGGAAGCGTCATCGTCCGCGCCGGGCTGAAGCGCGTCGGGATTGGTGAGGATGGTCCGCCGGGTGTCGATGTGACCGGAGATCAGGTAGATCCGTTCGGGGGTGAGGCTTCCGTGGATGGTCGCCACCACGTTGGTGACATCCACTCCCGCGGGGTTGAGGACCGCGCCGGGCACGGGACCCTGATGGTACGTCTGCTTCTCCACCGTCATCCGTCCACCCGAGACCGCGGCGTAGCCCTGGAGCGTCTCGAAGACGAAGTTGATGGCTGCGCCAATGCCCTGGTTCGGATCGGTCTGGCTCGACTCGAGATGGCGCGTCCCGAAGCCGGCCAGCGTCTTGATCGTCCGCTCGACGTGCCTGTGATCGATGTCGCGGAGAATCTGCCGCAGCTCGCGTTCCGGTTTTTGCGGCCGGACCTTGTTCCCGTCCGGCGGTCTCACCGGTGGCGACGGATCATCGTCCTTGTCACCCCATGCCCACGACGTTGCCGGGAACAGCGCGAGCATCGCCGCGGCGGTCAGTACACTCCTCAGTCCAGCTTTCCCCCATCGGTTCATCGGCCCACTCCCTCCTGCAAGAGAGGGCGGACGGTAGGCGCCGAAAAACTGCCGGCCGCCAGCGCCGCTCGCTGCACGCGTCAGCCAATGTTGACGGTGCACCAGGCCCGCAACGTGGGGTGCGCGCGGTGTCCTCGCCGAGTCCTGATGCCACTCGATGGCAGGCGAGTCGCGCCCGGTCGGCTCAGCCAGGCACGGTGAACGGCAGGTCGGCGCCTCGGCAGGGAAGCCGGGAGGTCGCGGCCGTCAGCGCGCCGTCGATGTCACGCGCAGCCTCTCGTCCGTCGGAGATCGCCCACACGATGAGGCTCGCGCCGCGTCGCGCGTCGCCCACCGCCCAGACTCCGGGCCGCGAGGTGCGGAATCGCCCGTCGACGCGGACGTTGCCGCGGGAGTCGAGGACCAGGCCGAGCTGCGACTCGAGCGCCCCCGTCTCCGGACCGACGAATCCCATCGCGAGGATGAGGAGATCGACCTGCCGGGTGCTCTCGCTCCCCGCAACCGTCACCAGGCGGCCTCGCCCGACCTCGTCCTTCTCCATCCGGACCCGAGCGAGCTCCATCTCCGCCAGCCAGCCGTTCCTTCCGACCAGCCGGGTGGTGGAGAGGCCGAACTCGCGCCCGCCTCCCTCCTCCTGGCTCGACGACGTCCGGAACACCAGCGGCCAGTCCGGCCACCAGTTCCCCGCGGCCCGAACCTGGGGCGGTGCGGGCAGCAGCTCGATCTGCTCGACGTGGGCCGCGCCCTGCCGGTGCGTCGTGCCGAGGCAGTCGGAACCCGTGTCGCCGCCGCCGAGGATGACCACCCGCTTGCCGCGTGCGGAGAGCTCTGGCGGGAGCGGCGCGCCGGCGACGTGCCGGTTCTGTGCCTCGAGGTAGTCCATTGCCCAGACCACGCCGGGGAGCTCGCGTCCGGGGACGACGAGATCGCGCGGCCGCCGGGCGCCGAGCGCCAGCACCAGCGCGTCGTGCTCCGCGGCCAGCCGGTCGAAGCCCGGGCCCTGTCCCACGTCCACCCCGCAGCGGAAGGTCACGCCCTCCGCCTCGAGCAGCGCCACCCGCCGCTCGACCAGGGACTTCTCGAGCTTGAAGTCCGGGATGCCGAAGCGGAGCAGGCCACCGGGCGCGGACGCACGCTCGAAGACGGTCACCGTGTGCCCGGCGCGGTTCAGGCCGGCCGCGGCGGCCAGCCCCGCCGGGCCGCTGCCGACGATGGCCACCGTCTTCCCGGTGCGGGAGGCCGGCGGCCGCGGACGGACCCAGCCCTCGGAGAACGCGCGGTCGGCGATCTCCTTCTCGATCTGCTCGATGGTGACCGCCGCCTGGTCGATGGCCAGGACGCAGGCTGCCTCGCAGGGCGCGGGGCAGAGGCGTCCGGTGAACTCGGGGAAGTCGTTGGTGCTGGAGAGCACCGCCCAGGCTTCCTCCCACCGCCCTCGCCAGACGAGATCGTTGAAGTCGGGGATGAGGTTCCCCAGCGGGCAGCCCTGGTGACAGAAGGGGATGCCGCAGTCCATGCAGCGTCCCGCCTGACGGCGGCTCTGCTCCTCGTCCTGGCGGAGGACGAACTCCCGGGCGTCGTGGACCCGCTCCAGCTTCGCGCGCTTGGGGGCCGACTCCCGCTGCCACTCGAGAAAGCCGGTGGTCTTGGCCATCGGTGCTTTACCCCTCCACCGCTCGCAGCCGTGGCCGCGCCGGAACGTTCGTCGTCGGCCGCTGCGCCGAGCGCCGCGCCTGGAGCACGCGCTTGTAGTCGGTGGGCATCACCTTCACGAACTGCGGGACGAGGTGCGTCCAGTGGTCGAGCACGCGCCGCGCCACCGGGCTCCCGGTGTGCCGGAGATGGTTCTCCACCAGCCCGTAGACGAGCCAGATGTCCGACTCGTCCACCAGCGACTCGAGCTCCACCATGTCGGTGTTGCACCGGTCACGGAAGCGCCGCTCGCGGTCGAGGACGAACGCCATCCCTCCGCTCATGCCGGCGCCGAAGTTCCGGCCGGTCGGACCGAGGACCACGACCACGCCGCCGGTCATGTACTCGCAGCCGTGGTCGCCCACGCCCTCGACCACCGCCGAGGCGCCGCTGTTGCGGACCGCGAACCGCTCTCCGGCGAGCCCGGAGGCGTAGAGCTCTCCGCGCGTCGCTCCGTAGAGCACCGTGTTCCCGATGATGACGTTCTCCTCGGGCGGGAAGCGCGTGCCGGCCGGTGGACGGACGATGACCCGTCCCCCGGAGAGGCCCTTCCCCACGTAGTCGTTGGCGTCGCCCTCCAGCTCGAGGGTGACCCCGGCGGCGAGGAATGCGCCGAAGCTCTGACCGGCGGATCCCTGCAGTCGCACCCGGATGCTGTCGTCAGGCAGGCCCGCGGCGCCACGGGCCCGGGCGATCTCCCCGGACAGCATCGCTCCCACCGCGCGATGGGCGTTCCGGACCGGGAGCACGATCAGGCTCGGCGGCCCACCCTCGAGCGTGCCCCGGGCACGCTGGAGGAGCACCCGGTCCAGGTGATCCGAGACGTCCTTCCTCTGTACCTCGAGGCAGTGGCGGGGCGCGTCCGCGGGCGCCCGCGGCGTGACCAGCATCTGCGACAGGTCGACCTTGCGGGCCTTCGCGTGCGGCACGTCCTTCCTGCGGGTCAGGAGGTCACGCCGGCCGATGATCTCGTCCAGGCTCCGGGCCCCGAGCTTCGCCAGGAGCTCGCGGACCTCACGGGCCACGAAGAGGAAGAAGTGGACCACCCCTTCCGGTGAGCCGGCGAAGCGCTCGCGCAGCTCCGGGTCCTGCGTGGCGATGCCCACCGAGCAGGTGTTGAGGTGGCACTTGCGCAGCATCACGCAGCCCATCGCCACCAGCGACGCGGTGGCCATGCCGTACTCCTCGGCCCCGAGCAGCGCGGCGACGATCACGTCGCGCCCGGTGCGCATCCCGCCGTCGGTTTGCAGGCGGACCCGGCCGCGCATCCCGTTCTCCACCAGCGTCTGGTGCGTCTCGGCGACCCCCAGCTCCCAGGGGAGGCCCGCGTGCTGGATGCTGGAGACCGGCGAGGCGCCCGTGCCGCCCTCGTAGCCGGAGACCACCACGCATCCGGCGCCGGCCTTGGTGACGCCGGCGGCCACGGTGCCCACGCCCACCTCGCTCACCAGCTTCACGCTGATCCGCGCCTCGGTGTTGACCGACTGGAGGTCGTAGATGAGCTGGGAGAGGTCCTCGATGCTGTAGATGTCGTGGTGGGGCGGAGGCGAGATGAGCGTCACGCCCGGCGTCGAGCACCGGACCCGGGCGATGCGCTCGTCCACCTTGTGCCCGGGGAGCTGGCCTCCCTCCCCCGGCTTCGCCCCCTGGGCGATCTTGATCTGCAGCTCGTCGGCGTTGACCAGGTATTCGGCGCTGACCCCGAAGCGAGCGCTGGCCACCTGCTTGATGGCGCTGCGGCGCAGGTCCCCGTTCGCGTCGGCGACGTAGCGGCGCGACTCCTCGCCGCCCTCGCCGGAGTTGCTCCGGCCGCCGAGCCGGTTCATCGCGATGGCCAGCGTCTCGTGGGCCTCGGCGCTGATGCTTCCGAAGCTCATCGCCCCGGTGACGAAGCGCTGGACGATGGACTCGAGCGGCTCCACCTCCTCGAGGGGAACGGGCTCCTTCGCAGAGACGAGATCCAGCAGCGCACGCAGGGTGGCTCCGCCGCGGGTCTCGTCGTCCGCCGCGGCGCTGAACTTCCGGAACGCCTCCCAGTCGGCGCCTTGCACCGCGGCCTGGAGCAGCGCGACGGTCTGAGGGTTCCACCGGTGCTGCTCGCCCTGGCGTCGCCACTGATAGAGGCCGCCGATGGGGAGAGCCCGACCGGCGCTCGGCCCGAAGCCTCGGGCGTGGCGCTCGCGGGCCTCGTGCTGCAGCTCGGAGAGGCCCACGCCGCCGAGGCGCGACGGGGTGCCGGTGAAGTGCCGGTCGACCAGGGCGCGGTCGAGCCCCACCGCCTCGAAGATCTGCGCCCCGCGGTACGACTGCAGGGTGGAGATGCCCATCTTGGACATCACCTTGAGCAGCCCTTCCTCCACCGCCTTGACGTAGCGGCCCTGGGCCTCCGTCTCGTCGAGGGCGATCTCCCCCGAGTCGGCCAGCGCCCGCACCGTGTCGAGCGCGAGGTACGGATTCACCGCCGCGGCTCCGAAGCCGAAGAGCGCGGCGAAGTCATGGACCTCGCGGGCTTCGCCGGTCTCCACCAGGAGCCCGGTCTGCATCCGGATGCCGTCCCGGGTCAGCCGCTGGTGCACGGCGGAGAGGGCGAGCAGCGCCGGGATGGGAGCGCGCCGCGCGTCCACGCCTCGGTCGCTCAGGATGAGCAGGCCGCAGCCCTCGTCCACCGCCTCCACCGCCTGCTGGCACAGCCGCTCCACCGCGGACTCGAGCGCACCCTCGCCGGCATCGAGGTCGAACAGCGCCGGGAGCCGCCGGGGGAGGAACATCCCCTCGTGGTGGCTCTCCGCCAGACGGGCCAGCTGCCCGCTGGTGAGGACCGGTCCGGGGAGGGTGAGCCGGTGGCACTGGTCCGGCGTCTCCTCGAGCGTGTTCCCGTCGGGGCCGGTGGCGGTGGCCAGGCTCATGACCAGCGCCTCGCGATGCGGGTCGATGGCCGGGTTCGTCACCTGGGCGAAGAGCTGATGGAAGTAGCGGAAGAGGCTCGGCGCCTGGTCGCTGAGGACGGCGAGAGGGCTGTCCTTTCCCATCGAGCCGGTGGGCTCGTGCCCGGTCTCGGCCATGGGAAGGACGAGCTGCTTGAGGTCCTCGTCGGTCCAGCCGAAGGCGCGCTGGGTGACGCGGAGTTCGTGCTCCTCGAGCCGGGGCGGCGCCGGGACCCGCGGCAGCTCGTCGAAGGTGAAGACGTTCCGGTTCAGCCACTGCCGGTAGGGCCAGCGCGCGGTGATGTCCCGCTTCACCTCCTCGTCCTCGAGGATCCGTCCCTCGACGGTGTCGACCAGGAACATGCGGCCCGGCTGGAGGCGGCCCTTCTTGCGGATCCTGTCCGCGGGGACGTCGATGACTCCGGTCTCGGAGGCGAGGATCACCCGGTCGTCCTCGGTGACCAGCCACCGCGCGGGGCGCAGGCCGTTGCGGTCGAGGGTGGCGCCGATCAGCGAGCCGTCGGTGAAGCCGATGGCCGCCGGGCCGTCCCAGGGCTCGAGGAGCGCGCTGGAGTACTCGTAGAAGGCGCGCCGGTTCTCGTCCATCGCGGCGTGCTTCTCCCAGGCCTCGGGGATCATCAGCATCATCGCGTGCGGCAGGCTGCGGCCGCCGAGGACCAGCAGCTCGAGCATGTTGTCGAACTGCGCCGAGTCCGACTGCTCCGGCTGGACGATGGGGAAGAGGCGGTCGAGGCTTCCGCCGAACTTCGCCGACGACAGCTGGCTGCGGCGGGCGTTGAGGTGGTTCCGGTTGCCGCGGAGGGTGTTGATCTCCCCGTTGTGGCCGATGAAGCGGAAAGGCTGGGCCAGCTCCCAGGTGGGGAAGGTGTTGGTGCTGAAGCGGGAGTGGACGAGCGCGAGGCCGCTCTGCACGTCCTCGTCCTGGAGGTCCAGGTAGAAGCTCGCCAGCTGCTCCGGGAGCATCAGACCTTTGTAAACGATGGTCTCGGAGCTGAGGCTGGGGACGTGAAACCGGCGCTCGGGGTCCAGCCCCTCGGCGCGGATGTGGTTCTCCACCAGCTTGCGGATGACGAACAGCTTCCGCTCGAAGGCCGAGGGAACCACGCGACGCCGGGCGATGTAGACCTGCCGCAGCACCGGCATCGAGCGGCGGGCGAGCCAGCCGAGCCGGGAGGCGTCCACCGGGACGTCACGCCAGCCGAGGATCCGCTGCCCCTCCCGCTCTGTGACGTCCGTGAACACGCGTTCGCACGCGGCCCGGGCGGAGGGATCGGCGGGGAGGAACACCTGGCCCACCGCGAAGCAGCGGGGCTCGGGGATGTCGAACCCGAGGCGCAGCCCTTCCTTGCGGAAGAACGCATCCGGGAGCTGGAGGAGGATGCCGGCGCCGTCGCCGGTCTGCGGATCCGCCCCGCACGCCGCGCGGTGCGACAGGCGCACCAGGATGTCCAGCCCCTGCTCGACGATGGACCGCGACCTTTCACCCCGCAGGTGTGCGACGAAGCCCAGCCCGCAGGCGTCGTGCTCCAGCGTGGGCTCGTACAGTCCGTGCCTCGAGGGCAGGGGCATCCATGACCTCCCGACCGACCGGTCTGCCGCAGGGCGGCAAACGCAAAGCGTAAGGGAAGTGGCTGACGTGACCCAAACGTGGGCGCATCTGCTCCACCACTGCGGCGGATGAGCGGGGCTGTCGAGGTGTCAAACACCTACGAAAACATAGTATATTCATATAGTTGTACGATCATTCGCTCGCTGAGCGTCCGGCCGGGCTCGTCCTGCCCAACCAGGCCCCGGACTCCCGGTCGCGAGGGCTGGCCCCGTCGCCACACGCACCGTCTGACCGGTCGGCCTCCTCGACGGCCTCACCGGATCAGGCCAGGCCCGAGGGACGACGGCGGCTCGCGTCAAGAACCGAGGGTCAGATGCTCAGCCGGAGCCCGATGCCGAGGTCGAGGATCGGGGCGTTGAGTGGACCGAAGAACGAGCTCGGCGGGACTCCGGTCACGCCGTCCACCGTCGAGAGGTCGGTCCGGGGGAACCCGAGACGAAGCTCACCGCCGGTCCTCCCGAAGTGACCGGCGATGTAGCTCTCGACCGAGAGGTAGCTGAGCACGGTGATCACGAAGTCCAGCCGCGCGATGTAGCTCCCGTCGCTCAGGTTGCCGATGCCGGAGAGGATCCAGGTGCGCTTCTGCGCGGTCTCGAGCAGCGTCGCGCTCAGCGCCAGGTAGTGCTTGCCGACGTAGAACGGCTGGAACCCTCCGAGGATCAGGAGTGGCAGGTACTCGTCCCGCGTGTAGCTCGCCGAGTTGTAGAAGTACTCCGCGCCGAGGGTGATCGACTTGTTCCCCTCGAAGTTGATGGAGTAGCTCACGCCGCCCGCGGCCTGGATCACCGGCGTGGACCGCAACGGGACGGTCACGCTCGCCGGTGTGTTCGCGGTGACCGTCGTGCCCGGCGGAATGCGGGGATCCAGCCCGGTCACGTCGATGGGCGTGCCGAGGGTGAACGAGCGCGACCCAGGGATATCGAGGTTCTGTTTCCAGGCGACCTCGCCGTAGACGTCGACGTCGCCGATCGACATCGTCAGGTCCGCGCCCGCCCGCGCCGCGCGATTGCGCTGCACCAGCCCGTCGAGGCCGAACGCGCCGTTCTTGAACGAGAACTCCGCCCGGGCCGCGCCCCCGACGTCCCGGAGCAGCGTGCCGGTGTCGGTCGGATTCACTCCCGAGCCACCGGGGTTCTCCACCGACGAGCTGCCGGAGTAGCCACCTCCCACGTTCTGCGTCGGCTCGAAGAGAGCCACCGCGGTGAAGTTCCAGCCGGCGCTCTCCCAGGGAATCTGCAGGCGGGCCATCGTGACCCCCAGCCGCGCGTCGAAGAGAGCCAGCGGGTCGCGCGGCTGCGAGGCGAGGAAGTCGGTCGGGGAGAAGAAGCGCGCCACGCCCCACTTCACGTGCTGCCGCCCCACGGTGACGAACACCGAGCGCGCGATGTCGAACGAGAGCCACGCCTGGTCGAGCAGCACCGCCGGGTTGCTCGCGGTGGTCGTCGCGGGGATGCCCGGAAGCGCCGTCCCACCCACCGTCGTCGAGAGGAAAGGGTCGTAGGTCATCCGGCCGAGCACGAACGCGCGGAGCCGATCCGTGGGCCGCGCGTCGAGGTAGACGTCCACCAGCGTGGGGATCGAGACCCGCGACTGGTTGAAGGGCTGGTCCTGCTGCACGGTGAGGAAGGCACGGGTGTAGAAGAGGCCGCCGATCTTCAGCGGATCCTCCTTCACTCGCCCGGAGGCGAACGCGTCGGAGGAGGGCGCCTCGTCGAGCCCCCGCGACTCCTGTGCGGCGGCGCCCGCCGGCCCGGTGCTTCCTCCCGCGTCGCGCGGCGCCCCTGCGTCCGGAGCGCCGCCGAACATCGACTCCTCGCTCGGCCGGGCAGACGAGGATCCGGCATCCGCCGAGCCGCCGAAGAGCGCGTTCTCGTCCGGCCGCTGGGCCAGCGCGGGGAGCGACAGCGCGAGAGCCGCCAGCGCCGCCCGCCAGGTCATCGGCTCTTCGACTCCAGCCAGGCCTTGGTGAAGATGTTGGCCTCGAGCGGTCTGAGGTCCACGGATTTCAGCACCACGATGGTGCTGTTGGCCTTCTCCACCTCGTCGTAGATGCGGATCTCGCCCGGGTACCAGACGTCCGCGCCCTTCGACTCGCTGAAGAGCTTCTTCCAGCTCGGATAGTAGAGCGTCCGCATCAGCCGCCCGGAGAGCGCGAACTCCTGCCGCTTGAGCACGTTCCCCGTCCCCTGGTCCACCCACATCTTCAGGACCGGGAAGGCCACGTCGACCCCCGGCTTCACCTTCGAGTCGATGATCCAGGTGTCGAAGGCGCCGAGCTTCGCCTCACCGGCAAACGCGGACTCGTACTCCTCGGCCAGCCGCGACTCGTCGAAGTCCGCGCGGCGGCTGTCGGTGCCCGCGATGCGCTCGCGCTCCGTGCGCCGGTCCCACTTCCCGGTGGTGGGGTCGTAGCTCCAGAGGTTCTTGTCCAGCCGCAGGTACCCTTTCCCGGCCTCGCCCTTCGGCTTGGTGAAGAGGATCATCAGCTTCTGGTCCGAGCTCCGGCGGTAGACGATGGCCTCGCGCGCGGTGTCGGTCTTGTCCTTCTCCTTCTGTTCCAGGTACGCGAGCGAGCGGTAGTCGCCCGAGTTCCGCTGCCGGTCGTCGATGGTCTTCACCACCTCCGTGACCTGGGCCGGCGCGAGGGCCTTGGCCCGGGCCGTCCAGGAGAGCCCTGCCACGAGCAGCAGGGCGAGGCGAAGCGTCGTGGTCTTCATGTCGTGGGGCTCATCCCACCCGGTGCATGGCCGTCACCGGCTGCAGGCGGGCGGCGAGAAGGGAAGGAATCAGGGCGATGGCGCTGGTGCTTCCAGCGATGAGCCCGATGGCACCCGCAACCGCGGAGGGCTTCACCAGGAGGTGGAACTCTTCCCGCATCAGGAAGAGCTGCAAGGCCAGCGGGGCATGGAGGTGCGCGAGGTTGAGCAGCGCGCAGATGCCCAGCCCCAGGCCTGCGCCGGCCACGGTGGCGGTGATGGAGAGGGTGAAGGCCTCGATCATGAACATGGCCAGCACCCGAACCCTCTGCATGCCGATTGCCCTCAGGGTGCCGATCTCCCGGGTCCGTTCCCGGATCGAGATCCACAGGGTGTTCATCAGCCCCACGACGATGATCACCAGGAGAATCCCGATCAGGGTGTAGGAGAGCCAGGTGATCGCGGTGATGGTCCACTGGATGAAGGAGATCTCGTCCTCCCAGGTGGTGACGTCGAGCTTCTGGCCGGTCCAGCCCTCACGGTTGACCGTCTCGAACTTGAACCAGAAGGCACGCGGGTCGGGGTCCATCAACTGATAGCCCGCTGCGGCGAGGACCTTCCGGAGCCTCTCCTGGACCCGCGGCGAGGCCCTCACGTCCTTGAGATAGATGAAGAGCGCTCCGGTGGCTCCCTCGTTCATCTGGTACAGGGCCCGGAGGGTGGAGTCCGGGACGTAGGTGTTGAAGCTGCTCAGCAGTCCCACGTTCTTCGCGATGGCCACGATCCGGACGTCGACGGTGTTGGCAACTCCGCGGAGGGTGTAGGCGCTGAGCGTCAGCTGGTCTCCGACTCGCACGCCCAGCTTCTCGGCCTGCATGTCGAAGATCAGGATGGTACCGGGCTCGGCCAGACCGTCGAGCGAGCCTTCCTTGACCTGGATCACTCGGCGGAACCCGGGCTCGTGGAGGATGTCGATCCCACCGACTCCTGACTGGAGCGAGCCGGTGTCGCTGACCACCTTCGCCCAGCCCCGGCCGCGCTGGGTGACGTAGTCGACCTCGGGGACCTCCCTGCGGATGACCGTCAGGATGTCCGGGTAGTGAGTCACGACTGGAGCTGCGGCGCCGGCGGTCACCTTGAAGAACCCCCCGACGTTCACGTGCCCGGTCATCAGTGTCGTGGCCGACTCGAGGATCGTGGAGCGAATCCCGTTCAGCAGGCCGAGGAGCAGCACGAGGAGCGCGGTGACTCCCATGATCGCACCGCCGAGGAGCAGCGTCCGCCGGCTGTGCTGGACCAGATTGCGAAACGCGATCAGGAAGAGCTGGCTCATCGGGATCACTCGTCGGTCTGCATCGCCCGCACCGGGGGGACGCGGGTGGCCATGAACGCCGGGTAGAGCGTGGAGATCACGGTCACCACGACGACGATGACCAGTGCCGCGACGATGTTCCACGCGCTGAGCGTCGGGAACAGCCGCGGCCCGGAGAAGAAGAAGTACAGCGTGTCGTTGTTCGCCGGGATGCCCCACCAGTGCATCAGCGCGATGATGCCGGAACCGAGCGCGGCTCCGGCGCCGCCGAACACCAGTCCCAGGGTCAGCGTCTCCACCAGCACCATTCCCAGGATGAATCCGCGCTGGGCGCCGATGGCCCGCATCGTTCCCACCTCGGGCGTGCGCTGGAGAGTGGCCATCATCACCGAGTTGTTGATGATGACCATCGCCACGATGAAGATGATCGCCACCGCGAGCAGCAGCACCACCGTGGCCAGGATGATGAACTGGCCCAGGAATCCCGCGGCCTCCCGCCAGGAGACCACCCGCAGCCCGAGGTGCTCGCGGTCGGAGAGCGCGCGAATGTCGCCCATGGTCTTCTGGAGGTGTCGCGGGTCCTTCAGGACGATGGCCGCGTCGAGCACCACGCCGCGCCCGATCTCCGACGGATCGTAGACCCTCCTGACCAGCTCCTCGCGGCGGAGAGCGGCCCCGCTGCCCTTGAACCGTTCCTTCTCGTCGATGATGCCGGGCGTGGCCTCGGCGACGATCTTCCGGCTGCCCTGTCCGAAGAGCTCCTCCTCGGCTCGGCTGCGGTCGATCTCCCGCGCGCCGCCCTCCTTCTTGATCGCGTCGATCTCCGCCTTCCGGTCGGCGCTCAGGTACCCGTAGAGCTCACGGAAGCTCACGAAGTCCATCAGGTTGATGTTTCCCGAGAGCGCCGACTTCTCCAGTCCGCGGAACTGGAAGGTCCCCCAGACCTTGAGGTTCAGGCTCTGAACGTAGCCGCTCCGGGTGAAGGCGGTGATGGTGAGGATGTCGCCGACCTTGAGGCGGTAGAGCTGCAGGAGCGCGGCGAGGTCCCGGTAGAAGACCTGGTAGCGCTCGTAGAAGTTGGTGTCGTCGGTATCGAAGAAGGCGTTGAGGAGCTTGTCCAGATCCTTCTCCGAGGAGGCCAGCGTCCGTTGCAGCAAGGCAACCGCCTTCTCCGTCTTCAGCCGGTCCAGCTGGAGCAGGATCTCCCGGGTCTGGGTGCGGTTCTCGCGGACGTAGCGCTGGAGGGTCTCGTCGCTGGCGATCTTCCCCTTCAGATCCAGGGCGTCCTTGATCTTGTCCAGACGCCGCGCGGTCCGGAGCTTGAGCCGGTCCTCGTAGACGAACTTCGACATCAGGAAGCCCCGGTGACCCGGGGGCACCGGCTGCCCGTCGACGATCTCCATCCGATCGAAGTTCTTCTGGAAGGCGTCGAGGTCGGTGCCCACGTAGCGCAGCGGCACCAGGTCGGCGTCCGAGAGCAGCGGGGCCAGCCGGTTCTCGAGGAACTCGAGCGCTCCATAGGGGTCCCGGTCGAACGCCCTTCAGAACTCATCCGACGAGGCCTTCTCGATGGCCGCCCGGGCTTCCGGGTCGACCGCGTCGGCGGTGTTGATGTCCTGGACCCGGACCTGGTCGGCCTGCAGCACCCGAACGATCTGCCGGACGTGCTCCTTGAGCGAGTCGCGCCTTTCCTCGAGCTCGTGGGTGTTCCCGTGCTCCTTCGCCTCGCGGACCACCGAGCGCAGCTCCTCGAGGGTGATGTCGACGGTGTTCCCGCTGGTGATCAGCGCGGCGTTGATCCCCATCGGGATCACCGCCTTCACGTTGGAGACCGACTCGAGAAGCTTCTGCTTCCGTTCCCAGTCCACCATCGGGCTCAGGTCGGGGTCGTTGCCGCCCATCGGCCAGATGGCGAATTCCTCCTTGCTCGCTCCGCTGTAGACCTGGATGTGGCCGGCGACGCTCCCGATGATGCTGCGGCTCATCGAGCTGATGACGCTGTTGAGCATTGCGCCGCCCACCACCACCAGCATCGTTCCTCCGAGGATCACCGAGCCGATGAGGAGGTTGATCCGCGAGCGAAAGAGGTTGCGGGCCGCGATCTTCAGCAGGATGCCGAGGCGGTCCACTCAGTGCCCTCCGGACACGGCGATGGCGGCGCCGGCGAGCTCGCGGCCGACGATCTTTCCGTCGGCGAGCCTCACCACCGCGTCGGCATGGGCCATCACCTTCGCGTCGTGCGTGGAGAAGATGAAG
>Ga0207678_10003627_pt1 | contig 13875 bp, 15 predicted proteins | sample KBSC63metaG_FD_184319 | JGI IMG/M metagenome (GOLD analysis project Ga0207678, IMG submission 184319) | Corn rhizosphere microbial communities from Kellogg Biological Station, Michigan, USA - KBS C6-3 metaG (SPAdes) (version 2) | ecosystem: Host-associated > Plants > Roots > Rhizosphere > Soil ... | reverse complement strand
TCATCCACATCCTCAACCGCCGGCGGTACAAGACGGTCAACTGGGCGGCGATGGAATTTCTGCTGCGGGCGATGAAGAAGAATCGCCGGCGGCTGAAGTTCGAGCAATGGATCCTGCTCGCGACGCGCTGCCTGCTGGTGTTCCTCGTCGCGACGGCGCTGGCGCGGCCGATCGGGTGCAAGGATTCGACGCTGGCCTCCATCGCCGGCCAGCGCTCCGGCCTGCAACGACGCCGGAAGCCACCAGGGCGCCCATTCGCTGGGCACGACGTTACGCACATAGTCCCGGAACGGGACGGTGACGATCCCGATCGGAATCGAGCCCCGGCCGGCCTGGGTGTGCACCGCGTATAGCAGGACGCGGATCGTGGCCGGCGGCGCGGTGTCCGAGTAGTACCCGGTGCAGGACGGTCCGGACGATGACTTGACCACGTGCACGGTGCTGTCGCTCGGCAATGTGGGAGCTGTGGGGGCTGCTCCGCTCCAGTACCGAACGGCCCCGACATAGTCGCTCTGTAGCGGGTGGATGGCGACCGGTACGCCATCCTGCTGCGCATCGATCATTTGGCCGTTGCCGATGTAGACCCCGACGTGGCCGGGTGACGGCCCGACCGCACCGGTGAAGAACACCAGATCGCCTGGGAGCAGCTGCGCCCTCGACACCGGGACACCCCCGTAGGCGCTCGCATTCTTGTACTGCGTTGTCGAATAGTGCGGCAGCAGGATGCCGGTCGCCTGATACACCGCGTAGAGGGCCAGGCCAGAGCAGTCGAAACCGACCGTGGTGCCGGTGCACGCCGGGTCATGGCCGATCGTCGGGCCATAGATGTCTCCGCCGGCGAAGCAATAGGGGAGGCCGAGCTGGGCCTGTGCAGCAGCCACAATGGCGTTGCTTTGACTCGTAGCGGCCGGCGCCGCCGCCCCCGGGACTGCTGCCGATCCCCGGTCGGCTGGGAGGCTGATGAGCGAAATGGCGGCCATGACGACCACCGAGAGGACCAACGCCAACACCGCGCGGGCCGTCCAAAACCGGCCCGGCGGACTGTAGCTCGCGGCAAACCTCCGAATGGCGCGGCCCCCATCGCCGGGCACGCCGAATTCGGCGTGCCTCCCCAAGTTAGCTACCAGAGTGGTGGTACGGCAATCGATGTGAACAGCCTGTCATCTCGCATTACCGATCTGTATGCATGATCCGTGGCCATGGCAACGGATCATGCATACCTTCAGCGGGTACGGCGAGACCGAACCACTAGGGGTGAAAGTAGCCGGTGGTGATGTCGTGAATGACGCCGTCAATGGGGCCCCCGCTTACGACGATCGTGCCTTGCCAGGGGGTGCCGAGGGCGAATATCAGCGCGATGCTCAGACCTATGACCAGCGTGAGTCCGCCGATGATCAGCGCGCTGCGAAAGCCGGCGCGCATGGTGAGTACGCCGGCGTTGGCTATCAAGGCGGCCCCGCTCACCGCCAGGGTGATCACATATAGGCTGGGCAGTTGTCTGGATGCCGCGGCGAGGCGCGCACGGCGGTCGGCGGTGAGCGCATCCATTGAGGCCAGGAGTTCGGTGCTGGTGGGCGTGCCGATCGCCGGCCTGGCCGCTTGCGCCCGCACGGCCTTCTCCAGGTCAGCGACGGCGCTCGCAGTCGCTGCATCGTTCCCTCGGGCGGCACTCGAACCACGCCATTCGTAGGTCCGCGTCGCAGAGAGGTAGCGCACCAGCGCAGCGTGGATCGGTTCGGCATCTACGCCGGGAGAGGTCGCCGCCCAGGCCAGGCGCGACGCGTTCCCGGCTTCGCTACTCACGATCGATTCGGCTGAGGAAAGGTATCCGGCCTCATTGGCGAGCGTTAACGCCGCCAGGATCGCAAACGCCGCCCCCAGGGGAGACATCAACGGCGAACAGATCGCATGCGCGGCGTCGCGTTGCCGCTCCGGAATCACCGCCCGGGCTGTGTACCGGCTGACTATCGCCACCAGCCCCGCGATCGCAAGGCAGCCCACGATCAGCAGTCCGACTGACTGGGATGTCAACCACACCATTTGCGTGGACCTTACGCCAAGCCGGCTCCGCTACGTGGTAATGCAGCCCCGGGCCTACCACGACGACTTTCAAAGCCGTCGCTCGGGAGCCGCCGCGGCGTATTGATTTACCTCAAGACCGGATGAAGACCAGTAGGTCGGCGTTGATCGTGTCGGCCTGCGTGGTTGGCATGCCGTGCGGGAAGCCGTGGTACGTCTTCAGCGTCCCGTTCGGGAGAAGTTTCGCGGACAGTGGTCCGGAGTCCGCGTAGGGCACGATCTGATCGTCATCACCGTGCATCACCAGTGCCGGCACCGAGATCTTCTTCAGATCCTCGGTGAAGTCGGTCTGGGAGAAGGCGACGATGCCGTCGTAGTGGGCCTTGGCGCCGCCCATCATGCCTTGGCGCCACCAGTTCTGGATGATCGGTTCGGACGCTTCCACGCCGGGCCGGTTGAATCCGTAGAACGGCCCGGACGCCAGCGAGTGGTAGAACACCGAACGGTTAGCGGCTACCTGTGCCTGAAAGTCGTCGAACACGCTCTTCGGCAGACCACCGGGGTTCGCGTCGGTCTGCACCATCAGGGGCGGCACCGAGCTGATGAGGACGGCTTTCGCGACGCGGCTCTCGCCGTGGCGAGCGATGTAGCGCACGACCTCGCCACCGCCCGTCGAGTGACCGACGTGAACCGCATCATGCAGATCGAGATGCGCTGTCACCGCGGCCAGGTCATCGGCGTAATGGTCCATATCGTGACCATCGCCGGTCTGCGCCGAGCGGCCGTGTCCACGTCGGTCGTGGGCGATCACCCGGTAGCCGTGCCCGAGAAAGAACAGCATCTGCGTGTCCCAGTCATCGGACGACAGCGGCCAACCATGGCTGAACACGATCGGCTGACCCGAGCCCCAGTCCTTGTAGAAGATCTCCGTGCCGTCGGTGGTCGTGATCGAGCCCATACCTGCCTCCCATGGCCGTTACGTGACGCGGCACCGCGCGAAGAAACGAGCCTACCCAGCCCCATCGCCTACAGCTACGCCGAAGTCTCGCCTTCGGACACGCTCGGTGCCTCCGGTACAAGATCCTCGGTCGCGATCTTGGACCTATCGCCCGATAACGATTACTCAAAGATCATCTCGCCCCTCGTGATCAAGGGCGTCAAGTGTGGAACAGCGCGCTGTACGCGTTGATGGCGGGCTGGCCACCGAGGTGGGCGTACAGCACGGTGGAGTCTTTGCTGATGTCGCCCGCGCGGATGAGATCGATGAGGGCGGCCATGGACTTCCCCTCGTAGACGGGGTCCAGAATGATGCCCTCCAGCCGGCCGGTCAGCCGCATGGCGTCCAGGGTCGAGGCCACGGGGATGCCGTACGCCTCACCGGCCCAGCCCTGGAGCACATTGATCTCGTCGTCGCGGAGGTCACGGTCGAGGCCGATCAGTCCAGCAGTGTTCCGGGCGATCTTCTCCACCTGGGCGCGCGTCTCGGCGATCTTTGCGGACGCGTCGATACCGAGCACGCGGCGCGGCCGAGCCTGTCCGGCAAACCCGGCGATCATGCCGGCATGGGTGCTGCCGGTCACGGTGCACACGATGATCGTGTCGAAGTAGACGCCAAGCTGCTGTTCTTGCTGATGTACCTCGTCGGCCCAGTTCGCGAACCCCAATCCACCCAAGCGATGATCGGACGCGCCGGCCGGGATCGGATACGGGATGCCGCCGGAGGCACGCACCTCTTCCAGGGCATTCTCCCAGCTCTCCTTGAACCCGATGCCGAAGCCGGCGGCGACCAACTCGACCTGCGCGCCCATGATTCGCGACAGCAGAATGTTGCCAACTCGGTCATACACCGCGTCCGGCCAGTCCACCCAGCTCTCTTGGATCAGTCGCGCCTTGAGGCCCAGCTTCGCCGCCACGGCCGCCACTTGGCGGGTGTGGTTGGACTGAATCCCGCCGATCGACACCAACGTATCCGCGCCCTGCGCGAGCGCGTCCGGCACCAGGTACTCCAGCTTTCGAGTCTTGTTCCCGCCGTAGGCCAGACCGCTGTTGCAGTCCTCGCGCTTGGCCCAGATCCGTGGGCCGCCAAGGTAATCGCTGAGCCGGTCCAGCGGATGCACCGGGCTCGGGCCGAACAGCAGTGGGTAACGGGGAAAGTCCGCAATTGACATGGCGTGACCATCGTCGGGTCGGCCGGCGACGTCAACCCATCAGGTCGGTCGCCGTAACTCACGCTTCGCTGGGTCGGATCACCCCTGATTCGTAGGCAAACACGACGGCTTGTACGCGGTCGCGCAGCCCCAGTTTCGCAAGCACATGCGCAACATGCGTCTTTACCGTCGCCTCACTGACCACGAATTCCTTCGCGAGCTCGGCGTTCGACCGGCCACGCGCCATGAGGACGAGGACTTCTCGCTCGCGCGCTGTCAGCTGCTCGAGTTCTCGAGGAGCAGGCCGGGCGGCGTTGGGTGGGCGGCGCACATACTCCTCGATCATGCGACGAGTTACTGAGGGCGCCAGCAGCGCTTCGCCCGACACGACTGCGTGGATCCCGGTCACCAGTTGTTCCGGCGGAACGTCCTTCAGCAGGAACCCACTCGCTCCGGCGCGCAGCGACTCGTATACGTACTCGTCCATGTCGAAGGTCGTCAGCATCAAGATCTTCGACGGGCATTGACCCTCGACGAGGCGTCGCGTCGCCTCGATCCCGTCCAGGCCGGGCATGCGCACGTCCATCAACACGATGTCAGGGAGCAGCCGCCGCGCGGCGGCTACCGCTTCGTAACCGTCCTCCGCCTCGCCCACGACCTCGAGATCGGTTTCTGCGTCGAGAATCAGCCGGAAGCCGGCGCGCACAAGCGCCTGATCGTCGGCGATGAGCACGCCCAGGCTCATTGGCTGACTTCGTCGGGCACGTCGACCTGCCGCCCGGTCATGTATGCACCGGAAGGCGGGCCCGCAACCGGAAGCCGCCCTCAGTTCGAGGCCCGACGTCGAGGTCTCCTCCATAGATCGAGACCCGTTCGCGCATTCCGAGCAGACCGTGTCCACCGTTGCCGCGACCGTTCGCTCCACGACCGTCGTCGACGACCTCGACTTCGACCTGCCCGGTGGCGTAGCGCACCCGTACCTCGGCACGCTCCGCCGACGCATGCTTGATCGTGTTGGTCAACCCCTCCTGAACGAGCCGGTACGCAGTGAGGTCGATGCCTGCCGGCAGGCGGACCGGCTCGCCTTCGATCCGCAAGTCAACCTGGAGCCCCGTCTCCTGCGCATGCGCGACCAGCGTTCGCATGTCGGCCAGGCCCGGTTGCGGGGCCCGCGCCGCCGCCTCGTGATCGTCCGTGCGCAACACTCCGACCAGGCGACGCATCTCGGCAAGCGCCTCCCGACCGGTCTGCTCGACAGTGAGCAATGCGTGGCGCTCTTTCTCCTGCTCGGCCGCCAGCAGCCGGCGAACCGCGGACGACTGCACAGTCATCACGCTGACGCTGTGCGCGACCACATCGTGAAGCTCCCGCGCGATGCGGGCACGTTCCTCAGCGATTGCTCGCCGCGCGTCTTCCTCACGCGTCTGCTCCAACCACGTCGCCCGTTGCTCGGCGGCCTCCGCATGCGCTGCCCGTGCCCGTAAAACGAAACCCGCCAGCCACGCGACCGTGAACAGCCCCGGCAGCGCATAGTCACCCGCCGCGTGGTCGGGATTGTTGACGACGACAATCGTGATAGCGGCGAGCACGACCGCCAAGCCAAGGCAAGCGCGCCTTCCGTCGGGCAGGTTGCCGAGCAGGAATGCCGCGACCATTCCGGCGATATAGACGGTAATCGGGAACACGACCAACCGACCGTCGACGAACGACAATCCTGCGGCAATCAACCAAACGCTTGCCGGGGCAGCTAGCGGGAAACGGCGTCGGCAGAGCAGCGGCAGCACCACGACCGCAACAGCCGGAACGGCGAACCACAACGGGGACGTCGGCGCGTTGTCCGCGTCTCCGCTGAACAAGACGATGAGCGCGCTTGCGCTTGCTCCGAGGACGATTAACGCATCGAAGCCGTAATTGCGGATGAGGAAGCGCACGCGTTCCACGAGATGACCCTACGGTAGGCCGGTCCGGCGGACGTCATCCTTCCGGACGATTCCAAAATCACCCTGGCGGATGGCAGCAAATAGCGCTCAATGCTGACGATTTCGCCGCTCCGAATTCCTACCGTCATCCCCATGGCCGAAATCAAGCACGAGATCCTTCGCACACCACGAGGTAGTCAGGAGCTTGACATGAGCAGCTCAGCAGTCAGGCTGCAAGCCTCCCGTCGTAACCTCATCATGATCGCTGTGCTGATTTGCGTGCTCGCCGCCGCCGCGTACCTGGCGACTCATGGATGGAGCGATGTGGCGCGGCAACTTTCCCACGCGTTCGGCCATCTGCCCAGGCCGCTCCAAGCCCTCTTCGGCGGGTCCCGGTTCGCCCATCTGCTCGCAGCGGCCCAGTGACACCGGAACCTGTGGGCCGAGACCGTGCGCCACGTTCCGGCGCGGTTCATCCCAGGCGGGCGATACGGTGGTTGCACGGGCTGCCAATATAGAAGCGCGCAGCTTACCCATTCCGATTGGCTGTGGCACTCGACGAGGAGGCGTTATGGCGTTTTGCCCGGTAGATGTGATGATTGTCGGGTTTCCTGGCAACAAGTTCAGCGGCCGCATCGCCCCGGCGCTGATGGAGCTGGTCGACAACTCCACGATCCGGATCATCGACCTCTTGTTCGTCAGCAAGGACACTGACGGTGTGGTCACCACCATCAAGGCGGCTGACGTTGATGCGGAGACCGGGCCGGGCTACCTGGGGATCAACGTCGTGCAGCCCGGCGCGCTGGGCCCGGAGGACGCCGAGGAGCTGCAGGAGGACTTGGCGCCCAACAGTTCCGCGATGCTTATCGCGTTCGAGAACATCTGGGCGAGAAAGCTGATCGAGGCCGCTCGGGACGCGGATGCGGTGGTGATGGACCACGTCCGTATTCCCTCGGACGTGGTCGCGGCCGTCGTCACGGCCGCCTAGCAAACAGAGAAGCTAAGAGAATAGGAGCGCAGATATGGGATTGCTACGCATGGCCGCACGCACCGCCGTTGTCGCGGGTACCGCCACCGCCGTTTCCGGACGCGTCGCCCGCCGGCAGGCCTCAAGGTACGACCAAAAGGCTCAAGAGCAGGAGGCGCAGGCCGAGCCAGCCGCGCCGGCAGCCGTGGCCGCCGCACCAGCCGAGCCGGAGGATGACGACATGGCGAAGCTTCAGCAGTTGGCGCAACTGCACAGCCAGGGAGTGCTATCCGATGAGGAGTTCGCAGCAGCCAAGGCCAAGATCTTAGGGATCTGAAGAAGGCTGCACCCAAGGCTCCGTGCCGTGGCGGAACCCTACTCGCGGCTGGCCGAGGTGTACGACGAGATCGTGGTCGACCCTTGCCACGAAGGCTGGGCCGCCTACCTTGACGACCAGTGGCGTGGCGACCCGGACGGTGTGCGCACTGTCTTGGATCTCTGCTGCGGAACCGGCCTGATGACCGTTGCTCTCACTCGGCTCGGTTATCAGGTAACCGGCATCGACGCCTCTTTACCGATGCTGGCCCGGGCCCGCCGGCGCGTGGGCCCGGATACGGTTCTGCTCCAGCAAACGCTTCCTGACCTGGCGGTTGACGGCGTCTTCGATGCGGGCGTGTGCACATTCGACGGCCTCAACTACCTCACCCCGGAGGACTTCGGCCGGACCCTCAAAGCAGTCGGCCACCGGCTCAGGCCGGGTGGCTGGCTGGCGTTCGACCTGCACACAGATGCGATGTTGGCGTTTGCGGCATCTCACCCGGTCCTTTCGGGACAAGCCAGTGGAAAGAGCTTCACCATCAGCAACACGGTGGACCTTCAGGCGCGCAGCTGCGCCACTCAGATCGACATCAACGGACCAGGCGATCGCGACACCTTCAGCGAGCGACATCGGCAGTTCTTCTTCCCGGCCGCGGACGTTCGCCGGGCCCTTGCCAACGCTAAGTTCGGATCACCGGCAGTCACTGACGAGTACACCGATCAGGCCGCCACGCCCTCGACCTTGCGCGCCACCTGGATCTCCCGGCGCCTGCCCGGGGCCACTACCGTCGGGTTCGGTAGTTGAGATAGACCACGCCGTTGTCGAACCGACGCTCGTCCTGCAGGTCCAGCTCGACCCTCACGTCCGGCGGGAGGAAGTGCGTACCGCCGCCCACAATGATCGGGGTCAGGAGCTGCTGCCATTCGTCGACCAGCCCGGCGCGAATAGCGAGCGCGGCCAGGGTTGCGCCGCCGATGGAGATATCGCGATCAGCGTGGCGCTTCATGCCCGCGACGGCGTCGGCCTGGAACGCGGGTTCGATCCGGGTCTTGGGCGTAGCCGGCGCAGCCAGCGTGCTCGAGTACACCACCTTGTCCGCGGCCTGCCAGATGCGGGCGAAGTCATCCGCGACCTGCGACTGATTCGGCTCCTCGAGCATGTCCTGCCAGGCCCTCATAACCTCGTACATCCGCCGCCCGTAAAGGTAAGTGCCGACCGGGCGTTCGAGGTCATTGACAAAGGCGTGCACTTGGTCGTCGGGTGCCGACCAATCGAAATGGCCATCGGCGTCAACGGTGTAGCCGTCGAGCGACGTGATCGCGGAGTAGATGAGCTTCGCCATTGCCCAGTGATATCGCAACCTCCGGCGATTCTGGAACGTGATTAATTTGCCGAGCATTCGCCTTCCGCTCCTGGGTATCACCGCAGACCGAAACTCGAGTACTGGACGTCGGCGCGAACACGGCCGGCCGGGCGGCCTCGGCCGGCCGCACGATCGGACTCGGCATCGAATAGCGCGAAGAAACGCCAGGAAGGAGGCATGATCGCGGAGTAGGTCGCGGCAGCACCGGACCACGCCGGAGAGATGAGCTGGTGAAACTTACCGAGCGGAACCACCCGGAGGCCGGGCGGCGCTGGCCCCGCAGCGTGTTCGGTGTTGGCACGGAACCCGACCCGCGGTTCACCTTCGCCAACGAGCGAACGTTCCTGGCCTGGATCCGCACCGCCTTGGCGCTGCTCGCCGCTGGCATCTCGCTCGACACGTTCGTGACCAAGTTCCCCGAGGCTCTGCGCACAGCCGTGTCGATCCTGCTCGTGCTCACCGGCGCCGCCTGCGGAGGGCTTGCCTATCGCCGCTGGATGGCGAGCGAACGCGCCCTACGACTGAACAAGCCGCTGCCGGCACCGGTCATCGCGCCGGTGCTCGGCTACGGCGTGGTCCTCGTCGGCGTCACCTTTGCCGTCGTGCTGCTCGTGCGGCGATGACCGGCAGCGATGGCGGGCGCTCCGACGCGTCGGAGATCTGGGATCGGGGGGTACAGAACGAGCGGACGTCGCTGGCCTGGACTCGATCGATCTTGTCCTGCTTCGGCTGCGCCCTGCTTCTCGCCCGGCTGGCCGCCAACACGAGCTGGATCATCGGCGCCGTCATCGCCTTGGCGGCGCTCGCCCTGGCCTTGGCGGCGGTGCGAGTAAGCGCGCGCCGCTACCGCCAGGCGGCCAGCGCGCTGTCGGCCGACGAGCCCCTGCCGGACGGCACCCTGCCCGCGATCATCGTTGCGCTCGTCCTGCTCATCGGAGGGGCGGCGGTCGTGTTCATTCTGGTGGAGCTCTGATCTCGCCGCCGATGCCGGATCGCCCGGCTCCGTTGACAGGCAAGTTCCTGCTTGCCTATGGTCATGGGCCTATGGGTGACCTGTTCAAGGCACTCGCCGATCCGACGAGGAGGGCGATCCTCGATGAGCTCATCCAACGAGACGGGCAGACGCTGTTCGAGATATGCGGCCGATTGGCGATGAAATACGGCCTCAGCTCCTCCCGGCAGGCCATCTCTCAACATCTCGAGGTGCTCGAGAGCGCGGGCCTTGTCACCACCAGGCGGGAAGGCCGGTACAAGTTCCATCACGTCGACACGTCGCCGCTGCGCCAGATCGTCGAGCGGTGGCCCACGGACAGGAAGGGGAGCGGCGGTCGTGCGGATCAATCTGACGAGCGTCTTCGTGGATGATCAAGACAAAGCGTTGCGGTTCTACACCCGGGTGCTCGGGTTCCAGAAGAAGACCGAGGTGCCGGTCGGGGAGTACCGGTGGCTCACGGTGGTCTCACCGGAGGCGCCCGGAGGGCCGGAACTTGTCCTGGAGCCGGAAGGCCATCCCGCGGTCGGCCCGTTCAAGGCGGCATTAGTCCAGGACGGGATCCCGTTTACCTCGTTCGCAGTGGTCGACGTCGAGGCCGAGTATGAGCGGCTACGTGCCCTCGGGGTGCAGTTCACCCAGGAGCCCGTATCGATGGGGCCGGTGACGACCGCAGTCTTGGATGACACCTGCGGAAACCTCATCCAAATCGCCGCGCGTGCGTAATTCGTCGCTCGTCCGTCAGACCATTGCTATTCAGGAGCTGTCCGCCAGGATGGTCTCGTGAATGCCCCAGTGCCTGCGCCGGCGTCGAGCGCGGAACATCGCGATCAGCATGCGGGTGCGCGGGCCGCGCTAGCGCTCGGCGCACTGGGGGTTGTCTTCGGCGACCTGGGGACCAGCCCGCTCTACACGGTGCAGACCGTTTTCAACCCGAGCGACCCTCATCCGGTGCCGGTCGTCAAGAACAACATCTACGGGGTCATATCGCTGATCTTCTGGTCGGTCACGATCATCGTCACGATCACGTATGTGCTGCTGGTCATGCGGGCGGACAACAACGGCGAGGGCGGCATCATGGCCCTGATCACGTTGATAAGGCGTGGCCGGCCGGCCCGCCGTCGGCGAACGACACTAATCCTCGCCGCCCTGGGCCTTTTCGGCGCCTCGCTGTTCTTCGGCGACAGTATGATCACGCCCGCGATCTCGGTGTTGTCGGCGATCGAGGGGGTTAAGGTCGCCGCCCCGTCGCTGGCTGATTTCGTTGTGCCAATCACCGCGGTCATCCTGCTCGGCCTGTTCTTGATTCAACGGTTGGGGACGGCAAGGGTGGGCAGGCTCTTCGGACCGGTGATGGCCATCTGGTTCGTGACGATCGGTGCCTTCGGGGTACGCGGAATTGTCGATCATCCGGCCATCGTCAGGGCACTCCTGCCCACCTATGCGCTGGGCTTCCTCGTGAATCACTTCTCGACCGCATTCTTTTCATTGGCGGCCGTGGTCCTCGCCGTGACCGGCGCGGAGGCGCTCTATGCGGACATGGGCCACTTCGGCCGAGCGCCGATCAGCCGAGTGTGGCTGCTGATCGTCTTTCCGGCCTGCATGCTCAGCTATATGGGCCAGGGTGCCCTCGTCCTGGGCGATCCGCACCTCGCCGTCAGCAGTAACCCGTTCTTCCTCCTGCCACCGCACTGGGCCCGCTTGCCGATGGTGTTCCTCGCCGCCGCAGCCACGGTGATCGCGTCTCAGGCCGTGATCACCGGAGCGTTCTCGCTGACCCAGCAAGCCAGCCAACTCGGCTACTTGCCCCGGCTGCGCATCGTGCATACCTCAGAGAAGACGATGGGGCAGATCTACGTCCCCTGGATCAACTGGGCGCTACTCGTCGCCGTCCTTACGCTCGTGTTCGCGTTCAAGAGCTCGGCCGCCCTGGCGTATGCCTACGGCATGGCAGTGACCGGAACCATCACGATCACCACCCTGCTGTACTTCTACGTAGCGCGACATCAGTGGGGCAAACCACTCTGGCTGATCATCCCCGGTGCGGCCGCATTGCTCACAGTCGACCTGCTCTTTCTTGCCGCGAATCTCACCAAGTTCGTCCACGGGGCGTGGCTCCCGCTGCTGATCGGCGTCGTGGCTTTCACGGTGTTCACCACCTGGCAGCGCGGTCGGGTATTGGTCACTCGCCTACGCCAGCGCGACGAAGGACCGTTGCGTGCGTTCATCGACGCCCTGCCGACCGTGCAGCCTCCGCTGCAACGGGTGCCAGGTACCGCGGTGTTTCTCAACCGCGGCAAGGACACGACTCCGCTGGCGATGCGCGCCAACGTGGAGCACAACCACGTCTTGCACAAGTACGTCATAGTGCTGTCGATTGAAACGCTGCCGGTGCCAAGGGTCACCGACGAGCAACGGCTGAGCATTGATCCGCTTGGCTATACCGACGATCACATCAGCTACGTATCGGCCCGGTTCGGTTACATGGACGAGCCGATCGTCCCGCCATTGCTCTCGAGGATCCGCGACGCGGACGTGGAGGGCATCCACGACGATTCGGGCGTCACGTATTTCCTGTCCACTATCGAGATTCATCGAGGCGACAGCCATGACATGAGCAGCTGGCGGAAGCAGCTGTTCATCGCGACATCACACGTCACCGCTGACGCGGCCGAATACTTCGGCCTACCTCGCGATCGCACAGTCATCATGGGATCTCGGATCGACTTATAAAGGGGCGTTTACTCGGTGCGCAGTGCGGTGGCCGCCGGTGTAGCACCGGCCCACCCGGCGGGGAGCAACGCTCCGGCGACGGCGATCAGCACGCCGCCGAACACGAGCAACGCAAGCGTCAGCGGGTGGTAGACCGCGATGTCGACGGATGGCAGATGCTCGCCCGTGACGTTGGCCATCATCGGCAGAACATAGTGATGAACCATGACGCCGACGGGCGCGCCGATCGCGCCGGCGAGCAGCCCGATTCCCGCGACCGATGTGAGGACCATCGTGATCGTCTGGCGGGGTGTCATGCCCAGGGACTTGTAGACGCCCAAGTCGTGAACGCGCTCGCGGGTGTCGAATACCACGCTGTTGAGTACGCCCAAGCCGGCGACGACAACCAGCAAAATCGTGAGCAGCGCGATCAGCGCGTCCATCGCGGCGATCACCTCCGAACTGCTCGTTGCGTTCGGCCGGGCTTCGCCACCGATAGGTTGTAGCGCGGCGTTGAGTGCGTCGAGATAGCGGCCGAGGTTCGTTCCGGACTTGACGGCAACGTTGAATGCCTCGGGCCGCGCGTCCAGGCCAAGGTCGGCCAGCGTAGTCGTGCTGGTCAGCAGATCCATCCCGTCGTCACTGAGCGAGAACACCTCACCGACGATGCGCACCGAGGTGGATCGTCCGGAGTCGCTGATAGTCACCGTGTCGCCGACGTGCACGCCGGCGGCGGTGAGGAATCGACCGGTCACAACGGCCTGACCGGCGCCGGACAGCCAGTGACCCGAGACCATCTGGTGGGTAGCCCATGAGGAGTCACCTTGATAGGCGATGACGGTGGTCGTACTGGTGATCCGGGAGACATGCAGTTGCGTCAGGCTCGTGCCGTAATAGCTGCGGGTGCCAGGCTGCGCGGCGATCACCGCGGCGACGGCCGTCGGATCGGCCTGAACGGAGGGCTGGTTGCCGACCGGTACGTGAACACCCCCACCCTTGGATGGACCGCCGACGCCGACCACGACCGCCCCCGCCGAGTCGAGTTCCCGGCCGGTCTCGACGCGGTTGAGCGAAACGCCGAGGCCGACGGCGAACGCGACAGTGACCGCGCCGAGAGCGACGGCGGCACCCAGGGAAGCCGATCGAGCAGGCCGGGCAAAGAGCCTGGCCACGCCCAAACTCACCGGACGAGGGAGCGGCAACCATCCGGCCAGACGTTGTGCCCGTCGACCCCGGCCGGCGCGCGGAGTGCGACCGATGGCGATCGCGTCCACCGCCCGGAGCTGGCCGGCCCGAAGTGCGGGAACCATGGCCGCGATCGCGACCGCGCCAAGGAGGACGGCGGGCACAGCAACGCTGACCCACAACGGGATCGTCAGCGTTGCCGTACCGTACGCGTTCTCGGCCGTATTGAGCACGGGAATCGCGAGCACGTTTC
>Ga0207678_10003626_pt1 | contig 13876 bp, 8 predicted proteins | sample KBSC63metaG_FD_184319 | JGI IMG/M metagenome (GOLD analysis project Ga0207678, IMG submission 184319) | Corn rhizosphere microbial communities from Kellogg Biological Station, Michigan, USA - KBS C6-3 metaG (SPAdes) (version 2) | ecosystem: Host-associated > Plants > Roots > Rhizosphere > Soil ... | reverse complement strand
GGTACCAGCTTTCGGGGTAGCCGTCGCTTTCGGGCGGGGTGCGGCCTCCGTGGAGATGGATGACGCTGCGGACGTCGGGGACGTCGTGGCCGGAGCCGTGGAGGGTGTAGTCGATGGGGAGGAGGTGTTTGAGGGGAAGCTCGTTGGCCCATTCGACGAGGAGGGGTTCGCCGCTGCGGGTTTCGAAGAGAGGGCCGGGGGAGGCGCCGTTGAATCCCCAGAGGCGCGTGGGTGGGAGGTCGCGATGGACCTTGATGCTCATCTGCTGCATGGCTACGCGGTAGAAGGGGATTTGCTGGGAGGAGTGTTCGGGATGCGGGCGCGTGCCGTTGGGGATGGCGCGGGTGAGGAGGGGGAGGGGATCGACGTAGGGGGGCAGGGTGTTGGGATCGACCATGGGCTGGCCGGGGGTGCGCGGTGGGGTGTGGGCGGTGGCCGTCTCGGTGAGGAGCAGGCCAGAGGCAAAGGCTCCGGCTTGCTCGATGAAATTTCTGCGGGTGATCACGTGGTGCTCCGGGGTTGAAGGCCGTCCGGTGCCAACATAGAAGACGCGAGTCGACTGGAGGGCGTGGGCTGAACGATACGGTGAAGCGATGGCGCTACGAAGGAACCGCAGGTCCTTCGACTACGGCTCTCGCGATGAGACTGCGAGAGCCTTCGCTCAGGATGACAATTCTTATATTTACCTACTTCTTTACGATCTGGCCGGTGGTGGGGTTGAGGATGAGTCTGGTTGCAATGGGATGCTTGAAGTCGAACATGTTGGTGATGGGACCGGCGATGGCGTCGAAGGAGCCTTGACCGACGCGCTCGCCGCTGAGCCAGTTGTCTTCGATGAAGCGGAGGATGGAGGTCTGGTCGGTGAGGGAGTGATCGACGAAGTTGCGGCGGGCGTAGGGGGAGACGACGAGCAGAGGGAGGCGAGGGCCGTATCCGCAGCGGCCTTGCGCGTGTGCGGTTTTGGGGCCGGGGAGCGCGGTGGAGCCGTCGCCGCACTGGCCTTCGCCGGTGAGGGCGTCGGCGCTGGTGGTGGAGTGATTGACGATGGGGCCCATCTGATGGTCGTACCAGCCGTCGGAGTCGTCGTAGGCAAGGATGATGGCGGTGCTGCTCCAGCCGGGCTGCTGCTGGAGGAAGTTGAGGATGCGGACGACGAAGGCTTGCTCGCTGAGCGGGTCGGAGTAGCCGGCGTGCGCGTCCTGCACCTCGCGGGCTTTGAGGAAGCTGACGGCAGGATAGTTTCCGGCTTTGACGGCGGCGAAGAAGTCTTCGATGTCGTACTGGTGGCGGGCGGCGTCTTCGTTGTGACCGATGAGCTTGATGGAGGTGGGGCGGGTGTGGGCGGGGTTCGCGGTGGACTTGTAGTACTGGAAGGGCTGGTGGTGGGGGCTGTAGTCGAGGTCGGTGGTGTGGACGATGTTGGAGTAGGTGCTGCGGAGGCAGCCGGTGGTGCCGTTGGGATTGGTTCGGGTGAGGTCGAAGCCGCCCTGGAACCAGCCCCAGGTGATGTTCTTTTTGGAGAGCATGTCGCCGATGTTGTTGCTGCTGAGCTGGAGGAGGGGGCCGGTGGTGACGGAGCAGACGTCGCCGATGGGGTCTCCGTCGCCGATCATGGTGAAGGTGCCGTCGCCGCCCTCGATGACGGTGTTGCCGGCGTTGATCTGATCGGTGACGCCGCTGGTCTGTCCGGAGATGAGTTCGATGGCGCCGGGAGTTGAGGGGCCGAAGGCTGAGCCGTAGGAGTTGTCGTTGAGGGCGAAGTGCTGGGCGTAGTTCCACATCGCGGTGACGGTGTTGCCGTCGAAGTAGCCCATGACGAGGCCCTTGGTCTGATGGGCGTAGGGTGATGTGGCGGAGGCGGCCCCGGTCTCGGTGGCGAGGCGCTTTTTGATTGCAGGGGAGCCGAGGATGCCGGTGTAGTGGGGAAAGGAGTCCATGAGGCCGTGATTGAAGGCGCTCTGCTCGGCGGTGTAGTCGTGGTTCTCGTCGGCGGTGGCGGCCTGGGAGCGCGAGAGACGGAAGGGATTGACGGCGTCGTCGCCGTTCACTTTGACGTTGAGGAAATTTGGATTGTGATCGAGGAGAGTCGAGGTGAGACCGTTGACGGAGGGGGTGTTGGGTAGAGCGTGGAAGGCAGGCTCGCCGGGGGGATTGAGGGCGTGGGGGTAGGTGCCGAAGTAGTGGTCGAAGGAGATGTTTTCGCCGAAGATGACGACGACGTGCTGGATGGGGGTGGCGGTCGGCTGGTCATCCTTGACGACGTGCTGCGCAAAGGCAGGCAAGGATAGAGAGGCCAGCACGGTACATGCGGCAAACGATCCAGAAAAAAATTTGTTCATGCCATCTCCTTTGATGGGAGCCGTCTTCGGCGACGGCGAGATTGCGTACATCTGTTTCGTTTCGATTAGAAGAGAAGTGTATCGAATCAGAGGGAGTTCATGTTTGCACCGGGTCGGCGACTTACGGTGGAGAGTGCTTTGCGATTATTCCGAACGGCCGTCTTGTGCGATGAGATGATTTGTCGATCAAGACAGCGAAGGGTCTTCGGTGCGCGTGTTTGAACGGCACGCAACGAGACGCTGATAGAGAAGTGCAGGTCTGTGCTGGCTTGATTTGCTGTGATGTTGTTCGGCCCTGCCGGGAGAGACGGATGGCCTTCCGCAAGGCTGCGGGCAGGCTCAAAGTTAATTTTGCGGTGGCATGGATCGGGGCTTGCTCCGCTCGGCAAGCAACGTTAGAGTGGAGCGAAGGTGAACGAATGCTGCGTCGCAAGAGTGCCTTGAAATGACGCGAATGGCGCTGGTGTTGCTCCTGGGCCTGATGGGATGGTTGTCCGCTGCGATGAGGCCGGAGGCTTCTGCGACGGTGCAGGCGCAGGGCGGCGATGCGGGAGTTGCGCGTGGGGAGTATGCAGGCGACGCGGCGTGCGCTTCCTGTCATAAGGAGCAGGGTTTGTCGTACCTGCATACTTCACACTTTCTTACTTCGCGGCTGGTGGATAAAGATTCGGTGCTGGGGTCGTTTCGCGAGGGGTCCAATGTTTTGACGATTGTCGGGCCGGGGCTGGATGAGCCGGAACTCTCCTTCAAGATGGAAGCCCGGGATGGCGGGTTTTATGAGACGGCTGTGACCGGGTGGGGGAAAGAGAAGCAGAGCCGAAGCGAGCGGATGGATATCGTGACGGGCTCGGGCGTGCGCGGGGCGACGTATCTCTATTGGGAGGGAGATCGCTTGTATGAACTGCCGGTGAGCTACTGGACGAAGGGACATCGGTGGATCAATAGTCCGGGGTATACGGATGGGACGGCGGATTTTTCGCGGCCGGTCAACCCTGGGTGCCTGGAGTGCCATGCGACTTCGATTCGGCCGCTGTCGGTGGATCCGACGACAAATCGATATGAGAAGGATAGTTTTGTGGGTGGGATTTCGTGCGAGCGATGCCATGGGCCGGGCGCGGCGCATATCGCGAGGCAGAAGGCGGGCGCGGGAGAGACGGCCGGGCAGGCGATTCTGAATCCAGCGAAGTTTTCTCGCGATCGGCAGGTGGACCTTTGCGCGCTGTGTCATAACGGGACTCAGAGAGAGGCGATCGCTCCTGCGTTTTCGTACGTGCCGGGGAGGCCGCTGAGCGACTACTTCAAGCCGTTGCCGGGGGCGGCGGCGGAGCATCCCGATGTGCATGGGAACCAGGTGGGATTGCTGGAGCGAAGCCGGTGCTATCTTTCTTCGCCGACGATGAGCTGTTCGACGTGCCATGATGTTCATGCGAAGGAGCGGCCGGCGGCGAGCTATTCGGCGAAGTGCCTGACGTGCCATCAGTGGCAGAGTTGTGGGGTTGCGAAGACGCTGGGGCACGGGATTGCGAAGAACTGTATCGACTGCCATATGCCTGTGGAGCCGACCAACGTGATCGTTTCCGAGACCGCCGACAACGAGGTGAGGGCGACGATGCGGAACCACTGGATCAAGGTCTATCCTGAGGCGAGTGAACGGATTGCGAAAGAGCTGCGCGCCGCTTCGTCCCATCGACAACCTTCGCGGTGAGGCGATTTCGATTGGCGGCGAATTCGCTGGACGATGGAGCATGCAATCTGTTTGAATTTCCGCATGGCGTCTTCGAGGTGAATTCGTGCGTAGCGTTCCTGCTGCATGGCGCGTGGTTCGTCGAATTCTGACAGCAGCGGTTCTGCCAGGAGCGCTGCTGTGGTGCGCGGTGGGGCAGCCGGAGCCAGCGCAGGTGCAGCAGCAGATCTATCTCCCCGACCCTACGCCGCGGCCACCCGACCTGCAGCGGGAGTATGGCGACGATCCGGTTTCACGAGCCAGGCAACAGCAGATTGCGCTGATAAGAAAGGCGCAGCGGAGGCAGGAGATTCTAACGACGACGGACAGGCTTATCTTGCTTGCGGCGGAGTTGCGGGATGAGACGGTGAAGCATGAGACGGGTAGCTCCATGAAGGCCCGTTCCGTGAAGGCAGAGGAGATTGAAAGGCTGGCAAAGAAGGTGAAAGAGGATTCGAAGTTGCAGTAGTGCCGGGCGTTGATCGGGCAAGGCATGATGAGATTGGACTGCGAGAGGACGAAAGATGCGACGCCTTAGAGAAAGATGGAGACCGTTTCACGCTGCGTTTTCCTGTGCGGTGTCCTTGGCGCTGTTGATCGGGATTGCGGCTGGGCAGACGGGCAAAGATACGGCACCGCAGGCAGGAGCGGCGAGCGCGACGGATGCGCAGCAGGCCGCCGTCCAGAGCGGAAAGGCGGCGGAGGGAGCTGCGCAGAAGGATGTCAAGGCTGGACCGATGTCGGCGGAAGAGCAGCAACAGGCACAACTGGTGGCGGATACGAATAAGCTGTACCAACTGGCTCAGGAGCTGAAGGTGGAAGTGGCGAAGAGCAATAAGGACACGCTGTCGATCTCTGTGATTAAGAAGGCCACGGAGGTCGAGAAGCTGGCGAGGAGCCTGAAAGAACGGATGCGGAAGCAATAACGGCGCTGGGACGGGGCGCTATGGCTGGGGGGCAGTGTTGCCGGTGGAGAGCTTCTGATAGAGCGCCTGGCTGGATTCTTTGGCGGATCGGTTGATCGCGCTGGCCCTGGCAAATTCGGCTGTTGCCTGCTCTTTTTTCCCCATCGATTGGTAGAGCTTCGCGAGACGCCAATGCGGGGCGACGTCGGAGGGGTCGAGGGCGATGGCGCGCTCGAGTTCGCGGGCGGCGTCTTCCTTGCGTCCGAGTTCCGCGTAGACCATGCCGAGGTCGCGGTGGACGAAGGCGATGGAGGGGTCGGCGGCAAGGGCCTTCTCCAACTCAGGCTGGGCCTTGGCGTACTCGTTCAACTGGGTGTAGGAGTCCCCTAGATAGGCGCGCGCCTGGATGTGGTGCGGGTCGTTGTCGAGCTCGGCCTGAAACTCGCTGGCGGCCTCGGCGTAGTGGTTCTGCGTCCAGAGGAGGTAGGCAAGGCCGAAGTGGACGTTGGGTTCTTTCGGGTTGGCGTGGACGGCGGCGCGAAAGTATTGGGTTGCGCCGGCGTTGTCGCCCTTCGAGTCCAGGGCTTCTCCTGCGAGCATGTCGGCTTCGGCGGACTCGGCGTTGAGGGCGAGGATCTGCTTGTAGGTGTCCAGGACACATTGATACTGCTTGCTCCAGAGGCAACTGTGGGCGAGGGTGAGGCGGAGGGTGAGGTTCCCAGGTTCCTGTTCGGCGGCGCGTTGGAGGTAGGGGATCGCGACGAGGTAGTCGCCCATGCCGTAGTGGGTCATGCCGAGAAGGATGATGAGGCGCGGATCGCCGGGGCGCTTGCGCAACTCTGCGGTGAAGGGCTTGAGCGCGGCGGGGAACTGGTTCGTCTTGAAGAGAGCGAGGCCAAGATTCATTTCGAGGCCGGGGAGATTGGGGTCGAGCGCGAGGGCTTGGCGATAGAAGGGGATCGCTTTGTCGTAGTGTTGCTGACGCGCTTCGAGAAGGCCGAGATGGGCGGGGGCTTCGGGGTTGCGAGGATTGGCCCGGGCGATACTGTGCCAGAGTTGCTCTGCCTCGGCGTTTTGGCCCTGCTGTTCGAGGGCGAGCGCTTGTTGACGGGTTGAGGTTTGAGCGAAGAGGAAGGTCGCCCCGGAGAGGATTGCTGCGACGAGCGATGCTCGTACCCGATTACGGTAAAGCCGCTTCACTGCTGACTCCGTGGGGACATTTTCATTACGGTACGCGTGCGGATGAGGGAATGGCAAGATAGCGTGACGAGCAAAGAAAAAGCGCGGCAGATGGGAATCTGCCGCGCTCGGAGGAGTGAGGGTTAGAAGTTGAATTTGCCGCCGAACTCCAGCGTACGGGGGTCCTGGACGCTGGTGACCTGTCCGAAGTTGCCGTTGCCGAAGCCGTTGCCCACACCGTTGAATTGTGTGTGGTTGAAGGTGTTGAACGATTCGGCCCGGAACTGGACGTTGACCCGTTCCGTGAAGGCGAACGTTTTGTACAGGGACGTTGAGAAGTTGACGCGGCCCGGTCCTATGATCGAGTCCTTGCTAGCATTGCCGAAGCCCTGGTTCAGGCCACCAGCCCATGCAGGTGTTGGAGCGGAGAAGATGGACGTATCAAACCACTGTTTTTCTTTTTTGATGTAGCGCATCTTGCCGTTGATGTTCGGACGGTTGGTGTAACCGCCGCCCAATCCGACCGTATCGTAGCCAACACTTAGGCCTGGGCCCTGGTTGGAGATGATGGCGCCGCTCTGGAAGATGGCGGTACCTGCAACTTCCCATCCGCCAAGCACGGAGTGGGTCAGGCCGTGGCCGGTGAAGAAGGGCAGCTTGTAGATATAGTTTGCGTTGAGGATATGACGCCGGTCGAGTGCGCCCGAACCCTTGTCATACTTGAGGTTGAAGGGGTTGCTCACCGTGTTCAGGTCGTAGCTGGTGAGATCGATCTCGTGTGACCAGGTGTAATCGAGCTCGCCGCTGAGGCCCCAGCGATTCTGCACGCGAACGCCCGTCTGGAAGCCATTGTAGTTTCCATTCGTGGTGTTCTCCTGCTGGTTGATGTTGCCAAAACCCACGAAGTTGCGATAGAAGTCGGGGTTCGACAACGATGCGCCGCCGGGGTTGGTTCCAGTTTTGTTGCTGGAGTCGCCCGCGTTGGCGCGGATGGCCATCGGCGTGTTGAGCGGGTACGTGTTGATCTGGCGGTTGACGTTCTGATGCCATGCAAGATTGCCGACATATTGAACGACAGCCACGACGGACGGAGAGATTTCATGCTGAAGTCCCAGGCTGAATTGCGCAACGCCGGGTGCCGGATACTTGCGAGCCAGGGTGGTTGCCGATTGTGCGAAGAAGGGCTGCGCCGCGGTGGAACCGCTGACGTAGCTCGTACTCGGATCGGAGAGGTAGACGCCGGAGGCGGAAGGATAGTTGAAGAAGGGAACCGTGGTGGCAGCGTTATAGATATCGTTGCCCTGCAGGCGCTCGTAGAATGAGCCGATGCCGCCGCGGAGAACCGTCTTGCCGTTTCCGAAGATGTCCTCGGAGAAGCCGACGCGAGGCTGTATCGTAGCGTAGTCGTTGGTGACGAGACCCTTCGGTTGACCGTTCTGACCGGCAAGGTAGATACCGTTCAGGTAGAAGCGCTGGCCGTTGACTGTCGCAAACCCAGGTCCAGTCGGATCGAGCTGGCTGGTCGGATTGCCGTGACTATCCAGAACATACTTCGGAGCCTGACTGGATAGATAAAGATTGGGATCGAAGTTGGAGACGAAGTTCTGGCGCTCCCATGCGTGCGGGAGAGCGTCATAACGGATCCCAAGCTGTAGACTGAGGCGCTGAGTTACGTGCCAGGTGTCCATCGCATACGCAGACGTTGTCTGATTGACGTAGTGGCGGGTGGGCAACTGCTGAGCCTGTTGGTACTTTTGGACAATGCCAAGCATGAAGTCGACCATTGAGTCGCCAGCGTACTTGACTCCGTTGTAGGTTCCTCCAGTAACTGTGCCAACGGTGATATCTCCGCCGGGGTTGCCGAAGAGCTGCTGATTCTTGGTATAGCGGTTGTAGCTGAAGCCGAACTTCATGGAGTGCTTGCCCGACAGGTAGGAGACATCGATCTTAGGAGAATAGTCCTGAGCGGCATTGTGCCAGGGCGCCGATCCTGGATTCTCCTGCGTGTTGTAGGGACTTCCAAGGTGCAGGTTCGGCGTGTTCTTCGAGCCGTTGTTGAAGAACGTTTTGATGTTCACGCCGGAGGGTAGCAGCGAGTTCGGGCTATTGGTGATGTTGATGACATTGCCGTCGTAGTTCAGGCTGACTTCGGCCAACAGGTTTGGCGTGATGGTGCCGGTCAGCTTGATGGTGGCGCTGTTGGAAGGGTTGGAGAGTGTGCTGGTAATGGTGTTGTAGTCCGCACCCGACCATCCAAGCATCGGCTGTGCGTAGCCTTGTAAGACGGAGTCGTGAATGTAGTGGCCGAGGATCTGCCACTTGTCGGTGAACCTGTGATCGATGCGCACGACGTCATCGCGGACATTGATGGGCTGGCTGGCCTGACTGACGATCTGGTCGTTCGGCAGGTTTGGCTTCGGGATCACGCCGGAGCTGAGGTAGGCGACCGCAGTGGGGTCGATAAGAGCTGCGGGGATGGTGTTGTTGGGAAAGGGTGCTCCGGGGGTCAGACCCAGGGTTGCCAGCTTGGTGAGGTACGCAGGATCGCTGACAGTTGTAGCGGAAGGCACGAGAATTTGCGTTGTGCTGGCAAAACCTGGTGCAACATATTTAAGGGCCTGACCTGCGACTGGGAAGTCGGCTGCCGGAAGCGTGTTTCTGGTGTTCGGGCTGCTGCCCTGGATGATCCTCCGCCACTCTTCGTTCCAGAAGAAGAAGGTTTTGTCGCGGCTCTTGTTGTAGACGCCGGGGATGGTGAGCGGACCGCCGATGTTGAAGCCGAAGATGTTGTAGTTCAACTTCTGGCGTGGCTTTCCGGACTGCTTCTGGAAGTAGTTGTTCGCGTCATAGACTGTGTTGCGGTTGAACTCCCAGAGTCCACCGTGGAAGGTGCGGGTACCGCTCTTGAGTCCGAGGCTGATGGTAGCTCCGGAGGAGATACCGTAGTCCGGGGGATAGTTGCTGGCGAGGGTCTGGAACTGGGCGATGGCGTCCTGTGAGGGCATGACGCTCATGCCGCCGCCGGCGCCACGGTCATCGGCTTCGCCACCGTCGATCAGCCAGATGTTGTGGCTCTGGCGGAGGCCGTTGACGCTGATGGTGAAGTTGGAGGCGATCGAGGTGGGGGTGTTGCTGTCGGGCAGGCCGGAACTGACGCCGAGGCCAAGAGCGGCAAGGGCGGCGAAGTTTCGATTTTGCGTGGCGATTCCGGCAATCTGATCGGCGTTGATCAGGGTGCTGACCACGTTGGAGTCGGTCTGGACGGTGAGGGCGTTCGCTTCGACCGTGACGGTCTCATTGACGCTGCCAACGGCGAGACTTACGTCTGTGCGCAGGGTCTGGGAGACGTTCAGGGTGAGTCCGTGAGCGATGTGGGCCTGGAATCCCTTGGCGACGACCTTCAGGTCGTAGGTGCCGACGTTGAGTCCAGGAAAGCTGAAGAGGCCGACCGAGTTGGTGGTGGTGGTGCTTGCAAATCCAGTGGCGTTGGCGGTGATGGTGACCTGGGCATCAGGGATGGCTGCCCCTTCCTTGTCCGAGACCGTTCCGGTGATGACTGAGTTTTGTTGCGCATAGCTCGCCGCGCCGACGAACAATAAGAACATCAGCAGGGTAAAGAGTTTATGTTTCGAACGATTTATCACGATGTGCCTCCATAAGATTTACAGGTTCCCAATTGACTGTTGCCTTCGACATTGACCGCGCCATCCGATGCTTGTGAAGCTCCGTGGTGCGGCTACAGTTTGTGTGTTTTCGACCGTCATTTCACTGCGCCCGCCAGACAACCGCACACGCCAGGGGCATTGCGATCGATCAAGGACTCTAAGAGGGAGCAATGAGGCAAATGCGGCAGAAATTTCATCGATGCACTTCAAGGCCAGATCGCATAGAAAGATCCGTAGACAACAATCTAAAGCGATTTAGCTTTGAGGAAAGACACGCTAATTGGAAACGGAGAGCACTGTCAAGAAAAATCTTGTGGGATTCTGGAGGGCGCGATAAGAGGGGAAATATGGCCGATTCCGGAGATGGAAAAAGCTCGTAAAAGGAATATCTTTTGGTGTCTCTCTTCAGAGATAGGACGGGATCGAAAGGCTGCAATGGAGAGGCTACGAAATCAATTCCGAGGCGGAGGCAGGGAAGAGACTCTACCTCGGAATTGCTTCTGTTTTCAGCTTTCTACGGCCACGTTTTTATGCGCTTTCGAGCGTAAGGGAGGGAGGAATATCCGCTGACTGGCTACCGAATTCATGGTTGGGAGAACTGCCGAGCTCAAAGATGATGGTGGCACCATGGACGATATCCCGATGATTGAACCAGGAGCGCGTCCAGGGCTTGCCGTTGAAGGTGACGGACTGGACGTATTGGTCAGATGGCGCGGCGCGGTGAGCCATGATTTCGAGATGTTTGCCGTTGCCGAGTTGGAGGGTGACTTTATCGAAGAGCGGAGTTCCGAAGATATAGTTACCGCTAACGGGATCGACAGGATAGAAGCCCATGGCGCTCATGATGTACCAGGCCGACATCTGGCCGACGTCTTCGTTGCCCTGAAGGCCATCCGGTTTTGCGGCGTACATGGTTTCGAGGAGCATGCGGACGCGCTGCTGGGTCTTGTAGGGCTGACCGGCGTAGGCGTAGAGGTAAGCAATGTGATGCGATGGCTCGTTCCCCTGGGCGTATTGGCCGACCAGACCGGCGATGTCGGGGGGAGCGTCGGGAGGCAGGACGGTGGGTTGGTCGAATAGCTCGTCGAGTTTGGCGAGGAACGCCTTGGGGCCGCCGAGAATTTCGATGAGTCCGGCGGGATCGTGCTGAACGCCGAAGGTGGTCTGCCATGAATTGGACTCGGTGAAGTCGCGCCACTTCTTCGACGTGCCCATCTCGATTGGGCTGAAGTTGGGAGCCCATTCTCCGTTTGCCAGCTTTGGCCGGGCGAAGCCGATGGAGCGGTCGTAGTAGTTGCGATAGTTGAGCGAACGCTCGGTGAGCATTTTGGCGTCGTCGGCGTGGCCGAGCTTCTTTGCGACGTGAGCGATGGACCAGTCGTCGTAGCAATATTCGAAGGTCTTGCTGACGGATTCCTCTTCGAGATCGCAGGGGATGTAGTGCATCTTTCGGTAGTGGTCCAGACCACGGTAGTCGTCGACCATGGCGCGCTTCATCATGGCTTTGTAGGCGCGTGGGTAATCGATTCCGGTGATGCCTTTGTTACAGGCTTCGGCGATGACGGCGGCGGAGTGATAGCCGGTCATGGTGCCGGTTTCCGTACCCTGAAGCGGCCAGACGGGCATGCCTGCGGGACTCTGTTCTGCCATGCGGATGAGCGCATTGGCGAAGTCGGGCAGGCGTTCGGGAATCATGAGGGTGTAGAGGGGATGCGCGGCGCGGAAGGTGTCCCAGAGGGAAAAGGTCGTGTAGTTGCGCTGGCCCGGATCGAGTTTGTGGTTCTGCTTGTCCATGCCGCGGTAGGTGCCGTCGGCGTCGTCGAAGAGCACGGGGCCAAGGGAGGCGTGGTAGAGCGAGGCGTAGAAGATGCGACGATGGGTCTCGTTGTTGGTCTCAATCTGGATGCGCGAAAGCTGCTTGTTCCAGGCAGAGCGCGCGTCGCGCCGAACTCGCTCGAAGTCCCATCCGGGCAGCTCCGTCTTCAGGTTGTTGCCGGCGGATTTCGCGCTGACGCCGGAGATGCCCGTCTTTACGAGGATGACGGGGTTTCGCGTCAGGTCGAAGAAAAGGACGCATTTCAAAGATTTGCCGGTGAGTGGCTCCGTGCTGGCCGAAACTTCGACGTCATCCTTATAGAAGACGACGCGGGTGGGCCTTTGGGAGAATTGCATGGTGAAGTAGACCTCGCGACCGTCGCCCCAGGCCTTGGTGGTGCGGCCTCCGGCCAGGGTGTCGGGCGCTGTGCGTTGAAGCGAAGCCGTGACCACGGTTGGCTGGCCGTTGGACTGATAGCCGTGCAGGAGATCGACGATGATGTGGCCGTTCTTCGGGGCATTGTTGCTGGAGGGAAAGGTATAGCGGTGCAGACCGGTGCGCTCGGTCGCCGTCATCTCGGCGTGGATGCTGTAGTCCTTAAGCAGGACTGAGTAATAGCCGGGTTCGGCGTGCTCATCCTTGTGGTCGAAGCGCGAGCGATAGCCTGCGTCGGGATCGCTGCGTGGTCCGGGCACGAGCTTCGATTCGCCGGTGCCGGGCATGACGAGAAAGTCAAGCAGGTCGCCGCATCCGGTTCCACTGAGATGGGTGTGGCTGAAGCCCATGATGGAGGTGTCGGAGATGTGATAGCCAGAGCACCAGTCCCACCCATCGTTGTAGGTGTCGGGGCTGAGTTGAACGGCTCCGAAAGGGACGACGGCTCCGGGAAAGAGATGACCGTGGCCACCGGTTCCGATGGTGATGTCGACGAGAGACGCAGCATCGTTGGCATCGTGCGATGCCTGGGTGTGCGGGATCATTCTGCCGATGGCGCTGGTTGTGGTAGCGCTAACAGCACAGGCGGCGGAGGCTCCGCCGAGGAAGGTTCTTCTTGTAATCACAGGAACTCCAGGTGTTGGAACTTGAACTCTTTGGCGCGTGCCATGAAGATCGATAAAAGATGCGACACTGCATTGTATAAGTCTGAGTATGGAGTTGGCTTGTGATCGGATACGGTGAGGATCGTGGCAATTGCCCGACAAGGAGAGACTTTGCAGAATAGAATGACGCGTCGTCACATGTTGCTTCTTGCGGGTGGAACGGCGGCGGCGGCGGCAGCGACGCCTGCCTGGGCTGCATCGACAAGCGGTGCTTCGAGTCCATTCCCTTCGCGGCGTCCCGCACCGGGTGACCGCAAGTTTCATAGCCCTGCAGTGGAGGCACAGCTTGCCGCAGTGAAGCAGAAGATCAGCGATCCGGAGCTGGCGTGGCTGTTCGAGAATTGCTACCCGAATACGTTGGACACGACGGTGGAGACGGGGAGCTTCGAAGGTAAGCCGGATACGGCTGTGATTACCGGCGATATTCCTGCGATGTGGCTGCGCGATTCTTCCGCACAGGTATGGCCGTATGTGCCTCTGGCGGCAAAGGACGTCGCGCTGCGAAAGATGTTGGAAGGTGTGATTCGGCGGCAGGCGCGATGCATCCTGATCGACCCTTATGCAAATGCGTTTATGGCGAACCTGGACGATGCTCCGCTGGAGTGGAGTCGCAGCGACATCACGGAGATGAAGCGAGGCGTGGGCGAGCGAAAGTGGGAGATTGATTCGTTGTGCTATCCAATGCGTTTGGCCTACGGATACTGGCGTGCAACTGGAGATGTCGCTCCCTTTGACCGAAACTGGCATGAGGCGATGAAGGTTGCCGTGAAGACGATGCGAGTGCAGCAGCGCAAGGATGGTCTGGGGCCGTACCACTTTCAGCGCACGTCCAAGGTTTCAACCGAGATGCTGCCTAACGAAGGATTTGGCGCACCGGTTAAGGCTGTTGGGATGATTGCATCTGGCTTCCGGCCATCGGACGATGCATGTACGTTTCCGTTTCTTGTGCCATCGAACCTGTTTGCGGTGACATCGCTGGGACATCTGGCCGAGATGTCTCATGCTGTATTGCACGATGAAGCATTGGCAAACGAGGCAACCGCTCTGGCTGGCGAGGTGAGAAGCGCATTGAGACAGTATGCTGTGGCGCAGACTACCGAAGGATCGATCTGGGCTTATGAGGTGGATGGCTATGGCAGCCGGTTGTTG
>Ga0207678_10003625_pt1 | contig 13877 bp, 10 predicted proteins | sample KBSC63metaG_FD_184319 | JGI IMG/M metagenome (GOLD analysis project Ga0207678, IMG submission 184319) | Corn rhizosphere microbial communities from Kellogg Biological Station, Michigan, USA - KBS C6-3 metaG (SPAdes) (version 2) | ecosystem: Host-associated > Plants > Roots > Rhizosphere > Soil ... | reverse complement strand
ATCCTGCATACACATGTCGCATCGGCGTGTCGGGCGGAGGAGGGTTATTCACCATTCGATTCCAAGCCGCATGCACGACCCCAATCCACGCGCAAGAAATTGTAGGGTTACGAACGTCGACGCCGAGCGCCGACAAACAGCCGTCACGATTTGCGGCCTGAATACACTCCATTGACGAACACAGGCCGTAGGGGCCGCCCCGGGCCAAATGCAGAGCCACACGCGCCTTCTCCTCACGGCAGACCACGCATCGATAGCACTGCGAGCCGCTGGCGAAAACAGTGAAGGCGTCCATCACCGGCCTCCCTTCTTCGCGACAGCCTGCGCGCGGTGTGCGATCCAAGTCTCCCCGGCGCCAACAGCCTGCAGCCAAGCGTGCACGTCTTCGCAGCGCCAAGCAGTCACGCGCTCGGACAACTTCACCGGTCGCGGAAATTCGTTTCGCTGGACCTTGCGCCACAGGGTCGCACTGCTGAAGGGCACGAACATCGGGATCAGTGGCTTCTGCCGAATAAAGCCTGTGGCGGGAAGCTGTGGCGCAGCCTCTCGATGTGGCTTGATGGAAGCGCGGTGAAGAGTCATCGGTTTTGCGGGCATGGTTCCCTCGCGTGGACGTAGAGGCGCCACCCGACCAGAAGGGGACGGCAGCGCCAAAGCACTGTCTCCCGCCCTACGCATCCAACACCGCGCTACCTTGCAGGGGGAACCAGCTATCCAGGGACGGGGTGTGCCTGTCAACTGTTCCGCAGCCCGCCCTTACGACAAAAACGACCGTCGCAAGGCGTCACCGATTTACCGCTTTACTGCCCCCGTGCGTCTAGAGGCGTCATGAGAATAAACGTGGCCGATGTGAAGCGTCAAGCGCGGTGATTTGCGAGAGGCACGAGGACGCCCTTCTTCGGCTCAGGGCTTGCGCAAAACGCCGCCCATTCGCTCATCATCCGCCGGCGCTTCTCAAGCAGGTCAGCACGAAAATAAGCTGCCTCCGTCTGGTCTCGGATGGCATGTGCAAGCGCCATCTCGGCCACCTCGCGCGGATAATTCGTTCGTTCTGCGCACCAATCTCGAAACGTCGAACGAAAGCCATGTGGCACTGCCCCCGCACCCATACGGCGCATCAGTACCGTAAGCGTCATATCGGACAGCACGCCGCCGCGGGGAGCCGGAAAAATGAGGTCCGTGCCTGCCAATCGCGGAAGTGCCTGCAGCAATGCGATTGCCGCGTCCGACAGTGGCACACGATGTTCCTTGCCTGCTTTCATGCGTTCGCCGGTGACTTTCCACACGCCCTCTTCAAGGTCGATCTCTGCCCAGGTCGCACCTCGCACCTCCCCCGATCGCGCGGCAGTCAGGATGGCGAACTCCAACGCCCGGGCGCCGATGCCATCTTGCTTGCGCAGCGCCTGCATGAATGTCCCAAGCTCGCCCACAGGCACCGCCGCGTGATGCCTTGCCTTCATGATTTTTCCGGGCGCAGGTAACAGGTGGTCGAGATGTCCTTTCCAGCGCGCGGGGTTCAGTCCTTCCCTGTAGCCCCGTGCCGTCGCCCAATCGAGCACCGATTCGATACGGCCGCGCAGGCGTGACGCTGTTTCGGTCTTCGTCTTCCATATTGGCGTCAACACTGCGAGCACGTGAGGCACTGACACGTCACGCACTTGCAGATCGCCAATCGCGGGGTACGTGCTCGCGAGGGTGCTGCGCCACTGCTCGCCATGCTTGGCGTTGCGCCAGCCGGACTCGTGGGCCTCGATGTAAGCGAGCGCCGATTCCTTGAAAGTGAACGCCTTCGCGTGTTCGGCGCGCAAGCGACTGGCCGCGGCCTTCCGTTCGGCGATAGGGTCTACACCCTTGTCCGCCTTCTCGCGCTCGTCACGTGCTCTGCGACGGGCGTCGGCGAGGGTGACATCCGGAAAACCGCCCAGGCCCATGTCACGACGCTTGCCGGCAATGGAGATGCGCAGCACCCAACTACGGGCGCCGCTGGGTTGTACCTGCAGCGCAAGGCCGGCCACGCCACCGACAAAGTGCAAGCCCGGCACCGTCAACCGAGACACAGACAGCGCGGACATTTCGCCGACCTTCTTAGGCATCGCGTACCCCTACACCGACCCATCAACGGGGGTGCGATTGGATGATGCTTCGTGAGTCAGCGTGAGTCAACAATTTGCCGATTTACCTATGAAGATCGCCAAAACTGATACAGCATGAGACGCGCTGAAGTTCGATCCCGGAGGACACCGCTTCCGCCAAGAAGCTGGCGGGCCCACAGCAATAAGCGAGTCCTTCAGCCGGCTGTTGACCGGCGGCCCAGCAGCCACAACGGCCTCACCCGCCCCGTCATAGCCCATCGCAGCGCGTAGAACAATGCCACCAGTGCTGGGCACACGATGGCTCCAATCCACAACGGCAGTTCGGCCCGTCCCGCATAGACATCCCGTGCGGCAGACAGCTTGCTGACTGAATCGTAGGCCCGTTGGGCCAAGTCCCATGCTCCGCCTTCTTTGTTGTCGCCACACGCGGCGATGTAGCGGTTGTACTCGCCGAAGGCGGAGTCAATGGCGGCCTCGGTGATGTGCTGCCTGTGGGTGTAGTAGGCCCATCCGCTGCCGAGGGACAGGACGAGTGTGGCCACGAACACCAGCATCAGGCGAAAAAACTTGAGTTCGGTCATTGGGGTAAGGCCAGGTTCATTGCCACAGTGGCTGGCGTGGCGACTTGGGGATGATGCCATCGTCCAAAGGCTTGGCATCTTCGACCTCCGTCGACTTGGACCGCCGTCGACCTCGCACGAGCCCTAGCACCGGCCCCATCCAACACATCTCCCCTCTCATGGGTGATGCCCCTCGCCGGGGGATGTTCAGGTGCCTCGGTCTCTCGAAGAATGCTTGCACAGGACACGGCTCCAGCACTACGAAAAAGAATAGATCATGCACAGCACGACCAAGGTTTCCACCGAAGAAGTGGTCAAAGGCCTGTTGCGCTCCTGGGGGCACGACGCCGAAGACTTCGATATCGAGGAAGACCAAAGCTCCGAACTTGCCACCCTCTTCGGCATGGTCAGCGGCATCGTGATGGTGCGGCGTCGGTCGACTAGCGAAGAGCGACTCTACGCCAAGGGGCTCGGGTCGGCCTGGTTCGGCACCCTGCTCATGGACTTGGCGAGCGGCCATTTCTCCGCTGCCTCGACCCGGCACTCGCGGGCCATGCTGCTGCAATAAGACAAAACAGGACCTCAGGGAGGGGGGCGGCGCTTTGCGCGCTGCACTTAAGCAGAAGGACGAAGGGGGCTCCGCTGTCGGAGTCCCCTTTTTCTATTCCCCACCATTCAGCATGGCGGTCTATCCGATGCAGGTTCTGTTCTTTCCCGTCCGCTTGGCCTCATACAAGGCCTGGTCGGCGCGCTCGAGGGCATCTTCGATTCGCTCGCCCAGCCGATAGGTCGTCACGCCCGCCGAGAAGGTGACGAAGATCTGCTTTTGCTCGTGCATGAACAAGCCGCCGCTCAACGACCGCTGCAGCCTCGTCAGAATCACTTGGCCTTCTTCGACCGGCGTGTCCGGCAGTAGCACCACAAATTCTTCGCCGCCGTAGCGTGCCGTCACGTCGGTGGGGCGAAGCGTGCGGCTCACCACCGAGGCCAACGAGCGCAAGGCCTCGTCACCCACGTTGTGACCCAGTTCATCGTTGAGTCGTTTGAAATTGTCGATGTCGAGCAGGCCCACACACAACGTCGCGCCAGTGCGCTCCATGCGCGACTTTTCAGCCTCAAAGGCCTGCAGCAAGCCCCGTCTGTTGGAGATTTGCGTGAGCTGGTCGGTCGAGACTTCTTCGGACAATCGCCTCAGTTCTCTCTCGAGCTCATTGACTCGCTCAGTCAGATCGCTGGCCTTGGTGTGCTCGTCATGCAGCTTTTTCTGCGTATGTGCGACAAGCGACTGCACGGTGCGGCTTTCTTCGACCATCTCACGCACGACGCCGGTCAGACTTTCGAGCGAGTCTGCCTTCTCGATCACGTCGGCATAGCGGCCCACGCTGTCGTGGAATCGCCCAGTCTGCGAACCGAGTTCGTCGAGCTCGCTGAGCATGCGGTTGATGAGCCCCTTGAGCGCATCGCGCGCATTCTCGCGCTCGGCGCGGAGCTGGCCTTGACGCTCGCGCGTAGAGTGCAGCAACTGGCTCACCGACTTCACGCCGCGCGCGGTCAGCCCTTCTTCGATGCGCAGCTGCATTGCGTTGCACTGGCCCTTTGCCCAACTGTCGTCCTCAGCCAGGTCGGTCAGGCCCGCGGCCAGTTCGCGGCACAGGTTGCCGAGTTGTTCGAGCAGGTGGTGCCGGTGCTGCAGCACGCGATCGGCGCGATGGCACAGGCGGTTAAGTTCGTCGGCCAGCAAGGGCGACGCGCCCTTCATCTGGATGCGTCGCGTCGCGTCCGCGATTGCTTCGGCCAGCGTGAGGCTATCTTTTTCTGACGTGGGCAGTGCTTGTCGCACGGTGCCGTCCAGGCATCCGATCACGCGGTTCCATTCACGCACGGCCGATTCGATGACCTCGGCACCGGGGTCGCCACCAAGCGGCATGGGCTGCGACTCGATGCCGAGCGCAGCGAGCTGCGAGTCTGCCGACAAGGGCGCGGGCATCGTCTCGCCACTGACGCCTTCGCTCGTGCCCTCGGGAGCTTCGATTTCCCAGCTGGCCACGAGCTGCCGCAGCCGCTGCTGCAAACGGCTGGCATCACCACGGCTGCCGCCCAGCACCCTCTGAAGGCTGTCCTTCTTGCGCGCACTTGTCCACTGCCTGCTGCGACGTTCGACACCGCGCACGATGCGGTCGATGAGTTCGGCCAACTGCTCTCCGGCTCGGTCGGGTGCATCCAAGATGCGATCTGCCTGGTCCCAGCGACCCTCGGCCATCGCGGTCGTCAATTCAGGCGCGACCTCGGCGTCGACTGCACGCAGCACCAGCCGTTCGACGACCTTCTGCGCCCGCTCGGGCAAGACGGAACTTGCGGTCGCGCCGCCCATTTCTTCCTGATAGGCACGAGCGTAGTTCTCTGGCGTCGGCTCGAGCTTGGCGATGACAAGGCGTCGCAACGCAGCCTTCGCCAGCGCGGCCGGAAGCATCTCCGATGGCGCGGGGGGGGCGCTCTTGGGCATCGTCGCCACGGGATCCCCCATCAAGCCGCCGGCGTGGCTCGCGGGCCCCCGCGCGCCTCGGCGGCACGCAGCGCTTCGGAATTGTCGGCCTCACCGGCCTTTCCGATCCAAGGCGCCTTCTTGGGCAGTACCGTCTGATGAAGCCACGCCTCAATTTCTTCGGGCATCTGCGGCTTGCTGAACAAGAAGCCTTGCATCACGCCACAGCCGAGTCGGTGCAGCACTTCCATCTGGCGCAGGTTTTCAACGCCTTCGGCAATCACGCGCAGGCCGAGCGATCGGGCCAATGCGATGATGGCCGTGACCACCGCCGAGCTTTGCGGCGTGAGACCCAGGTCGCGCACGAAGCTGCGGTCGATCTTCAGTTCGGATATCGGCAGCGTGGTGAGATAGGCCAAGGATGAATAACCTGTGCCGAAGTCGTCGATGGAAATTTCGACGCCAATTTCATTGAGCCGGTGCAGCGCCGGGATGACGTTCTGCAAATCCTTCATCAAACCCGTCTCGGTGATCTCGAGTTCGATGGCGTGGTGAGGCACCCCGTACATCGTCACGGCCTGATGAATGTGTTCGACCAGGTCAGTTCGCTCGAACAAACGATTCGGGAGGTTCACGGCGATCGAGTCCGAGAAACCAAAGTTGTCTTGCCACAGCCGAGCCTGACGCGCCGTCTCGCGGATCGCCCATTCGCTCAGGGGGGTGATGAGGCCCGTTTCTTCAGCGAGCGGAATGAAATCGGCTGGCGGGACCAGCACGCCATTGCGGTGCCAGCGCATGAGCGCTTCGGCGCCTACCATCTTGGCAGCGCGCACGTCGATTTTGGGCTGGTAGTGCAGAACGAGTTCGTTGCGCTCGATGGCCTTGTGCAATGCGCTCTCGAGTTCGAGCTTTTCGCGGCCCTTGCCGGCCAACTGGGGGCGGTAGAGCGATGCGGCATTGCGGCCCTGCGCCTTCACGGAATACATGGCCACGTCGGAGTTACGCATCAGATCAGCGACCGACTGGCCGTCGCGGGGGTACATCGCAATGCCTACCGATGCGGTGACGAAGCATTCTTGCCCGCCCACGAAAATCGGCTCGCGCATCAAGTCGAGAATTCTCACCGCCACGCGTTCGGCGTCTCGCTCGTCGACGACTTCGGGCAGCAACGCCACGAACTCGTCGCCGCCCAGCCGCCCCACCGCTTCCAGACTCCTGTGTGATCGCGAGCCCATGGCTTCTAGCGAACTTTCCATCACCTGTTCGGAGTGGCGCACGCATGAACGCAGACGCCGCGCGACTTCCATCAGCAACTCGTCGCCGGCACCATGCCCGAGCGTATCGTTGATGACTTTGAAGCGGTCCAGGTCGATCAGCAACAGGCTCACCTGATGGTCCAGGCGCCGTGCATATTCGAGTGCACGCTCGGTGCGCCAGAGAAGCTGTCGACGATTGGGCAAGCCGGTCAGCGCATCGAAATTGGCAAGGTGCCGGATCTTGTCTTCGGCCATGCGCCGATCGGTCACGTCTTGCACGATGCCGGTGTAGCCGATCAGGTTGCCGTGCTCGTTGAACTCGGGCTCGGCCTCGGTGTGGATGATGCGCAGGCGCCCATCAGCAAGCGTCACCGGTATGTCGGTCGCCAGCACCGAGCTGTGGCCCATCACTTCGTGCAGCACCGCGATGAGACCGGCGCGGTCCTCGGCCGGCAGCATGCGCAGCAGCTGGCGAAACTCGACGTTGGTGCCCGGCCCCATGCCGAAAACCCTCAAGCCTTCGACCGAGAAGATCGGGCTGCCTTGCGAGCGCTTCCAGTCGAAGCTGCCCATGCGCGCCAAGTCTTGCGCGCGAGCGAGCTTGGACTTGCTGCGCTCGAGCTCGAGCCGCGTGCGCGACGATCGAAGCAAATAGCGTAGACGCCCGGCGAGAAGACTCCAGTGTGTGGACTTGACGAAAAAGTCGGTGGCACCTGCCTCGTAAGCGCGGTTGATCGAGGCGTCATCGTCCAGGCCAGTCAGCATGAGCACCGGCAGCGATTCGAAGCCCGGCAGCGCCCGCACTTCGCGGCAAGTCTGGAAGCCATCCATGCCAGGCATGATGGCGTCGAGGACGACCACATCGGGCAGCCAGTCGGTCAGGATTTGAATGGCGCGTTCGCCGCTCGTCGCTTCAATGATGTTGAAGCCCCGTTCACGCAGCGCAATCGACGTCAATAGCAAGTTCACCTCGTCGTCGTCGACAAGGAGAACCTGGGGCTGACCCAGCGGATCTTCGTCGCCTGGCGCAACGCTTGCGTTCATGTTTTGGCGTCCAACAACCGCTTCAAGGCTTGTAGCACGATCTCAATTTCTGCGCACATGGCGTCGATGAGTTCGTCCAAATTTTCGAGCTTGTCGGTGCGAATCCTGATTTCGATTTCAGCACAGAGCTGAGACAACTTGATCGCGCCAATGCTGGCCGATGACGACTTGAGAGTATGGGCAACATGTCGCACCCCAGTGTTGTCACTGGCACGACGGGACTCCTGTAACTGCGGCATCAACCTCGCCGCAGAGTTTTCGAAAGCCTTGATAACACGCGACAGCAACTGGTTCTCGCCCTTGGGGTCGAGTTCGCGCAGACGGTCGAGGGCGCTCGCGTCGAGCACTGAATTTGCCACGTTGGCCCAGGCTGGGTCCGCGCCGCCTGAGGCAGCGGCTTCGTCCGAGGGGACGGGACTGTGAGGGCTCAATCGTTTTGTCAGCATGGCAAGCAATTGGCTTTGGCGAAACGGTTTGGACAGATAGTCATCGAAACCCAGCGCAAGGAAGCGGTCCTGGTCGCCGCCAAGCGCGTTGGCTGTCACAGCAATCACCGGAGTATGGCTTGGTGTGACGAAGCTGAACCGGTCGCTGGCCCCTCGCCGGAACCAACTCAGCGCCTCCACGCCGTCCATGCCGGGCATTTGTATGTCCATCAGCACGAGATCGAAGTGTGCCTCACATAGCGCCCGAAGACCCTGCAACGCACCAGCCTCCACATGGACCTTGAGGCCAAGGTGGCGTAGCATTTGTCCGATGACCTCCTGATTGACCGGGTTGTCCTCGACTACCAGCACATGCCCCCGCAAGCGCGGCGGCAGGGCAACAGTCTCGCGCCGCTGTGCCGAAACCCCGAGGATGGCTTGCCACAGCTCGACCTTGCGCACGGGCTTGGCGACGAATCGGTGAAAACCCGCAAGCTGGGCTGTGCGCACGTCGTCCGGTGACGACACACTGGACAACAGGATCATTTTCAAGTCCGGGTGCGTGCCGGCGGCTTTGAGTGCGTGACCGAAGGACACCCCGTCCAGCCGCGGCATGTGCATGTCCACGAGCGCAAGGTCGTAGTGGGTGTCGAACACAGTCTTGCCCTGCAGGATGTCCAGTGCCTGCTGGCCGTCCTCGGCCAGCGTGACGTCCATGCCCCACGCGCCCAGCATGTTCTCAAGCACTGTGCGGTTGGTCTCGTGGTCTTCTACGACTAGCACACGCAGGGCTGCCAGTTCGGCGGCGTCGAGTTCGACCATCGCGCTCTCTCCCGCGGCCGGGCGCACGGGCACCTCGAAGAAGAACTGCGAGCCGACACCAGGCCGGCTTTCGACGCGGATGCTGCCGCCCATCAATTCAATCAACTGCTTGGAGATGGCCAGGCCCAGGCCTGTGCCGCCGTAGCGGCGCGACATGCCGCCGTTGGCCTGTGTAAAGGCGGTGAACAGTCGCGGCAGGGTTTCGGCGTCGATGCCGATGCCTGTGTCACGGACCTGGAAACACAACACGAACCCGCAGACGCTGACCGGCGCTTCACTCGGCGCCTTGAGCTTCAATTCGACCACCACCTCGCCACGTTCCGTGAATTTGATCGCGTTGGCAACCAGATTGGTCAGCACCTGCTGCAACCGCAGAGGATCGCCGTGCACCGAGGCCGGCAGCCTGGGGGCTTCATGGAAGCTCAGCTCGAGCCCCTTCTCGCGCGCCCGTGGCGCGAGCAATTCGAGCGTGTCCTCGACCACGCCGCGCAGCGAAAAATCGGTGGGCGCGAGTTCGAGCTTGCCCGCCTCGATCTTCGAGAAGTCGAGGATGTCGTTGATGATCTCAAGCAGCGACTCGCCTGATCGGTACACGGCCTTCGCGAATCGCCGCTGCTTGTCATTGAGCGGGGTACCAAGCAGCAGCTCGGTCATGCCGAGAATTCCATTCATCGGTGTGCGAATCTCATGGCTCATGTTGGCCATGAACTGGCTCTTGGCCTGGCTTGCGGCCTCGGCCGCGTCTCGCGCAGTTTCGAGCTCGACCTCGTGCTGGTGGTCGCGCGTCACGTCCGACACAAGGCCGTAGACACGCATCGTGCCGTCGGGCAGCACACGGCTGCGCGTTCGCGAGCGCAGCCATCGCAAGCCCTTGGCGGGATGCTGGATGCGGTAAGTGATGTCGACGGCCTCGCCTCGCGCTTCACGGTCTCGCTGTCCGGCAAGCAAGACCCGGTCTTCCTCGACGAGGTTGGTGAAGATGGCAGCATGGTCGGCGTTGAAGGCCGAGCGCGAGATGCCGTAAGTGTCGAAGGCGCCGCTGCTGATGAACTCGAAATGCGATCGATCCGGGTTGCTGACAAACAGGGTGTCCTCCACCGTCTCGGCAAGCTCCGTGTAGCGCGCCTGCGACTCCTCCAGCTCTCGCCGATCGCGACGCTCGGCGGTGACCTCGCGTGCGATGACAAGCAAGAGTCGCGGCGACCCGTCGGCGTGGCGAAGCACGACGTTGCGAATGTTGACCGTACGAAGCCCAAACCGGCGTGAGGGCCACTCACAGTCGACGTCCACCGGCGCGTGCTGGCGCATGGCCTGCAGCATCGCGGGCTCGGCCAGCTCGGCCAGGCGGAAATCAAAGAACTCGCGCAGCGTCTTGCCGATCATCTCGGACCGCTCGAGCGAAAACTCCTGTTCCGCATGTCGGTTGAGCGCAAGAATCCGTAGATCGCCGGGCTCGAAGACGAAGAGGCTGATTGGCAGATTCTCCGTGAGCACATTGAGGAACTCGCCCTCGCTGCCGAGCGGTGACTGGTGCACCAGGTCGGCGATGGCCTGCCTCTGCGGATCAGTCTCGGCCGCAGGCCCTGTCGCACCATCACGAAGCGCGACGCCTTCGAGTTGCACTTTGACGAGTGTGAGCAGGCGGACAAACGCCTGAGGCTCGACGTCGAGTTCAACGCCCTTGAGTTCGAGCATGGCCACCACCTGGCCTTCATACACCACTGGCGCGGCATAGCCGAGCGCCGCAGTACCGGTCACCTTCTTGCTGCGCAGAGCTTCGCCGATGGGAAAGCGTTGAGCCAGGACCACAGGCGTCATGTCGTCGGCAGGCCCGTGAACCACGACACCGCGAGCGCCGAGTTCGTGAATGAGTTCCTCACGCGTTTCGCGCAAGGCATCGGGCAGGGTCAACGCTTGTGCGATACGCCGCGTGATCAAAGTTGCGATCTCGTGCAGCGCGGCGTCGTCGAGCGCTCGGGCCTGGTCGGGCTCGACCCTGAGCGCGAGTTGTGCCTTCACGCGGAATCGACGCATGAGCAGCGCACCGATCAAGGCCACGATTGCGAGGCTTGCCAGGGCCGCACCGTCGCGTCCGGGCGTGAACAATGATGCACCTGCCGCGAGCGCGGCGAGGCAAAGTGAGACGCGTGAAAGATACGCCAGCATGCTGTAAGCAGGTCAATGCGCCTGGAAAAAAACGAAAGCGCGCCGACGCGACAAACAATATTCGCGCGGTCACACCTGTCTGATTTCGGCTTTCGACGACTGGACTTGAGTCGGCTTCACGATCTCATTGATCGAGGGAATGCCCGCCTTGCAAGACAGCGAAACGCAAGGCAGCGATGTTGGCGATGTCCGCGTCAGATTTCAGCAAGGGCTCATCGCCAATTGAACCGATCAGTCGAGTTGCGCTGCTGCCGTCAATGCACGCAGCTCGGCGCGGTTGATCTCACTCACGCTCATCATGAGCGTGTCGGCTGCAGCGCGGAAGTCGAAAAGGGATTCGGCCTCGACCGATTTCACGAGGTCGAAATATGGCTGGTAAGGTCCGGCCCCTTCGACCAGTGCCTGGTGCACACGCTGCGGGACGGGAATGGTGCCCATCAGCTCGGCGAAGGGCTGCTTGAACACGCGGTCGAGCAAGGAGAAAACGCCGCAGATGAACATCTCGTTGCGCATCTCGTCATCGCCGCTCGAGCGAACCAGCTCTTCCATCAGCAGGCCGCGGCGCACTGCCGCGAACATCACAGGCTTGAGGTTGGTGTCCTTGCTGGCAGTGGCGAGCAAGAGCGCGAGCCAACGCTTCAGTCGCTGGTAACCGAGCATCATGATCGCGTGGCGGAAAGAACTGATCTCGACAGACAGCCCAAAGGCCGGCGAGTTGATATAGCGCATCAGCTTGAAAGCGAGCGACGGATCCCGCTTCAGCGTGCCTTCCAGCTTTTCGATGGGTTCTTGCTTGTCCACACGGTTGATCAACTCGACGATGACCTGCAGGTCGGTCTGCCCGGCGGACTTGCCGCCGGCCATCGACACCGTCACTGCATCGTCGATAGGCCAGCCCAGCACGGCAGCAGCACCCCGTGTGAAGCTCGCTTCCATCTCGGTCACATTGGAGATGCCAGACTGCACGTGCGGAATGCTTCTCGTCGGGGCGCCGGGGGCAGTTGCGCCCTCGGCTGAGCGCCGGTCGTCGGACAATTCGATGATCGAGTACTTGAAGCAAGGCAAGACTTCGCGTGGCAGCTCTTTCACCGGGCGCCCCTTGAGCAGCATGACGTTGCCGCGCTTGTGCAGACCCTGAAGCATCTCGATGTTCGCGGTGTCGCTGGCCATGAAGGCAGGAATCTCGATCCACACATTGCTCGAGATGTCAGTCTTCATGAGATCTTGCAAAAGGCTCTCGCTCGCAACGTTCAGCGAAACGCGGCCGCCGTCGGCAGGCCACACGCTTCCAACGGCATTCAGCAACTCAGCCGCATCGAGCGTCGCGTCGGGCCGCAGCGGAAAAACCGTGAGACGGGTCGCGGTGACGGCCCGGTTGCGATCGATGAACGGTGAATACCCGAGGGCCACCTGGCCGAGGATGGCATCAGTCAACGCATGCTCCGGAAAGTAGGACTAAGAGACTGAGAGTATTTCGAGCGTGTCTGAGCAGCACGTCAAAAGGCACCTGATTTAGGCGCAAAGCGCAGCCATAGCCGGGGCTATGGCGAGCATTTGCAACGACGAGCAGGGGTCTTTTGACGTGATGAGCGGGCATGATCGAAATACTCTCAGCCTCTAAGGACAAGCCCAAAACGGAAAATTGTTCCGGGCCATGTCCTAACCGTTGAGGTACTGGAACAGCGACAGGCGCTGAACCATCGAGTACGACTTCAAGGCGGCATCGTAGCCGCTTTGCTTGTTCTGGAACGCAGAGATGGCCTGCACCATGTCGAGGTCTTCCGCGCTGGATTTCTCGGTTTCTCCCGCCACCTTCTGGCCGTCGAGCCGATCATTGACACTGTCGATGCGGTTCAACGTGACGCCTGCGTCCGAGCGGGCGGCCTGCATTCGCGTCATGACCTGATCGATATTGCGCAGGTTCATCGTGCTGTCCTGCGCAATCTGCGAATTGCGCTTGCCCATGGCGGACAGGTCCGCGACCGCCTTGTCCAGGGTGTCAAACACGCTCAGGGTGGGAGTCGAAGGCGTCAACTGAAAGGCGTCGCCATTGGCGGGCGTCCCCGCCACGTTGACCGCCATGCCGTCGATCTGGATCGCCGTGCCCGATTGATAGGCCACATTGGTCTGCGCGGTAGGCGCGCCATCTTTCAAGACCGAATAGGTCACCACACCCGCAGTGTTGGTGAATTGCAGGTCGTAGATAGACCCCGTCAGCGCCGAAGGGTTGACGACGCTGCCCGTGTCGATGGTCGCGCTGCCGTTGCTCGCGGTGACCTTGGTTTCGAAGACGCCGTTGCCGGTACGCGCCGACAACCAGGTAGCACCACCGTCCATCGTGATAGGCAGGCCTTCTGTGCCCGCAATCTGCGACTGCCCCGCCGTGCCGCGAAACTGCACCGCCCCGGGCGCGTCGATGAAAGGAGCCTGCGACGAGCCCTGCCCGCCGAAGAGGTAGCCGTTCGCACCGTCGCTGCGGTTCGCGACCGCGTAAAGCTGGTCGCGGATGCCCTTCAGTTCGGTCGCGACGCTCTTGCGCTGCGGGTCGCCGTAGCTGCCATTGCCGGCAGACACGATCAGTTCGCGGGCGCGCTGAAGCAGGTCGTTCGCATCACCCAGGGCGCTTTCGGTCTGTGACATCAGGCCTTTGCTGGCCTCCACGCCACGCTTGTCGGCGTCGATTCGCGCGATGCTTGCCAGTGCGCGTTCTGCACGGGCAGCAGCCGTCGGGTCGTCGCTCGCCTTGGTCACGCGCTTGCCTGTCGTGAGTTGCTGCTGCGCTTCGCCCAACTCGGATTGCCGCTTTTGCAACTGCTGCAAGGACGTATCGAAAGCCTGGGAGGTACTGATGCGGTTCATGAGAATCTCTTTCAGGACATGGCCCGGAATAATTTTCCGTTTTGGGGGCGCAGGGCGGGATGCGAAGCAAGGCGCTCAGAGCGCCGTGTGGCGAGCCACACAAGCGAGGAGCAACGCCGCAGCGCGCCCGCCCTGCGCCCCCAAAACGGAAAATTCTTTTGGGCCATGGC
>Ga0207678_10003622_pt1 | contig 13880 bp, 4 predicted proteins | sample KBSC63metaG_FD_184319 | JGI IMG/M metagenome (GOLD analysis project Ga0207678, IMG submission 184319) | Corn rhizosphere microbial communities from Kellogg Biological Station, Michigan, USA - KBS C6-3 metaG (SPAdes) (version 2) | ecosystem: Host-associated > Plants > Roots > Rhizosphere > Soil ... | reverse complement strand
CGATTCCGGTTGGAGCCGGCGATCTCGGCGGCTCCTGGAAGAGGCTATCGAAGGAGGACCTCGCACTGCCGACAGGAGACGGCGACATCGTATTGGCCGTTGGCGCGGCCGGGTTGACCACGGCGATCTGACCGGGGGGTGGCGCGAGCGAGACGTTGAACGACTTGATTGTGAAAACCGCCCCGACATAGCTCAGCGCATAGTTCGGCGAAACGCCGAGCGAGCCTAGCCGAATGGCATAGTCGCCCACCACATCACCCAGCGCGCGCTCCAGCGAGCCGGAGAAGCGATCGCCGTTGAACAGCGTGCCGCCGGTAAGACGATAGGTCAGCGCCGGATCGAGCTCCGCGAACATCTTGCTCTGGGGATCTGCGGTGACTGTCAGCGGCGCGGCCGTCACGATCCAGACGCCACTGTTGCGGGCCGAGATCGCATAGTTCGGATTGGTCAGCGTTCCGGCTACGTCGAGCAAATAGGGATTGCCCGCGACGCCGGTCCGGCCGGTGATGCCGAACGAATTGACGAGCCCGGTCAAAACCTCAATCCCCTGACCGTTCTGCAAACCGATGGCCGACAGGCCGGGATTGAGCGGCGAACTGCCATAGACCGATGTGCCGCCATTGGCCGTGACAACAATGGAGGCTGGCGTGACGGTCCAGCTACCCGGATTGAACGCGGAGACCTGATAGTTTGGATTGGCCAGCGTGCCGAGCACGCTGAGCGCATATGGCCCATGTGCCACGCCGCTGGTCGCGGTAATGCCGAACGAGTTGCGAAGGCCCGCAAGAACGTCGACGCCCTCGTTATTCTGCAAGCCGGTGGCCGACAGACCAGGATTGAGCGGCGAGCTGCCATAGACCGATGTGCCGCCATTGGCCGAGACCACGATAGACGCCGGTGTGACGGTCCAGCTGGCGTCGTTGCGCGCCGCCACGCGATAATTCGCATTGGTCAGTGTTCCCGCCACGCTGAGCGTATACGGACCGCCGGCCACGCCCGTCGTCGGCAGGATGCCGAATGAATTGCTCAGGCCGGTCAGGACATCGACATCCTGACCGTTCTTCAAACCATTCGCCGAGAGGCCCGGATTGGACGGCAACTGGCCATAGACCGAGCTGCCACCATTCGCCGACACGATGATGTCCGCCGCAGTGACCGACAGCAAACCGCCGGCATAGCTGATTGTGTAATTGCCGAGGCCATTGCCGAGCGCATTGCTGGCCGTGATCCCGTAGGGCGCGCCCGTCACATTCGCCAATGCATCCGCGCCGAGGCTCGCCAGCGTCACGCCGGTCACGCGGTCGGTGCCATAAAGCGTGCCGCCGATGCTGTAACCGCTGCTGCCGAGGGCGAGCGTATCGCCATAGGTCTTGGACTGGTCGTTCGCCGTGATGGTCAGCGCCGCCTTGGTGATGTTACCGATATTGCGGCTATTGTTGACGACCAGCGTGTAGTTGCCGGCCGCGCTGCCGGTGAGGCCGCCGGAACCGAGATTGAACGAGACGGTCTTGCCGCTTCCAGCATTGGCATTGTCATAGCTGCCCGAGGTCGGCAGGTTCGCCACCGATAGCAGCCCGGCATCGCCCGCAACCACATTGCTCAGCGTGAAATTGCTGGCGCCGAGCGCGGCGGTGTTGGTGCCGTCATACTGCTTCTCCACCGTGCCGGTGAGCGACAGCGTCACGGTGCGCTTGGCGATGCTGTAATCGTTCCCGACGAAACTCACCCGATAGTTCGAGGATGCGGCGAGCGAGCCCTGATTGATGGCATAGTTGCCGGCATTCTCGCCCGCGGCGCGGCCGATCGTGCCGGTGAGACTGTCGCCATTCACCAACGATCCACTGGTCACCTGCCAGGTGAGGGCGGAACCTGTGTCGCCATAGGTCTTGCCCTGACCGGCATCGGCCGCCACCGTGATCGCACGCTGCGTCACCGTCAGTTGCCCGCTCGGCAGATTGACGATGCGATAGGTCGATCCGTCATTGCTGACGGGCTGGAGCTGGGTAGGACGGTTGGTCACATACGGCGTCATGCGCAGCCACGCCACGCCATCGCCAATAGTCACGCCCATCGGAACCAGGAAGAAGTCCGACGTACCGGTGAGAACGATCGCACCATTGCCGTTGACCGTGGCGGATACGCCGTTCTGCGAGGTGAACTGATTGATGCGATCCGCGATCTGCTGCGCGGTCGAATTCCGATCCCACAGGATGTCGTTCCCGTTGTTGATCCGCATGCCGAGATATTGCGGTCCAAACCCGCCCTGGCTCGGGGCACCAGCGCCGACAGCCTGCGGCGGCAGGACGGTCATCCCCGCCGTCACGGCATAGGTACCGACGCCCGACGACTGATTGGCGGTGGTGCTCAGGGCAAGCGGAATCTTGTTCGGCGTATCGTAGTTTTTGAGGCCGTAGATCATCGCCGCCAGCGTCGTATTGGCATCGCCATACATGCGCGTGGCATTCGATGTCTCGACGACGGCGACGTGATTGGCCCAGTAGAATTCCGGATAGCGCGCGACGCCGTCCGACTGGCCCGCGCTGTTCGACGGGATCCAGACGTTGCGATAATCCCAGCCGGTATAGACGGTGCGGAACGTGTTGAGATCCTGCATCTGCGCCGTGGTCAGGCCGGTGCCGACGAAGGTCTGGCCACGATTGGGATTGAGCCAGGACGGATTCGAGACGCTGGAATCGTAATACGTATTGGTGACCGTTCCCGTCCGCCCGTTGTCGCTTACATTGCGCCCGACGACCGAGCCGACAAAGTGCACCCCATAGTTCCAGGCTCGGTCGAGCCGCCCGGTCGTATAGGAATTAATGATGGTGCCCGTGCCGTCATTGGTCGCATTGGTACCGACGAGACCGCCGATCGTGCCATTGCCGCGCACGAGGCCCGTCGCATAGGAATTGACGATCCGCCCGGGTCCGCCGTTTTCGTTCACGTTGACGCCGGCGAGGCCGCCCCCTTGGCCGACAAAGGTGACGTAATCAGACTGCTGGCCAACAGCCTCGACCGCGACTGTGCTGTAGGACTCTTCGATCGTGCCGCGATTGTAGCCGACCAGGCCGCCGGCGGCCCAGTTCGAATAGACCCCGCTCGCGTCATCGCTGCGCGACGCCCATGAGCGGAAGATCGTGCCGTCGCTCACGCCAGCGATCGAGCCGGCAGATCCCCAGTCGGCTATGATCCTGCTGTCGACGACGCCGAGATTCTTCACCACGCTGCCGGATGCCAGATAGGCAAACACGCCCGCATGATTGCCGTCGGTCATATTCACGAAGAGGTTTCTGATCGCGTGACCCTGGCCGTCCAATGTTCCGGTGAACGAGGCTGCCGTTTTCGCGTAGTCGGCGTACTGTCCCGACTGCGAATATCCTGTCTCGCCCAGCGTATAAACAGTCGTGTAGACCTCGCGCACTCCATTGTTCCAGACCTCATACGAATCGGACGGTCGATTCTCGCCAAATTGCAGGCGCATGAAGTACTTCGTCGTGTAACCGCTATAGCTGATCGGCGAGATCGGCGAGAAGGCGTTGCCCTTCCACATCCCGGTGGACAATTCTGCCGACGCGTTGATGTCGCGCGCAAGCTTGTAACTGGCAGCACCGTTCATATTCACCAGTTGCAACTGGTGCAGGTTCTGGATGTTGGTCGAATATTCGGCCTTCAGGAACGGGCGCGTATAGCCGTCCACCATGTACCAGTGGGAGTGAAAGTTGCCTTCCTGGTATCCATTGAGATAGTTCGGGTCGTTGAAATTGCTGTAGGAGTTAAGCGAATACGGGCTGTTGTCGGAATTCGTGTTCAGCGCAGCAACATATTGAATCTGCTCCGACGTCCAGCCGCCGGGCATGTCGTGATAGGAGCGACCGAAGGCGCGGCTGGTGCCGGACGTGGCCTGATCCCAGTAAACATGCCAGATGCGTGCTGACTGGCTGTGCTGGGAATTGAAGCTTTCCATCGTATCCCAGTCGCGGAACTGGTTGCGCCCGACGATGCCACCCACATTGGTGCCGGACACCACGCCCGCGAAATACGAATCTTGAAGCGACGCGAAGCCCATCACGCTCCATTGATTTTCGCCAACAAGACCGCCGGTCCAGCTCGTGCCGTTCACGCTGGCAAGCGAATAAGTCCAGCGGACCATGGCGCCTTCGCCATTGATGCCGGCAATGCCACCTGCCGTCGCGCCGGTGACCGAGCCGGCCGAATAGGAGTCCTGGATGGTACCGTAATTGTAGCCGGCGATGCCGCCAACAACATAGCCGCGGATGGCACCGGTCGAATAGGAGCCGCCATTGATGATGCCATTATTGCGTGCCACCAGACCGCCCGCGCCCAGCGAACTGGCGATGTTGGTCACGCTCGCCGTCGAATAAACATTCGTCAGCGTGCCATTGTTCTCTGCGGCGATCGAACCGACATAGCTGGCATTGCCACTGAACGAACCGCCGATGATACCGACATTCCGGATCGTGCCATTGTTCTGGTAGAACACGCCGACATCGCCACCGCCGACCTGCCCTTCGCCGCGGCGTTGGTACATGTTCAGGATCGCATAGCCGCGGCCATCGAGCGTACCGGTGAAGCCCTGATAGGGGCGACCATCTCCAAACGCACCGATCGGATCGAAGCCGCGGCAGATGCCGCTCAGACAGGTCCAGGTCGACGTCACGCTGGCATCGATGTCCCGGCCCAGCGCGTAGGTACCGCCGAGATTGGATTCGATTCCCTTCAATTGGTAGACATCATTCACCAGCATATACGCTGCCACGGTCGCGCCGTAGCCGCTCTGCGTGATGCTGGAATAGTTGATCGTATTGGCGTAGCTGCCGGTTGCCGCATAGGGATTGTAAAAGATTTCGACGGGCGTGGCCGTATTCACCCGCGCATTGGACGCGAAGTTGACGAGGCCGTTGTCGGAGCGGAGCGTCACCGAAGTCAGCGCACTGTTGAAGTTGGAAATGTGATCGTTGATCTGGATATTTCCGGCCGACCGCAGATTGATCGTGCCGAACGAGCCCAGCGAGTTGGTGGTGATCGCACCACCCGACGTGATCGATATATTGCCGCCGACAATGCTGCCGATCCTTCCGGCAGTGACGTCGCCCGACGCCACGATCGATGTCGAGGTCGAGGCCGCCGTCCCTGTTGCGCGAATGCTGCCTTCGAAAGTGAGCGAGCCGCCGATCACCAGCGATATATCGCGCCCAATGAGGTCGCCGGTTACCAGATTGCCGTTGTTGGTGAAGGCCACCGAACCGGGAGTAAACGGCTGCGGGTCTTCGTTCCCCCAGCCCACACTCGCTGTATCGCTCGACAGCCGGCCGACGACATTACCGGCGCTGGTCAGTGATACCGACGTGAACGTCATCGGGAGCACCAGGTTAGACACCATGATCGGCGCGGTCTGCGAGATGCTGCCGGGCGACGTCAGCCACAGCGTCCCGTTGCGGCCGGATATCGTGCCGTTGATCTGGATGTCGCGATAGGCATTGAGATACAGCGTATTGGCCGATGTCCAGGAGATCGGCGCATTGATGATGATATCGCCGGCGCCCTGCGTCTGGTTGCCCGGGCCGCTCGCGGACGATGCCGTGGTGATCAGCGTGACATTGGCCGCGCCGAGATTGGCGCCGATGGTCGCCGCCGCCGCGGAATCGATGGTCAGTGTGACCGGATCGAGCAGCCAGTCGCCGGTGCGGCCCTTCGGCGCTGACGCATCGACGCGGATGCCAGCGAAATCAAGCTGCTTGCCCGAGGTCTCAATGAGGCCGCCGTCGCCGCCATTGACACCGCCGCGCGCCGACAACGTACTGCGCACGCTGGTGAGACCGTCCGACCACAGCACGATCTTGCCGCCCTTGCCGCTGTCCAGCGCGTCGGCGCGGATCACCGTCGCCGAATCCGCCGTGACCTTGACGGCATGCTGGAAATCGCCGCGACCATAGGCATCGCCACCGATGCGAACGCCGCCGCCGCCGGCCGCGCCCGACGCGTCGATGCGCGCACCGGCCAGCGCGATCTCGGCGCCGCTGATGTCGATCTGGCCGCCTGTCTTTTTGGCAGCCACCTGATTGCGCGACTTGCCGGTCGCCGTGACACGGCCGGACACGTTGACGCGGCCACCCTCGCCGCCACCGAGCACGATGCGCCCGGCGCGGGTGCCGACCGAATTGGCGCGGATCGTGCCCGGGACGTTCACCGCATCGCGCAGGATGTTGTTCGCCGTGGCGGCGCTGAGGAACACCTGTCCGCCATCGGCACGGATCTTTCCGCTATTGGTCACCAGCGCCTTGCCGGTGCCATCGACGAGATTGCCAAGCTGGTTGGACGGTACAGCGACCGACAGGAAGCCGTCGCCGGACAGATCGAGCGTAATCATCTCGCCGGAGCCGAGACCGACCTTGCCGAGCCGCGCCGAAATGACGCCGTCATTGGCGACGCGGCCACCGAGCAACGCTGCGAAGCCGCCGTCGGACACGTTGATGCGGCCGGCATTGGTGACAACAGCCGAGGAGCCGTTACCGGTAAACTTGTATTTGCCCGATAGGAAGTCCTCGTTCCTGATGTCGAGCGTTGAGGCCGCGAAAGAGCCAGTATTGACGACACCCGTATTAGTGATCGCGATACCGTTCGGATTAACCAGCAGCACGGTGCCGGGCGCGTTGATCGTGCCGGCGATGCTGGAGGGCGTGGTACCCGTAACGCGGTTGAGGGTGGCAGCCGCCGCGCTCGGCTGGTTGAAGTTGACGGTGCCACCGGCACCGATCGAGAACGAATTCCAGTTGATGATGGCGCTGTTCGAGGATTGGTTGACGTTCAGCGTCCCGTTCGACGGCGCGGCGATACTCGCGGCGCCATGGGTCACGGTGCCTCCGCCCGGCAGCGTCTGCGCCAGTGCAATGCTGCCACTGAACACCACGCAGCCGAACACCAGCGGTGCGAAAGCCGCCCTCACGCTGCCGCGGATCGGCGTCACGTCATATGTCTGTGTCATGCCCAGCTCCTGTCACCTGCACGGGCGCCGTTGACCGGCGCTCCCGAGGTCGTCTTGTCTGCCCTGTTTAGAATTTGCCGCGCTCGATCCGCGCAATGTCGGGATCGTCGCGTTCAGCGATGTAGTTGATGATCAGCTTCGGCGGCCCCTTCGGGTCCGGCGACGTGGTCTGATTGCCTTCGCGCTGCATCTGGTATTTGACGCCATCGGCGATCAGCCGGACCGCCCCCTTCTTCTCATCCTCGCCGGCGAACAGCACAATCGTATTGTCGCCAACGGGAATGCCGGAGCGGAGCGTGTCCTTCTTCCAGACAAAGCCTGCGAGATAGCGCTCAAGACGCGTGCCGGCAGTGATCATCGCATTGGGATCGACCGGCGGCGTGGAGGCGACCTCGCCCCAGACGACATTGACCTGAATGAGCTTCTTCGACTTGTTGCCGAAGATGTAGGCGACCCGTGCAGCGCCCGGACCAGGATCGAGCGACGGCACAGCGACGGTCAGGACATTCGTGCCCTCGATGCTGTTCACGCTGCTCGCGATGTCGGTCCCCTTGACATTGAATGCCTTCGTCACGATGGCCCGCACCTCCGCCTCCGTCATGCCGAAACGGGCATCGCGGAATCCGGTGACTTCATATTTCGGTGCTTCCTGCTGCGCCCGGGCCGGCAAAACATCGACCACGCCCGCGACAATCGCGGCAACGAGGATCAACCGTGCCATCGCGCGCTTGAGCGCATGCGAAGCGGAATCACAACGAATGGAAGTGCCGAAACGATCTCTCACCTGCTCAACTCCTAAGCGATCAATTGCATCGGTTGAGCGCAGAACCGCCCCGGGCTGCGCAAACGCGGCCGATGCCCATGATACCAGCGTCTTATTAGGGGCTGGATGCAATCAGTTTCGAACACCGTGTGAACGCTCGTTCACATCGGCCATCAACGACCGTTATGGTTGATGCATGCCCAAACTATCCATGCATATATGCGCCGCGTCGCTGCAGCCTGACGATGCCAGTCGTCGGATTGCGCATGACCGACGGATGCATGCGCACTGCACGTGGGAAGTTCTGGGGCTGTCTTGATGTCTATTCGTTCGACAAAGAAATCCTTGGCGTTGATCGCAATCGCCTTGGGATCGCCGTGCAGCGGCGCGCTCGCTCAATCCCCCGCTCCCGCACCAAGCCTCGTACAACCACCCACGATTGCCACGCCGCCCGCATCGACGCGTATTACCTTGCCGCAAATCGCCGCCGGCTCAACCGTGCCGGACGCTGCCAAAAAGCTGACTTTCATCCTAACCGGGATCGACATCGAAGGCGAATTTGATGAGATCGCCATAGCGAGAAAAGAAGCCGCGGCGACGCTGCTGGGAAGGTCCGTTACGGTCGCAGATCTGTTCGGCCTTGCCGACAAGTTGCAGCAAGCCTATGTGCGCGCAGGCTACCCGCTCGTGCGCGTCGTCATCCTGCCCCAGGAACTTGATCGGCGCGCACGTGTAAAGCTGCGCGTCATTGACGGCTATGTCGAGAAATTCGATACCAGCACCCTGTCCGGAACATCGGCTGCTCGCGTTGCAGCCGTGCTGGCGCCGTTGCTCAACAAGCGACGCCTCACGCAGAGCGAACTCGAACGGCAATTGCTGATTGCGGGCGATACACCGGGTCTCGTTCTCAATGCCACTTTTGCTTCCGGCTCGGCCGTCGGCAGCTCTGTTCTGGTGCTTAGCGGCCGGTACAGGCCAGTCTCGGCGAGCCTCTATCTCGACAATGGCATGCCCAAATCCTTTGGCGAGTGGCAGGCGGCAACGTATTTCTCGCTCAACAATCTGACGGGATTTGGCGAACAGATCTCGATCTCCATCGCCGGACTGCCCGACAATGATTTCGTGACGCCCTATCCTACGCGCCGCTATCTCAGTGCAAACCTCGCCGTCCCACTCGGTATCGACGGCTGGCGGTTCGAACTCGGCGTCACCGATGGTCGCACGACCCCGCGGGTTGATGCGATATTCGCATCACAGGGTGTTTTCCGGCAAGGGCGCGCAAAACTCGCCTACGATATTGTCAAACGCCGCGACACCGAACTGAGCTTCAATGCGCGATTTGATCTCACAGAGGAACAGGTCAGCACGCTGATTACGACACCGGCCACGCCGCTATCGCTTGACCGTACGCGCGTGCCACGCGTCGGCCTCGACGGCATCCTGCGACTACGCGAAAGCGGAACCACCCTCAGCTACACGGCAACCTATTCTCACGGCATCAATGCGCTTGGGGCCCGCTCCATAGCCGATGCAACGCCGTTGCTCCCACTTTCGCGGCAAGGCGCAGACGCCGAATTCAGCAAGCTCGACGGTCGCATCGACGTCATGCAAACGCTTCCCGAGAATCTGTTTCTCTCGGCAGGACTCGCAGGCCAGACATCATTCGGTCGCCCGATGCTCACATCCGAGCAGTTTCCGATCATTGGCACCAACATGCTGTCCGGCTTCGCCGCCGGCACGCTCGCCGGCGATACAGGCTGGGTGGGACGCGGAGAGTTCGGCTGGAGCACCCAGCTCCCGTTCATCGCCGAACCGCATGCAATCGTACCTTACGTCTTTGCAGCTACTGGCGAGCGCCGCTATGAAATGCCGACCGTATTGGAAATCCCCGTCATTCGCGCGAACAACTATGGTGGCGGTATGCGCTTCCAGCTCGCGCCGCAGGCACCCGACGCCCCGTCGCTGTCCGGCTTCGTGGAGCTGAGCGAACGACGCGCCAGCGCTTCCAGCCTCGACGGCTGGATGGTGTTCGCCGGCGGCTCGATCCGCTACTAGACTCCAGAGATGGCAACAACGGACAGATCACTTGCTTTCGGTCAGATGCCATTCCATTGATACGGCAGGAGCACAAGATGTCGGCGCCGGTCCCTTCATTTAACCGAGATTCGCAGCGCCGCGACCGGCTCCTGATCGTCGAGGACGACCCCGTGACGCGGGCCATGCTGGCCGGTTACTTCACCGATCACAACTTTGACGTCGCCGAAGCGGCAAATTGCGCTGAGTGCCGTCAGAAGATCAGGAAGAACGGCGCCGAGCTCGTTTTCATCGACGTTCAGCTTCCGGACGGCGATGGGTTCGAACTCGCGAGAGAGATCCAGAGCGTAAGCCAGGCCGGCATCATATTCGTCACGCGCCGCGATACCGAAGTTGATCGGATCCTTGGCCTCGAGGTGGCTGGCGATCACTACGTCACGAAGCCGATTAACCTGCGCGACCTGCTCGCGCGCGCTCGCTCGGTCCTCAGGCGCCGCGCGATCGAGCGTGACGCCGCGACCGCCGGCACCACGATCGTCTTCGGACGCTGGATCATCGATCTCGTGCGACGCGAACTGTCCACGCTCGGCGGCGAGCTGGTGCATCTCACGCGCGCCGAATTTGATCTGCTCGCAGCGCTGGTCGGCGCCGACGGCAGGCCGCTCAGCCGGGAGTATCTGATCGAAGTCGTCAGCAATCGGCAGACCGATGTCGATATACGTACCGTCGACGCCCTCGTTGCCAGACTCCGACGCAAACTCGCCAGCGGCAGCAACCAGCCCCTGATCACGACCGTGACGGGCATAGGTTACAAACTCATGCTCGAATCAAAGCGCTAGGCCTGTTCGGACTCTCGCAACCGTTCATTGAGCGCAGCGATAGATTCACGGCAGGTTGCCTCCAGCTGGACGGCAACAGCTTCAAGCGCATCTGCCGGCAATCGCGCCGCATCAGCCTCGATCCCGTTGCATTGGAAGAACAGACGTTCGAGACCGAGCGCACTGGCCGCACTGCCGATCCGATGCGCCAGGCGTTGCATGTGATGCCGATCCCCCATGCTGGCCGCTTCCACCATGCTCCGCGTCAGCGGAAGGCAGGTGTCAAGGAAGATGGTGCGCAGACCACGCAACCGGGGCACCCCTAGCAGTTCTTCCTGATCGTTAAAGAAATCGTCATCGATGAGAGAACCAGCGGTTAGCTCGGACGCACCAACCGGGGCGCCTGGCAGATCGTCGACACCCGCCTGCAAGGCTGATTGCAGCGCCTGTAGCGTGATCGGCTTGCCGACGCGCGCGCGGATGCCATTGGCAGTGAGCCGTCCCTGTGTGCGATCCGACAAGTCGGCTGTCAGTGCGATAATCCGTGGCGATCGATCAAGCTGCAGTTTCCGAATGAGCCTGGCCGTGGCAATGCCGTCCATCTCCGGCATATGCACATCCATGAGTACGACGTCGAAGGCACCTGAGCGAACGAGCTCCAGAGCCATGGCCCCACTCGATGCTACGACTGGCTCGTGACCGAGACGAACAAGGAGGGCATGCCCCACGTCGCGATTGACCGGATCGTCATCGACGAGCAGCACGGACAGCTTCGTCGCCGGAGGTCTCGTCTCGACAACGGCCGGCACCAGTTGCGCCCGATCGAGGGGAATGGACAGAGTAAACGTGCTTCCCTTGCCGAGTTCGCTGCGGACCGAGAGATTGCCGGCCATCAGCCGCGCCAACCGGCGGGAAATGGCGAGGCCAAGCCCCGTCCCGCCGAACCGACGCTCGATATCGCTGTCAGCCTGCACGAAGTCTTCGAAGATGCGCTCCTGAATATCCGGCGCGATTCCGATACCCGTATCCGTAACCGACAGATGGAGCATGCCGGGAGCATCCAGTGTATCGAATGCGAGATCGACCTGGACGCTACCTCGCGCGGTGAATTTGACAGCGTTGCCGAGTAAATTGAGCACCAATCGATTCAGCTTGATCGGGTCGCCGGCGACATCCGCGGCCACATCGCCTCGCATCGACAGGCTCAACGTCAATCCCTTCGCCTCCGCCTCCTCCCTCAACAGATCCAGATCTGCTTCGATCAGTTGATCCAGGCGAAAACTGCGGAATTCGAGCTTGTCGGCGCCTGCTTCGAGGCGGGCATAGTCGAGAATCGATTCGATCAGTGCGAGCAGGGTATCGCCCGAGACCTTGGCGGCCGTGAGCAAGCGGATCTGACGCTCGTCCAGGCGGCTATTATCGAGCAATTGCAGCACGCCTATCACGCCGTTGAGTGGAGTCCGCAGTTCATGACTGACGACCGCGAGGAAGCGCGACTTGGTTTCATTGGCCAGTTCGGCCGCCTGTCGCGCGTGATGCGCTTCTGCCCGTTCCTCGATCGCTTGATCGCGCGCCTGCGCGAGCTCGGTCGTCCGCGCCACAACCCGTCCTTCAAGGGTCAGATATGACTCCCGCAGGCGCTCTGCCATCCGGTTGAACTGCTCACCCAAAGTCTGCAGTTCATCGCCCGTCCGAATGACGAGTTTCTGATCGAGATCGCCGCTTCCGATGCGTTCTGCACCTTCCGTCAACGCACGGATCGGATCGGCCATACGACGGCTGAGCAACAGCGCCGCGATAAACGCACAGAACAGCGAGACAAGCAGCAGCAGCGCCGAATTGAGCATCGACGCGTAGAGCGACGCATAGGCTTCGTGAGTTGGCAGTTCAACGAACACCTTCCAGCCGACCGGCGCGATGGATGTGTGAACCGAAAGAACGCGTTTTCCCGCCAGATCGGTGACGACGGAATCCGCATCGCTGCCTGCGCTTCCCGCGAGCGCGGACGCAACCTGCGAAAGCCCCGACAGGTCGGTGTTCTTGAGCACGAGGCGGAGATCGGGATGGGCAATCAGACGCCCCCTCGTATCGACGACGAAGGCATTGCCCTCATTGCCGACCTTGATCTGCGAGACGAGATCCCACATGAAGCGCAGATTGACATCGGCGATGATCACGCCGCCATCCGCGCCGCTCACGGCAACCGTGATATACGGCTCGGTCTCGCGGAAGAAGAAGATCGGCCCGTAATAGATGCCGCGTGCCTTCGCATCGACGAATGCGGGAGACTGCGAAAGGTCCGTATTGCTGCGGACCATGTCACGCACATAGCGCGACACGCGCAATTGCTCGCGACCTTGCGGATCGAGTTGGGCGATTTCGGAGATCGCCGGCGTCAGGCGCAGCAGGCGAATGCCGGTTATGCGCATTTCCTCCGGCGGAAGCATCTGCAGCGAGAGCTGGGATAACCAGACGAGCTGCCGCTCGATCTCCTTGAGGAACTGATCGATCTTGTCCGCCGCGGCGCTGGCCTGCTCGCGCTGCACAGCGATCAGCAGGCGCTGCTGCTCGCGATAGGAGAATATCGCGTCGATCACATTATTGGCGATCAGCGCCGCCGAAACGACCACCAGAAAGGACACGAGGTACTTGCGGAACAGACCGCCGCGCACCGGCGGTCGTGCATCGCGATCGGCGCCGATAACACTCATTCTATGATCTTGTCGGCGCGGGCCAGCAGCACCGGCGGCACCGTCAGGTTCAGTGACCTCGCGGTCTTGAGATTGATGATCAGCTGATAGGTGCGCGGCGATCGCACTGGCAGCTCCGCGGGCTTGGCGCCGCGCAAGATCAGGTCGATATATTCGACCATCGCCTCCACCAGCTCCGAGCGCTCCGACGCCGCCGATTCATACTTGAACCCGTAGGAGACCAGGCCACCTTCGGTCATAAAGAAGTGATAGGAATAGACCGCCGGGACCGCATTTGCCGCAACAGCGGATACGATCGCCTTGCGGTTGAGGACGGTGAACGCATCCGGCGTCACGACAAGCCCGCCGGCCGGTGCACCGCCGAGCCGGGCAATCTGCGCCGATATGTTGTCCGGATCCGAAATCGGAAGCGGGATGATGTCAACGCCGAAAGATGACGCCATCTCCCTCAACGGATCGAGATAGTAGTCGCCATTGCGCGGCGCGGAGAGCGGATTGAAGATCACACCGACGCGCTTGACGCGAGGCGCAAGCTCCAAAAGGATCTCCAG
>Ga0207678_10003621_pt1 | contig 13880 bp, 11 predicted proteins | sample KBSC63metaG_FD_184319 | JGI IMG/M metagenome (GOLD analysis project Ga0207678, IMG submission 184319) | Corn rhizosphere microbial communities from Kellogg Biological Station, Michigan, USA - KBS C6-3 metaG (SPAdes) (version 2) | ecosystem: Host-associated > Plants > Roots > Rhizosphere > Soil ... | reverse complement strand
GGGACCGGAGCAGGACCGCATACCGGGGCGAGTCCAGGGCGGCGATCAGCCGCTCGCGGCCCCGGGCCGTCTCCCGGGCCGCCCGCTGCGCCAGCCGGGCCGCGACCGGGCCGACCACCAACTCCGGCGGCTGGGCGGCCACCGCCGTGGCGAGCCGCTCGCCCATCACGTCGCCGTCGCGCACGTCGCCGAGGGCCGCCGCCAGCCACTTCAGCTCGTCGCGCAGCGGCTGCCAGGGGCGCAGGTCGGCGCGGAAGGAGCGCAGGGTCGAGCGCAGCCGCCGGGTGGCGACCCGCATGTCGTGCACCGCTTCCGCGTCGCCGTACCGCACACCGCCCTCGGTGGCGCGCACGGCGTCGCGTTGCTCGCTGAGGTACGCGGTCAGCGCGCGCCCCCCGGCAGCCTGTTCCACTGGTGCGCGCGCCGGCCCGGTACCGGGCCGGCGCGCGGTGGTCACTGCTGTCATTCCAGTCGCGTACCCTCCCCCGGAGGGCGAGTAACTACGACGGCAGGGTGCCGGTGTAGCCGACGATCCAGGACCGGATCGACGGCAGATCGCCGTAGATCGACGGGCCGGTGGCGCACCTCGCGTCGCCGTTGCCGGACCGGCTGGTGGCGCCGACGAGCAGCCAGCGGTTGCCGGAGCGCAGCACCTGCGGGCCGCCGGAGTCGCCGTAGCAGGCGCCGGAGTTGCCGCCCGGGTTGTTCGTGCAGATCTCGACGGAGCCGACGATCCCGCCGCCGCGGCAGAGGCTGTCCGTCACCACCGAGGTGTCCAGTTCGTTCGCGACCGTCGGCGTGCTGCACGCGCCGCGGACCGGGCAGGTCTGGCCCCAGCCGATGATCCGGGTGGCGGTGCCGACGGCCGGCGACGAGGTGGGGATCGGGGCCGGTGCCTGGCTGACGCTCGTGGCCAGCCGCATCAGCTTGACATCGGCGGTGGGGTGGGTGACCGAGCCGTTGACCCGGACCACGGTGCCACCGCTGGTGCGGTTGACGCTGCCCACGCGCACCGAGGTGGGGGTGGGGCAGTGCCCGGCGGTGACCACCCAGTTCGCCGCGATGAGCGAGGCGGTGCAGCCGCTGGAGTACACGAGGAACGAGTAGTTCTCGGTGGCTTGCCGGCCGCCGACGACGTCGATGCCGATGGTGCCGTCCGGGGATGGTGCGGAGTAGTGGACGGGTGCGGCCGCGGCCGGTGCCGCGAGGCCCGCCGCGGCCGGTGCCGCGAGGCCGGCCGTGGCGAGTGCCGCCGCCGCGACCAGGCGCAGGAGTCTTCTCATCGAGGGGGTCCTTGTCGGGTCGGAGGGGGTCAGAAGACGAAGGCGTCGACGCGGGCCGGCGTGCTCGCGACAGCGGCGCCGGCGAACAGGCGGTCGACCTGGGCGGCCTCGGCGGCGTTCGGGAAGGCGTTGCGGCAGGACGGCGGTGCGCTGCTGCCGGACATCAGGTCGGTGCACAGGCCGGTGCGCCGGTCCGGCAGGCCGAGGATGTGGCCGAACTCGTGGGCCGCGATCCGGGCCGGGCTGTGCCCCTGCTGGACGGCCTGCCGGCCCATGATGATGCGGCCGTTGCCGAGCGAGGTGACCTGGGTGCGCGGCCAGCCGTTGTCGGCGGTCACGGTGATGTTGGCGCGCCGGCCGGCCGGTACCGGTTCCAACCGGACGTTCGCCACGCTGGCGTTCCAGTTGGCGGCGCCCTGGTTCATCGCGGAGACGAACTCGGCGGCGCGGCTGGCGTCGTAGTAGAGGACACGGGCGGCTGTCGGGCTGGCGGGTGCGGCGCCGGCCGGACTCACCCCGGTCAGTTGGGCGGACACGACGGCCGCAGCCGCCACGACTCCCAGTGCGAACCACCGTCTTCGGGTCACATCGGCCTCCTCGGATTGGGTTGGTATGTGACCATATCGAGAAAACGAGATACATCGATATAGCGAGGTGGATACCGAGTTGGCCCTATCGCCGCGCTAGGGTGCGCGCCATGAGTGCGCTGCCGGCCGCAGGCCGGGACGAACAGGTCGGGACGCTCGTCGACCTCGTGCGGATCCCGAGCGTGGTGGGCACGGCCGCCGAGGTCGGGATCGTGCGGCACGTGGCCGACCTGCTCGACGGCTTCGAGGTGGACCTGTGGCCGATTCCGGTCGCGGACCTGGTCGCGCGGCCGGACTTCCCGGGCATGGAGGTGACGCGCCGGGAGGCATGGGGTCTGGTCGCCCGGCTTCCCGGCGTCGGCGGCGGCCGGTCACTGATGCTCAACGGCCATCTCGACGTGGTTCCGCCCGGCGATCCCGGTGCCTGGAGCGACGACCCGTACTCCGGGCGGCTCGTCGACGGTCACGTGTACGGGCGCGGCGCGTGCGACATGAAGGGCGGCGTGGTCGCCGCCCTCGCGGCGATCCGCGCGCTGCGGGACGGCGGCGTGCGGCTGGCCGGCGACGTGCTGTTCGCCGCCGTCGTCGGCGAGGAGGACGGCGGCCTGGGCACCTACGCGACGCTGCACCGCGGCTGGCGCGCCGACGCCTGCGTGATCACCGAGCCCACCGGCCTCGACCTGCTGGTGGCCAACGGCGGCGCGCTCACGTTCCGGCTGCGGGTACCCGGGCGGGCCGCGCACGCGAGCGTGCGCACAACGGGGGTCAGCGCGATCGAGAAGTTCCAACCGGTGTTCGCGGCGCTGCGGGACCTGGAGGCGACGCGGAACGCCTCGGTGGACCCGTTGATGCGACGGTGGAGCCCGGCATACCCGCTGGAGATCGGCGTCGTGCGGGCGGGGGACTGGTCGTCGACGGTGCCGGACCTGCTCGTGGCCGAGGGCCGGTACGGGGTGGCCCTCGACGAGCCGGTGGCGGCGGCCCGCGCGGCGTTCGAGTCGGCTGTCCTGGCCGCCTCGACGGCCGACCCCTGGCTCGCCGAGCACCCGGTCGAGGTCGAGTGGTGGGGTGGCCAGTTCGCGCCCGGCCGCTGCCCGGATCCGGACTTCGTGACGCGGGTGCGGGCGGCCACCGGCGCTTCGCCGTCGGTGTACGGGGCGCCGTACGGCTCGGACCTGCGGCTGCTCGCGGCGGCCGGGATCGCGACCCTGCAGTACGGGCCGGGCGACGCCCGCTACGCACACGCCCCGGACGAGCGGGTACCGGTGGACCAGGTACACGAGTGCGCCGAGACCCTGGTGCGACTGGCACTCGACTGGTGCGCCTGACGGATCCGCGGGGGGCTACGGCGCGCGCCTCGCCGCCAGGGCGGCGCGGCCCAGGGTCACCGGGTTGAGCAGGCCGCTCACGGGGATGGCGCGCATCGAGAACAGGTACGCGCGCCGGCCCACGTGCGCGTCCACCGCCGCGGCCCGCAGCACCATCCGCTGCATCGGGTTCGGCGGCTTGGCCAGCGCGTCCCGGCGGGCCATGCCGTCGTGGCCCCGGATGAACCGGAGCCGGCGCCGGTAGGCGGCCGCCGCCCGGCTCATCGGGATCTCGCCGCGCAGCGCCGGCACCGTCGAGTCGACAAGCCACTCCGCCGACCGGAACGCCCACCCGCACCCGACCGCGGGCTGCGGGTCGCCGGTGATCGCCGCGTCGCCGACCAGCATGAGCGCCGGCCCCGGCGTCGGGTCGCGGCGCACGCACGGGTAGTCGGTCATGCCGATCACCGGGGATACCCGTTCGCCCCCGGTCAGGTCGGGCGCCTCGGGCAGGCTCCGGATCAGCTTCTCCAGCGCGGCCGCCCGGTCGGTGCGGAACTCGGGCAGCTTGTCCTTGGCGGGGAAGGCCACGAGCATCGCCAGGCCGTCGTCGGTGCGGATCGTGATCGCGACGTCGGGTTCCAGCATCCAGATCCGGTTGCCGACGTGCGGCAAGCCCCGGTAATAGGCCCACATCCCGAACCGGTTGTTCGGCGCGGTGTCGACGGCGGCGTTCGCGAGTCCGGCCACCGTGGACCGGTAGCCGTCGGCGCCGATGACCAGCCGGGCGCGGTACTCGCGCTCCACTCCGGCCCGATCCCTGGTGCGCACCCCGGAGGCGCCCGAGAGCAGTTCGGTGACCGCCTCGCCGTACCGGATCTCGACGCCCGGCGTGCCAGCGGCGACAGTCCGCAGCAGCGGGTCGAGCCTCTCCCGGCGCAGGCTGATCGCGTCGGGCACCCCGTCGGGCGGGATGCTGAACCCGGTACCCGTCCACCGCGAGATCCCGCCGGCCACCCCGCCCGCGGCGACGATCTCGTCCCACAACCCGGTGCGTACCAGCATGTCCCGGGTGCCGCCCAGCACGAAGTGGCCGCAGAGCGCCTTGAACGCGGCCGGGTCGCGCTGCTTCTCCACGACGGTGACGCGCAGCCCGGCCCGCCCGTACAGCAACGCGGCGGTGCAGCCGGCGATGCTCGCACCCACGATGACGACGTCACGCTCCTCCATACCGGGTACGGTGCCGCCGACCACCGGCCGTGTCGTCAGTAATGCGCTACTGCAATCGGCTGCCACCGGCGACGGCAGTAGCCTGCCGGAATGCACGAGGCGCCGGGCGCGTGGCCGCTGATCGGCCGCGCCGACGCGCTGGACCGGGTGGCGGCCGCGTTGACCACCGCGAAGAAGGGCGGCCTCGTCGTCACCGGCCGGGCCGGCGAGGGCAAGACCCGCCTGCTGGCCGCCGCGCGCGACCGGGCCGCCGCTTCCGGCGTCGCCGTGTACTGGGCCGTGGCCACCGACGCCGCTGCCGGCGTCCCGCTGGCGCCCTTCGCGCCGCTGCTGCCGCGGGCGGCCGACGGCGCGCAACCGACCGCGGGCCTCGGCCTCGTGGCGGCGGCGCTGGGCGGCGGCGAACGCGCGGTGGCCGTGGACGACGCGCACCTGCTCGACCCGGCCTCGGTGGCGTTGATCGCGCACCTGCTCGCCAACACGGCGGTGCCGGTGGTGCTGACGGCGCGCACCGTCGAGGCGGCCTGGCTGCGGGACCTGCCGCGGATCACGCTGGATCCGCTGACCGGGCCGGAGATCGTCGAGGTACTGGAGACCGCGCTCGGCGGCGCGGTGGAGACCGCGCTCGCCGCCGGCCTCGCCACCCTCAGCGACGGCAACCCGCTGCTGCTGCGCGAGCTCGTCGGAGCGGCGCTCGCCGCGGGCACGGTGCGCCGCGACGGCGACCTGTGGCGGGCGACCGGCCCGCTCGTCGTGGCGACGGACCTGCCGGCCGCGATCCGGAGCCGGCTGGACCGGCTGCCCGGGGCCGTGCGCGCCGCCGCCGAACTCGTGGCGCTGGCCGAGCCCGTCGACGCGGCCATGCTCGAGGAGGTGCTCGACGCCGACGCGCTCGCCGGGCTGGAGGACGAGCGGCTGCTCGTGCTCGAGGCCGGCCGGCTGCGGCTGGTGCATCCGCTGTACGCCGAGTCGCTGCGGGCCACCACGCCGCCGACGCGGGCGCGCCGGCACCGGCGGCGGCTGGCGGAGGCGTTCGACGGCCGGTCGCGGCTGCGGGCCGCGATCTTCCGACTCGACGGTGGCCTGCCGGCCGATCCGGACCTGTTCATGGCGGCGGCGCGGGAGGCGTCCGACAGGCTCGACCACGAGCTCGCCGGGCGCCTGGCCCGGGCGGCTGTCGACGCCGGCGGCGGCTTCGAGGCGCGGCTCCTGCTGATCTCGGAGCTGCCGTACGAGGGTCGCGCCGCCGACGCGCTGGAGCTGGCCGACGAGCTGACCGGCGAAGCGATCGACGACGCCGCCCGGCTTCGGCTCGCGTCCGCGCGGGCGAACCTCGAACTGGTGCTCGGCCGGGTCGACGCGGCCCGCGCCACGCTCGCCGACGCCCGGGCGCGCGCCGGCTCGCCCGCCGGGCGGCTGCGGGTGGCGCTGCAGCAGGCGGCGCAGGCGTTCAGCACCGGGCACATGGGCCGCTGCATCGATTACGGCGACGACGTGCTCGAGCGCGAACCCGACGACCCGACGGTGCTCGGCCGGCTGGCCGTCTCCCGGGTGCGGGCACTGGCCTGCGCCGGGCGCAGCCGCGACGCCATCGCGTTCGCCGAGCGGACGCTCGCCGCCGTCGAGACCGGCGGCTCCGCCTCGCGGCTGGCCACCATCCGGATGACGCTGCTGCAGGCGCTCGCCTTCGACGGTCAGCTGTTCCGGGCGCAGGACCTCGGCGCGGCCGGGATGGCGGCGGCCTCGCACGGGCCAACGGCCGCCCTGCGCGCGTACTGGGCGCAGGAACTGGGGCAGGTCGCGATGATGCGCGGGCACGCCACGACGGCCCGGCGCTGGCTGCGCGAGACGCTCGCGGTGATGCCGATCGCCGGCCTACCGGCCAGCCCGCAGCTGTGGACGCTCGACGCGCTCGCGGAGGCCGAGGCGATGCTCGGCGATTCCGCCGCCGCCGCGGCGATGGCCGAGCGGTGCCGGGCCGTGCTGCCGGCCGGATTCGTCGCGGCACGGCGCGGCGGGGCGGTGTGGGCGGTCGCGGCGGCCGGGGAGACCAGCACCGCGCAGCGGGTGGCGCTGGCGCACGCCCGGGAGCTTGACGCCGCCGGCTCGTACCTGATGGCGGCCTGGGTGCTGCACGACGCGGTGCGGCTCGGCGCGACCGACGCCGACGTGGTCGACACGCTGGCCGGCTACGCGGCGCGCAGCCAGAGTCCGCTGATGGCGGCGCTGGCCGGGCACGCCGTCGCGCGGGGCGCCGAGGATCCGGTGGCCCTCGACCGCGCGGCCGGCACTCTCGCCGCCCTCGGCTGCGACCTGTGGGCCGCCGAGGCCGCGACCGCGGCGAGCGGGCTGCACCGGCGGGCCGGCAGCCTCGGGTCGGCACTGTCGTCGGCGGCGCTGGCGACCGACGCGCTGGGCCGGTGCGGTCCGGTGCGGACGGCGGGCCCGGACGCGACGGACCCGCTGACCGCGCGGGAGCGGGAGGTCGCCGACCTCGCCGCCCGCGGTTTGAGCGACCGCGACATCGCGGCCCGGCTGCACCTGTCCGAGCGGACCGTGCAGAGCCACCTGTACCGCTCCTACCGCAAGCTCGGGGTCCGCGGGCGGGAGGGGCTCGCCTGAGCCGGCGAGGGGCTCGCCTGAGCCGGCGAGGGGCTCGCCTGAGCCGGCGGAAACCGGGCTCAGGAGCGCGGCTGGCGGACCCGGATCGCCTGTGTCGCCCCGGGCTCCGAGCGGTGCTTCGCCACCAGGTCCTCAAGGCGGCCCGGCCGGCCCAGGTAGTAGCCCTGCCCGCGGTCGACCCCGAGGTCGCGCAGCGCGCTCACCAGCGGCGCCCTGTCGACGTATTCGGCCACCGTGCTCATGCCCAGCCCCTTCGCGGCCCGCACCACGGCGTCGACGAGCACCCTGTCGACCCCGCCGCTGTCGGCCTGCCGCACGAACTCCCCGGCGATCTTCACCGTGGTGAACGGAAGGTGCTTGAGGTAGGCGAACGAGCCGAAGCCGGCGCCGAAGTCGTCGAGGCTGAACCGGCAGCCGGCCCCGGTCAACGCCCTGGCGAGCCGGCGGGCGGCGTCCAGGTTGCTGATCGCGGCCGTCTCGGTGATCTCGACGCCGAGCCGGCGCGGCTTGACCCCGGCCCGCTCGAGCGCCGCGACCACCCAGTCGCCGAAGCCCTCGTCGTCGATGGACCGGGTGGACACGTTCACGTCGAGACAGAGGTCGGCCGCCTGCGACAGCGCGCCGATCGCCTCCATCACCACCCAGCGGTCCAGTTCGCGCACCAGGTCGCCGCGCTCCAGCGCGGGCAGGATGTCGGCCGGCCCGACGTGCGGGTACAGCCCGTCGCGCAGCCGGACCAGGAGTTCGTAGCTGCTGGTGCGGCCGTCGGCCAGCCTGACGATCGGCTGCGCCACCAGCTTCAGATGCCCGCTGTCGAGGGCGGCCCGCACCCGGCTGAGGATGTTGACCCGCTGCACCGCGTGCCGGTACTGCTCCGGCGCGAACAGGCGGGCCCGGTTGCGTCCGGCGTTCTTCGCCTCGTAGAGGGCGAGGTCGGCGTGCGCGAGGAGCACCTCGCAGTCGGCCTCGCGGTCCAGCGGCGCCGCGCCCACGCTCACGGTCACCCGCAGCGCCTCGTCGCCGACGACCATCGGGGTGTCGCCGGCCGCCCGGCACAGCCGCTCGGCGGACTCCAGCGCGGCGGCCGCGTCGCAACCGGGGAGCACCGCGGCGAACTCGTCGCCGCCGAGGCGGCCGAGCACCGCGCCGGGGGGCAGGTGCTGGCCGAGGCGGCGGGCGAGGCCGCGCATCACCTGGTCGCCGACGGCGTGCCCGCGCAGGTCGTTGATGTCCTTGAAGTTGTCGACGTCGACGAGCAGCAGCGCCCCGTCGCCGCGGCGCTCGGCGAGCAACCCGTTCAACCGGGCCGTGAACGAGCGTCGGTTGACCAGGCCGGTCAGCGGGTCGTGGTCGGCGAGGTAGGCCAGTTCGTCCTGGGCCCGCCGGATCTCGCTGATGTCGTGCGCGGTGCCCATCAGCCGCACCGGCCGCCCGTCGGCGTCGGTGAACACCTCGCCGTAGCACTCGAACGTGCGCAGGGACACCTTGTCGGCCAGGTACATGCGCAGCGTGCCGCTGAACGGCTCGACGTCGCGGATCGCGTTGCGCAGGAGCTTCTCGACCATCGCAAGGTCGTCGGGGTGCACCAGCGAGCGGAACAGGTCGTAGTCGGGCTGGATCTCCGGCGGCACGCCCAGCATCGCGTGCATCGCGTCGGACCAGACGAGCAGGTTCGACGCGAGGTCCCACTCCCAGGTGCCCACCTTGGCGATGCGTTCGATGTGGGCCAGCCGGCGCTGCCCGCGGTTCGCCGCGTCGCGTTCGGCGCGCAGGTCGGTCACGTCGCGGATCTCGTACAGCAGCCGCCCGTCCAGCGGCTGGCAACCGATCTCGAGCCAGCGCTCGATGCCGTCGGCGTCGGCGAACGGCGCCTGCACGGGCGGCGCGCCGGGCGTCGCCGCGGCCAGCGGGAGTTGCCCGAGCGTCGGGCCGGCCAGCGCGCGCAGCGCCCGGTTGAACCAGACGGGATCGCCTTCGGCGGTGGTGAGCAGCAGGCCGGCCGACACCGCGTCGGCCACGACCTCCGGCAAGGCGCCGGACAAGGCGACCACAACACCCCCATCGCTCTGCGTGTGCAACGCGAGGCCCGAGTGTACCGATGGACCCTCTGATAGGAAGGCCCCTGTGATCCTGTTTCCCGGCCGCCATCACTTGCTGACCCGCTTCCAGGCGGCCTACCTGCGCCGGCTCGCCACCGCCGAGGAACCGATCGTGTGGGCGGTCACCAGTGCCAACCATCAGAACACGAAACGTAACCCGGTGCCATTTGATCGTCGGCAGGCCGCGATCGAGCGATTCAGCGTCGTCGAAGGGTTGCGGTCGCTGGTGGTCGCGGTCTTCGACACCGCGCCCACGGCGCGGTTCGCGGACGTCACCCTCAAGACCGTGGAGGCGACGATCGGCCGACGGCCGGAGCCGGCCTCCTGCGTTGTCGCGTGCTCGACGCCGGAGGTGGCGGCGATGTACGAGGCGCTGGGCTTCCGCATCGCGGGCGTCGAACTCGACGCGGTGCCGTCCGCCGCCGAGCGGCCCTGGGACGTGCTGCTGCGCCTGGCCGCCGGCGACCCGTCCTGGCGCGACCTGGCCCATCCGGCCACTGTGGACGTCTACGAGCGCTACGGCCTGGACGAGTTGGTGCGCACCGTCGTCAACGATCCGGTGGTCGGCGACGAGGGCGGCCTGACCACGACGCGCGACTACCACACCTACGCCGAGGCGTTCGAGGCGAGCGCGGCCCGCAAGTGGGAAGCGGCCCGCACGCACGTGCGGCCCGGGCGCATCGTCGACATCGGGTGCGGTGCGGGCGCCGTGCTGGCCCTGGCCGACGCCGAGCCGGCGCTGCGCGAGAGCGACCTCATCGGCGTCGAGGTGGCCCGGCACCTGTTCGAGGAGTGCGTGCACCGCAAGGCGCAGGGCGGGTTCGCCAACCCGAACGTCTACTTCTACTGCCGCAACGTGCTCGGCGGCGCGGTGTTCGCGCCGCGCTCGATCGACACGACGCTGACGTTCGCGCTCACCCACGAGATCTGGTCCTACGGCACGGGGCTCGCCTCGGTGCGCCGGTTCGCCGAGGCGATTTTCGAGCACACGGTGCCGGGCGGCGTCTGGATCAACTCGGACGTCTGCGGCCCCGACGACCCCGGCCGCGCCGTGCGCCTGACGCTGCGCACCGACGACGGCGCCAACCCGGCGCGGCCCCGCAAGGACCTGGAGAACCTGCCCCGCGACGAGGTCGCCGGGTACGTGGCGGGGCTGTCCACCCGGGCGCGGCTCGACCAGTTCGCCGTGGACTTCCGGTTCCCGCTGCCGTTCGTGGCGGTCGACGGGAGCACCGTGGAGTTGTCGCTCGCGGCGGCGATGGACTTCCTGACCCGTAAGGACTATTCCGACAACTGGCTCTCGGAGGCGCATGAACAGTTCTGCGGACTGTCGTTCGCGTCGTGGGCCGGGTTGCTCGCCGACGTCGGGTTCGAGGTGTCGCCGGCGTCGCACGCGTGGCGCAACGACTGGATCGTCGAGCACCGGCTGCGCCCGGTGGCGTCGCTGGCCGCCCCGGACGGCGCCCCGATCGACTGGCCGGTGACCCACACGCTGCTGGTGGCGCGCCGACCCCTACTGGGGAGCTACGGGCCGGGTCGTACCGGAGTTTGACGCCGGCCCGCCGGTCGGCGATCTGCTGACCGCTTCGCGGATCGCCGTGATCGTGCCGGGTGTCGAGACGACACAGTGGACATTCCACAATGGACTGGACGGTGCGGTGCGGCGCTCTCCGCGCCGGTCGGCGACGTCGACGGCCACGACGGCTACTTCGTTCCGGGGACGCGTTGCCTGCGTGCCGTCGGGGCGATCGTCAGCGGGGCCTCGTGAGCATCCGCACCCGCAGCCGGCCCAGCCACGGCTGCGCGAACCGGGGCACGCGGCGACGCCGCGGTGGCTCCACACCGTCATAGACCCAGTAGCCCTCGCGGCCGGCGAGTTCGGCGGCGGCCGCGTCCGGCAGGTCACCGGCGGCCGCGAGGTGACGGGCGAAGTCGAACCCGTCGCACAGCGAGCCGCGCGGCGGCCGGCCGGCCGCCCAGTCCCGGAACAGCGGCCGCCACCGGGCGCCGAGCCCGGCGGCGAGCCGGGGCCAGGTGTGCGCCACCTCGCCGGCGCGCTTGTTCAGCAGGGCGGACCGCGCGATGCCGAACATGCGCTCGTCGAGGCCGGCCGGCGGCGGGGCGCCGGCGACCAGCGCGGCGGTGAGGGCCGCCTGCTGCGCGGCGAGCCGTTCCCGGCTGGCCGCCAACCCTTCCGTGCTCATCCCGTGATCGGCGCGACGCCGGCGGCGGCCGCGATCGCGTCGAGTTCGGCGGTGAGCTCGGCCGCCGGCGGGTAATGGCCGTCGCGCTCCAGCATCAGCGCCGGCGGGCGGTGCCGGGAACACAGCTCCTCGATGAGCTCGAGCACCGGTACCGGCGTCGGGTCGGTGTGCGTGTCGTGGTAGACGCCGTCGTGCTCCTCGCCGCCGGCCACGTGCACGTACGCGATCCGCTCCAGCGGCAGCGCGTCGAGCAGCGCCGCCGGCTCCTCGCACCGGTTGACGGCGTTGGCGTAGACGTTGGCGATGTCGAGCAGCAGCAGGGCGCCGGTGCGGTCGAGGATCTCGGTGATGAACTGCGCCTCGGTGAGTTCCTCGTCGGGCCAGTCGAACAGGGCGGCGATCGGCTCCAGCGCGATCGGGACGGGGAGGTCGGCCTGTACCCGCTTGACGTTGTCGACCATGACGTCGACGCAGTCGCGGGTGCGCGGCAGCGGCGTCAGGTGGCCCACCTCCACGCCGCCGGCCCGGCAGAACGCGATGTGCTCGCTCACCAGCGGCGCGCCGAGCGCCTCGGCGCACGCCGCCAGGTGGGCCACCCGGTGACGCTCCACCGGCCGGGCCCCGCCCAGCGACAGCTTGACCCCGTGGGGGATCACCGTGACGCCGCGGGCGCGCAGGTCGAGGAGGGCGCCCGGCGGGTCGGCCGGGCGGATGGACTCGGCGACGACCTCGGTGAAGCGCAGGCCCGGCAGCCCCGCGACGTAGCCCGCGATCTCAGGCCGCCACCCGATCCCGACCCCGTACTGAGCGTCCATCCGTTCATGGTGCGGTCCGTCTGCAACGATCACCCACGCGCAGGGCGATCTGAACGCGAGCTTGAGCCTGCGCGGAGATCTTGGAGTCCCGTGGCCCCGATGACGACCACGAGACTCCAAAATCTCGAAACGGTCATGGGCGCCGGACGGCGGCCTCCACGAGGTCCAGCACGCCGCCGAGATCCTTGGCCGGGCGGCCCATCGCCAGGTGCAACACGAGCCCGTCATAGGCGAGCTCGAGGAACTGGGCGAGCGCGGCCACCGGCACGTCGCCTCGCAGCACACCGGCCTCGCGCTGGCGGGTCAGCCGGTCACGGGTCGCGGCGGCGATGGCCTCGGACCGCGCGGCCCACCGGTTCGCGAACGCCGGATCGGTGCGCAACCGGCGCGACACCTCCAGCTGGGTGCCGAGCCAGCCCGCCTGGTCCGGCTCGTCGGCGCGGGCCAGCAGGTCGCGCATCACCTGCACCAGCCCGAACCGGGCCACGGTGGCCACCATCGCGGCGGCGTCGTCCTCGGCGACGGCGAGGAACAGCGACTCCTTGTCCCGGAAGTGGTGGAAGATCGCCCCGCGGGACAGGCCCGTCTCCTCCTCCAGGCGACGCACGGTGGCGCCCTCGTAACCGTGCCGGGCGAAGCACGCGCGGGCGCCGGCGAGAATCTGCCGGCGCCGGGCATCGAGCTGGACCTGGCTCACCCGGGGCACTGATCGATTATGCAAGCCGTACGTACGGCTTGCATAATGGCGCCATGGAGCGACCCGCCGGAACGTCGGACATCTCACTGTTGCGGGCTGCCGGCAGGTGTGCCGGAAGCCCGCCCGTCGGGGCAGACGTTGCTGGTGAGGGCGCTGTGGGGCAGGCATCGTACCGGCGTCGCGGCGACGGACAAGGGACTGTCGCTGATCGGACGTTCTGACGTAATCTGCGCCTCGTGCCCCTGTTGTTCCTCAGCCTGGACAACACCCTGCTCGATCGGGCAGGGGCGTTCCGGGCCTGGGGCCGCAGCTTTCTCGCCGGAATCGGCGCACCCGCCTACGACCTGGACTGGCTGGATGCCGCCGACGCGGACGGCCTGACGTCCACCTGGGACCTGGCCGACGCGATCCGTGACCGCTACCGGCTGCGCACCCGGTCCATCGACCTCGTCGAGGAACTGCGCGAGGGCCTGCTCGCCCACCTGCGGCTGGACCCGCTGGTGGCGTTCGCGCTGCGGATCGCCACGGACGCCGGTTGGGTCCCCGTGGTGGTGACCAACGGCGACAGCCGCGTCCAGACCGAGAAGATGGTGCGCACCGGACTGGTCAAGCACGTCGTCGGCTACGTGGTCTCCGACGACGTCGGCGTGCGCAAGCCGAACCCGCGCATCTTCGCGATCGCCGCCGAGCGGGTGGGGCACCGCCTGTCCGGCGCGTGGTTGATCGGCGACAGCCCGGAGGTCGACGTCGGCGGCGCGAGCGCGCTGGGCATCCCGAGCGCGTGGATCCGGCGCGGTCGGCAGTGGCCGGACGAGCGGTTCGCGCCCACCCGGACCTGCGACGGCGTCATCGAGGCGCTCGCCGCCGTGCTCGCCACCAAGAAGCCCGGATAACCCGTTGCGCGTCGCCCGAGCGTCGCGCACAGTGGTCCCGCACAGCGCCGACGCACAGTGGTCCCGCACAGCGCCGACGCACAGTGGTCCCGCACAGCGCCGACGCACAGTGGTCCCGCACAGCGCCGATGCGCTTCGCGACT
>Ga0207678_10003617_pt1 | contig 13888 bp, 10 predicted proteins | sample KBSC63metaG_FD_184319 | JGI IMG/M metagenome (GOLD analysis project Ga0207678, IMG submission 184319) | Corn rhizosphere microbial communities from Kellogg Biological Station, Michigan, USA - KBS C6-3 metaG (SPAdes) (version 2) | ecosystem: Host-associated > Plants > Roots > Rhizosphere > Soil ... | reverse complement strand
AAATGTACCGGCGATCCCGCGCGGCGGTTGGGCAACGATCTTGCATTTCAATCGATGGCGGAGTTTGGGCTGAAAGCGCTGGAGACGGCAAAGGTGCAGAAGATCGTCGCTATCTGCCCGCATTGCGTGCGAACGATCTCGAACGATTGGCGCGAGTACGGGGTCGCTCCCGAGATCGAGCATCATAGTGAGTTCATGGCCCGGCATAAAAGCCTGCTGCCGCAACAGTCGTCCGGCGAGAGCATCGTCTATCACGATCCCTGCTATCTCGGGCGGTATCGCGAGGTTTACGAGCAGCCGCGAGAGATCGTTTCGATGGCGGGCGATCTGGTCGAGGCTCCGCGTTCGCACGAGCGCAGCTTCTGCTGTGGCGCGGGCGGCGGGCTCGCGTTTCTTGGAGAAGAGAATGGCGAGCGAGTAAGTCACGTTCGCGCAGCGGAGCTAGCCGGAACGGGAGCGCAGATCGTCGGCACTGCCTGCCCGTTCTGCAATACGATGTTCCGCGACGCGCTTTCGGCGATGGGCGGCGCTCCGCCGCAGTTGCTGGACATTGCGCAGTTGACCGCGCGCGCTTTGCCGCAGACACAGAAAGCAGGAGAGCAATGAAGATACTGGTGGCCATCAAGCAGGTGCCGGAACGGGACGCGCAGATCAGCATTGCCGGCGACGGAAGGTGGATCGAAGAAGGCGATTTGAACTACACCATCAACGAACCGGATGCGTATGCGCTGGAAGAGGCCCTGCAGCTGAAGGACAAGAATGGCGGCGAGGTGGTGGTGCTGTGCGCTGGTCCGGAGCGCGTGACCTCCACCTTGCGCGAGGCGCTGGCCAAAGGCGCGGACCGCGCCATTCACATTGAGGCAGATGATCTTGGGCACCGCGACACGCTCGGATTGGCTCAGGTGCTCGCCGAGGCGATTAAGGATGAATCGCCTGATTTAATTTTGACGGGACTGCAGTCGGACGATCTCGGCCTGGGGCAGACCGGCGTGGTTCTCGCGGAGATTCTCGGGATGCCGCACGCGACCATCATCATGCAGGTCGAGGTCACGGGCGCAGGCCTGAAGGTGAAGCGCGAGCTCGAAGACGGCTGGTTTCAGCACGTCGAGATGCCTTTGCCCGCGCTGTTGACCATACAGTCGGGCGGCAACAAGCTGCGCTATGCCACGCTGATGGGAATCAAAAAAGCGAAGACCAAGGAGATGAAGACGGTGCAGGCCGCTGCTCCTGCCGCAGGGCAAACAATTACGCTTGAGCGAGTTTATCTTCCGGAGAAGCAGAAGAAGACCGAGATGTTGACTGGAACCCCAGCCGAAATCGCAGCCAAACTGGTCGAGAAACTTAAGTTTGAGGTGAGGGTGATATGAGCGGCATTCTCGTACTGACAGAACAGCGCGGCGGGGCATGGAACCGCATGAGCTTTGAGGCTCTTGCGGCAGGGCAGCAACTGGCCGCGCGGCTGAATATGGAGTGTTCTGCTGCGGTGATCGGCAGTGATGTGAGTGCGCTGAGCAACGAGCTTGCCGGAAAGAAGCTGGCGAAGGTCTTCGCGGTGCAGCATGCGCTGTTGAAGGACTATACCGCCGACGGTTTCATCACAGCTTGGGAGCAGCTCATCAAGCAGGTGGACCCGGCGTATGTGATCCTGCCGCATACCTATCAGGTGCGAGACTTCGCCCCGGCGCTGGCGACCCGGTTCAAGCAGGTGCTGATCAGCGATGTCATCGCCATCCATGACGGGCCGGTCTTCGTGCGCCAGTTGTTTCAGGGTAAGCTGAATGCCGACTACAAACAGACTGGCACCGGGCCGTGCTTTGTCTCGATTCAAGCGGGGGTCTTCCGGGCGGAAGCGGTCGAAGCCGGAGCGACAACGGTGGAAGTTTTCACACCTCAGCTCGAAGCGAGCCAGATTCGCAGCAAATCGGGGGAGCCGTTCCGTGAGGCGGCCCAGACGGTCGATCTGAGCGCGGCGCAGGTGATCGTCTCGGTCGGGCGCGGGATTGGAGAACAGGAGAACATCGCGATCGTGCAGGAACTGGCCTCGGCGCTCGGGGCGGAGCTGGCCGCGTCCCGCCCCATCTGCGATAACGGCTGGCTGCCGATGGAGCGGCAGGTCGGCAGCTCGGGCCAGACGGTCGCGCCCAGGCTCTACCTCGCCGTCGGCATCTCCGGTGCCATCCAGCACCTGGTCGGCATGAAGGGCTCGAAGGCCGTGATTGCAATCAATAAAGACGAGAACGCGCCGATCTTCGAGGTGGCCGACTATGGCGTCGCGGGCGATTTGTTTGAAATAGTTCCAGCATTGACGAAGGCGGTCGTTGCAGCAAAACAATAGGCAGGTAGCTATACTGAGGGTGCCTGTACCTGCTGCTCCTCGGCGCATGCATCGAACAGGCGTTGAAACGAAGTTTGATGGCTCATCTGATGTCCTATAAAACGATGGACGATGCCGCTACCTCGGTTCTGGAGCGGACTGCAGACGAACGGGACAGCCACGCTCGGCAGGAGCGGGGCAGGCTACGGGACAAGCTTGGCCGGGCCATCACCGATCTTCGCGTCTCCGTCACCGACCGCTGCAACTTCAAATGCGTTTATTGCCGCACCGGCAACGAAGGCGCGCAGTACTCCGAACTTCCCATCGCTGACTATCTCCGCATGGTGCGGCGTTTCGTTGCGCTCGGAGTAGAAAAAGTCCGGCTTACCGGGGGCGAGCCGCTGCTTCGGTCCGGCTTGTTGGAGATGATTGGCGAACTCGCAAAGATGCGCACTGCCTATCTTCCCGATGGAACGCCGACCGAAGAAGGTCGTCCGCTGGACATCGCGCTTACGACCAATGGCCATCTCCTGGAGCATATGGCCGGATCCCTGAAGGAAGCCGGCCTGAACCGCATCACGGTGAGCATGGATGCCGTAGACGCGGAGACCTTCGCAGCAATCACAAGGGTTCCGCGCAGCTTCGACCGCGTGCTGGCGGGCATCCGCCAGGCGAAGTCGGTTGGACTTGGTCCGGTAAAAGTAAATTGCGTGTTACTGCGCGGATTCAATGATGGACAGATCGAACAGTTCGCGGAGTTCTCCCGGCGCGAGGGCGTGATTGTGCGCTTCATCGAATTTATGCCGCTTGAGGAAGACCGCAGCTGGAGGCCTGAAACCGTCGTTCCTATGGATGAGATCGTTGGCCGGCTGGATGCATACCGCCCCCTGGTCGAACTTCCGCCGAACTCCGTAAGTGAGACGGCGAAGCGGTTTACCTTCGACGACGGGCTGGGCGAAGTTGGCATTATCGCTCCGGTGTCGCGGCCGTTCTGCGGCCATTGCAGCCGGGTGCGCCTGACCTCGGATGGGAAGATCAGGACGTGCCTGTTTTCACAAAGCGACCATGATCTTTATGGCGAGATGGCGCGTGGGGGAACCGATTCGGAACTCGATGCGTATATTCGCAAAGTGGTGATGCGGAAGGAAGCGCGTCATCATATCGGCGAACCAGGTTTTCAGAAACCTTCCCGGAACATGGTTCATATTGGCGGCTAAAAGCAATTCTCGATACGATAATCCCTTCGGTTTTTCCATTGGTAACAGTGTCCAAATGAGTGGTGCGCTTTGTTTGAGGTCCGGGCAGTGAGAGACAAGCGGAAGTTTGAAGTCATTGAAAGCCGTCAGATGGATCACCTTCGGGTGTTCCATGACGTTGCGCGTTCATTGACGACGAGCCTCGAACTGGAAGAGATCCTGGGCGCCATTATGGAGAAGATGGCGCAGTTCTTCGGGCCGGAGCGATGGTCCATGATGATGGTGGACGAGCAGGCAAACGAGCTGCACTACGTCATTGCGGTGGGTCAGGACGCGGCAAGCCTGAAGGGTCTGCGCGTGGCCATGGGCGAGGGCGTCGCCGGATGGGTGGCGGCGACAGGCAATCCACTGATCGTGCCCGACGTCGTGCTTGATCCGCAATGGTCCAAGTTTGCGGCGGCTCACCCGGAGCTGGGAATTCAATCCATCGCCTGCATTCCGGTGCGCGCTGCCGACAAGACCCTGGGCGTGATTCAGTTGCTGAATAGCAAGCTCGACCTGATGTCGGAGTATTCCATCTCGTTTTTGCGCATTCTCTGCGACTATGCCGCCATCGCAATCCAGAACGCCAAGTCGGTCACGCTGATCCAGGAATTGACCATCACCGACGACGTCACCGGCCTCTTCAATGCGCGGCACCTGTACACCTTGCTCGATGAGCAGGTGGCGACCAGCAAGACATTCAGCCTGATGTTCATGGATCTCGACCGCTTCAAATCGGTCAACGACACCCACGGGCACCTGATCGGGAGCCGCCTGCTGGCCGAGGCAGGAGGCCTGCTGAAACGCTCCATCGGCCCGGACAACTCCGCCTTCCGCTATGGCGGCGACGAGTTTGTGGTGCTGTTTCCCGGCCTGAACAAGGCGGCCGCAACCGACGCGACGCTGAAGATCTATCACGAGCTACAGGCCGCGCGTTTTCTTGAGGGCGCCGGGCTTTCGCTGCGGCTCTCCGGCAGCTTCGGGCTGGCCACGTACCCGGAAGACGGCAATACGGTGCCGACGATTCTGCGATCCGCCGACACCATGATGTACGAGGCGAAGACTACGCGCAACAACATCGCGGTGACAGGCAAAGGGCTGCTGATGGAGCGGGTTGCGCTCGCGGGCGTACGCGACGAACGCTAGGCGTTCATCTGGAATCGCCACAGAGGAGAGGCGAATACAGACATCTTTCTATTACGGCTTGCGGGTGCCGAAAAATAGGGAACCGGACCTCAGGGGCTGAAGCCCCATCACATGCACAGAGTGGCGGCACGGCTGAAGCCGTGCCCTTAACGAGGCCGGACTTTTCAGCAGATATTGAAAGCGTGCCCTTAAAAAAGCCAATTTAATTTCCGCAGAGCTGGGCTCAGTTGGGCCTGCGGTGTTCCAGAATCAGGGGGCGCTTGGGCTGGGGCTTGATGACGTCGCGGTTTTCGGGCGCGACCGGGTGGACGCCGAAGTCCCAGACGCTGAGATTGACCACCTTGTCCGAGATGACCTCCATCAGAGCATACTCACCGAAGTCAAGCGGTTGGCGTGGCGTCAGCTTCATCCAGTGGCCGCCGGGAAGGACCTCGGACGTTGTCTCGACAACGTCCTCCTGTGGCTGCACGCCGCCCAGAAGACCGATGCGGAAGCTGGCGATGTCGCGCACGCCGGAACGGACATCAGCGCGAACGATGACGTAGCGACTATCCGCTGATCCGCTGCTGGGATCGGACTTGATGGCGCTGGATGCTCCATGCGTATCGACGGTGAGCGGCGTTCCACCGGTGGGCGGGACAGTGTCGTCGCCGATGCGAACATAGAAGACCGGATCGGCAACGTGGAGTTGCACATATGATCTCTCGCCCTTGAGCTGCGCGACCTGGTGCGGGCTGGAGAGAGGATTGATGACCGCGCGGAGGATATTGTGGCCGGTATTGCGGTTCAGGTCACTGTCATTCTGCGCGAGCGGCACAAGTTCGGGCGCGCCATGGAAGGTATCGAGCACGAGAACGCTGTCCTGCTCCGGCAGGTGGAGGTCCTTTGCGACCTCGGGGGTAAGCGAGGCGCGGTCAGCCTCTTCCTTGAGTAGTTCGGGGTCGATCGCGGGTGGTTCTCCGTTTCCGGAATTGTCGCCGGTCTGGGCGGCAAGACGGCGCTGTTCCCAGCGGTGCGTGGCATCGAGATCGACTAGGTTAAGCGGAATCTCTTCTTCCGCGCCGTCGCGCTCCGCGCTGATGTAACGGACCCGGTTGCCGACGACGCGATAGCTCATCACGATCTGATAGCTGCCGTCCTTGAGAAACAGACGAGTGCGGTGAGGGCCGCTCGCGGAGTCGGCGGCAGGCAGCGTTTTCTGTGCATTTTGAGCCGCGCGGCAGGGCTGTCCGGCAAAAAGGACCAGTGCGGCAGCAAGCAACAGCCGGAGAGCGGAAAACTTTACCTGCAGGTGATTCGTCTTACCCATAAGCCTGATTTCGACAGTTTAGTACCATCAGCTTAGACGCGTTCCGGCACAAAGAGATTGCAAGCGGCGTTTGGCTTGCTAATCGGTATGTGCTACACAGGTAAAAGGCCGAAACATCCCATGCAGAGCTATCTACAACGCGGCAACAACAGTCGGCAGCCGGTGGTATGGCTGCGGCTTATGGCCGCGCTTTGCATTTTGATGGTCACATTTATGAGTGCGGCGCAGGCATGCCACACTCATGCTGAAGCCTCTTCGCTGCGGTATGGCTCGCATCATCAGCCTTCTCCGGAAGATCATTGCGCGGTCTGCGTGGCGATGCATTCGGCGCTGCCGGCGTCTCTGCACCTGGCCGCCGCACCTACGCTCGAGGTCGAATCGCTCGCTGCCAACGGCTCCGACATGCTACGGACCTTCCGCTGGCGGTTTGAGATGGCCAGCCGCGGTCCGCCCGCCGGGCAAACCGACGCCTCCTATGTTTAAGCGGCAGTTAAGCTTCCCATGAAATTTTGAGCTGTCCGCAATAGAACGCGCTCGCGCGTGACCCGCAATTTAAAAAGAGATGCTCTCCGGGAGCATCAGGAGCCGGGCCAGGCCAATATGCAACGACGCACCTCATCTCGATTTTTATCGCCGTTTTTTCTCATCCTTTTTGTCGCCGGCGCGCTGGCGCAGGGAACAAGCGGCAACATCGCAGGAACCGTAACCGATCCCACCGGCGCGGTGCTGCCCAATGCCACAGTCACCATTCTGAATCCCATCAGTGGATACAAACAGACGACCCAGACGGATGCGAACGGGCAATACCATGTCGCCAATCTCCCCTTCAACCGCTATCACATGTCGGTGGTCCTTCAGGGTTTCAGTTCGGCGACAAAAGATGCGGCCATCCGCTCTGCCTCCGGCACGACGGTCGACTTTCAACTGGCCATAGCATCGAGTTCGCAGTCCGTCACGGTGGAGGCCGATGCAGCGGATATGGTGAACTCCGACCCAACCTCGGCGACGACGGTGGACCGCTCGCTGTTTGCAAAGCTGCCGACCGCGAGCACAAGCGCTCCGCTGAGTTCGCTGGTGACGCTGAGCACGCCGGCAATTGCTTCGGACTCGAACGGCCTGTTTCATCCCATGGGCGAACACTCCGATACCACCTACTCCATCGACGGCCAGCCGGTCAGCGACCAGCAGAGCCGCGTTTACGGAAACCAGCTCTCGTTGAACGCGATTCAATCGATCAATGTGATCGACGGCATCGCTCCGCCGGAATACGGCGACAAGGCGTCGCTGGTGGTGCAGACGACGACGCGCTCGGGCCTTGGGTTGCGGCATCCGACCGGCTCCATCTCGCTGAACTATGGTTCGTTCGGCACCGCCAATGGAAGCGTCGCGCTCGGCTTTGGAACGCAGCGGATGGGCAACTTTGCCAGCTTCGACGCAGTCGACAGCGGACGCTACCTCGATACACCGGAGTATCGCCCGCTGCACGCGCACGGCAACAATGAAAACTTCTTCGACCGCATCGACTATCACCCCACGCTGTCGGATTCCCTGCAGCTTAATCTCGGCGCATCGCGAAGCTGGTTCCAGAACCCGAACCAGTACGATCAGCAGGCGGCGGGACAAGACCAGCGCGGCGAGATCTTCAGCTACAACATCGCGCCTTCGTGGACCCACATCTTCAACGCGAACAGCCTTATCGCCATCAACCCCTACCTTCGGCAGGACGACTTCCATTACTTTCCCAGCAAAGATCCCTTTAGCGATACGCCCGCAACGCTGGCGCAGTCGCGCCGTCTGCAGAACCTCGGCCTGAAGGTGGACTACAGCTATTCGCGCGGTATCAACAGCTTTAAGGTGGGAGCGATGCTGTACCACACGTTCCTGAACGAGGGCTTCTCGCTCGGTATTACCGATCCAGCATTCAATGCGCCATGCCTCGATGCAAACGGCGCTCCGGACACGAGCCCGGACGCGAATAACCCGGCACACTGCCCGGTCAACGACAGCCCCAATCCCAACTACAACCCGGGAAGCGGATCGTACGATCTGACCCGCGGAGGAACGCCCTACCATTTCAATGGCCGCGCAGATATCAAGCAGGAAGCCTTGTATGTGCAGGACAACATTGTGTGGAAGAACTGGTCGTTCCTCGCAGGCGCTCGCGTGGACAACTACAACGGCCTCAGCAGCCGCTCGATGGTGCAGCCGCGCCTGGGGGCCACCTACAACCTGAAGGCCACCAACACCGTACTGCGGCTCGGATACGGCAAGCTCTTTCTGACGCCGTATAACGAAAATCTGATCGTCTCCAGTTCGACTGGCATCGGGGGACTTGAAGGAGCAGGCGCGGCTGTCCCGCTCAAGCCCGCGGGCCGCAACCAGTACAATGCCGGGTTCGAGCAGGGCTTTGGTAAGCACCTCGTCGTCAACGGCGAATACTTCTGGAAGTACACCGACCGCGACTACGACTTCGATGTTCTGTTGAATACGCCGCTCGCCTTCCCGATCCAGTGGCAGAAGTCGAAGATCGACGGCTTCGGCATTAAGATCACCGTGCCGACAACTCATGGGATCTCGGCCTACTCCGTGCTCGGCCATACGCGCTCGCGGTTCTTCGGGCCGGAGGTCGGCGGAATCCTGTTCAACCAGTCCCCAGTACCGGCGGGCGTGCCGTTCCGGATCGACCACGATCAGGCGTTCCAGGGCTCGACTCATCTGCAGATCCAGCCGAAGCCCAAGGGGCCGTGGTATGGAATTACCTGGCGTTATGAAAGCGGAGAGGTTGCCGGCAATGCGCCGATCGATAATGGCCAGAATCCGACTGATCTTACTTACCTGACTGCAGACCAGCAATCGCAGCTTCTGCTGCGCTGCGGCAATGTGCAGGCGACCCGCGATGCTCCGCTGGCGAGTTGCCCCACCGGGCAGCTTTCATCGCCGCTGCTGTCGCTGCCGAAGCCCGGGACGGAGAACGACGACCGCAATCCTCCACGGGTTGCGCCGCGCACCATGTTCGATATGGCCGCCGGATGGGACAATATCCTGCACCGCGACCATGTAAAGACCAACGTGAGCGTCACGGCAGTCAACGTGACCAACAAATATGCGCTTTATAACTTCCTCTCCACCTTCAGCGGAACCCATTTTGTTTCGCCGAGGACGGTGAGCGCGCAGGTGACGCTGAACTTCTAAATTGCCACAAAGAATGCGGGCATCGGCAGCTTCGCTGATGCCCGCTTTCTTTTGTGCGAGGGGCAGAGCCCTGCACATCATACGATAGAGGGGTGCCCATCTTAAATGCGCAAAGCCAACGCAAGAGAACAGGAATCCTGCTTGCGTTCATTTGCGTTTACTTTTTCTGGGGTTCGACCTACCTGGCCATGCGCTATGGTCTGGAGTCGCTGCCTCCATTTGTCATTGCCAGTACACGCTTCCTGATCTCCGGGGCGGCGCTGCTCGTCATCTGCGCGATCCGCAGAGAGCGCATGCTTCCGACCCTGCGCGAGTTCGGCATCATGGCGCTGATTGGTGTGCTGATGCTCGGCTGCGGCAACACTGCGGTGTTGTGGTCGGAGCAGTACCTCTCCACTGGTCTGTCGGCGCTTCTGGTGGCGACCATTCCGCTTTACGCCGCGCTGATTGAGATGTTTCTGCCCAACGGCGAAGGCCTGCCCGCGCGCGGATGGATCGGCGTAGTCATCGGTTTCGTGGGGCTGGCCTTTCTGGTTTCGCCGGGATTTCGCAACAGCCTCCACGGCGATTCGCGGCAGATCGTGGCCACGGCGGTTATCCTCGCCGGCACCTTCTGCTGGACGGCTGGTTCGGTGATCTCCCGCCGCTCGACGATTCGCATCAGCGGCTTTGCCGCCGCGGGCTGGCAGATGTTCCTCGGCGGCATCTTCAATGCGGGCCTCATGTTTGCGACTGGCGGGTATCGTGGCTCGCACTGGAACCTGCAGGCGTGGTCTTCCGTCCTCTATCTCGTCGTCTTCGGCTCGTTGACGGGTTATACCGCTTATATCTATCTGCTCAACAACGTGGCGGTCTCGAAGGTCACAACCTATGCCTATATCAATCCGGTGATCGCAATCATTCTGGGCGTAATCTTCCTTCGCGAGCACTTCGTGCTGGTCGAGTATATTGGCATGGCATCGATCCTGCTGGCGGTGTTCCTGGTGACGACTTCGAAGTTGACCACAGGAGCTCCAGCAGCAGAGGCAACCGATATCGCGGTGGGACGCAAGGCATAGAGTGTGCTGAAGGCCTGACCATCGCAAAAACCGTACCTCGGCGGCTAAAGCCGCGTGCAAGCACAGCATTTACGGCATGGCTGAAGCCATGCCCTTAAGCAAAGCCGGTTCAGCATAAGCCTCGGTACAACCGCTTCGCTCATCGCGGCCTGAGCGGCTTCTAGTATCGCTTCAGCTTCTGTTCCGGCGCTGGCCCCTGGCGTCCATGGAGGAGCCAGCTGAGCCGGCTGCGGACGTCCTCGTCTCTCGCCTCGCCCATAATGCGCGTAATCACCTGACCCTGTTCGTCGATGATTAATGTTCCGGGAACGATGTTGCCCAGCCCGAAGCGATCCAGCATGTCGGCATTGCCGCCTACCCATACGTCGAGGTGAATGTCCTGCTTCGTTAAATACGGCTCGATCTTTGCGCGGTCCTTCGCCTCATCGATGGAGACAGCGACGAAGCGGACGTTGCTGCCGGCGAGCTCCTGGCTCAACTTCGAAAGCCGCGGCAGCTCTTCCTGACACGGAGCGCACCACGTCGCCCAGAAGCTGAGGACGACGACGTGGCTTCGCAGGTCCGACAGCTTCTGCGAGTGTCCGGCGAGGTCCTTCAGCGTCAGATTGGGTACTCCCTTGGCATTGGCCAAGGGAGACGCCAACAGGCACATCATGCAAAGCGTAAGCGATGTGAGCTTCTTCATTTCCCATACACCGCCTGTTTAGAAGTGATGAGAGAGACTGGCGATGACCGTATAATCCGCGAAAAACGCATCGCCGTTGGTGGTGTGATGCTGTATCTCAGGCACGCTGGGAGGCCGGTTGCGGTACAGCGCCCAAGGCCCATTCACCGAGATGACGGTGCGCCGGAAGTTATACATAAATCCGGGATCGAGCGAGATGATGGAGCCGGGACGGCGGAAACCGTCGCTATCTCCCAGCAGGTCGCGAACCGGGACGCCTTCGCCGCGAATGCCCAGACTGACGGCAAGCCCACGCACCTTCGGAACACCCTGCGAAACGCCCGCGCGGTAGAGATATTGATCGGTAACGGACATGATGCCCTGACCCGGCTGGCTGCGAAATGTCGCGACTCCGTTCATGTCTTCGGGATTGAACAGATATTGTCCTTCGATATATACATCCGACCTCGACCACAGCGATTTGTAGGCCTGCGAGCCGAGCACGAATCCCCAACCGCCGTCGCCGGGCTGCATGGATTGGTCGGCGGTAGCCTTGATGACCTTTCCCTTCAGGAGGCCGGACCCGGTTGCATCGTTGATTCCTGTAGGCAGCTTGAGCGAAGCACTGACGGCGATATTGCCGCCGTTTTCCGTCGGTGGACGAAATATCCATGACTGAGCGCCAATCGTAATATCGCCCAGTCCGCTCACCTGGTAGATGCCCGTTGGCGGATAGATCTGGTTGCGGGTTCCGTTGTAAACGGGCATATCGCCGATGATGCTCCAACGCGGCGAGAGCCTGTATTCCCAGCCGATATCGAAGATGTTCTGATGGTTTTCAACGGCGTTTGGCCGCGCAATCTCCTTCGTGCCCTGAAAATATTTGTTCGAATTGAAGACGCGATAACCGATATTGACGGTAAGGTTGTGGATCGACCAGGCGCCGCTGTCGCCTCCCTCATCGGTCTTTACGAGTTGGTCCATTGGGCGTTGATTCGAGTGAGCAGCGACACAACCCTGCGCCACGGCCTGCCCGCTCGCAACGCTTAGCGCCGCAAGCAGCAATAACAAGCACAGCTGTTTTCTATTTTTCATAAGTAATCTCCACAAGAACTGGCCCCAGGATGGTGTTGCTACACAATGAACGAGTGAGGCTTCACTCTACTTGGGAGATATAGGTCTCGTCTTCCATCGAAAGATGGAATTTTCAGTCCATCCAGACTGCCCAGGCTCTGACTCCGGCGCCAGCCGCCAATCAAAGAAGTCGCCGTGTGCGCTGTCGATGCTAGGCTTAAAGGACATGAGCCACGAACTGCCGAAAGCATATGATCCGTCCGTTATTGAAGAGCGCTGGGCCGAATACTGGGTGCGGGAGCGCCTGTTTGACGTCGCTACTGTCGACGGAGCGCAGGAGGGCGTAAAGAAATTCACCATGCTGCTGCCGCCGCCGAACGTGACCGGCAGGCTGCACATGGGGCACATGCTCAACCAGACCGAGATGGACATTCTGACCCGGTGGCATAGGATGTCGGGCGAAGTTTCGATGTGGGTTCCGGGAACGGACCACGCCGGAATCGCCACGCAGATGATGGTCGAACGGCAGCTTGCCTCCGAGGGAACGAAGCGGCAGGAGCTTGGACGCGAGGCGTTCGTCGACCGCGTGTGGGAGTGGAAGGGCGTCTATGGCGGGGCGATCCTCGACCAGATGAAGCGTCTGGGCGCGAGTGTGGATTGGGGCCGCGAGTACTTCACCATGGACGACCGGCTGAGCGTGGCGGTAAAAGAAGCATTCGTCCGCCTGTGGGAGCAGGGGCTGATCTATCGCGGGGCGTACATCGTCAATTGGGACCCGGCGATTCAGACGGCCGTAAGCGATCTTGAGGTGGAACACGAGGAGCGGGTCGGCAAGATATATCACATCCGCTATCCATTTGCGGATGGGTCGGGCTCTATTGTGGTGGCGACGACGAGGCCGGAGACCATGCTGGGCGATACCGCGGTAGCGGTGAATCCAACGGACGAGCGCTACCTTGGGGCGCAGGGCAAGATGGTGCGGCTGCCCCTCAGCGGTGTTAATGGCGGTCCGGAGCGGGAGATTCCTGTGCTTGCGGATGAATGGGCCAAGGCGGAGTTCGGCACCGGAGCGGTGAAGGTGACGCCGGCACACGACCCGAACGACTTTGCCATTGGGCAGCGTCACGGGTTGCCGAACCTGACGATCCTGGATGAGACGGCGCATGTTCTTTTACCGGGCTCGCCGTATCACGGGTTGGACCGGTATGCGGCGCGAACGAAGATTGTGGAAGACCTGAAGGAACTTGGCCTGCTGGTGGAGGTGAAGGACCACACGTTGGCCATCGGCCTGAGCCAGAGGACCGGAGTGGTAATCGAACCGCGGCTCTCACAGCAGTGGTTCGTCAAGATTCAGCCGCTGGCGGATAAGGCGATCGAAGCCGTCGACAAGGGCTATATCAAATTCACGCCGGACCAGTATCGAAAGACCTATGACGAGTGGATGAAGAACATCCACGACTGGTGTATCTCGCGACAGCTGTGGTGGGGACACCGGATTCCGGCGTGGCACTGCGGTGCATGCGGAAAAATCACGGTTTCGCGAGAGACTCCGAAAACATGCGAGCACTGCGGGTCCAAGGAGATCACGCAGGAGACCGATGTTCTGGATACGTGGTTTTCGAGTGGCTTACTGCCCTTTACCGTATTTGGCTGGCCGGAGAAGACGCCTGATCTGGCGGCGTTCTATCCAACACAATTGTTAGTGACGGGCTTCGATATTTTGTTCTTCTGGGTGGCTAGGATGATTATGCTGAGTTGCCACTTCATGCTCGACGTGCCGATGCCCGACGGCAGCAAGCGTGAGTTGAAGGACGCGGTGCCGTTCCGCGAGGTCTACATCCATGCGCTCGTGCGCGATGCCGAACGGCAGAAGATGTCGAAGACCAAGGGCAA
>Ga0207678_10003614_pt1 | contig 13896 bp, 10 predicted proteins | sample KBSC63metaG_FD_184319 | JGI IMG/M metagenome (GOLD analysis project Ga0207678, IMG submission 184319) | Corn rhizosphere microbial communities from Kellogg Biological Station, Michigan, USA - KBS C6-3 metaG (SPAdes) (version 2) | ecosystem: Host-associated > Plants > Roots > Rhizosphere > Soil ... | reverse complement strand
TCGCCACCCTGGGGCTGACCATCGGTATCGGCCAGCACATCCTCGGCTACGGCAGCCTGGTCTACTTCGTGCCGTTCGCCGCCGGGGTGCTGCTGGTCTCGCTCGGCTCGGACTACAACGTCTTCGTGGTGGGCCGGATCTGGGAGGAGGCGCGGCGACGGCCTGTCGCCGACGCGGTCGCCGTCGCGACCCCGCAGGCCTCGCGCGCCATCACCACGGCCGGCGTGGCGCTGGCGGCGAGCTTCGCGATGCTCGCGGTGATACCCCTGGAGCAGTTCAGGCAGATCGCCCTCGCGATGGCGCTCGGCGTCATCCTGGACGCGATCGTCGTCCGTTCGCTGCTGGTCCCGGCGCTGGTGGCGCTGTTCGGGCGCCTCGGCATGTGGCCGGGCAACCGCCGGGCCGGGCCGGAGCCCGCGCCGGCGGCTCCGCCGCGGGTGCCGGCCGGCGATCAGCCCTGACCGGCCCGTTCCAGCACGGCCAGCCAGGCCCGCACGGACACCTCGCCGATCCTCGCCTCGTTGACCTCGAACTCCGAAGCCTCGATGCTGACCACGGTCCACCCGTGGCTGAACGCGGTGCGCAATTCGTCCTGCGTGACCCGCCGCGGCCCCCAGGTCCCCGGCTGACGATCGCTGAAGCACGCCAGGTAGCAGCGGCCGCCCGGACGCAGCACCGCCGCCAGGCTGGTCACGTACCTGGCGCGGTGCTCGTCGTCGAACACGTGGAACACGCCGCTGTCGATGATCACGTCGAAGGTCAGGCCCAGGTCCGCCAGCCGGAGCACGTCACCGACCTCGAAGCGAGCTACCAGGCCCCGTTCGGCCGCCTTCTGCCTGGCCCGCCGGACGGCGAGGCCGGACCCGTCGACCCCGAGCGCGTCCGCGCCGTGGGCGGCGGCCAGCAGGGTCTGCTCCCCGGTGCCGCAACCGGAGTCGAGCACGCGCCCGGCCAGCAAGCCCTGTTCCGCGAGGCGCACGAAGGCCGGCTGCGGCCGGCCGATGTCCCACGCGGCGGGCGTACTCGCGGAGTATGCGTCATCCCAGCTCGGCGTCGTCACAGTGTCCAAAAGTACCGGACTCACCTCCACGTATATAATCTGTTGACAGATGATCTGTACACAGTTAGTCTGTGTATAGATTTACTGACGAGGGAGGAACCATGTGGGAGTACGAGTACAGCCTCGAGACCAGCGCCGACCGCGGGGCACTGTGGCGCCACTGGGCGGATATGGCGGCCTGGCCGCAGTGGAACGACGGCATCGAGACGATCGACGTGGACGGGCCGTTCGCGGTCGGCACCACGTTCACCATGACCCCGCCCGGCGACGAGCCGATCAGGATGCGGCTGGTCGAGATCGAGCCGGGCACGTCGTTCACTGACGAGATGGACGCGGGTGATTTCGTGGTGCGGACCGAGCACCGGCTGGAGCCCGCGGCCGGCGGCCTGACCAGGATCGTTTACCGCACGCAGATCACCGGCGAGGCGGCTGGCCACGTCGGCCCGGAGCTCGGCCCGCAGATCACCGCGGACTTTCCCGAGGTCGTGGCCGCGCTGGCCGGGCGCGCGGAGGGCTGACCCCGTGCCGCTCGATCCGGAGGACAGCCCGGGGTTCCTGCTCTGGCACGTCACGCTGCGCTGGCAGCGCGAGATCGCCGCGGCACTGGCCCCGCTCGGCCTGACCCACGTGCAGTTCGTGCTGCTGGCCGCGGCGTGGTGGCTGAACTCCCGCGGCGAGGACCCGAACCAGCTCAGCGTGGCCCGCCAGGCCGGCACCGACGTGAAGATGACCTCGGAGGTGCTGCGCAAGCTGGAGGCCAAGGGACTGGTCGTACGGACCGTTGACGCCGCGGACACCCGGGCCAGGAAAATCCGGGTGACCGAACGGGGCGGCGAACTCGCCCTGGCGGCGGTGACTGCCGTGGAGGGTGTCGACGCCGCCTTCTTCCAGGCCGTCCCCGATCCCGGGGCGCTGCTGGCGATGCTGCGGACGCTGGCCCGGGGCGCAGGCTGATATACCGGGATGATGAGCGCCGATTCACTGGCCGGCCAGATGAGCGCCGCGGCGAGATCACTCCTGGCCTCCCTGGGCGGCGAGCAGCGTGAGCTCGCCGCCCGGCCGTTCGACGATGACGCGGCCCGGCGGTGGCTGGAGTACCGGCCGCGCAGCCGGCCCGGCGCATGCCTCGCCGAGCTCAGCGGGACCGCCACGAAGGCCGCGCACCGGCTGCTGGCTACCGGGCTGAGCGAGCACGCGTACGCGCAGGCGATGGGCATCGTGGCGCTGGAGGAAGTGCTCGACTCCAAAGAGCAGTGGCGGCGGGGCCGGCACAGCGGCGACTACTGGGTGAGCGTGTACGGCGACCCGGACGGCGATCAGCCTTGGTCGTGGCGGTTCGAGGGGCATCACCTGTCGGTGACGATGACCGTAGCCGGCCAGGAGGTTTCCCCGGCTCCGGTGTTCTTCGGCGCCAACCCGGCCTGCGTCAGTTACGCCGGCCGCCCGGTGTCCCGGCCGCTCGGCCCGGAGGAAGACCTGGTCCGGGCGCTGCTGGACGCGATGGGCCCGCAGGTCCGTTCGGCCGCCGTGGTGGCGAGCCAGGCCCCGGCCGACATCCGCACCGGGACCAGCCCGCGGGCCAGCCAGGGCATCGAGCCGCGCGGCGTGCCCGCCACCGGGCTCGGGCCGTCCGCGCGGGCCCTGCTGGCCCAGCTGGTCGCGCTCTACCTGGACCGTCTGCCCGCGGAGCTCGCGGCCCGGCAGGCAGCCCGGCTGGGCGGGTCGGAGCTGCATTTCGCCTGGGAGGGGCCGCTGACGCCAGGCGCCAGGCACTACTACCGCGTGCAAGGTGACGACCTGCTGATCGAGTACGACACCACCGCCGACGGCAACCACGCGCACACCGTGCTGCGCCGCCCGCGCAGCGATTTCGGCGACGATGTGCTCGCGGCCCACTACGCGACGGCGCACCCCTGACCGCTCGGGTCAGGTACGGCAGGCCAGGTGGATGATGACCGGCTTGCTGCGGACGCCGGCCTTGTTGTAGATCCACGCCTTGACGGTGCCGGTGAATTCGAGGCCGGTCCCGCATCCCTGGTAAAGCGGATAGGCGATGGTGTTCCCCGCGACGATGCCGTCGGCCGGGTTGGAGAACAAGTAGTCCTGCTCGCGCGTGTCGGATCCCTGGACGCCCACGAAACCGAAGCCCGCGGCGTTGTGACCAGGATCGGAGTAGATGATCTCGAAAAACACCCGTGACCCTACCTGGTAGGTGAAGGTGTTGGTGATGCGCGGGGCCGGCGGGGAGGGTGTCGGCTTGGGCACGGGCCCGGCCGGCCTGGCGGCCATCCTGGCCGCTATCTGGGACAGGGCCCGGTCAGCGTCTCGCTGGTGCTGGGTCACGGCGTTCAGGCCGTATCCGGCGGATGCCCCGAGGATGACCGCGACCGCCGCCGCGGTTATCAGCCTCCGCGGATGCTGCCGCGCGCCGGGGGCCCGCGGCTTGCCCGGCTGGTCCGCGCCTGCCGGGGCCGGCTCGGACCGCGGTTCCATCGCGGACTGGGCGGCGGTCACCCCGGCGAGCAGTTCGGCGGCGGTAGGCCGCTGCAGCGGGTCCTTGGCCAGGCACTGTTCGATCAGCGGCCGCACTTCGGCGGGAGCGTCCTCGAGGTCAGCCGCCGCCCGGACCACCCGCTCGAGCACCCCGGCGGGCGGGCCGGTACCGAACGGCTTGCGCCCGGTGGCGGCGAAGGCGAGCACCGCGCCCAGGCTGAACACGTCGCTGCGCGGCCCGACCTCCTCGCCCGCGGCCTGCTCGGGGGCCATGAAACTGGGCGTGCCCACCACGAGGCCGGCCCGCGCCAGCGGAGCTGCCTCCGCGGCCTGTGAGATGCCGAAGTCGATCACCCGGGGGCCGTCCGGTGCCAGCAGGACGTTGGAAGGCTTGAGGTCGCCGTGCACGACGCCCGCGGCGTGGATCGCGGTCAGGCTCTTGGCCAGGCCCGCGGCCAGCGCCAGCAGCGACCAGGCCGTCAGCGGCCCGCTGCTGCGTACCGCCTCGGACAGCGACGGCCCCGCCACGTACGCGGTGGCGAGCCAGGGCACCGGAGCGTCCACGTCGGCGTCCACCACCAGCGCCGTGAACAGGCCGCTCACCTTCCTGGCCGCGGCGACCTCGGTGCTGAACCGGGCGCGGAACTCGGGATCGGCGGCCAGTTCGGCGTGGACGACCTTCACGGCGACCGGCCGGCCCGCGGCGGACACGCCCAGGAATACCCGTCCCATGCCGCCCGCGCCAAGCCGTCCTAGCAGCTGATAAGGGCCGATCAGCCGCGGATCGGCGGGCTCCAGTCCCCCCACCACGCTAAATCCCACCCCAAGGTCGCAATGACACCATTCCTGCCATATCAGACAGGGCAATGATAAGGGCCGGGAGCCGGGTTGCATATGGTTAGCAGCAGTGTTTGCGTAAATCGTTCGGCTGACGCTGGCGCCGGGAGCCGATAGTAAGCGCCTGACCAGCGCGGAGCGAGATTTCAGTACGGGCAGGCGAGGCTAATCCGCACCGGCTGGCTGCTCTGGCCCGCCGCGTCGTAGATCCAGGCTTCCACTTCCGCCCCGTGCTGGCTGGCGGTACCGCATTCCAGGTCGAGCGGATAGGCGATGCTATCCGGTCCCGCGATGCCCTCATCAGGGCTGGAGAAGGGATAGGTCGCCTCCGTCCAGCGAGAGCCGTTGACGCCCATGAAGCCGAATCCGCGTACGTCATTACCGGGATCCTCGTATTGGACGTCAAAGTAGACCATGGTGCCTTCGCGATACGTCGCCGAACCCGTTATCTCAGGTGCGGGCGTCGGCGACGGAGACTCGCCCGGCGACGGGGACGAGGACGCCGTCGGGGACGGGGAGACGGTCATGGACGGAGAGGGTGACGGCGACGCCGGCGGCGATGACGCGGGCGGCGATGCGGTCGCAGAGGTGGTCGAGGGGGCGGTCGAGGGCGGCGGGCGGCCGGGACGCGGGGTGCCTGCCGTGACCACGGCGGGGATGATGGCCGCCCGCGGCCCCCGCGCCGGCGAACTGACCCGGGGAGTGGCAGCCGGACGGGTGCCGGGGACCGAGGGTGCGGGGGACGCCGGGGTCAGTGTCGGCGAGGCCGCGGCCCGTGGCGTCAGCCCGGCGTCGGGTGAGCGCGGGCCCGCGGCGCCTAGCGCGAAGCTGACCGCGACCGACGCCGCGAGCATGCCCGACGTCACTCCCGCCGCCGTCAGCGGCCGCCACCAGCGGCGTCCTGACGGCCGCTCGGGCGGCCCGGCGGGCCCGGCGGGGACGGCGGGCCCGGCGGGGACGGCGGCGGCGAGCATGCCCTCGGCGAGCGCGCCCCGGGCCGGGCCGGGCAGCCAGCCGGGCGCGGGCTGCCCGTCATTGGCCGCGTCCAGCACCTCACCGGCGGTGGGCCGCTGGGCCGGGTCCTTGGCCAGGCAGCGTTCGACCAGCGGGCGCAGGCCGGCGGGTATCTCGCCGAGGTCCGGTGGGCCGTAGACCAGCCGGTAGGCCACCTCTGGACGCGATCCGCGGCCGAACGGCCCGCGGCCCGTGGTGGCGAAGGTCAGCACCGCGCCCAGGCTGAAGATGTCGCTCGGCGGGCCGATCTCCCCGCCCAGGGCCTGCTCCGGGGACATGAATCCGGGCGAGCCCGTCACCCAGCCGACACCCGCCGCCGACACGGTGCTCATTCCCGGCCCGGCGGCGCGGGAAATGCCGAAGTCGATCACCCGTGGCCCGTCCGGGGACAGCAGCACGTTCGAGGGCTTCAGGTCGCAGTGAACCACGCCCGCGGCGTGGATGGCGCACAGACTCTCGGCCAGACCCGCCGCCAGGCCCAGCGCGGGCCGCGCCGCCATCGGCCCATCGCCGGTAACCGCCTCGGCCAGCGAGGGACCGGCCACGTACGCCGTGGCCAGCCACGGCACCGCGCTATCGACGTCCGCGTCGAGTACCAGAGCGGTGAACAGGCCGCTTACCTGGCGGACCGCGGCGACCTCGCGGGCGAACCGCACCCGGAACTCGGGATCCGCGGCCAGGTCCGCGCGGATCACCTTCACCGCGACCGGTCTCCCGCCCGCGGACAGCCCCAGGTACACGTGTCCCATGCCGCCACGGCCGAGCCGGGCGACTAGCCGGTAAGGACCGATCCGCCCGGGATCCTCCGGTGCCAAGCCCCCGATCACGCCATACGCCCCCTAACGTCACAAAAGGCCCCTGGACGTCATCCGGACAATTTCATCCTAAGATGGCCACGCGAAGGCACGCCGTCGGGGTAGGTTGCTATTCGGACACGTCATTCCGCCCTTCCCGGCTCTTGTTACCTCCTCTACCTGCCGTCACTTCAGCCTCAGCAGTTAGCGAAATCAGCCGCGACGCGAAATTAAGACGGCGAATTAGGCGGCTTCTATTTCAATGACCCGCGGGTAACAATTGCCCGGTATTTTTTTGGCCGCACGGTGAACGCCCCGGGTGCGGGACATGCCGCACCCGGGGCGCGCCGGGCCGTACCCCTCAGGCCGGCAGAACCGGGCCCGCCTCGGTTTCGGCCATGACCCCGGCGTCCTGCTGAACGTGGCCGTCGTCGCGGCGCAGCGGCCCGCGGCGGAACAACAGGCCGCCGACGATCGCGCCGCCGGCGAAGATGCCGGCGACCCACCAGAACGCGACGTCGTAGCCGTGCGCGAGCGCCTGCCCGAGCAGGGCCTGGCGGCCGATCAGCCTCGCCGAGGCGACGTGCAGGGTGAGGTAGGACGCGACGGCGCTGGCGAAGATGGTGTTGAGCAGCGAGGTGCCGATCGAGGCGCCGAGTTGCTGGCCGACGGTGACGGTGGCCGAGGCGACGCCGGCGTCGCGCGGGGCCACGCCGAAGGTGCCGGTGTTGATCGAGGGCGCGATCACCATGCCGAGGCCGGCCCCGGTCAGGATGATCGGGCCGAGCACGCCGTCCACGTAGCCGGTGTGCGGTCCCAGCTGGGCGAACCATGTCATCGCGCCCGCTGCGACCACGAACCCGGTGGCCACCAGCGGCTTCGGCCCGATCCTCGGCATCAGCACGATCGTGGACAGGTTGGCCGCGACCGCGATGCCGCCGGCGATGGGCAAGATGGCGAAGCCGGTGACGACCGGCGAGTAGGCCAGCGTCTGCTGCAGGTAGTAGGTCAGGAACAGGAAGACGCCGAACATCCCGCTGGAGGCGATCAGCATCGACGCATAGGCGCCGCCCCGGTTGCGGTCGAGCACGATCCGCGGCGGCAGCAGCGGGCTGGCCGCCCGGCCCTGCCAGATCGCGAACACCACGAGCAGTGCCACGCCCGCGACCAGGAAGCCCCAGGTGGACGGCGTGTGCCAGCCGTGCGTGGCCGCGTTGGAGAACCCGTAGACCAGGCAGAACAGGGCGCTCGATACCAGCAGCACGCCCGGGATGTCCAGCTTGGGCTTGACCTGGGACGACTGCCGCGTGAGCAGGATCGCTCCGCCGATGAAGGCCGCGCCCGCGAAGATCAGGTTCACGTAGAGCGTCCAGCGCCAGGACAGGTACTCGGTCAGCGCGCCGCCGAGCAGCAGGCCGATGGCCCCGCCGGCCGCGGCGATCGCGCCGTAGATGCCGAACGCCTTGCCGCGCTCCTTCGGCTCGGTGAACGTGGTCGTCAGCAGCGACAGCGCCGACGGCACCAGGAGCGCGCCGAACGCGCCCTGGCAGGCCCGGGCCGTGATCAGCATGCCGAAGTTGACCGAGGCGCCGCCGATGGCCGAGACGCCGGCGAAGCCGAGCAGCCCGATCAGGAACGTCACCTTCCGGCCGAGCAGGTCGGCCAGCCTCCCGCCGAGCAGCAGCAAGCTGCCGAACGCGAGGGTGTACGCCGTCACCACCCACTGCCTGTCCGCCGTGGTGAAGTGCAGCGCACGCTGAGCGGACGGCAGGGCGATGTTCATCACCGTGACGTCGAGGACGACCATGAGCTGCGCGAGGCCGATGACGCCGAGGATGAGCCAGCGCCGCCGGTCTCCCGGGCCGGCCCTATCGATGGAGTTGACATCTGACATGAGGTTCACCAATCTGGAGGTACCTTCTCCGCTTAGCCCACGGTAACATGAAGTGGAGGAGTTGTCTCCACTTTTTTCGGGAGGTTTCAGGTGGCGGAGGACTCGGCCGGGCATTCTGCGGGCTCCGGTGCGCGGCCACTACGGCGGGACGCCGAGCGGAACCGGCAGCGGATCCTGGCGGCGGCCGCGGAGGTGTTCAACGAGCGCGGGCTCGAGGTCAGCCTGGACGAGATCGCCCGTCACGCGGGGGTCGGCGTCGGCACCGTCTACCGGCGGTTCCGCACCAAGGAGGAGCTGGTCGAGGCGCTGTTCATGGATCGCCTCGACTCGATCGCGGCCATCGGCGAGGAGGCCTTCGCGTCGCCCGATCCCTGGTCGGGCCTGGTGTTCTTCATGGAGCGGATGGCCGAGACCATGGCGGGCCACCTCGGCCTGCGGCAGATGCTGATGTTCGCCACCTACGGCCGGAACCTGGTCGCGGTCGCCCGGCAGCGCAACGCGCCGCTGGTCGAACGGCTCGTGCAGCGGGCGCAGGCCGCCGGGCAGCTCCGCGCCGACATCCGCCAGACCGACATCATCTTTATCGTCTTCGTGCTGATCGAGGCGACCCAGCTCTCGTACGCCGCGGACCCCGACATCTGGCGCCGGTACCTGACCCTGATCCTGGACGGCATGCGGCCGGGCCGGGAGGGGGTCACCCCGCTCCCGGTGCCCGCCATGCTGCCGGAGGAGATGGAGAAGAGCATGCGGCAGGCCGCGCCCTGGCCGCGCTGACGCTTTCCGACGATCTGCCCTATCCGGCCCTATTCACGCAATCCGCAAATTGATTTGCATTTGCACGTGCATGTACAAAGCGTAAACGAATAAATTCATGCAATCGTTAGCAGTGTCGCAGCGTCATCACTAGGATTTCACCGGGAACATGATCTGCGACATCGGGTCGTCGCAGCTAGGCTGCCGGACGGGAGCGCCGGCGGGCGGCAGGGTGCGGGCTGGCCTGGCACGCAAAAGGAAACACGCGACACGACGCACATCGATGCGTGACATACCGGCGAAAACGCCTTAGCATGGTCCCCTGCGCTTAACGCGTTACTTCCCGACGGGAATTTCCGCCCTTCCCGCCGGTCCGCCTCCCCCGCTAACTAGGCATGCTCCAGGAGACACCACGCATGAACCCCGGCGACAGCGTGCAAGACGTCAGCCGAACAGGGCCGGATGAAGCCAGCGGTCTCGGTGCCGCCGTGGACCCGGGCAGCGGCACAATGGCGCGATCGCCGAGAACCGACAAACCCCTCGAGGATATCCAGGACATCATCGACAAGCTCGCGGCCGTGGACCAGGAGCTGCGGCGCTCGAAGAGCAGCGCGGCGAGCCGGTCGAACTAGACGCCCACCCCCGTGGATCCGTAGGTACTGAGCAGGCGCGCGCTGTCGGCCGCGCTGAGCGCGGCGGCGCGCAGCAGGGCGAACGCCCGGATATAGCGGGCCACGTCCTCCTGGCTCTCCAGGTAGACGCCGCCGGATAGCGCTTCCAGGTAGACCACGCCCAGGCTCGGCGCGTCAGGGAACCTCAAGATGGCCAGCGAGGCGCTGCCCGCCGCCGCGTGCGCGCCGGCCGCGAACGGCAGCACCTGCAGGGTGAGGTGGGGAAAGTCGTCGGCCAGCTGAACGAGGTGGCTGATCTGCCCGGCCATGACGCCGGGGCCGCCGACGGCCTGGTGCAACGCCGCCTCGCCGAGGATCACCGTCAGCCGCCGCTCGGCCGGGGAACCGAGGATGACCTGGCGCCGGGTGGCCATGGCCGCCGCGGCTTCCTCCCGCTGCTGGTCGGTCGCGTACCCGGGCTCGGCGGCGATGATCGCCCTGGTGTAGTCGTCGGTCTGCAGCAAGTCCGGGACGACCTGCGCCTCGTAGGTCATGATCTCGGCCGCGGCCGACTCCATGATCACGTAGTCCAGGTACGGGCCGGGCAGGACGTCCGCGTACGGGTGCCACCAGCCGCGCCGGCCGCCGCGGCTCGCGATGGCCACCAGCGCGGCCTGCTCGCGGTCCGGCACCCCGTATTCGGTCAGCAGCTCGCGCAGCTCCTTCGGCCTGATGCCGCGCTGCCCGGTCTCGATCCGGCTGATCTTTGACCGGTCGCACTCCAGCACGCGGGCCGCGTCCTCCAGCGCGTAGCCCACGTTTTCCCGGTACCGGCGCAGCGCGCCCCCGACGAGGCGGCGCCGCACGGGTGGTTCTCCGGTCACGGTTCCTGCCTTTCCGCGGACTAACGCCGCGTAAGCGAACTTTGGGGTATTTGCTGAGCAACGTAGCACCTGATGTAGTCCATAGTGCGCAACGACACGCCTGCGCGCGGCATGCGGCAGGGAGGGCGGCTAAGGACGCAGGCGGCTGAGGGCAGTGAGGATGCGGTTCTCCGACACCGGGCCCTGGGTGCCGAGGGTCTGGGCGAACAGGCTGACCCTGAGTTCCTCCAGCATCCAGCGCACCTCGGTGACGTCGGGCTGCCCGCGGCGCGCCGCGGGCAGGTCCGCGACCGCCTGCTGGCAGGCCTGTTCCGCCCGCCGGGCGATGGCCATGTTGGCCGCGTCCCGGGCCGGGTTCTCCGGCAGCTTGTCCAGCCGTCGCTCGATCCCCCGCAGGTAGCGGGTCAGGTGCGGGAGGCGGCGGTACCCGGTGGCGGCCACGAAACCGGGATAGATGAGCCCGGACAGCTGCGCCCGCATGTCGGCCACGGCGGGCTGCAGCAGGTCGGCGTAGTTGTCGTCCAGCCGGGCGCCGACGGAGTGGGCCAGCCGCAGCGCCGCCTCCAGCTGGTTCACCACCTCGGCGGTCACCTCGTGCAGGCCGGACCGGACCGAGGCGGACAGCCGCTCGAAGCTCTCGCGGTCCCAGGCCGGGCCGCCCGCCTCGGCCATCAGGTAGTCGGCGGCGCAGTTGACGCAGTCCGCGAACATGGCCGCGACCCCGCCGTGCGGGTTATGGCTGAGCGCCAGCTTGGCCCGGGTGGACAGGCCGCCCGCGATCGACTTGACCGGCGATGGCGCGCCCAGCAGGATAAGCCGCCGGGTGCCGGCCCACATCGCCGCATGGGCCGCGTCCGGCGTCTCGAACAGCCGGACATCGACCGTGGTGCCCGCGTCGGCGAGGGCCGGATAAGCGACGACGCTGCCGTCACGGAACACCCGGGGCAGCTCGCCGACGGTCCACGACGTCAGGCCGGTGCGGGTGATCGCGGCCGCCGCCTCGGACAGCACCGCCCGCAGTCGCGGCCTGAGCTCGCGCTGGAGCTCGGCGACGTCCTTACCCTCGGCCAGGACGCGGCCGGAGTCGGTCACCCGGACGGTGATCCGCAGGTGCCGCGGCAGCTTGGACAGGTCCCAGGCGTCGCGCGGCACGCTCACCCCGCGCAGCGCCCTCAGTTCGCGGCCCACGGCGTCGCGCAGGTCCCCCGACGGCTCACCGAGGCGGGCGACGACCTCCCGCGCCACGTCCGGCGCAGGCACCAGGTCACGGCGGAGCGCCTTGGGCAGCGACCGGATCATCTCGGTGACCAGCTCGGTGCGCAGTCCGGGCACCTGCCACGAGAATTCCGCCGGGTTCACCTGGTTGAGCCCGCTCAGCGGGATGTCCACCGTCACGCCGTCGGACTCGCTGCCCGGCTCGAAGGCGTAGGAGAGCGGGGCGGGGGGCAGCCCGGCCGACTCCGAGGTCCAGACGTCGGGGTAGGCGTCGGCGCTGACCCCGGTGGCGTCGTCGTTGAGCAGGTCGCTGGCCTTGAACGTGAGCAGGCCCGGGTCGGCCCGGCGGGCCTGCTTCCACCAGGTGTCGAAATGCTGGGCGGACACCACGTCCGCCGGGATCCGCGCGTCGTAGAACGCGAACAGCTCGTCCTCGCTTGCGACCAGGCCCCGGCGGCGGGCCCGGTGCTCCACCTCCTCGGCTTCGGCCAGCAGCCGCCGGTTCTCGGCGAAGAACCGGTGGCTGGTCTGCCAGTCCCCCTCCACCAGCGCGTGCCTGATGAACAGCTCCCGTGCCGCCGCCGGGTCGATGCGCCCGAACGGGACCTTGCGGTCCACCACCAGCGGCACCCCGTACAGCGTGACCTTCTCCAGCGCGACCGCCCCGCCGCGCTTCTTCTCCCAGTGCGGCTCGCTGTAGCTGTGCCGGACCAGGTGCCGGGCCAGCGGCTCCACCCACTCCGGCTCGATCCGCGCCACCGTCCGCGCCCACAGCCGGGACGTCTCCACCAGCTCCGCCGCCACGATCCAGTCCGGCGCCTTTCTGACCAGCGCGGATCCGGGGAAGATAGCGAACCGGGCGCTACGCGCGCCCAGGTACTCGGCCCGCGGCCTGCGCCCCCTGGGCGCCGAGGCGGCTTGCTGGAGTGGCTCTGACCCTTGAATCTTCATGCCGATCTGGGAGAGCAGCCCCGCCAGCAGGGACACGTGCAACCCGGTCCGTTCGGCCGACGTTGACCTGACCGCCACCCCGAGATCGCCGGCCAGCGTCCGCAACTGGCCCCGCAGGTCCTGCCACTCACGAACCCGCAGGTAGTTCAGGAACTCGGCGCGGCAGAGCCGGCGGAAGGCCGAGGAAGACAGCTCGCGCTGCCGTTCGGCCAGGTAGTCCCACAGGTTCAGGTAGGTGACGAAGTCCGAGTCCGGGTCGGTGAAGCGGCGGTGCTTGTCGTCGGCCGCCTGCTGGGCGTCGGCGGGCCGCTCGCGCGGGTCCTGGATGGACAGCGCCGCCGCGATGATCAGGACCTCGCGGACGCAGCCGTTCCGGTCGGCCTCGAGGATCATCCGGCCGATCCGCGGGTCCACCGGCAGCCGGGCCAGCTTGCGCCCGAGCCCGGTGATGCGCCCGTTTTTGAACGCGTTCAACTCGGCGAGAAGGGTCAGCCCGTCGGCGATGTTGCGCGCGTCGGGCGGGTCGATGAACGGGAACTTGGGGATGTCGCCCAGGCCGATCGCCGCCATCTGCAAGATGACCGAGGCCAGGTTGGTACGCAAGATCTCCGGGTCGGTGAACTCCGGCCGGGACTCGAAGTCCTCTTCGGAGTACAGCCGGATGCAGATGCCGTCTGAGGTGCGCCCGCTGCGTCCCTTGCGCTGGTTGGCCGACGCCTGCGAGATCGGCTCGATCGGCAGCCGCTGCACCTTGGTCCCGCGGCTGTACCGGGAGATGCGCGCCGTGCCCGGGTCGATGACGTACTTGATGCCGGGCACGGTGAGCGAGGTCTCGGCCACGTTGGTCGCCAGCACGACCCGGCGGGTGAGGCTGGAGGCGGCCCGGCGCTCGAAGACCCGGTGCTGCTCGGCGGCTGACAGCCGCGAGTACAGCGGGAGGATGTCGAGCCGCTCGCGGCCGGCCAGCAGGTCCGCGGTGTCCCTGATCTCCCGCTCTCCGGACAGGAACACCAGGATGTCGCCGGGCCCTTCGGCGGACAGCTCGTCGATCGCGTCGCTGATCGCCTGCCCCTGGTCAGCGTCCTCGTCGACCGGCCGGTACCGGACCTCCACCGGGTAGGTGCGGCCGGACACCTCGACGATCGGCGCGCCACCGAAGGCGGCCGCGAACCGCTCCGGGTCGATGGTCGCCGAGGTGATGATGACCTTGAGGTCCGGGCGGCGGGGCAGCAGCTGCCGGAGGTAGCCGAGGATGAAGTCGATGTTCAGGCTGCGCTCGTGCGCCTCGTCGATGATCAGCGTGTCGTAGCGGCGCAGGTCCCGGTCGCGGGCCAGCTCGTTCAGCAAGATGCCGTCGGTCATCAGCTTCACCAGCGTGTCGCGGGCCGAC
>Ga0207678_10003612_pt1 | contig 13905 bp, 15 predicted proteins | sample KBSC63metaG_FD_184319 | JGI IMG/M metagenome (GOLD analysis project Ga0207678, IMG submission 184319) | Corn rhizosphere microbial communities from Kellogg Biological Station, Michigan, USA - KBS C6-3 metaG (SPAdes) (version 2) | ecosystem: Host-associated > Plants > Roots > Rhizosphere > Soil ... | reverse complement strand
TGCCAGTGCGGGCCGCGCAGCGCGAGCCCCTCGAGCAGGACGCGACGCTCCGTGTAGGGCAGCGCGAACGTCGTGTGCCCGTCCAGGTAGAGGACGTCGAAGAGCACGTAGGCGATGGGGATGTCGCGCACGGCGCGGCGCACCGCGGCCTCGTTGGCCAGGTGCATGCGCGACTGCAGGCGCTCGAAGCTCGGCCGGCCCTCGGCGTCGAAGGCCACGATCTCACCGTCGAGGATGGCCGGGCGTGCGCCCAGCGCCCGCCCGAGCTCCCGCAGCTCCGGGTAGCGCGCGGTGATGTCGTTGCCGTTGCGGGAGCACAGGCGCACGCGGCCGCCCTCGATCCAGGCCAGCGTGCGGATGCCGTCCCACTTGACCTCGTAGCCCCAGCGCCCCTCGGTGTCGGGCGGCAGTGGCCCGATGCGGGCGAGCATCGGCTGCAGGCGCTCGGGCATGGGCTCGCGGTCGGGGTCGACCGGCGGGTCCATGCGGTGGATCATCCAGTCCTTGCCGCGGGTGCGGAACAGGGCGTAGCGGCCGTTCATGCGCTCGCCGTGGAAGACCGCGATGACCTCGTCGTCGCGCAGCTTCTCGGGCTCGTAGGTGCCGTGGTCGTAGATGGTCATGGTCCCGGCGCCGTACTCGCCCTCGGGGATCTCGCCGTGGAAGTCCAGGTACTCGAGCGGGTGGTCCTCCGTGCGCACCGCGAGCCGGTTGTCGTCGGGGTGGTCGGGGATGCCGCGGGGCACCGCCCAGGACAGGAGCACGCCGTCGTGCTCGAGCCGCAGATCCCAGTGCAGCGACCGCGCGGAATGCTCCTGGACGACGAACCGCGGGTGCTCGCCGGACCCCTGCGGAGGGGTCCCGCGGGGCTCCGACGTGGCCTCGAAATCGCGCTTGGCGCGGTAGGTTCGCAATGATCCGCTCAATGCGCCTCCATGGTCACCGACAGGTTGACGCAAAAATCTGAGGTTTCGCCATCGGTGTAGAAGTCCATATGACGGTTGTTGCCCGTGCGCTCCGTCGCCCCTGACATGACCGGGATCTCCGACCAAGGGATCCAGGTGGAAGTCGACCCCACGTCCGCAGGGGAGGTCCGCCTGATCCTGCCAGCCGTGCCCGAGAACGTCGCGGTCGTCCGCCAGGCGCTCACCGGGCTGACCGAGACGCTGGGCATCGGGCCGGGTGTGCTGGCCGACATGAAGACCGCCGTCTCCGAGGCCTGCAACAACGTCGTGGTCCACGCCTACCCCGACCCGATGGCCGCCCGGCCGGTCGAGATCTTCGCGGTGGCCAACGAGGGCGACGTCGCCGTGACCGTGCGCGACCGGGGCCGCGGGATCACCCCCGGCGAGGTGGACCTGGACGCCGACCGCGACGGCGTCGGGCTCTCGCTCATCACCGCTCTGACCGCCGCCGTGGAGATCGACGGCGCTCCCGACGAGGGCACCGCGGTGCGCATGCGCTTCGTGCCCGACCCCGACGATCCCGCCCACGACCCGGAGCTGCCGAAGCCCGACGCGGGCGCGGTGCTGTCCGGCGTGCTCGGCCGCACCGTGGCCATGCTCGCCGCCCGCGCCAACTTCTCCCTCGACCGCCTCTCCGACGCCCAGCTCGTCTCCGACGCGGTCGCTGCCCACGCCCTCGGCCACGCCGCGGCCAGCGCCCTGCGCGTCCAGGTCGACGACGATGAGCGCGCGCTGGCCATCCGCGTCGGCCCCCTGACCGCCGACGGCGGCGAGCGCGTGGTCAAGGAGTCCGACCTGCCCGGCGTCGGGCTCCTGCTCGAGCACCTCGTCGACGACGTGGCCGTCACCCGCGACGGCGACGCCGAGACGCTCGAGCTGCGCATCGCCGAGCGCCCGTAGCCGTGGGCTCGGCCAGCTAGGCCGCGGCGACGCCGGTCAGCTCGCGCGTGTCGGCCAGCCGCGCCAGCGCGGCGGCCTCGATCTGGCGGACGCGCTCCGGGGTGAGCTTGAGCATCTCGCCGATCTCCTTCAGCGAGCGCGGCACCTCGCCGCCGATGCCGTAGCGCATGCGCACGACCACGCGGTCACGCTCGGGGAGCGTGTGCACGGCCCGGCGCACGGCGGCCTCGCGGAACAGGCCGTCGACGACGTCGTCGGGGCCCGGAGCGGGGCTGGGGAGCAGGTCGCCGAGCGTGCCGTCGCCGTCCTCGCCTACCGGGCGGTCGAGGCTCGTGACCGTGCGCGCCGCCTGGTGCGCCTCCTCGACGTGGGTCACGCTGACCCCGGCGGCGCTGGCGACCTCCTCGTCGGTGGGGTCACGGTCGAGCTGGGCCGAGAGATCGGCGCCCACGCGGGCGATGCGGCGGTTGCGCTGCAGCACGTTGACCGGCAGGCGCACCGGACGCGCCTTGCCGGCGATGCCCCGCTCGATGGCCTGCCGGATCCACCAGGTGGCGTAGGTCGAGAAGCGGTTGCCGCGCCGCCAGTCGAACTTCTCCACGGCGCGGATGAGGCCGAGCATGCCCTCCTGCACGAGGTCGAGCAGGGCGAGCTCCTGGTTGATCGGCCGATACCTGCGCGCCAGCGACACGACGAGCCGCAGGTTGGCGTTGATCATGCGCTCCTTGGCGGCCTGGTCGCCGCGCTCGATGCGACGCGCGAGCGTGAGCTCCTCGTGAGGACGCAGCAGCCGCCAGCGGCCCGCTTGGTCGAGGAACAGGGCCAACGGGTCGAGATGCTCCCGCTCGTCGAAGACCGGTCGGTAGCTCGCGTCACCCATGCCCCTTCCGTGTTCACCGGGTTGGCGGGAACCTAAACACGGGTATGCGTAAGGCCGCCGGGGGCGGCCGTGGCTAGTGGGTGAAGAGAGCTACGACCGGCCCCCGGCTTGGCGATCCTACGCGCTCAGGACCGGTCGCGCCCGCGTTCTTCGCCGTCGCGGGCCCCGGCGCTGCGGGGGTTGCCGGTCGCGGTGCGACCGTCGCTGCGTCCACGGCCGCCCGACCGCTGCGGGGCGGAGCCGCGCTCGCGGTCGTCGCCCGGGACGTGCTCGGCCGGAGCCTCCTCGGGGAGCTGCTCGGATTCCTCCGGCCGGTGCTCGTCGGGCTGGCGGTCCATGTCAGGTCTTGCGCTCGAGGTCGTTGACCTCCTGGGCCTTGTCCGCGGCCTTGTCCTGCGCATCGTTGAGCTCGTCCTTGGCCTCGCCCTTGCGCTCCTCGCGGCGGCCCTGGCGGCGCAGGGACGGATCGTCGGCGAGGTCGCCCGCCGCCTTCTTCGCCCTGCCGGTGATCTTGTCGAGCATGCCCATGGCGCTTCCTTTCGTCGTTTTCGGGTTCGACGCCAGTCCGCTACCCGTTCCCGCGGCGCCCGTATCAGGCCGACTCGGCGACGGTGCGCAGGCGGTCGAGCGCGCGGCGAATCAGGCGCGAGACCTGCATCTGCGAGACGCCGATGCGCGCGGCGATCTCGGACTGCGTCATGTCGTCGACGAAGCGCAGCTTGAGCACGAGGCGGTCGCGGTCGGGCAGCGCGCGAAGGGTCCCGGCGATGGTCGTGCCGTACTCGACGAGCTCGAGCCGCTCGTCCTCCTCGCCGAGCGTCTCGCCGATCGTGCCCTCCTCGGGGCGCTCGCTGTCGCGGCCGGCCTCGAGCGAGACGGCGTCATAGGCCTGCGACGCGCCCATCGCCTCGAGCACCTCCTCGAGCTCGAGGCTCATGGCCTCGGCGACGTCGGCGATCGACGGTGCTCGCCCGAGCCTCGTCGTCAGCTTGGCCGAGGTCTGGTCGACCTTCATGGCCCGCTCCTGGAGGCCGCGGGGCACGTGCACCGCCCAGCCGGTGTCGCGGAAGTACCGCTTGAGCTCGCCGAGGATGGTCGGCACCGCGTAGGACGAGAACGCGACGCCGCGGTTGGGCTCGTAGCGGTCGACGGCCTTGACCAGTCCGAGGCTGGCCACCTGCAGCAGGTCGTCGAAGGACTCGCCGCCGCGCTCGTAGCGGCGGGCCAGCCGCCGCGCGAGGGGCAGGAACCGCTCGACGAGGGTCTCACGCACCGCTGGGTCCCGCGACTCCCGGTAGTCGCGGAAGAGGGCGTCGGTATCGGGTGAAGAGATCGCCACTCCCGGTCCTTGAAACGTCTGTTGGGCGCCGGGAGGCTGGGGCGCTATCCGCGCGGCACGCAGGTGTGTGGGCGCGCCTGGGGTGCATGGTAGCGGCGCTCCCGGGGAACAGGTCCCGGTCGTGCCACGGCTCCGCCGCTCCGACTGCTCCCTGCCCGGCCTGCGCCGTCGCCGACGCGGTCGGGGCTTCTCGTACATCGACGTCGACGGTCGTCCGGTGCGCGACGACGAAACCCTCGAGCGCATCCGCGCGCTGGCCATTCCCCCCGCCTGGAGCGACGTGTGGATCTGCCCCGACGCCAGCGGTCACCTGCAGGCCACCGGCGTCGATGCGGCCGGGCGCAAGCAGTATCGCTACCACGACGCGTGGCGCCAGCGGCGCGACCGCCAGAAGTTCGACGAGATGATCGAGTTCGCCCGCGCGCTGCCGCGCCTGCGCCGGCGCGTCGCGCGCGACCTCAAGGCCGATGGCGCCGGACGCGACCGCGTCCTGGCCTGCGCGGCGCGCATGCTCGACCTTGGCCTGTTCCGCATCGGGTCCGAGGCCTACGCGTCCGACAACGGCTCCTTCGGGCTGGCCACGATCCGCCGCGACCACGTGCGCATCGACGACGACGAGGCGGTCTTCGACTACCCGGCCAAGAGCGGGCAACGGCGTGTGCAGACGATCGGCGACCCCGCCGTGGTCGAGGTGCTCGCCGCGCTCAAGCGCCGGCGCGGCGGTCCCGACGAACTGCTCGCCTGGCGCGACGGGCGGCGCTGGATCGACGTGCGCTCCGACGACATCAACGCGTACCTGAAGGACCGCACCGGCGCCGCGGTCACGGCCAAGGACTTCCGCACCTGGAACGGCACCGTGCTGGCCGCCGTCGCGCTGGCCCGTCGCGCCGACCGCCCGAGCACGAAGACCGCCCGCCGGCGCGCGATCGCGGCGGCGGTGCGCGAGGTCGCGATCTTCCTCGGCAACACGCCGACGGTCGCCCGCAGCTCCTACGTCGACCCGCGCGTGATCGACGCCTTCCTGGCCGGCGACACCATCGCGCCGGCCCACGAGCGGGGGCGCCGCACGATTGAGGCGGCCGTGCTCGATCTGATCGACGGCTAGGGCCCCTCCTGGACCAGCGGGACGAACCGCACCGGCTCGAGCCAGCGGCGCTCGTAGCCGTCCTCCCGCCGCCGCACGCGCACGAGGCGCTGGCCCGCGCCGTCCACCGGCGCGACCAGCCGGCCGCCGACCGTGAGCTGCTCCTCCAGCGCCGCCGGCACCCGCTCCCACGCCGCCGCCGCGACGTTGATGGCGTCAAACGGCGCCTGCTCGGGCAGCCCCAGCGACCCGTCGCCGACCACGAGGGTCACGTTGTCGACGCCGGCCGCGGACAGGGCGGCGCGCGCGTAGGCGGAAAGCTCCGCGTGGCGCTCGATGCTCCAGACGTGCGCGGCCAGGCGGCCGAGGAGCGCCGCGTGGTAACCGGAGCCGGTGCCCACGTCGAGCACGCGGTCGGTGGGCGCGAGCTCGAGCAGCTCGCACATGCGCGCGACCACGAGCGGCTGCGAGATCGTCTGGCCGGCGGGCAGCGGCAACGGCGCGTTCTCCCACGCGTCGCCGCGTAGGTCGGAGGGCACGAAGAGGTCGCGTGGCACCGCCGCCATGGCCTCCAGCACGCGCGGGTCGTAGATTGCGGAGCGCAGGACCCGCAGCAGTCGCTCCCGCGAGGCCATGGTGGTGATTCTGACGATCTTCGATGCGGTCCGGAACTAGGATCGGTCAATGACGGCCGTTTCCCTCGCGGTCATGCTCGGCTTCGGCGTGCTCGCCACCGCCCTCGGCGGCAGCACGCTCCCGGTCGAGCTGTTCCTCGTCGGGCCGCTGCTGGTCGCGACTCGCGGCACCCCGCGCACGACCGCAGCCGTGGGCGTCGTGGCACTCGCGCTCGCGCTGGCCGTGGCAGCGATCAACGGCTCGCTCGGCGAGACCGACGTTGTGACCGGGCTCGGCGTGGTGGTGGTCGGCGGCGTGCTGGCGGTGTGGATCGCCGCCCTGCGCTCGGGCAGCGAGGACGCCGAGCGCGAGCAGCACTCCGCCCGCGAGGAGCTCCAGGTCATGCTCGGCGCGGTCGCCGACGGGATCACGGCGCAGGACCGCACCGGCCGGGTCGTCTACGCCAACGACGCCGCCGTGCGGGCGATGGGCTTCTCGTCCCCCGAGGAGCTGCTGCAGACGCCGCCCGAGCAACTGCTCGACCGCTTCGAGATCATCGACCTCGACGGCCGCCCCTTCTCCGCTGAGCGCCTGCCCGGCCGCTTGGCGCTGGCCGGCGAGGCCGCGACGCCCGCCACCGTGCGGTTTCGCTCGCGCGTGACCGGCGAGGAGCGCTACGTGGTGGTCAAGGCCCAGCCGGTGATGGGGCCGGACGGTGAGCCCGACCTTGCCATCAACGTGCTCGAGGACGTCACCGTGACCAAGCTCGCCGAGCGAGCGCAGCGCTTCCTGGCCGATGTCTCCGCCGCCCTGGCGGAGACCCTCGACTACGACGCCGCGGTGGGCGCGCTGGAGCGGGTCGCCGTGCCGGCCGTCGCCGCCCGTGCGGAGATCGACGAGATCCCGCCCTCCGACCCCGACCGGCGCGAGGCCGTGCGCGCGGTCCTGCGCACCGGGTCGCCGCAGCTGCGCCCCGACCTGATCGTCGCCCCGCTCGTCGCCCGCGGACGCACGCTGGCCGCGTTGAGCCTCATCCGCGACCTCGAGGCCGCGCCCTACGACGCGCACGACCTCGAGGTCGCGGTGGAGTTCGCGCGCCGCGGGGGCCTCGCGCTGGCCAACGCGCGACTGTTCTCGGACCGCGCCCACACCGCCCGGGCGCTGCAGGAGAGCCTGCTGCCGCCCGTGCTGCCGGCGATCCCCGGCCTCGAGGTGGCCGCGCGCTTCCGCGCGGCGGGCACCGGCGACGTGGGCGGCGACTTCTACGACCTCTTCGAGGTCGGCGACGGCGGATGGGCGCTCGTCGTCGGCGACGTCTGCGGCAAGGGCCCGGACGCGGCCGCGGTCACCGCGCTGGCGCGCTACACGATCCGCGCCGGCGCCATGCAGCGCTCCTACCCCAGCCACATCCTCAGCCTGCTCAACGACGCCCTGCTGCGGCAGCGCACGGGCGCGGACTTCTGCACCGTCGCGCTGGGGCGCTTCGACATCCGCCCCGAGGGCGCCATCCTCGTGCTGGCCAGCGGCGGCCACCCGCTGCCGCTGCTGCTGAGCGCGGACGGCGAGGTCAAGCCCATCGGCCGGCCGGGCTCCCTGCTCGGCGTCCTCGACGAGCCCGACCTGCGCGACGAGGCGGTCGAGCTCGACCCCGGCGACAGCGTCGTCTTCTACACCGACGGCGTCACCGAGGCCGGCGCCCCGCTGCGCATCCTCGAGCCGGACGCGCTGGAGGCGCTCGTGGCCGCCGGCCACGGCCTCGAGCCGGCCGCGCTCGCCGCGCGCATCGAGCGCGCCGCGGCGGAGGCCACCGGCGGCGAGCTGCGCGACGACATCGCCATCCTCGTCGCGCGCGTGCGGCCGGTCGAGATCGAGGGCGCGAACGAGGTGGAGGGCGACACCGAGCTCGAGGGCCGGCTGAGCTAGCCGCTCTGCGCGGCCAGCGCGCTCGCGTCGGGCTCGGGCTCGGCCTCGGCGGGGTCGCGATGCACGGCCACGCCGGCGACGACCAGCGCGACGCCGAGGACCTCGACCCAGGACGGGATCTGGGCCAGCACGATGATGCCGATGACGGTGGCCGTGGCGGGCAGCAGCGAGACCATGAGCGCGTAGGTCGAGCGGGCCAGCTGCTTCATCGCCAGCTGGTCGCAGATGTAGGGGATGACCGACGAGGTCAGGCCGACGCCGATGCCGGCCGCCAGCGCGACGGGGTCGTCGAAGGCCGGCACCGCCGCCCAGCCCGCCAGCGGCGTGGCGATCACCGCCGCGATGAGCATCGAGGCGGCCAAGCCGTCGATGCCGCTCATGTGCGGCTGGCGCGAGACGCGGTGGGCGAGCACGATGTAGAGCGCGAACAGCACCGCGTTGGCGAAGGCGAAGGCCACGCCCAGCGGCTCGCCCGCGAGCTGCACGTCGGTGAGCAGGTACACGCCCGGGACCGCGAGCACGAGCGCGGCGATGTTGCGCGGCGTGCGCGCGCCCAGCGCCGCCAGCACGATGACCGGCAGGAACTCGATCGCCGCCACGGTGCCGAGCGGCAGGCGGTCGATGGCCAGGTAGAAGCAGCAGTTCATCACCGCCAGCACCAGGCCCCACGCCAGCAGCAGCCGGTTGCGCAGGAAGCGCCAGGGCCGGCGCCACACGGCGAAGATCACGGCGGCCGAGACGATCCGCAGCCACGCCACGCCCAGCGGCTCGACGCGGGCGAACAGCAGGACGGCGAACGACGGCCCGAGGTAGTGGAAGACGGCGCTGCCGACGAAGTACGCGGAAGGCGGCATCGAGACGACAGCATGCCTGGCGACTGGGCTTCACAACAGGGACAATCGACGGTATTCTCACCGTGATGCCTTCGAATCAACGGGAAATTCTCGATCCGACCAATGTCACCCTCCTGGCCGAGCTCCAAGGCGATGCCCGCCTGACGCTGGCCGAGCTCGGGCGCCGGGTCGGCCTCTCATCGCCCGCCGTCGCCGAGCGACTGCAGCGCCTGCAGGACGCGGGCGTCATCACCGGCTACCACGCCGCCGTGGACCCGCGCGCGATCGGCTACACGCTCGGCGCCATCCTCCGCATCCGTCCGGCACCGCGGCAGATCGCCAAGGTGGCCGCGATCGCCCAGCGCACGCCCGAGGTGGTCGAGTGCCACCGGATCACCGGCGAGGACTGCTTCTTCATGAAGCTGTACGTGCGCGACGTCGAGCACCTGGAGGAGACCATCGACGTGTTCACGCCGTACGGCCAGACGACCACGTCGATCATGCAGTCCTCGCCGGTGTTGGCGCGCGCGGTGCGGCTGCCGTCCGCGGACGACCGCCTGGACAACGTCGCCGACCTGCGGCCGGTGTGAGCTACGCGCTCGAGATCAGCGCGTCGGGGTCGTCGCCGATCTCGAGCCGCTCGTCGAGCCGGGTGACCCGGAAGATCCGCTGCACGGCCTCGGGGCCGCGCACGAGCCGCAGGACGCGGTCCTCCTCGCGCGCGCGCCCGTCCGCGGACACGATCACGCGCAGGCCGGTCGAGTCCATGAACTCGAGCTCGCGCAGGTCGAGGAGGATCACCGCCGGGCGGCCCTCCTCCACGCGGCGCAGCTCGTCCTCCACCCGCGGCGCGGTGGAGATGTCCAGCTCTCCGGTCAGGACGATCCGAACGCCGTCGCCCTGCGCCTCGGTGGTCAGGTCGAGGAGGCTCACGCCGCGCGCACAATAGCGAGATGGAGCTCGCACAAGCCGCACACGACGTGCTGCACGAGAACTGGCTGGGCAACGCGACGCGACCCGGCCCGCGGCTCTATCCCCACCAGTGGAGCTGGGACTCCGCGTTCACCGCGATCGGGTGGTCCCACGTCGAGTGGGATCGCGCCAGCACCGAGCTGCGCACGCTGTTCGCGGCGCAGTGGCCGAGCGGGCTCCTGCCCCACATCGTCTTCCACGACGGCGCCGGCGACTACTTCCCCGGGCCGGCGGTGTGGGACACGCCCCACGACTACGGGCGACCGGCCACGTCGGGCATCGTGCAGCCACCGATCCACGCCACCGCGGCCCGGATGGTGGCCGACCGCGCGCCCACGCCGGCGGCGGCGCGGACGTTCCTGGCCGAGCTCTTCGGCCCGCTGCGCGCGTGGCACGACTACCTGTACCGCGAGCGCGACCCCGACGGCGAGGGTCTCGCGGCCATGCGCCACCCGTGGGAGTCGGGGCAGGACGACTCGCCCGCGTGGGACGGCGCGCTGGCGGCCATCCCGCTCGACCCCGCGGCGATGTCGCCCTACCGCCGCGTCGATCTGACCCTGGTCCACGCCGACGAGCGGCCCGACCCAGCCGACTACGACCACTACGTCGCGCTCATCGAGTGCTTCAAGCGCCACCGCTACGACGAGGCCGCCATGCGCGCCGATTGCCCGTTCTGGGTCGTCGGGCCGCTGTTCAACAGCCTGCTCGCGCTCGCGGGCGAGGACCTGGCGGGGATCGCGGAGCGGCTGGGCGAGGACCCGGCGCCGTTCCGGGCCCAAGCGGCCCGCACCACGGCGGCGCTCAACGAGCGCCTGTGGGTGCCCGAGCTCGGCTACTACTGCGCCTACGACCGCCGCCAGCGCCGCCACCTGCGGGCGCCGGTCTCGGCCTGCTTCGCCCCGCTGCTCACCGCGGCGCCCGACGAGGAGCGCGTCGAGCTGATGATCCGCACCGTGACCAGCTCGCGCTTCTGGCCCCCGGCCGCGCGGGGCCGCGGGATCACCAGCTACGACCGCCGCGCCCCGGGCTTCTCGCTGCACCAGTACTGGCGCGGCCCGGTGTGGGTGAACATCAACTGGGGCGCGGTCCTGGGCCTGCGCCGCCACGGCCGCGACGATCTGGCCCGCACCCTGACCCGGCAGACGCTGAGCCTGGTGCGGGAGAACGGCTTCTGGGAGTATTACGACCCCGATACCGGAGTCGGCCTGGGGTCCGAACGGTTCTCCTGGACGGCTGCGCTGGTGCTCGACCTGCTGGCCGCGCACGAAGAGTTGTAACCCGACCGGCCGAGTCGGGTATCATTTCCAGAGGTTGCGTCCGCGACCTGCGCATCTGCGCGGGTCGTCCTGTGTTATTGGGGCTCTGCGCGCGACGCGCGTCGAGGTGAGGGTCGGTGCTGCGGGACGTCGTCCACGCGCCGCCCAGTCCGCTCGCCGGGGCACGAAAACCCTGCAGGCACGGGCAATTCGCGGCTTGACCCGGAACGCACGTTCGAGTATAATTGTACGTGCAACGATACTAGGATACTTATGAAGACCACGGAACTTGAACAGCATCTGAGCTACGAGGACGCCACGATCGATCCTCTGCAGCTCTTCCTCAACCAGCTGCGGCACTACCCGTTGCTGACGGCTGCTGAGGAGGTCGAGCTTGCGAAGCGGATCGAGAAGGGCGACATGGACGCCAAGGAGCGCATGGTCACGTCCAACCTCCGGCTCGTCGTCTCCATCGCGAAGAAGTACCAGGGGCAGGGACTGCCCCTCACCGACCTGATCCAGGAGGGCATCTTCGGGCTCATCCGGGCCACGGAGAAGTTCGACTGGCGGCGCGGCTTCAAGTTCTCGACGTATGCGACGCTGTGGATCCGGCAGGCGATCCAGCGCGGGCTGGAGAACACCTCCCGCACGGTTCGTCTTCCCGTCCACATCGCGCAGCGCGAGCGCAAGATCAGCCGCATCCATCGGGAGCTCAACGCGAAGCTGGAGCGCGAGCCCACCGACGAGGAGATCGCCGAGATCGCCGATCTCACGCCGGAGGAGGTTGCCGAGATCCGCAAGGCGGCGCGTCCGGTCGTCTCGCTCGACCAGCCGGTCGGCGAGGACGGCGAGACCGCGCTGGGTGACCTGATGGCCAGCCAGCAGCCGGAGGCCGAGGAGCTGGTCGCGAAGAACGACCGCGCTCAGCGCCTGCGGACCGCGGTCGAGGACCTGCCCGAGCGCGAGCGCGACGTGATCGTCCTGCGGTACGGGACGAACGGCGAAGAGCCGGCCACGCTCCGCGAGACCGGTCGTCGTCTCGGGGTCACCCCCGAGCGGGCCCGCCAGCTGGAGGACCAGGCCCTGCGCCGGCTCTCCCGCAGCGGTGACCTGAGCGCCCTCCGCGAGGCCGCTTAGTCCTCAGCACATAGCTTCGAAAGGCCCGGGTAGATGCATACCCGGGCCTTTTGCATGCCGCAGAATGGGCGCGGTGCGCGCTCATGGAGGGCGCGACCGAAGCCGCCTAGCCCGTCGCGATCAGCGCCACCCCGGCCACCACGGCGACCGCGCCGGCCGCGCGCGCCGCGGTGATGCGCTCGTGCAGGAAGATGGCCGCGAACGCGGTCGCGAACAGCACCGAGGTCTCGCGCAGGGCCGAGACCGGCGCGGCCGGCGCGCGCTGCAGCGCGGCCAGGGTCAGGGCGTAGGCGCCGAACACGCCGATGCCCGCCACCACCGTGCGCGGGGCCAGGGCCGCGCGCAGCACGCCCCAGCCGCTGCGTAGGCGGGCGCGGGCGCCGGCGGGACGGCCGCCCCGCACCCACGCCGCCGCGGCGCGCAGGCGGCTGCCCCGCGCCCAGGCCAGCAAGGGCAGGTAGACGACGGCGGCCGACGCGTTGACCACCCACAGGTAGGGCAGCGGCGCGGCGTGCTTGAGCCCCTCCTTGTCGACCAGCGTGTAGGCGGCGATGCAGGCGCCGACGCCGAGCGCCAGCACGACATCGGCGCGGTGCACGCCCCGGCGCAGGCCGCGGATGGCCATGATGCCCGCGGCGACGGCGAGGATCCCGATCACCTGCCCGGTGGTCAGCGCGGTGCCGAGGACCGCGCTCGCGAGCAGCACCAGCACCGGGGCCGACCCGCGCGCGATCGGGTAGACGAGCGACAGCTCGGCCCGGGCGTAGGCGCGGCCGAGCAGCACGAAGTAGGCGAGCTCGAGCACGGCCGACACGACGATGTACGGCCAGGCCGCGGCGCCGATGTCCCAGGTGGCGAGCGCGACCGGCGTGAAGATCACGGCGCCCGAGGCCAAGGCGACCGCGCCCGCCGCCTCGGAGTCCTTCGCGCCGGCGAGGAGCAGGTTCCACGCCGCGTGCACCACCGCGCCGGTGAGCACGAGGGCGAGCGCGGCGGCGCTCAGATGTACTCCAGCTCGTCCGCTTCGTCCTCGTCGACCGTGCGCTCGCAGGTCGGGCAGAACCAGCGCACCTCGAGCGGCGTGCCGCAGGCGCCGCGCCGCGCGGGCTCGGCCGCGTCGGAGTTGCGCGCGCCCCAGTCGGCGAGCAGCCGCAGCGCCCCCGCCAGCTCGCGCCCCGGCGCCGACAGCTCGTAGACCATGCGCGGCGGCCGCTCCGAGTAGGGCCGGGCGACCACGAGCGCCTCGCGCTCGAGGTGGCGCAGGCGTTGGATGAGGATGTTGGGGGCGATGCCGGGGACGTCTGCCTGCAGGTCGCCGAATCGGCGCGGACCGTCCATGAGCGCGCCCACGACCAGCAGCGTCCAGCGGTCCCCGACCCGCGCGAGCGCGTCGGCGAGGGGCGAGGGCGCGGGGTCGGTCATCGGCGAAGTATCCACTCGGCCTCCCATGGTAGGGTTGCTTGCAAGTTGCAAGTGACTAGGGAGTCCGTACACATGTCTGCAGTTCTCGAAGAGCTTTCCTCGACCATCGGCGGCATCGCCGACCGGGTCGGCCCGTCGGTCGTCGGCATCGGACGCGGCTGGGGCGTGGGCTCCGGCGTCGTCGTCGCCGAGGGCCGAGTCCTCACCAACGCCCACAACCTGCGCAGGGACGAGACGACCGTCCGCTTCGCCGACGGCCGCCGCGAGCGCGGCCGCGTCGCCGGGGCGGACGCCGACAGCGACCTCGCGGTGATCGAGGTCGACACCGGCGACGCGCCGGCCCTCGACTGGGGCGACCCCGAGGCGGCCGGCATCGGCACGCCGGTGTTCGCCCTCGCCAACCCGGGCGGGCGCGGCCTGCGCGTCACCTTCGGCACCGTCTCGTCGGCCAACCGCTCGTTTCGCGGCCCGCGCGGGCGCCGCATCCAGGGCGCCATCGAGCACACCGCGGCCCTGCCGCGCGGCTCGTCCGGCGGCCCGCTCGTCGACAGCGACGGGCGCCTGCTCGGCGTCAACAGC
>Ga0207678_10003610_pt1 | contig 13908 bp, 16 predicted proteins | sample KBSC63metaG_FD_184319 | JGI IMG/M metagenome (GOLD analysis project Ga0207678, IMG submission 184319) | Corn rhizosphere microbial communities from Kellogg Biological Station, Michigan, USA - KBS C6-3 metaG (SPAdes) (version 2) | ecosystem: Host-associated > Plants > Roots > Rhizosphere > Soil ... | reverse complement strand
TGCAGCCGGTTCGGGTTCTCGCCATAACGGCCATCCTTCGGCCGGCGTGATGGCTGCACATAAGCGGCCTTCCAGGGCTTCGGCCCCAGCGCGCGCAAGGTCGTCGCGGGATGGAAGGTGCCGGCGCCCATTTCCATGTCGTAGGGCTGCAGGATCACGCAGCCCTGCTCGGCCCAAAACCGCTGCAGAGCGAGAATGAAGCCCTGGAACGAACGTTCCGGGCGCATGTGCGGAGGCAGGGAGTCCATGGTGGTTTCTGGGCCGTTTTTCCGGGGATTCGCCAAGGGGATCAAGGCGGATCAAAGCGCGCGGACCGTATCGGCGCGGCCTTGCGGAATCAAGGCAATGCGGCCCGATTTGGCGGTAACCGGCGGGTAACCGCACCGGCACATCGCCTGATCAGCAGGGTTAGTCGTTAAGTCCCGCGCACTATCCTGAATGGCATCGGTGGGAACGAACCCGGTCGTCGGGACTTACCCCAGCGAAAGGCTCGAACGATCCAAGTCGCGCGGGCCGAAGACCTCCAAGTCTTAAGTTGTCCAAATCTCCAGGGCCGAGGGACCTCCAAGCCTGAAAGCCCAACTTTGTCGCCGGTCTCGAGGACGTGCCCCGTCCTCAGGCCGGCGCAAATGTTTTGGGGCCCAATTTACGGCGGCTAGCCCGGCCGATACGCGCCCGTGACGGGATCGCGGCGCAGGGTCGGGACTTCCGTGGTCCCGCTGCGTTCGGCCACCCGCGCCTGGCGGGCTTCTTCCAGTTCATGATTGATCCGCTTGGCGGTTCTATAGGCCCAGCGGACAACGGCTGCGCTCCCGAGCGCGCCTGCGAGTGCGACCAGCGGCGGCATTTGTCGATTCCTGTCGTTCATCTCAAGCCCCCTGCCGATAGTCTCGCGCAAGTGCCGGTTTCCCGCAATTGGCTTTTGCGACACCAAATGCCGCGCAATACCGTCCTGCTAAAAGCCGTATTTGGACCACAGCGCGCGAGTCTCCAGCGCCGAGATCAGTTGATCCGGCAGTCCCGACAGGCCGTCCATCGAAAGCTGCGAGCCCGCTCCCGATTTGCGGCCGAGCAGACCCGACAACATGCCGGATGGCTGCGCGATCACCGGCATCTGCACCTTGTCGCCATAGCGCGCGCGCAGCACCGAGCGCAGATCGCCAATGGCATCGCTGAGGCCAAGCGCGATGGATTTTTCGCCGGCCCAGTATTCGCCGGAGAACACCACATGCTCGGCGCCCTTCAGCCGGGCACCGCGGCTCTCCTTCACGAGATTGATGAAGATGGCGTGGATTTCGCGCTGAAGCGATTTCAGCCGCGCCACATCATCGGCATCTTCCGGCAGGAACGGATCGAGCATCGCCTTGTGCTCACCCGCCGTATAGAGACGCCGCTCGACGCCGATCTTCTTGATCAATTCCTGAAAACCGAAGGTGCCGCCGACCACACCGATCGAGCCGACGATCGATGACGGATCGACAAAGATTTCATCGCCCGCACAGGCGATCATGTAACCGCCGGATGCGGCGACATCCTCGACGAACACGAACACCGGTAGTTTCTTCTCCGCCGCGAGCTGGCGAATGCGCAGATAGATCTGCCGCGACTGCACTGGCGAGCCGCCCGGCGAATTGATCACCAGCGCGACAGCCTTGGCATTCTTCGTCGCAAATGCCTTGTCCAGCAGCCTCGCGACGCCTGCGAGCGACAATCCCGGCCGCAGCGGCGTGACGGCGCCGATCGTGCCGGACAGACGCACCACCGGAACGACTGCAGATGCGCGACGGAAACGCGCAGGCAGCAGCCTTGTGATCGCCGCTTTTAAATTGGATTCGCTCATTCAAATTTCCTCGACATTAACCAACTCTTATCACGCTGCTGTCATTGAACCGAGAGACGCTTTCAGCGTTTGAAAACCATAACAGGCCTTTACGCCGCAGCGGGAGAAGACATGAAAATCTATCTGCTCATGCTGATCATCGGTACGCTGCTCACGGCGATCCACTTCACGTCGACGCCGCAGAAACGTTCCGAAACAGCTCCTCAATAAACACCAGGCCGACTGCGGCATCGCCTAGAGCGATGTCCGAAGCGACGACCACGGCAGAACCGCCTGCCCGGCCAGCACGCGCTGGATATGGAGATCAGGCGCGCCATCCGCATCCCGCAGCGAGATGCCGGGCTCAATTGCCGCAGGCGCGCGGCCACCCTTCACAGCACGCACCAACACCCTGATCGCCGGCGCCTCCGCATCGCCATGCACCGGCATGATGGCGACGCTGCCGAAGCCGCGACCCAGCGCCGCCAGCACATCGGGCAATCCGTCCGCCCGCCAGATCAGCGTCAGCACGCCGCCGGATTTGAGCAGCCGCCGGGCGGCGTGAATCCATGTCTGCAGCGTGTCCTCCGTCGCGACATGGGCGATCTCGCGCGACTTGTTCGGCGAGGCGCGATGGCGCGCGGGATCGTTGAAGGGCGGATTCATCAGCACCGCGTCGGCGCTGTCTTGCGGCAGGCCTGCGGCAGCGAAAACATCGGCGCTCGCAGCGATATCGAGCGTCACGACATCCACTGCGATACCGTTCGCCGTCGCGTTTTCCCTCGCCAGTTCAGCAAGTTGCGGGTCGATCTCGATCAGCGTCAGGGACACACCGGAGACACGCCGCGCCAGCGCCAGACCAGCCGTCCCCACGCCCGATCCGAAATCGACGACCTTGTGACCGGCTTGCGCTGACGTTGCGGCCGCCAGCAGGATCGCGTCATGGCCGGCGCGATGGCCGGATTTCGGCTGCCGCAGCCGCAATTGGCCACCCAGGAAGCCGTCCTCCGTGGTCACGATCGCGTCAGCCATCACATCAATCCTGCGGCCGCAGCTCGTGGGCCAGTCCGGCATCCGTCAGCACGCGGCGCGCCTGCAGGTCATCGTCTTCATGCACCAGGATCCGGCGCGGAATGATGCCCAGCGATCCTTCGATCACGCTCATATTCTGGTCCAGCACCAGATGGTGGATATTCGCGCCGTCGAGCAGCGCGCCCACCGCCGAGACCAGCACCACATCGTTCGTCCGCATGATTTCGCGCAATTGGAGGTCACTCCCTGCCAGTAACCGGGTGTGTATCTATGGGAAGTCAAGGTTCCGATGCCCTTGCCGCGCCGCTGCGCAGTTTCTATTGTGCGGCCCGATATCGGTCGACGGCAATTCAGCAGATGGGGACACCTGTTTTCAACGTGAATTCGCCCTATTTGAATATAAGCGCTGCCAGTGCCTGCCTTTTTCATGGCCCGACGAAGCGCCCTTGTAATTCGGAGAGCCCAGCGTGGCGGTGATTGTTCCCTTCGAGAGTCACGCGACAGCGTCGATCGACCAGTTGGTCAGCCTTGTCGCCCCTGACATGGAGCGCGTCAATGCGACCATCCTGTCGCGGACCGGCTCGGAAGTCACCATGATCCCCGAGGTCGCCAACCACCTGATCTCGTCGGGCGGCAAGCGGCTGCGCCCGATGCTGACGCTCGCGATGGCCAACCTCACCGGCTACACCGGCGACGGCCATATCAAGCTCGCGGCGTCCGTCGAATTCATGCACACCGCGACGCTGTTGCATGACGACGTGGTCGACCAGAGCGAACTGCGCCGTGGCAAGCTGTCCGCGCGTATGCTGTGGGGTAACGAGGCCAGCGTTCTCGTCGGTGACTTCCTGCTCGGCCAGGCCTTCCGCATGATGGTCGAAGTCGGCTCACTGCGCGCGCTCGATATTCTATCCTCGGCTGCCGCCACCATTGCGGAGGGCGAAGTGATGCAGCTCGCCGCCGCCAAGAACACCGCGACCACCGAAGACGAATATCTCGCGGTCATCCGCGGCAAGACGGCCGAACTGTTTGCCGCCGCCTGCGAAGTTGGCCCGGTGATCGCGAACCGCCCGAAGGCCGAGCAGACCGCGTGCCGTTCGGTCGGCATGAATCTCGGCATCGCCTTCCAGCTCATCGACGACGTGCTCGACTACGGCGGCAAGGCCGCCAAGCTCGGCAAGAATGTCGGCGACGATTTCCGCGAGGGCAAGATCACCCTGCCCGTGGTGCTCGCCTTCCGCCGCGGCAACGACGCCGAGCGCGAATTCTGGATCAAGGCGCTGGAGCGCGGCGAGATCGGCGAAGGCGACCTCGATCACGCCATCGGCCTGATGACCAAGCACCGTGCACTGGAAGACACGATCAACCGCGCCCAGCATTACGGCGCCATGGCCGTCGATGCGCTGGCGCTGTTTCCGTCATCGCCGATGAAGACTGCACTGGAGCAGGTCGTGGCGTTCTGTCTGGCACGGACGCACTAAGGCCAGACCTCACTGCACCGCGATGACCACCTTGCCCTTCGCGCGGCCGGTCTCGACATAGGCCAGCGCATCCCCGGTGTTCTCGAACGGGAACACCTTATCGACGACCGGCCGGATCACGCCGGCTTCGATCAGGGACGTAATCTCGCTCAACTGCTGCCCCTGCGCGCGCATGAACAGGAATGAATAGCGTAGGCCGAGGCGCTCGGCTTTTTTCCTCACGCCACGGCTCAGCAGACGCATGATCAGTTTCAGGAACAGGTTCAGACCGGCTTCCTTGGCGAAAGCCGGATCGGGCGGACCGGAAATGGAAATGAGCTGGCCGCCCGGCTTGAGCACACCCAGAGATTTATCGAGCGTCTTTGGATCCTGACTATTCAGCACAAGATCGTAGCCCGACAGGACCTTCTCGAAGTCCTGCGTCTTGTAGTCGATGACCACATCCGCCCCGAGACTTTTGACCAGTTCGGCATTCTTTACACTGGTTGTCGTCGCAACTGTAGCGCCGAGATGCTTGGCGAGCTGGATTGCAAAAGTCCCGACACCACCGGAGCCGGCCTGAATGAAGACCTTCTGGCCGGGCTTCACCTTGCCCACTTCGACCAGCGCCTGCCACGCCGTTAGCCCCACCAGCGGGATGGATGCCGCTTCCGTCATGCTGAGATTTTTCGGCTTCAGCGCCACGTCAGCTTCATTGATGGCGATGAATTCGGCGAATGTACCGACCCGATGATCGCGCGGCCGCGCATAGACTTCGTCGCCCACCTTGAACCGGCTGGCCCTGGATCCTGTCCTGACAACCGTTCCGGCGACGTCGTGACCCAGGATAAAAGGCGGACGATAGGGAAGAATAAGCTTGAACTCTCCATCCCGGAGCTTGGAATCCAGCAGGTTCACAGCTGTGGCGTGAACCCGGACCAGAACATCAGTGTCCTGCACTTCCGGTTCGGGCACGTTGGCCAGGCGCAGAGCGCCCTTCTTTTTGTACTTATCAACGACGAATGCCTTCATGGGCTTTCTCCAATCTCAAGTTAGCAGCGGCGCCAATCGCTCAGAAAGGAAAGAGCCTTCGGCACGAAATCAGCGTGGTACTGGAATATCCCGCCATGCCCGGCGTCTTCGTAGATCACCAGTTGCGCTCCGGGGATGCGTTCGGCCAAGTCGGTGCTGTTCACAGTCGGGACCATGATATCGTTGTCGCCATTCGCGATCAGGACGGGGATCTTGATACGGCCGAGATCCTGAGGCGCCTGTCGGCCCCAGGCTTTGATTGCCTTGAGTTGCCGCAGGAAGGCGCCAGGAGTCGGGCCCTTGTCCCTGTCCGCCTTGCGTTCCTTCAACCGCTTCAGAAAGGCCTTCGCGGCCTGGCGACCATTGGCCGTAGATGTGAAAAACAGATACAATTTCGGGTCGCGTAGCGTCAGCAGACCCTTGATCATGAGCGGCCAGGACACCGCTCCGACCTTATCGATACCTTTGCCGCCCGCAGGACCGGTGCCAGTCAGGATGAGCTTTCGCACAAGACCGGGAGCCTTGAGCGCAACATCCTGCGCCACAAATCCGCCGAGGGAAAAGCCGAGCAGATCGACCTTCTCGAAACCCAGCGCCCGGATCAGGGCAATCGCGTCGCGCGCCATTTCGTCGATAGTCACAGGTGCTGTTCCGCCCGACGCACCGATGCCGCGATAGTTGGTCGCGATCACGCGGTGTTTGCTGGCGAGGCCGTCAACGATCCGCGGGTCGAAATTGTCCAGCACCGCTCCCCAATGATTGAGGAGAACGAGCGGCACGCCGCCCCGGGGGCCTAGATCTCGATAGGCGAAGGCAGTTCCTCCGACGTTGATGGAGAGATTGGGCGCCTCAACGTAGCGCACACCAGATCCGACGTTGCCAGGAGCACTCGTCATTGTTTGCTCCATTGCCGCAGCACCTGTGCTGTCACCAACCCGACACGGCTGCGCTCTCCTGTACTCATCGCTTCTGCCTTCATTTTATCGTGGAACATCCTTGGAGACGGTGTTACTATCGAATTAATAGTAAGTCACTACTAAAAAGATATCGACATGAAGAATCTTTCGGACCAGCCATGCCTGATTGCCCGAAGCCTTGCGGTAGTGGGGGACGCATGGAGCATGCTGATCATGCGCGACGCCCATGCGGGGCTGACCCGCTTCGATGATTTCCGCAAAGGCCTCGGTATCGCGCCAACGATGCTGACGGGGCGTCTTTCAGCCCTGACCGACGAAGGGCTGCTGGAGAAACGTCGCTATTCCGAGCGTCCGCCACGGGACGAATATGTGCTGACGGAAGCCGGCCGCGACTTTCTGCCGGTGCTGTTTGCGATCGGCGCGTGGGGACGCAAGCATCGCGGCGGGGGCGACGTCACCCGGTTCTTCGACGCAGAGGCCGGAACGGAGATCGATCCCGTTACCATCGACCGCGAGACCGGCGCTCCGGTCGGAACACGTCCCATTCGCGTCGCCGCAATCGAATGAGCGGCGCGGCATCCGGCGCCATAGCCGTCAATGCGCTCGCGCTGTTTCCGTCGCCGATGAAGACCCCGCTGGAGCAGGTCGTCGCTTTCTGTTTGGCGCGTACGTACTAGAAAATCGTGACGCTCCCGATCATGCGACGGCGCGTGCTTTCTCCCGCGCCGATTCGATGTCGCGTACCGGCGGCGCGCCGAACATGCGGCCATATTCCCGAGTGAATTGCGGCACGCTCTCATAACCGACGGCGAAGGCCGCGCTGCTCGCGGTCGCGCCTTCCCACAACATCTGCCGCCGGGCCTCGATCAGGCGCAACCGCTTCTGAAACTGCAGCGGCGTGAGTGACGTCACCGTGCGAAAATGCTGGTGGAATGACGACGGGCTCATGCCCGCAACATCTGCAAGACGCTCGACCAGCACCGGCCGCGCGAAATCGGCGCGCAACACCGCGACCGCGCGCGCGACACGTTGTGCGTGACTATCCGGCCAGCCAAGCCGTCGGATCGCCGGCCCGTGGCGACCAGCCAGCAGCCAGTAATGCATCTCCCGCACCAGCTGCGCGCGCAGCACCGGCAATGACGCCGGACGATCGAGCAAGCGCATCAGCCGCAACGCCGCGTCCGCAACTTCGGCATCGGTGGGCTCGACCCGGACACGCGCGAGATCGGCGCTTGGCTCCGCTTTCATCTCGACAACCAGTTCGGCGATCACGGCCAGATCAAGTTCGAACACCAGCGAGAGATAGGGCGCGGCAATGCTCGCCCGTGTGATTTGACTGACGATCGGAACATCGGCCGTGATGATCAGCGAATCCCCGGCGGCGAAGACAAAACTCTCCGTGCCCATGGTGACATGCTTGGTGCCCTGCACGACGAGACAGATCAGCGGCTGGAAGATCGCGTGGATAATGTCGCTGGGTGTGGTTGCGCGCACGGCAGCAAGGCCGAGGATCGGCGTGGTCGCGATGCCGGCACTATCAGCATGGGTCTCTGTGTAACGGCGAACGGCATTGAGAAGCGTGGTCATGAGGCTCAGCCTACATCATCGTAAATGCGCCAGCACATGATTTTGGAGGATTAGGCAAGGAACGTCGAGCTTCGGGCAACTAGCCCTGGTTCGTCGGGGCGATATCGGAATGGTCACACCACAGGAGCTGACCATGACCAAGATTACCCTCGTTACCGGCGCCAGCCGCGGTCTCGGCCGCAATACCGCTCTCAACATCGCCCGTCACGGCGGCGATGTCGTCCTCACCTATCAAAGCCGCAGCGAAGACGCACAGGCTGTCGTCTCCGAAATCCAGCGCATGGGCCGCAAGGCGGTGGCGCTGCAACTCGACACCGGCAAGATTGCCGGCTTCGCCGACTTTGCTGGTCGTCTGCGAACAGCACTGCGCGAAACCTGGTCGCGCGAAACGTTCGACCATCTCGTGAACAATGCCGGACACGGGGATTATGCACTGATCGCCGATACCACCGAGGCGCAGTTCGATGGGCTGGTGAATGTCCATTTCAAAGGCGTGTTCTTCCTGACGCAGACACTGCTGCCACTGATCGCGGACGGTGGCCGCATCGTGAACCTGTCGTCCGGGCTGACCCGCATGTGCCTCCCCGGCTATGCTGCTTATGCCGCGATGAAGGGCGCCATTGAGGTCATGACCATGTATATGGCCAAGGAACTGGGCAGCCGCCGGATCACAGTGAACACTGTGGCGCCCGGTGCGATCGAAACCGATTTCGGCGGCGGTGCCGTGCGTGACAATCCAGACATCAACAAGACGATCGCCGGCATGACCGCCCTTGGCCGCGTCGGCCTGCCCGACGATATCGGACCGATGATCGCGAGCCTGCTGTCGGAGGACAATCGCTGGGTGAACGCGCAGCGGATCGAGGTGTCGGGCGGACAGGGGCTGTAGACAAACCAATCCCGGCGCTGACGAGCGGCGCCGGGATACGTCTCACATACTCAAATTGCTGGTCTGATTCTAAATCCGCGCGACCAATTCCTTGATCAGCGTCGTGATCCGCCCCGTCGGCGATTCCAGCTCTTTCATGATCGAGAAGTGATCAGCGCCCGGGATCTCCTCATAGCTCACCGGCAAACCGTACTTTGCCCGGTGCACGGCAAGGTCCGCCGTCTGCTGGCGCAGGATCGGCAATTCGCCGCCGCCAACCACCAGCGCGAGCGGCTTGTTCGGGCCGCCATCCTGCAGCAGCGGCGACTGCCGCTTCGACATCGCCTCGTCCAGCTTCAGCTTTTCATTCAAATAGGACGCGCGGATCGGCTCGAGATCGTAGATGCCCGAAATGGCGACGCCGCCCTTCACCTTCGGATGCGACAGCGTCGTCGAGGTGAGATGACCACCGGCGGACCAGCCGGACACCACGATGCGGTTCGGATCGCCGCCGAGCGAGGGGAGCTTCTCAACCAGCGCATCGACGCCGGCATGCATCTCGGCCACGATCTCCTCCAGCGTCGCATCCGGCGCGAGCGTGTAACCAATTGCAGCGACGTTGATACCGTGGGCGATGGGACCTGCAGCGAAGCAGGTGAAAAAATCCTTCGAGCGCATCTGCCAGTAGCCGCCATGGATCAGCAGCAGTGTCGGCCCGCCATCGGCCGCCTTGATGAAATCGAACCTGTTGCGCTCGCGTGGACCGTAGGCGACATCGAGATGCGCAGGGTACTTCGCCTTCATCGCGTCAGAGCGCTGGCCCCATCCGGCGGCGATGTCGGCGCTGCCCGCAACGGCGGTCGAGTTGTTCAGACCGGCATCGAGCTGCTCGCGTGACATCGCGCGCCAGTTGGAATCGCCGAAAGGCTTACTCATGGTTGCATCCCTGCATTGTGTGAGGCGACTTGGGTTAAGGAGATTTGGCCTGCGAGTCCCATTTATCCAGAAAATGGTCTACACGGCTACGTCGGGATCGACATCCCAAGCATACGAATTGCTCTGCATCCGAAATTGGAGACGTGCGTGGCCTCTCAGCAAGATCTCATCAAAGCAACGGCCTGCGCCGTGGTCGATCAACTCAATGCCGGGACGGTAACGCCGCTCGACCTGCTGGACGCGCTGGAAGCGCGCATCAAGGAAGTCGATGGCCAGGTCAACGCGCTGCCGATCCTGTGTTTCGATCGCGCCCGCGATCACGCGAAGGAATTGATGAAGAAGCCGCTCGGCGAACGCGGCATCCTTGCCGGCCTGCCGGTGCCGATCAAGGATCTCACCGCCGTCGCCGGCGTGCGCACCACACAGGGCTCGCCGATCTACAAGGACGTGGTGCCGACCAAGTCCAACGTGCTGGTCGAACGCCTCGAAGAAAACGGCGGCGTGATCTATGCGAAATCCAACACGCCTGAATTCGGCGCGGGCGCCAATACGTTCAACGAAGTGTTCGGTGCGACGCTGAATCCGTGGGACCTGTCGAAGTCGGCCGCCGGCTCGTCCGGCGGCGCCGCGGCAGCACTTGCCAGCGGCACGGCGTGGATTGCCCATGGCTCCGACATGGGCGGTTCGCTGCGCAACCCCGCCAGCTTCTGCGGCATCGTCGGCCTGCGTCCGAGCGTCGGCCGCGTTGCGTCCACGCCCGCCGTGGCGCTCGCCCGGATGGTGAGCGTGCAGGGCCCGATGGCCCGCACCGTGGAAGACCTCGCATTGATGCTCGACGCCATGAGCGGCGAACATCCTGCCGATCTGATCTCGCTGCCGAAACTGCCGACCTCGTTCCGCTCGGCCGTGCGCGCCGGTACCAAGCCGAAGCGGATCGCCTATTCGCCGGATCTCGGCATCACCCCCGTGGACCCCGAAGTGGTCGCCATCACCCGCAAGGCAGCGATGGCATTCGCCGACGCCGGCGTCATCGTCGAGGAAGCGCATCCCGACCTGCGCGAAGCCCACGAATGCTTCCATGTGCTGCGCGCCTACGACTTCGCGATCTCGAAGCTCCAGCTGCTCCGCGACAAGCGCGATCAGCTGAAGCCGGAAGTAATCTGGAACATCGAGCAGGGCCTGAAGCTCACGGTCGATGACCTGGCGAAGGCGGAAGCGCAGCGTGTCACGCTGGCGGCACGTGCCTACGAGTTCTTCCAGACCTACGACCTGCTGCTGTGCCCGGCGACCATCACGCCGCCGTTCCCGATCGAGCAGCGCTATCTCGCCGAATGCAACGGCACCAAATTCGATAACTACGTGCAGTGGCTGGGCATCGTCTATGCGATCACCCTGACCTGCTGCCCGGCGCTGTCGATGCCTTGCGGCTTCACATCGACGGGTCTGCCGGTCGGTCTGCAGGTCGTCGGCCCGCCGCGCGGCGAAGCCTCACTGCTCGCCGGCGCACGCGTGCTGGAAGACATTCTGGGCCTGCGCGACTCCACGCCGATTGATCCGCGTCCGGCGAAGTAACGGAACTCCGCCCTCATACTCGCTCGTCCTGGCTGGCCCTGTGCCGGCCAGGACGACGCCTTTGGGCAGAGCCGCCCGGAGTACCGCTACCCTTCATAGACTTTTGTCTAAGCCACATTGTCGCATGTCGAGGCTAGTCATGTGCGGCCGCCGGGATGCAGACATCGGCTGACAGAACGATCCTGCCAGCAGCAATGCATTCCGCGGCATTGGCTTTTCGTGCCGCGCGTGGCAACGGGACATTTCACTTCACGGAATACGAGGGTTCTACGTGGCAGATTCATTCGCACCGCCGGCGGACGGCAAACTCCATTTCGACGACGCCAAGAAACGCATCAAGGCGATCTTCATCGGCTCGATGGGCAATCTCGTCGAATGGTATGACTTCTACGCCTACACCGCCTTCGCATTGTATTTCGCGCCGGCCTTCTTCCCGAACTCCGACCCCGTCGTTCAGCAGCTCAATGCGGCCGTGCTGTTTGCCGCCACCTTCCTGATGCGGCCACTCGGCGGCTGGCTGTTCGGCTATCTCGCCGACACCTATGGCCGTCGTATATCGCTGACGATCTCGGTCCTGTGCATGTGCTTCGGCTCGCTGATCATCGCCTGCACGCCGACCTATGCCACCATCGGCATCGCGGCACCGATCCTGCTCGCGCTCGCCCGCATCATCGAAGGCCTCAGCCTCGGCGGCGAATACGGCGCCAGCGCCACCTATCTCTCGGAAGTTGCCGATCCCAAGCATCGCGGTTTCTATTCGAGCTTCCAGTATGTCACCCTGATCGGCGGCCAGCTGACCGCGATCATCGTGCTCCTGCTGCTGCAGAAGGTGTTCCTCACCGAGCAGGAGCTGAAGGACTGGGGCTGGCGCATTCCGTTCGTGATCGGCGCTGGTCTTGCGGTCTTCACCGCCGTGATGCGTCGCGACATGCACGAGACTGACCAGTTCGTTGAAGCGAAGAAGCAGGCCAAGCCAATGGGTTCGCTGCGCGCGCTGATGGCCTATCCGCGCGAATTGCTGCTGGTTGTCGGCCTCACCGCCGGCGGCACCGCAGCGTTCTATACCTTCACCACCTACATGCAGACCTTCGTCAAGCTCTCGGTCGGCCTCACCGCGGACCAGACCACCACGGTGATCTTCGGCACGCTGATATTCGCCTGCCTGCTGCAGCCGATCTATGGCGCGATCTCCGACCGCATCGGCCGCAAGCCGCTGCTGATCTTCTTCGGCGTTGCCGGCACGCTAGCGACTGTTCCGATCCTCACTACGCTGCAGACCACCAAGTCGCCATTCACGGCGTTCCTGCTGATCTGCGGCGCCTGGATCTTCGTGGCCGGCTATACCTCGATCAATGCGGTGGTGAAGGCCGAACTGTTCCCGACCAATATCCGTGCGCTGGGCGTCGGCGTGCCCTATGCGCTGACGGTGTCAATCTTCGGCGGAACGGCGCCGGCGATCGCGCTGTACTTCAAGCAGATCGGTCATGAACAGTGGTTCTACTATTACCTGTCGGGCATGATCTTCCTGTCGCTGCTGATTTACGCCACCATGCGCGACACCAAGCACAAGTCGGCGATGCACCGTCACGAGTGACGGTCAACGTCTAGCCAAGGAGCGTCAGCCATGACCGAGGATCACACCCCGCCGGAATCCAAGCTGACGCAGACCAAACAGCGCTGGGCGCGCGAAGGCCGGTTTCTCACCGGCAAGATTGCGCGCCCGGACGACCAGCGGCTCCCGCCCGGCCAGCATCTGACCCAGGATTGGCCGGTGCTGGATCTGGGCATCACGCCAAACATCCCTCGCGAGCGCTGGCGGCTCGATGTCTACGGCGCCGTCGAGACGCCGCTGTTCTGGGATTTCGGCCAGTTCAGCGCACAGCCGCAATCGACCTTCATCTCAGACATCCATTGCGTCACCACCTGGTCGCGTTACGACAACCAGTGGGAGGGTCTTTCGACCCGCACGCTGCTGGATGCCTGCCAGCCGAAGCCCGAGGCGCGCTTTGTGGTGCTGGAATCCCATGACGGCTACACCACCAACCTGTCGCTGGAAGATTTCGCTGCCGAAGACGCACTGCTGGCGCATTCGTGGCAGGGCTCCCCGATCGAGCGCGACCATGGCGGCCCCGTGCGCGTGATCGTGCCGCATCTGTATTTCTGGAAGAGCGCCAAGTGGCTGCAGCGCATCCAGTTCGTCAGCGACGACAAGCCCGGCTATTGGGAAGTCCGCGGTTATCACAACCGCGGCGATCCGTGGCAGGAGCAACGGTATTCGGACGATTGACGACTGCGCGTTGATGGAATTCTATTTCAGCACTTCGCAAACGCTGCGATGGTCCTGACGTATCAGTCCCTCGGTGCGACAAGAGACTTTCGCCCACCAGCCGTCGAGCGACTCGCGATCGCAATGAAGTTTGACGCTCATGCCATCGGCAAATGCGATCCATTCGGCAAAGCGATGCGACGGCACTGCGATCACCACGGGGATATCGCTAGAGAGCGCACGCTCGATCAGATAAGCGAGCCCCTTGCCCTCGCGCTCCTGCTTGCCGAACCGGTTGATGATCACGAGATCGGCGCCCTCGTCGATGGCGTCGGCAACCTGCGTGCCGGCATCGAGCAATTGCCCGACATCGAGCTTGCAGCCTTTTGCGCCGGGACCGAGATCCTGAAACAAGCGCACTT
>Ga0207678_10003609_pt1 | contig 13908 bp, 10 predicted proteins | sample KBSC63metaG_FD_184319 | JGI IMG/M metagenome (GOLD analysis project Ga0207678, IMG submission 184319) | Corn rhizosphere microbial communities from Kellogg Biological Station, Michigan, USA - KBS C6-3 metaG (SPAdes) (version 2) | ecosystem: Host-associated > Plants > Roots > Rhizosphere > Soil ... | reverse complement strand
ATCAGCAGTTCCGACTTCGGAGTATGCGAGTTCACATGAAATCCATCCACAACCCGGAAGCGCATCTCCACTACGCTGCGCTTCCCTGCCTTAATAACCTGCGGCTCTGCGTCATAGATTACATAAGACTTCGACTTTGGGGCATGAGCGCTCAGGTCTCCCATCTGCGCTGTCAGCGGCCCAGCGGTAAACAGCAATGCAGCAAGCAACACTCCCAACCGCATCATTCGCCGCCTTTCACGGTAGCAGTCATTCCCGAGGCAATCGCCTTCTTGATGTTCGCCTCAATCTCGTCCTTCGAGCCCAATCCGGCTGTCACTTCAACCACCGCGCCGTTCCGGTCCACATAGAACGACATGGGAAGATAATCCACTCCGCCGTAAGCGGTCTGCACCTTATCGTCGGCCAGCAGAATTGGATAAGTCACGCCTGCTTGATGTGCCACCTTCGAGATCGTATCTTTGCCTACGTCTATGTCCGAGGCAAGGCCGAGGATCTCGAAACCCTGTGCCGCATATTGCTTCCGCAACTCCTCAAACCAGGGCATCTCCACCTTGCAGGGACCGCACCATGTTGCCCAGAAATTCACCAGCACAGGCCGTCCTTTATAGTCGGCAAGCGATACTTTTTTTCCATCCAGGCTGGTCAGCGTAAATCCTGGAGCGGCCTTGCCCTTCAGCCGAGTGCCCGCATCTTCAGGAGGAGCCTCTTCGCCCTGATCCATCTGGCCAGGTTCTCCTGCTTTACCGGGAATGAGAGTGACATGGTTCGCTTCAGCCTGCTGCATTGCAATTCGGCGTGTCCGCAGGTTGTGCCATCCCGCCCACAACATCAGCGAGATTCCAACAATCATTACACCAAGAACCAACGCATTCCGCTTCACTTGGATATCCTTCCGGCCCGTGCAGGCCTGGCTTCAGTTTAGACGCAAACCCCTCTTCGATGCTGCGTCGCCATTCTGCTAGCATCGACATGGTTCCACATCCATGGCGAACGAAGAACCTCAAAACTCCGATTCACACCCCTCGCGTTTCGTGCGGATCGAAGCGGCTGCTCTCAACGATCTCGCGTCCCGTCTCGATAGCGCGATGCGCGCCCCATTCACTGCGGCCGCCGATCTCATTGTGCAGGCAGCCGATAGCCGGAAGTGCATTATCGTCACGGGCATCGGCAAGAGCGGCATCATCGGCCGCAAGATCGCCGCAACCCTCCGTTCGACAGGAACCAAATCCCAATTTCTCCATCCTGCGGAGGCGCTGCACGGCGACCTCGGCATGATCTCGCGCGGCGATACCGTTCTCGCGCTCTCCTCCAGCGGGGAAAGTGAGGAAATTCTTCGCCTCCTTCCCACCCTGAAACGGCTCGAGGTCAAACTGATCTCGTTTTCCGGTTGCGCTGCTTCCACCCTTGCTCAATCCAGCGATATCTTTCTCGATACCAGCGTCTCGGCTGAAGCGTGTCCGCTGAACCTCGCGCCAACCGCTTCGACTACGGTCATGCTGGCGTTAGGAGATACTCTGGCTCTCGAAGTAAGCCGCCGTCGGGGCTGGAGCGCCGAAGATTTCGGCGACCTTCATCCCGGCGGAAAGCTCGGTCAAAAGCTCGCGCGGGTTCGCGACCTGATGCATACCGGCGATGCGCTTCCCAGCGTATCGCCGGAGACACCGATGCCGCAGGTAATTCATGAGATGTCGCACAAAAAGCTGGGCATGACCACGGTTCTGGATCGTGGCATATTGCAGGGCATGATCTCCGATGGCGACCTGCGCCGCCTGCTGGAGCGCGATGGCGCTCGAGCGCTCGAACGCTCTGCCGGGGAGATCATGAATCCGGATCCACTCACGATTCAAGGCAGCGCTCTTGCGTCCACGGCGCTGATGATGATGGAAGAGCGCAAGATTACCTCGCTGATTGTTACGGATGATCACAATCAGGTGGAAGGCGTCCTCCACCTCCACGATCTATGGACGATCGAGCCTGCGTCCTAAATCCTTCTTTTTACTGAACTGGCCGTGGATAGGTCGCCTCAACGATGGTCGAAATGCCTCCACGAGGACGAAAATCGCCGACTACCTTCGCCCAGACGGGATTGCAGGCTTTGACGACATCATCGAGGACCTGATTAACAATGTTCTCCTGAAATATGCCGAGATTGCGATAGGTGAAGAGATATTCCTTGAGCGACTTCAGTTCAAGGCAACTCTCGCGCGGCATGTAACGGATCGTGATGCGGCCAAAGTCGGGCAAGCCGGTCTTTGGGCAAACGCTGGTGAACTCGGGATCGTCGACGAGAATCTCGTACGCCTTGAATTGGTTCTGCCATGTTTCGATAGCGGGGAAACTGGCATCGAGACCGGCCTTGGCATGGTCGTCGGTGTAGCCTGTAGTTTTGGTGGTCATATAGCTATTTTATCGTGTATAGGTCATGGCCTGGTAAGCGACGGCCTGACACCGATTTGCACCGATAAAACCGATAAGAGACGACCACGGATCAACACGGATTCAAGACCAGTATTTATCCGCGCTGCTCCGCGCTTATCGGCGGTCGTCTTTCCTTTAATCCCGGCGGCTGAGAGTCGGGCGGTCATCCCCGGTCGAGGCTGGCTGATTGGGATCGTTATTGCTGCCGCCCACGCGACGCAGAGTAGGCTTGTTACCCTTGTCTTTGTCGTTGAGTTTGCGCTTATTTTCAAGGCGGGCAAGACGGGCTTTGACATCATCGAACTCGCTTGTCGTGACGATGTAGTCAGGCCGCGGCGGCATAATGGTGGCGATCTCCTCTTCGGAGCGGTCGATGCGGTCCGGGGTTTGCGGGTGGTCGGAGAAGACTTTGGCCAGCGTGCCGGGCTTGTGTTTCTCAAGCGCATCGAGCTTCTCGAAGAACTGGATGAAGGCTTGAGGATCGTAACCTGCCTTGTACATATATTGAAGGCCAAGCCAGTCAGCTTCACCCTCGAAGTTGCGCGAAAACTGAAGGAAAGTGACCGGAATGGCGAGCTGTGAGGCCTCGTAGATGCCGTATCCGGTCCACGACCCTTGCGCGAAGATGATGAGCGGCACCGAGCCGATTTGCATGTAATTCATGCGGGTCATCTGGCGGGCGGCGTGATGCGCGCAGACATGGGCAATCTCATGCGCCATGACGCCGGCCAGTTCGGCTTCCTCATCAGCGGCCATAATGAGCCCGCTATTGACATAGAAAAAGCCGCCGGGAAGCGCCATCGCGTTGATCTCGTCGGAATCGATGATCTTAATAGTGAATGGAACCTTGCAGTCGGAATTTTTGACGATGTTCTGGCCGACACGGTTGACGTATTCATTGATGACCGGATCGGTAACCATGTGGGCCGATTTTTCAATCTCCATCGAATACTGTTTGCCGTTGCGAATCTCCCAATCCGTGGAGTACCAGTTGCCCATGCCGCGACCGCCGATATCGCGGTTGCCAATGGAGCTGACGTCGTCTTCGCTCCCCTTCTTAATGTGAGGATCTAGGTCCTCTCCGGGAGAAGGAAGCGAATCGGTCTTTGCCGCGGCCTTCGCAGCAGCAGCCTTGCTCTCTTCAGGTGTCGCTGTGGGCTTCCCCGGAATAGGGGTCTCCGCCGGAACCTTCGCCGAGGGAGACTGGGTTTGCGTATGGACCTGGGCAAAAACGGCTGGGGAAAAGGTAAGAAGAGCGGCCAGGGCAAGTTGCGTGACGGGTCGCATGGGAAGTTCTCCTGATAAGCGGCGCCCCTGCGCTCGGACGCAACTCAACACATCATTTAACGTAGTATGCGCCTTTTTGGTGAGCAGTGGGTAGTTGCCGCCGCCTTCGGCGGAGCCTTGAATTCTCAGTGGGAACAGCTTCCGGCCTTGATGCGGAACACATAAGCAGAGTCATTTGGCTTCGTGGCGGGGAGCGCCAGATGAAGGCCGTCCGGATGTTGCTCAAATCCCACAGCTTGCGTCGATCCCAAAAGCTGTACCGAGCAGATCTGCGCCGAAAGATAGGGATTTCCGGCGTACAGGGTGTGTACGGTAAGCTCGCCCCCGGCAGGCCATCCCATGACAATGGCGTAAAGCGTATGCGGGTGGGAGCCGGGCTGATTGCCGGGAACGGTGAAACGGATGTCCTGAGCGGTATAGCTCTGGATATCGTTGTTCTTTTCGGTCGAGTTTTTAGGCGCCTTGGTCGGGCCTTCGCCGAAGACGGTAAAAGGACGCGTGTTGTAGATGGCCTCACCATTGATGTGCAGCCAATCGCCAATCTGGAGCAGGACAGCGCGCGCCTGTTCGGGAATCGTGCCGTCGGATTTGGGACCTACGTTGAGCAGCAGGTTGCCATTTTTGCTGACCGTATCAATAAGTTGCTGGATGAGAGAGGTGGCCGTACGGTACTCGTCATGCTCCACATATCCCCACGAATGCACCGAGATGGAAGTATCGGTCTGCCACGGCAGCAGGCGGAGCGTGTCAAGCTTGCCACGTTCGATATCGAGCGTGGCCGTGTTGGCGGGCATGGCCTCTTCCTTGTAGGTCAGGACCGGTTGATCGCCACGTTTGGCAGACTGATTATAGTAGTAGGCCGCAAACTGCTGTAGGCCAGGTTTGAAAGCGGGCTGGCCGATCCACCAGTCGAAGTAGAAGAAGTCGGGGTGGTACTTATCGACAAGTTCGGTACTGCGTGCCAGCCAGTCGTCAACAAATGCTTGGTCAGGCGCGAGCCAGCGTTCCAGATGCGAAGGGTCGGGATACTTGGTGTAGTCGAGCTTGCCTGCAGCATCAGGCAGTGCCATTGCTGCAGCCGGTCCATAGAGCCCGGCATTCGCAGGATTTTGCACATCGGAAGGAAAGCTGCGGCCTGCGCCATACCACCACCAATGCTCGGCGCGGTGTGAAGAGACGCCGAAGTGCAATCCATGCTCGCGCGTGGCATGCTCCAGTTCTCCAACCACATCGCGGTGCGGCCCCATCTTTGCGGCGTCCCATGTCGTCATTCCGGAGTCGTACATGGGAAAGCCATCACAGTGTTCGGCGACGGGAACAACATATTTCGCCCCGGCGCGAGTGAAAAGATCCAGCCATGCATTCGGGTCGAAGCGCTCGGCCTTGAACATGGGGATAAAGTCCTTGTAGCCAAACTTCGTCTGCGGACCATAGGTGGCGACCTGATGCTCAAATGCTTTATTGCCCGGAACGTACATGTTGCGCGAGTACCATTCGTTTCCGAATGCCGGAACGGAGTAGACACCCCAATGGAGGAAAATTCCAAACTTCGCATCGCGGAACCAGTCCGGCGTACGGTACTGCGCCAGCGATTGCCACGTCGGCTGAAAATGACTGCGGTGTGCAGAATTGCTATTTGCCGCGTGGACTTTGGCGACCTGCCGCGCGACGTAAGCGGAGAGATCAGGATGCTGCGGCGACTGGGCTGAGCTGATGGCCGATGCGGCGGTCAGAAGTACGGTACAAGCAATATTCGGTTTCACGGCGACACAATAGCAGAGCGCGGGGTAATTTTGTAATGCGGAATATTTGAAGGAGCTCTTAGATGCGTGACTTTAGTCTGCGGGCGCTGGCATGGATGTTGTTCGTCGGGTTAGGATGCGGGCCGGTACATGCACAGAGCCAATTGCTTGCGCCCAGTGGATTACATTGCAATGCGGCAGTAGAGCCTCTGGCTATAGAAGATGCCACCCCTCGGCTGGAATGGAGTCTCACGGCAGCCGATCCAGAGATGCGAGGCATAGAGCAAAGTGCCTATCGTGTACTGGTGTCCTCGTCACAGCAGGCGCTCGGCGCTCATCAGGGCGACCTATGGGACAGCGGCCGTATTGCATCCGGCGACAGCTTCGGCGTGGTCTATCGCGGCAAACCACTGGTACCGGAAAAGAGCTATTTCTGGAAGGTCATGGTGTGGGACAGCCATGGCAACCCCGCGCCCTGGAGCCAGACCGCTAGCTGGACAATGGCTCCCACACAGTGGCAGGCAAAGTGGATCGCTCAGGCCGGAGCGACGAAAGAAGCCGCCGAGATGCCCCTTTTTCGCCATCAGTTCAAGGTCGATCACGGGCTGGCGCGCGCTATGCTCTACGTCTCCGCGCTGGGACAGGGCGAAGTACACCTGAACGGCGCAAAAGTGGGCGACGCCGAACTGGCGCCGTCATGGACGGACTATCGCAAGACCATCCGCTATGAAGCCTATGACGTTACTGCCCTGCTAAGACAGGGAGAGAACGCGGTCGGTGTCATGGTGGGCAACGGCATGTTCAACGTCGTCAAAACTCCGCGCCGTTACACCAAACTGGTGAACAGCTTTGGACGGTCCATGGTGACGCTGCAGATGCGGCTTGTCTATGCCGATGGAAAGACCGAAACGGTCATCAGCGACCAGTCCTGGAAAGCGGCACCGGGACCGATTACCTTCTCTTCAACCTACGGCGGCGAGGATTACGACGCTACGAAGGAGCAGGCCGGGTGGGACACAACGCGTTTTCACGATGAAGAATGGCAGCGAGTTGCGGTAGTCGGTAGCCCGGGCGGAAAACTGGCGGCCGAGGTTGCTCCCCCTCTCCGGATTATGAAGACGTATACGCCGGTAAAGACCAGCGAGATCAAACCGGGCTTGAAGGTCTACGATCTGGGTCAGAACTTCGCCGGGTGGCCGGATGTAAAGGTGCGTGGGCCTAAGGGCGCAATCCTCAGGCTGATACCCGGGGAATTGCTGAACACAGATGGGACCGTCTCGCAAAGAAGTTCAGGCGGGCCACAGTGGTTCAGCTATACGCTGAAGGGCGGGGGCATCGAAGAGTGGCATCCCAGGTTCAGCTACTACGGTTTTCGTTATGTGCAGACAGAGTGGACTAACCCCACAGCTGAAACCCCTGAGATCATCTCGCTGACTGGAGATGCCGTTCACTCTTCATCACCGGAAGCAGGCGAGTTCGCCAGCTCGAACCAGATGCTGAACCGAATTCACAAGCTGATCGTGATGGCAATGCAGAACAACACAGTCAGCATCTTTACAGATTGCCCGCACCGGGAGAAGCTTGGGTGGCTGGAGGAGACGCACCTTGTAGCTCCGGGCCTGATCTTCAATACCGACCTGCAACGCATGTTTGCGGCAACGGAACAGAACATGGCGGACGCGCAGAAGCCTGATGGAATGGTCCCAACCACAGCTCCGCAGTACACCGTCTTCGCCAAGCAGGGATACGGCGTCTTCGACGACTCTCCCGAATGGGGGTCGGCGAGCGTGCTCGCAGAATGGTCGGCGTACCGCGCCTACGGTGACGTGGGCGAGTTGCAGCGCAGTTATCCGGCGATGCAGCGGTACGTTAATTTTCTCGAAGGCAAAGCTAAGGACGGAATCGTCGCCTACGGTCTCGGCGACTGGTATGACATCGGTCCTGGCGAGCCCGGCTTCAGCAAACAGACCACGCTTGGCGTCACCGGGACTCTGATGCTCTACGAAGATGCCGCGACCATGGCGAAAATTGCAAAGCTGCTGGACAAGTCGACCGATGCAGATCGTTATACCAGGCTCGCAGCCGCGACCAAAGCGGCTTTCAATGCGCGATTCTGGAACCTCTCGACCGGCCAATATGATCGAGGCAGCCAAACCGCAAATGCCATGCCGCTGGCGCTTGGCCTGGTGCCGTTAGAGCAGCGAGCGGAGGTCTTGCAACATGTTATCGACGATATTCATGCGCATGCCGATCACGTCACCACCGGAGAGGTTGGCTATCCCTACATGCTGCGAGCGCTCATGGCAGCCAACCGCAGCGATGTGATTATGGACATGATGATGCGCAAGGACCCGCCAAGTTACGGTTCGCAGCTTGCAGCCGGTGCAACATCGCTGACCGAAGCCTGGGACGCAAATCCGCATAGCTCCCAGGACCACTTCATGCTTGGCGGCGCGGAAGAATGGTTCTATCGTGGACTCGGCGGAATCGATTTCGATCTCTCGCGCCCCAGCCACGATCAACGCATCACCATACGTCCCGCGATCGTCGACAGTGTCGATTGGGTTCACTGCTCCTATGTTTCCAAATTCGGAAAAATCGAAAGCGACTGGAAGAGGGCAGGCGGCAAGCTCACCATGAACATCACCATCCCTGCGGGCGCGACAGCCACAGTCATTCTTCCGGCGACGAGCGCGGCCTCCGTGACCGAAAGTGGTGCCCCTGCGGAGAAGGCCACGGGAGTAACCCTGGTCCGCCGTCAAGAGGATGCCGCAACCTATCGGATCGCATCAGGCAGCTACCACTTCGCCGTGCAGTAGCGGATTACCACGGCTTCGACCGCGCCACGGCGACGCCCCGAACCTCATTCGGGTACTTGCCCGAGACCGCGCAATAGAAGTGATACAGCATGCCCTCATGCGTGATCACCGAAGGCTTATGAGCAAACATCTCATCGATGCTGCCCGGCGATCCTGTATCGATGAGCACCTCCGGCACCTTCACAAATGAGTAGGGATCGACGCTGAGCGCGAGCAACTCGCAGGCACGCCCCGGCCGCTGATAATTAAAACCAAAGTAGAACATGGCGAAGTCACAACCGTTCTGCACCACGAACGGATTGGAAGCAAACCGGCTGTCGCGAGCATCCGGCGTGGCCGGCTTCTTATCGTGAATCGGATTCGCAGCGGGATAGGTTGCGCTTCCCCGAGGCCCATTGCGCAGCACCGGGTTTCCCGCATAGCGCGTCCACTTCTTCAGGTCCTGCGAGGTCGCTACGCCAGTCTGCTCATGCCAGCCTCCACCGACAGATTTCGGCAGTGTATCGGTTTTTGCGTTGTAGTAGAGATAGTATGTTCCGCGATCGAGCATCAGGTCCGGCCGATAGAGACCACCATGTTCCCAAGGCGCGCCGTCCTCCGGATAAAGAATCGGGTCGGTAAGCTCCCAATGCAGCAGATCGTTCGACCATGCCAGCCCGATGACCGCCGCACCCTCCTCATAGCCCGCGCTAGGATATGCGTTCCATGCGCCGAGATAGCGCCCGTTGATCTTGATCGCCTCGCCATCGGACCGAAGCTGCTTATTGCGCAGAATCGAACTGAGCGCAAGGTTGTATTTCGTAAACTTCGACTCAGGGTTGCGCGGTCCCACTAGCGCAACCCGCTCCCAGCGCAGTAGGTCCTTCGAAGTGGCGAGCCCGGTTTGATAGCCAATGCCATCCCATCCGATATAGAGCATGTAGAACGCTCCATTGGCGCGAAACACAATGGGATCGTCCACGCTGCGCTCGTCGAAGTCGCCCTTCCTTCCGGTCGCCTTCAGAATCAGCTGGGAATATTTATATGGTGTGCGAAAAGGCGCGACCTCATCCTGCAGCGCAAACGAAAGCTGAGGAGCGGCAACAACTGTCGCGGCAAGGGCAGTATTGCGCAAAAACTGACGGCGAGTGTTCTTCATCATCTTCCTTCAGCAACGAGCACGGCAACGCCCTGTGCAGGCAGTTCCACCGTGGTCAGATCTTTGTTGGTCAGTGCGTCATGCATGCGCCCCGGAAAATTCACATGAGCAGGCGATCTTCCATGGTTGATAACAATGTAGACCACGCGGTCCCTACCCACGCGGCGGCACACCTCTACTTCGGCAGGAACCGGACCGAATGCCGCATGAACACCGGCGTTCGTGGCCGCTGTTTCCATGAGTGAGTGCATCAGCGCTGCATCCGGCAGCGTACCCAGGTACGTGATGCTTCCCTTTCCCAGCGCTCTCGTCAACATCGCGGGCTGACCATCCAGCCAGCCGTTCGACTTGCCGTAGCGAAGCTCCACTGTTGTCGCCGGGTTGCTCGCCGAAAGTTGCTCCGCCCATATTAAAGCCGTGCCATCACCCACCGGAATTGAACCCTCCAGCGCGTAGTACTGTTCCACGCGACCGCCCAGCGCAGGCACGAGCGGTCCCGGCTGACGCTCCGTATTTAATGCGTTGTACTCATCCTTCATCCCGCTCCGTGGCCCCAGAATCAGATGCCCACCAGCGCGCACATAAGCCAGCAAATGGTCGGCCAAGGCCTGTGGGATTACGTTCAGACTGGGAGCCACCACCAATTTGTAGCTATCGAGTGGAGCTGTCGCTTCCACTACGTCCACCGACTGCGCAATCGATTCCAACGGACTATAGAAATCAAGCAAGACCTGCTGCTGATCATAGAGTTTGCTGTGTTGCTGAAAATCGATGGCCCAGCGGCTGTCATAGGTGAAGAGCATCGCCACATCCGACTTCGGGGACGTGCCCTTAAGAGCTGGGTTGGCCGCCGCAAAGTCTTTGCCGAGCTGTTCAATTTCCGTATAGATCGGCAGCGGAGTGCCGTCCGGTCCGACGATCGCTCCGTGATACTGCTCCTGTCCACCCAGAGCGCTGCGCCATTGCCAGTACAGAACGGCATCGGCTCCATGGCCCACTGTTTGCCATGCCAACGCGCGCGTTTCGCCGCGGTCAAGCGCATTGTTGACCGGAGCCCAGTTCACCGATCCCGGCTCGGTCTCCATGATCCAGAAGTTCTGGCGCTTCCATCCACGCACGAAATCGTTGAGCATCGCGTTGCGCGCGACGTTGAGATGTCCTTGCCCAACATAGTCGTCCCAACTCGCCAGCGACAGGTCTTCCGTGATGCGGTAGTGGTCCCAGTTATCCGACCATGCCAGCCCTCCAATGTTTGTTGTAATGAACTGGGTCGGCAGAATCAGCGGGCGCAATACATCGATCTGGTTCTGCTGAAAGCTGCGCCACATCTGCGTCACAAAATGTTTGTGGTCGAGCAGCAACCCCGGATTTCCATGGGTGCTCTCCATTGGAATCTGGTCCCACGCGGTATACGTTTGTGACCAGTACGCCGTAGCCCAATGACGATTCAGATTATCCAGCGTTTTGTACTTCGCCCGCAGAAACTGCTGAAACTGCACCCGCGTCGCCGCATCGAATGACTCGTCTGTGTACTCATTGTCGATCTGCCAGCCAATCACATTGGGGTTATGCCCGAACCGTCTCGCTAACTGCGCCACAATTTCTCGGCAAAAGCTCCGGTATTGTGGACTGGAGTAGGAGAACTGCCGCCGGTTCCCATGCTCGCGACGATGCCCGTCCGCATCCGTTCCCAGCGTATCGGGATACTTCGATGTGAGCCACGCCGGCGGCGCATCGGTTGGCGTGGCCAGTACCACGGCAATGTGGTGTTTCGCCGCCAGTGCAATCGCCCGCTCCAACCAGCCGAAGTCATAATGCCCCTCGCTTGGCTCCTCGGTCGACCATGCGAACTCGCCTACACGCACGACGTTCATGTGCGCCTTCTCCATCAGCTCCAGGTCGGCATCCCAGCGCGACTCCGGCCACTGCTCCGGATACCAGGCAGAGCCCAGCGAAATGCCCGTCTGCCCAGGCTGTGCAGATAAAGGAGAGGGCACAGCCACGAGCATCGCAAGCAACCAACACATGCCCAGCGGCAAAGCAAAAGGTCGCAGCAAAAACTTACCTCCAGAGATAATCAGAGCACAATGCGCGGATCAGAATAAGAAGTTCCGCGGAAATTTGCCATGCCGATATGCCACGCGTTCATAAAATCCTGCAATCGTCTGAAGCCGGCATTCTGCACGCCCATTGGCGGCTCTCGAGATTCCGACATGCGGACAAAGTAATTCGGCAAAACGGCTTTGCCTGTTGGGAATCCCCGCCGAGATATCTCCGTGCTTTACTAAGCGGGGACAGGCGCGTAGAAGAACATAGCTGACTTTCGCAGCCTTTGTTATGGCTGGGAACAAAGAACAGCATAAGGGGGCCATGTGGCACAGACTTTGGCGTTGATTCATACCAGCCCGACACTCACACCTATTTTCGGTGCGCTCTGCGCCGAACAAATGCCGGGCGTAACCGCATTCCACATGGTGGACGAGAGTCTCATAAAGGATACGATCCAAGCCGGCCAGGTTCGCAAGATAACGACACGCCGCCTGCTCGCCCTGGTCGACTCCGCTTTCGCCGCGGGCGCTGACGCAGCCCTGGTGACCTGCTCGACACTTGGCCCGTCTGTCACATTAGTTCAGGGGATGTTCGACTCACCCGTCTTGCGAGTGGACGAGGCCATGGCGGAGGCTGCAGTGAAAACCGGGGACCGCATCGGCGTGCTCGCCACACTGCATACCACGCTTGAGCCGACCTCAGCCCTCTTGCGCGACAAAGCGGCACAGACCGGCCGTAAGGTCACGCTCATCGAGAACCTCTGCAATGGCGCGTTCGACGCTGTGCTCTCGGGCGATACTGCAACTCACGACCGCATCGTGAGTGCCGCGCTACTTGAGCAGATGCGCAATGTCGATGTCATCGTGCTGGCCCAGGCCTCCATGGCCCGAGTGGTTAGCGCCATGCCCCCAGGCTCGGTGAACGTACCCGTGCTCTCCAGCCCCGCGCTCTCCGTGCAACGGGCTCACGAGGTTTTGCAGAACCTGTCCGGAGCTACAGCTTGAAGAAACGGCATGGCGTTCTGGGGATGTTGTGTTGCATGTCCGTCATCACGTTCGTGGATAGGCTCGCCGTTCCCGTTGTCGCGCCCGGCATTCTGCGTGAACTGCATCTCTCGCCCGCGCAGTGGGGATGGGTGCTCAGCGCCTATGTGCTCGCCAACGCAGTCTTCGAGATACCATCCGGAGCCTTCGGCGACCGCCGCGGGCAGCGGCTTGAGCTTACCCGTATTACCGTATGGTGGTCCTGCTTCACCGCGCTCACAGGTTGGTGCCGAAGCTTCTGGCAGATCGTCTCCTCGCGTTTTCTCTTCGGAATGGGCGCAGCCGGAGCTTATCCCAACGCTGCGGGCGTCATCTCCCGCTGGTTTCCGCGGCACGAGCATGCGCGGGCGCAGGGCTTTGTCTGGGCAGCCAGCAGGCTCGGCGGCGCGCTCGCTCCGCTGCTGCTTGTGCCGTTCGAGCGCATCTTCGGCTGGCGTGCTATTTTCTGGATGCTTGGCGGCATCGGTCTCGTCTGGGCCACCGTCTGGTGGTCATGGTTTCGAAGTGATCCGGCGCAGATGCCGGGCATCAGTTCTGCCGAACTTGAAGAGATCGGAGGCGGCACATCCAAAGCCGGCCATTCCTCCGCTCCCTGGAGCACCCTCTTTCGACTGCCTCAGCTCTGGCTTATCGCACTGGCCTACTTCTGCTACGCCTGGGGAAGCTGGTTCTATTTCGGCTGGTTCACCACATGGCTCGTTCGTGGCGCGGGTTTTTCGGTCACTCAGATGGGCCTGTTCGCTTCTTTTCCTTTTCTTATGGGGATGCTGGGCAATCTCATCGGCGGCATTGTTAGCGAGCGGCTCGTCGAGCGCCACGGACGAAAGCTTGCCTACCGCTGGGTCACGGGCACCTGCCTCGTCCTGACGAGCGCCTTGCTATTAGCCATGAGCTCTGTGCGCGGTCATGCCGCTATCGTTGTCCTCGCCACATTAGGATTTGGCATTATGGACCTCATGCTCCCTTCGGCATGGGCTATGTGCATGAGCATCGGCGGGCAGTACGGCGGTACCGCCACCGGCGTAATGAACACCGCCGGAAACCTCGGTGGCTGGGTGTGCACCATCGTCTTCGGCTATGTCATCAGGGCGACCGGCAACTACAACGTTCCCCTGCGCGGAGTCGCGGCCATGGTTTTGGCCGGGGCAATCCTGTTTGCCATGGTGGATTGCACGAAATCTCTGCAAGAAGCTACAGAACAATAGAAAATCGCGCCGATAAGAGCATTTGGGAATGGTGCGCGATGAGGATTCCCGCGCGCTGAAGCAAGGTGACTGCCCGTAAGAGCAATGCCTTACCTCAGCGCACGAAAGTTACAGCCTTAGAAGACGACCCGAATGCCCTGCTGCAGCGTTCGCGGCGTGCTCGATGTGCTGGTGATCGTCCCAAAAGCGCTCGAAGTCGGGCTC